>Ga0102944_1000011_pt1 | contig 188561 bp, 164 predicted proteins | sample SalPonD_shore_MG_FD_78172 | JGI IMG/M metagenome (GOLD analysis project Ga0102944, IMG submission 78172) | Salt pond soil microbial communities from South San Francisco under conditions of wetland restoration - Salt Pond MetaG... | ecosystem: Environmental > Aquatic > Marine > Intertidal zone... | reverse complement strand
CAGTCGCTGCAGTACCAAATACCAATAAACGTGTTAATGAATCACACAAAGAAGGGAGAAGCTGAGACCCAGGAATTAGTCCAAGTAGTACTGTGACTGGTACAAAATATGGGGCTCATGTCCCCAACTATCAACGATTAACAACTAACCAATTTATTCTTTCATCTTTTAAATCCAGGTTATTCATAAATTTTTTGGATGACTTTTCCAAGGTGACTTGGAGCAAATAGCCACTCTTCGACAAGCTCAGAGTGACAATCCGAGGCGTCATCCTGAGCTTGTCGAAGGATAGACGCTGTTGTAATAGGTACTCTCACCCTAAAACAGAAAAAAAGTGCTGTGCCTATTCGTCATTTTGTTGAAACTCATAAATAATTCAGGTTGGTACTTTAATCTTTTCTACGGTCTCAGTGGTGAATTTATTTTAGTGTTCGCATTTAGTATTTTGAGAGAAACTAATATTGTATAAAAATCAACGAGGGTAATTTTATGGAAACTTTTCGGGTCTCAACCAAGGAACACACTCAATTAATCAACATTTCCAGTGAAGTACAAAAAGTCGTTCGCAATGCTGATGTTCAGGATGGCCTTTGCGCGGTTTTTACGCCTCATACCACGGCAGCCATTACAATCAACGAAAATGCCGATCCGAATGTCCAGCGGGATATCAAATTAAAAATCGACGATGTATTCGACGATGATCCGCGCTTCCGGCACGCGGAAGGAAACAGCGATGCGCACATAAAGTCCAGCGTATTTGGGTGCCAGGAACAGATCATTATTGAAAACGGCAATTTGGTGCTAGGCACCTGGCAGGGCATCTATTTTTGTGAGTTTGATGGTCCAAGGACGCGAAAAGTGCACGTGCAGGTTTTGGGTGCGTAAGAGTTTACCGCGGAGAATGCCGAATAATTAACCTCACCCCGGCCCCTCTCCTTGGTAAGGAGAGGGGTTTACAGAAATCCCATCGAAGTTAAATGAGTGTTTTTCCTTCCTTCTCCTTTCTAAGGAGAAGGAGAGCCTCACCAGAGGTCCCTTCCGGGATGGATGAGGTAGTTTTGAGGGCTGTTAGCGCTATTTCAGCAATTATTCTAAGCAAGATTTACTTGAAAACAGGCGAGAAGGTAATTTTGTAACCAACTCTCCCCTTAATCCCCTCCTTTGAAAAGGGAGGGGAAACTTTTCACGCATTTTTTTAATCGCGTTCTTCCTTTCTCTTCCCAAGAGAAAGGAAGTCAGCCTCGTAGAGATCCCTTTGGGAAAGGATTGAGTTGATTAGACTAAGAGAAAAAATACTCGAACACATAAATACTTGAACACTTGAACACTTTTATTGCTTTTCCCTCGCTTTAATCGCATCCCAACGTTCATCCAATTCAGCAAGAGTCATCTCTTCCATATTGAGGTTTTCTTCATGAACGTTGCGTTCAATTTCCTGGAAGCGCGTGATGAATTTATTAATGGTACCACGGAGCGCGTCCTCGGGATTGACCTTCAGAAAGCGAGAGAGATTTACCAATGAGAACAACAGATCACCGAACTCTTCTTCGATGCGTTCCGGTTCATTGGATTGGATGACCTCCTTGAGTTCATCCAGTTCTTCATGAACTTTCTCCCAGACAGGTTTTGCGTCATCCCAGTCAAAGCCAACCTGCGAGGCTTTTTGCTGCAGGCGATGCGCCCGAATTAGTGCGGACAACGATTTGGGAACCCCATCGATCACTGAATCTCTGCCCTCTTCCAGTTTGATCTGCTCCCAGTTTTTGATGATATCCTCTTCGCCGGAAACTTCGGTGTCACCAAACACGTGTGGATGTCGCCGGATGAGCTTCGCAATGATCCCTTCCAGTACATCATCTACTTCAAAGTCACCCTCTTCTTTGCTGATTTCCGCCTGGAAAATGATGTGCATCAGTAGATCACCAAGTTCTCCTTTGAGCGCCTCAGGATCTTCCTCGTCGATGGCTTCCACGACTTCGTGGGTTTCTTCCAGCAGATGAGCAACTAATGATTTGTGGGTTTGCTTGCGATCCCAGGGACAGCCTTCCGGCGCGCGCAGGATTTCCAGTATTTTTACTAAGGCCCTGAATTTATCGTCAGGTAATTGTTCTCTGATATTATTCATTCGTTCTGTAAAATCCGTTCCTATTCTTCTTTGGGATCGTTTTCAACCTGCTCAACCGTATCGGTTTTATGGAAGTCCTCTGGTAGTTTAATTCGTACCCGCTTTATTCGGTTATCTTCAATCTGGTCAATGATATAACTAATGCCTTCGTGGGAAACCCTGTTCCGTTCTTCAGGGATATCACCCACCATGGTGTACAGAAATCCACCGAGAGTATCGTAATCGCGTTCCTCGGGCAACTTCAGGTTCACCACGTCGGTGAGATCATCCAGATTAATGCGGGCATCAACCTGCAAAGTATGAGTATCAAGCCACCGATAGAGTGGGGATTCAATATCGTATTCATCGCGTATTTCACCGACAATTTCCTCGATAATGTCTTCGAGGGTTACCAGTCCGGAAGTGCCGCCATACTCGTCCACGACGATGGCGACATTCGTTTTTCGCTGTTGAAATTCCCTGAGCAACTTGTCGATTTTCATCTTCTCCGGGACAAAATACGCTGGCCGTGCAATTGCGGTGATTTGGACATTTGTCGTCGGCTTGTTCAGATACGGTAGTAAATCTTTGGCAAAGATAATTCCGGTGATATTGTCAACGCGCTTGTCGTACAGGGGAATCCGGGAATAGCGGTTTTCCTTGATAATGCCAATAACCTCGTTCACTTTCATCGAGGACGAGACTCCCACCATATCTATCCGCGGAATCATAATTTCACGTACGAACGTATCCCCAAACTCGAAGATGGAATAGAGCATTTCTTTTTCTTGTTCCTTCAATGCTCCCTGGCTTTCACTGACCTCGACGAGCGTGCGAATTTCATCCTCTGAGAGAAAGAGATTTTCTTTGTGTACGCCAAAAATTCGTGTCACAAACTTTGTCAATTCGTAAAAGAGCGCCGCGATGGGATAGAGCAGCCGAAAAATCCAAAGCAGCGGTAAACTGACGACCTTACTGTAGGTTTTTGCGTTCCTGATGGCGATAATCTTTGGAGTAATTTCACCGAAGACCAGGACGACGACGGTGACAATAATTACTTCGATGCCAACGATGAGAATTTCATTGGCGCCCAGCGATTGTGCTACCATACTGGCGATGAGTGCCGCTAATGCGCTAATCACAATGTTGACGATCGTGTTACCAGTCAAAATTGCAATCAGCAGACGTTTTGGTTTCGCCAGTAGTTTTAAAACCCGATCAGCACCAAAATCACTGTTATCGCGGAGTCGGGCCAGATCATTTTCCCGGAGGCCAAACAGCGCTGTTTCAGAACCGGAAAAAAAGGCTGATAAAATGAGCAGCCCAATAAAAATCAGAATTTGTATCAGGATAAATGACATAATTAGCTAACGTTGAAGGCTAACCGGGTAATTTCTGGATAATCAGCGGTTCGTGGAAATCAGCGAGTTGTTCATCTTCTTTGGAAGTCATTATCTTCTTTTTGTCCGGAGTGTCATCCTCGTATCCCAGCAGATGGTATGTGCCGTGTATCACCAGACGCAATAATTCCACATCAGCAGTGACGCCAAATTCTTCGGCCTGGTCGGCTGCCCGGTGAAGGCTGATGTAAATTTCTCCCTCGACTCGTCCTTCCTCGTACGGATTCAACCGAAACGCGATCACATCGGTATACATATCCATCCCAAAATATTCGTGCTTTAATTCACGAAGATAGTCGTCATCGACGAGAATAATATCGATTTCTGCTTCGGGACAATCTTCCGAACGCAATGCAGAATAGACCGCGCGAAGCAGTGGCTCTTCATCGTACTCCAAACCCGCAAAATTGGTCTCCACGGAGACCGAATAAACCGGCTTTACATTTTGGTTTTTTTCAGGTTCTTGCGCCATTCCTTTTGCTCTAGTTTGCTGGCTTTTTGCTGGTCAGGATACTCAATCCGGAGGTGAAACATCCCCATTAATATTGGGACAAATGCTTCCTTTATCTTTCCAAGATCCCGAATGGTCAGCGGACAATTATCCAATTGTCCATCTTTTAACCGTTTATCAAACATCTTTTCGATGAACTGGTGGATTTTCGCTGGGGTGGGATTTTGAATAGATCGGGTGCCCGCTTCGATGGCTTCCACCAGCATCACAATTCCGGTTTCTTTGGAATTCGGACGCGGACCATCATGTCGAAAATCCGCTTCGTTAATTTCCGATTCCCCACTTTCCAGCGCTTTTTGATAGAAGTACTCTATCTTGGTCGTGCCGTGGTGCATCGGTACAAAGTCCGCAACCTCCTGTGGCAGATTATATTCCTTGGCCAGTTCTATTCCCTCTTTCACGTGGGATTGAATAATCAGTGCGCTGAGCTGGGGTTTGAGTTTATCGTGCGGATTCTCATTTCCCCGCTGGTTTTCGATAAAATACGCAGGTTTGTTCATTTTCCCGATATCGTGATAATACGCCCCAACCCGGGCCAACAAAGAATTGGCGCCAATTGCCTCCGCCGCGGCTTCTGCCAGATTCCCAACCACAACGCTATGGTGGTAGGTGCCTGGCGCTTTCACCGCCAACTGTTTGAGCAATGGACGATTCAGGTCAGATAACTCAAGCAGGGTCATATCTGTGGTAATATTGAAAGTCATTTCGACCAGAGCAATTAAACCGTACGTTAATAGCGGCGATAAAATACTGTTGCCCGCAGCCCAGAGAAGATTATTGCCCAGGTGCCTTAAATCAGGAACGAGCGTCAATTCCGTGGCAATAAGCGCCGCAAAATACGCTCCCATAATATACAAAATGGCGTGAAAGAGCTGATTACGGGTCCGCAATCTCCGGACGGAATAGATGGCTAATGTGCTGGCGAAAATGGTGGTGATGAAAAAGTTCATCCGGTTCCCCAGCAAGACCGAGACCAACACTGCCAGCGTAATAATTCCAAAGAAACTGACCCGCGCGTCGTACACAATGGTGAGTAACATCGCCGCGATAGTCAGTGGTATCAGATACTCGGAGAGCCCCCATTGGTAATATATCAGATAGCTTATGGTGATGGAGACCAGGAATATGAGCGTAATCAAGAGCAGGTGCTTATTATCTTTGTAAATATCCGGGCGATATGTCAGGAGAAAAGCCACAAAAAAGAAGAGAACGATAGCGACAAATAACAAACGTCCGGTATAGGTAAAGACTTGTTGTAATACGCCGTATTCCAAACCCTGTTTGGCTTTTGCGGCGGCCAGAGATTCCAGTTTGCGCTTAATTTCCGGCGTCACCCGCGTGTTTGCATCGACGATTTTTTCATTTTCCAGCACCACACCTTTACTGATGGGCACCCGATTCACAGCCTCCTGCTGGCGGGTGTTAGTCAGGTTGCTTTGATAAATCAAATTGGGTTTCAGAAAATGAACAGCAACCTCAAATGCAGCGCTGACCAGATCAGTATTGTTTTCTCCAAGCGCGGTTCTGATTTGCCGTTTTGCATTAATCCACGCCTGATTTCGATCGTTGTGCGCCGCGGCTTTTTCAACGGTCTCTTCCCCGCTGGTCTGGATGGCGACCTGGTTACTTTTTATTTCTTCCGCCGGGACATCATAAATACCTTCGGCAAACTGATCAGAGACTATCCGTTTAATTATCGGGCGCAAATATGGGACAAGCCGGCTCGACCCATCTGGCGCATTGCCTGTGAGCAGCGGTTGCCACTTCTCATCTTTGATATTAATTCCATAATTTGATTGGAACGATTCGTACAGCGCCTCAAGCGCGGTCGAATCTTTTTGGACATTCTCGCGCAAACTGGTCACATTCGATCCGCGTGAAGCCCGATTGAGTTGCTGTTGAGCCGAACGATAGCTGGCGCGGACTTGCCGCAATTGTTGCAGGTCAGCGAAGAAGCTGTCAAGTCGCTGAAGTTGCGTTTGAACAACATTGTCCTGCTCTTTAAAAACGAACGGAACTTCCTGGCGGGCTTCCGCGCGATCTTTCTCCAGTTCCTCGTCCGATTTCAGGATGGGAAAAGTGAACGGCGCAATAATTGTTTCGTGGGTGATTTCGTTAACTTTGTAATTGTACTCAACGGACTCGCTGCGCGGAAAGAACAATGCCGACACAACCAGCAGCGAAATGAGCATCCCGATTTTCACCCAGATACTCCGCCTCCACTTGCCCGCAGTTTTCGAATCACCCTTACGTTTTTTCTGGGATTTCGGCGGGCTGGGAAGTGAACTGCTCTCAGAGGATCCCGCTGATGACTTTTTCGCCATATTTATTGTTTTAATACCTCACGTGCGATAATCATTCGTTGAATTTCTGAGGTCCCTTCGCCGATTTCCAATACTTTGGCATCCCGGAAGAACCGTTCAACCGGAAATTCTTTGATATAGCCATATCCGCCGTGTACCTGCACCGCCTGGTTGGTTGCCCAGGTCGCCAGTTCGGAGGCAAACAGTTTCGCCATCCCAGCTTCGATTTTAAATGATTTTCCGGCATCTTTCAATTGCGCTGCGTTATAGGTGAGATGGCGTGCTGCTTCAATTTTTGTAGCCATATCTGCCAGCGGAAAACTGACGCCCTGGAATCTTTTCAACTTTTTCCCAAATGCCTCGCGTTCGTTGACATATTTTTTGGCGGCGTCAAACGCGCCCTCGGCTAATCCCAGTGATAAGGCTGCGATGCTTATCCGACCGCCATCCAGCGTTTCCATAAATTGGGCGAATCCATCATTTTCTTTTCCCAATAAATTGTCTTTCGGGATTCGCATATCTTCGAAGAATACCTGGCGGGTATCCGAGCCGCGCCATCCCATTTTGTTTTCTTTTTCACCAATTTTCAGTCCCGGAGTTCCGGCTTCAACCAAAAATACCGAGATACCTTTACTGCCTCCCGCTTCTTTATCCGTCACCGCGGTAAATACAATTGTGCCAGCATACCCGGCGTTGGTCATAAACATCTTCCCGCCATTAATCACCCACTCGTTCCCATCGAGGACGGCGGTGGTTTGGGTCCCGGCGGAATCGCTGCCGGCCTGGGATTCTGTCAAGCCAAACGCGCCGAGCATTTCCCCGGATGTTAATTTTGGCAAATATTTTTTCTTCTGCTCTTCTGTGCCAAACCGGTAGATGGGGAATGTTCCCAGAGAAGTATGTGCCGCTAAAGTAATTGCCGTGGATTGACACACTTTCCCAATTTCCTCAACGACCAATGCATAGGCGACTGTGTCCATATCCGCACCGCCAAACTCCTCAGGATACGGGATACCCATCAGCCCGAGCTCACCCATCTTCTGGAATGTTTCTTCAGGAAACTGCATGGTTTTATCAATTTCAGCAGCAATTGGCTCGACCTCATTTTTCACAAATTCGCGAACCATGTCACGCAACATCAGATGTTCATCATTAAAATAATCAACCATAACGCTCTACTTTATTATAGGGTTAGCAGTCTTGGTCACAATCAACCAATATAAATTCAGGGTATCACCGTTGCAAGGTGTTTCGGGTGCTTCGGGCACTACCATTCTAACAACGCAGCGGCCCAGGTGAATCCACTGCCGAACGCCGCCAGACAGACTAAATCACCGCGTTCGATTCTTTTTTCACTGATTGCCTCGTGGAAAGCAATGGGAATGGATGCAGCAGTGGTGTTCCCGTATTTATGGATATTGCTCATATAACGATCTTCAGTTAGATTCAGCCGCCTGGCTACCATCTGTGTAATGCGATAATTCGCCTGATGGGGAACCAACATATCCAGATCATCGGCGCCAAATCCGTTGGCTTCAAGGCTTTCTATCACGACTTCGGGAAATCTTTTGCTGGCATGTTTAAAAACGTTACGCCCATTCATCTTTGGATGCACTCGTCCATCATCAATCATTTCCTTGGAAATCCACGGACGCTCTAAAGTCGTTGGTGCTTCGACCCACAAATCCTGAATATAACGGCCATCGGCGTGCAAATGCGTTGAGAGAATTTTACCATCACCATCCTCGGCGGGCGAGACGACAACTGCACCGGCACCATCTCCAAACAGCACGGCAACATCACGACCTTCTGTGGTAAGATCTAGTCCTGTAGAGTGCACTTCCGCGCCCACGACCAAAATATTATCGTACATTCCGGCCCGCACAAACTGATCTGCAGCAGAAATGGCATAGAGAAACCCGGAACACTGGTTGCGCACATCCATGGCGCCGATACCGTACATCTCCATTTTGTTCTGAAGATAGACGCCTGATCCTGGGAAGTAGTTTTCCGGACTTAACGTTGCGAAAATAATAAAATCAATATCGTCTTTGCTCAGATGAGCATTTTCGAGCGCTTGTTGCGCGGCTTGCATCCCCAAATCTGCGGGTCCCGTTCCAGGTTCGACAAAATGACGTTCATGTATGCCAGTCCGCTCCCGAATCCATTCATCACTTGTATCCATCATCTGTTCCAGGTCGTGATTCGTCACAACTTTCTCAGGGACAAACATTCCGGTTCCGGCAATTCGACTGTGCCTCATAGCATCCTCCTGGTATTAATTCAACTCAAACGTTTTGTATACAGAATTGGTGTGGATTAAATATAGATTGTCCGGGCGCGATTATCGACTGTTTTCTTGTGATCGCGGCGTCAAATTTTCCTGAGTCAGCACGATATCGCGGACATTTAGTTGGGTGGTCACCCGGCCATTCCACTCATTTTTTTCCACCACGAACGCCATATCGATTGGCTCATTTTTAATCAACAGTTCATAATATTCGCCCATATTAAAGGCGATGGCATCTAAAACCGTACGCCCTTGTTTCGCCTTAAACTTGAGATGATTGTCACCAACAATACGCGGCAGGCCGGTCACTTTCACTTCCCGGGCACCAAACACCGGCCGCATATTCCCGGGCCCGTACGGACCAAGCCGTTCCAGGGTTTGCATCAACTGAGCACCTATATGGTTGAACTGAATATCTGTCTCCAGCGTCAGCCGCGGGATTAGCATTTCGTCATCGATATCTCTGGCCGCGATTGCCTGAAATTGCTCTTCGAATGCCTCCAGAGATCCCGGTGCAATCGAAAGGCCGGCAGCCATGGCATGTCCGCCATATCCGATGAAATGTTCCGCGCATTCAGTGAAAGCATCGTAGAGATCAAACCCGTGAATGCTGCGCGCAGAACCTTTGCCCAACCCATCGTTTACTGCGATAATTACGATAGGCAGGTGATATTTTTCCTTGAGTTTGGACGCCACAATCCCAATAACGCCCTGATGCCAACCTTCATCCCAGAGGACAATAGCGCGATTTCCATCTTTGGAAAGCTTGTAATATTTTGACTGCAACTGATAGACTGCAGCATCTACCGTTTCCCGCTCGATTATCCGGCGTTCCTGATTTTCTTCGTCCAAAACTTTTGCCAGCGCTTTGGCCTTCCGGCTGCTCGTTGTGGTCAGTAATTCCACGGCACGGGTCGCAGCGCCTAAACGTCCAACCGCATTAATCCGCGGGGCAAGTTGAAACACCACATTTCCGACGTTCAGAGTATCTCCGTTTTTGACCACTTTATCAAAACCGCTCACCGAGAGCAGCGCTCGAACGCCTGGCTTGTTAGATTTTTGTAACTGCTGGAGTCCTTCAGATACCAACACACGATTTTCTCCAACAACGGGAACCATATCAGCAGAGGTGGCGATGGCCACTAAATCCAGATGTGTAAACAAACGATCTTCGCTCCAGAGATCAGTGTTTTCTGGAGACCCATTACTTTGAATCTCCTGGTTAGAAAACGCGCGACACATCGCCTGGGCAAATTTAAATGCTACGCCACACCCGCATAATCCTTTAAACGGATATTCGCAATCTTCCCGTTTGGGATTGAGTACGGCATGGGCATCCGGAAGTCGCTCCGCTGGACGATGGTGATCTGTAATAATGACCGGCACACCGGCTTCGTTGGCGTAATCGATTTCTGCGAACGCGTTAATAGCACAATCGCAGGTAATGATCAAATCCGCTCCAATTTCCACAGCACGATCGATTCCCTGCGTTGAAAGCCCATATCCTTCTTTTTCACGATCAGGGATATAAAACTCCACCGGTACACCATTGTCGCGAAAAAACCACGTTAACAACGCAGCGCCTGTGGTGCCGTCCACATCGTAATCTCCGAAGACTAAAATCGGTTTCCCTGACTCAATAACTTCCGCCACCTTGTGGATGGCTTTCTCCATTCCCTGCAGGAGAAACGGATCCCACATCTGTTCGAAGGTCGGATTGAAAAATTCTTTGGCTTTTTCCAGGGAATCCAGCTCCCGATTTAACATTAACTGGCCAACTGGCTCGATGACTCCGATTTGTTGGGCGAAGGTTTTTGCTTCATCTCTATAGGGGTCAGTTCCAAACTGACGATATTTCCACAGCGTTTTTTTTCTCATATAACCTTGTATTCTACTCAGTAGTTATCACATTATTTGATGTGTTAGAATAGTAAAATTTCTTGCCGATAGCGAACCAAAAAAATGTACAAAAAAATGGGACTCCCGATTTGTTCCCCGAAAGTCCCATAGTATGAATAAAATTGGCAACTGATCTATAAGCCGAATTCTGTCCTGCTCCGACGAGTCGGAGATGGATAGTCATTTATCTGCGATTGAGATGGCTCCCAACCTGAAGCGATCTACCTGGAGAGCCCCGACATGTCGGGATCAGCGGACCACTGAAAATCTCTCCTGCTTGATCTTTCTCCGGATGGGGTTTACCCGGCCTCCGGTATCGCTACCAGAGCGGTGCGCTCTTACCGCACCATTTCACCCTTGTCCCGACACTGCATTCGTAACGAAATCACAGATTTCGAGAGTGCTAATCGGGACGGTATCGTTTCTGTGGCACTTTCCTCCTGAATTGGAACAAGTCCAACCAGGACTCGACGTTATCGAGCATCCTGTCCTGCGGAGTTCGGACTTTCCTCCCCGATAATACACTATTAGCGAAATCAAAGATTTCGATAGTGTTAATCGGGGCGACTATCCGATCAGTTGTCAAAAAGCACTTGTATACTACGCGCTACACCAGATAAATCTACTCTATTCTTCGCCTTCTTGTTCCTTGCTATCTGGCCAATAGAGAATCCGTCCACAAATTTCACACGTAATCATCCGGTTCCCGGTACGGATTTCGACTACCCGCTGCGGGGGGATGCGCTGATGACAACCACCACAGGCGCCACGCACAACCGGAACGACCGCTAAACCATTCCGCGCATCGCGAATACGATTATAACGGGAAAGTTTTGAACGTGAAACATCTTTGACAATCTCTTCACGTTCATCCTCTAATTTGGCTTGCTCTTTCTGGGTCTTCTTAATAGTGCGCTCGAGTTCCGCTTCCTGTTTTTCCAGATTTTTCTCTAACTCTTCAACCCGTTGTTGCTGCATTGCAATATTTTCCTGCAGCTGTTCTTCTTCATCAGAAAGTTCGACTAACTTCATCTCTGATTCGTCGACTTTTTCCTTATAGGTCTCAATTTCAGAAGTCAGGGAATCGTACTCTTTATTCGTGGTCACCAGATAGAGCTGATCCTGTTTTTCTTTGATTTTTTCGTTATCATCCTGGACGACTGCTTCGTGTTTCCGCTGCTCTTTTTTCACTTCTTCCAGTCGCTCACTTTGCTCGTCCAGGTTGGTTCGCAACGCGCTCAAAGTTCGCTTCGTCTCCCGAACCTTTTCCGGAAGATCGCCTTTCATTTCTTCGATCCGCATTAACTCCTGATCGACTTGTTGTAACTCGATGAGTTTACTCAACTCGTCCACAGATGTTACCTCCATTGACTTTCACACCTTCGCTCATTGTTCAGTACTTCTATTATAAAACTACCCCCATCGTTGGGATAAAAAAAAAGTGCATCGAAGATTCGATGCACTTTGTGTTGTCGTAATGTCTGAGTTGATCTTTGTCAGAACACCGGGTTCTCGCCTGTGTTCGTATTAACGCCCGATCAACCGCTCTCTGTTTTAACCGCTCTCGGAAAACCGAGTTCAAATTTATTGTGCTCTCTCTATAGTCACTCAATGTAACTCATTTTAATATTCATCATTCATATTGTCAATGTTCCGGCAAAGAATTGTTCAAAACTTGCCGATTTGCTGTGAGCGATACTGGATTCCCCGATAATAAACTTTGACCCAAATCAAAGATTTGGAAAGTTTTAACCGGGGCAGGCGAATCAGTGACCTCCCCGACCAGTCGGGGCACTCTCACCAGCTCGCTTGTTTTTCACTGCAGTATTCTTCCCACGTTGTCAAAAATCTTTTCGTGTGGGCGATACTGGATTTGAACCAGTGACCTCTGCCATGTGAGGGCAGCACTCTAACCAGCTGAGCTAATCGCCCAAGTATTGCTGAATCGCCGCGGCATCTTGAGTGATTAATTTCATCAAGATTTTTCGGCTTTTCAACGATTTCAAATAACGCTCTGCTTTAAGCTAGCAGCGTCTCTCAAAGAGCGTTTTGAATATAGACGTGAGTGCAACGAACTGCAAGAGGAAAAAAGGAGAAGGGAGAAGAGAAAACCTGACAGTAGTTCGTAGTAGGTGGTTTGTTGTGATAAAGGAAGGGTATAGGGTATAAAGGTATATGGGACCACGATAAGATTGTGGTTCTTGGGTACCGTCTCCGGTCTTTAATTTTATTTATTTATATGCCGAACACCTTGGGAGACAGGAAAAATAAGTTGTTTGACTGAAAGGAATTTCAACGACAATAAATCAGGAACAAAATCGAAGAATATCCCCTGGGAAGGCTTATAGTAAAAGTCTCGTTTGGAGCGCACACGTTCAGAATAACAGATATTTTTGTCGCATTTCAAGTTATAACTATATTGAGTCATTCAGAAAATATCTTTTGATACAACAGGCTAAACTAAATAATTTGTAATGATCATTTAAAATTCTGATACAGTCGCCAGTTGTAACTCAATCACGAGAATAATATCTTTTCCATATGAAATACGACGCCGCGTTTTACGAAGTATTTGCCGAAGAAAAAACCCTGCTCCAAGAATACCTCGCAGAAGATTATCGCTATTTTTTTAGCGATAAATCCATTCAGGATTGCGATCACTCAGAGCCGGTTGCGTCAATTATTAGTCTGCGGACACAATCAAAAATTCCAGAGAATTGGATCGAGACACTCGATGGGATTTTCAGTCGCTCCACCGGGTACGATCATTTGACTAATTATTTTGAATCCGTGGGAAAACGAATCCCGGCCGGACATCTCCCGCGTTACGCGGCACGCGCCGTGGCGGAGCACGTCTTTATGGTAATGCTTATGCTACTCAGAAAAATCGACCAACAGCGGGCTGCCGTCTCCAAATTTCACCGGGATGGATTGACCGGCACAGAGCTTAGGGGAAAAACCCTGACTATCATCGGCGTTGGGAATATCGGATCTGAAATCGTAAAAATCGGGTTTGGTCTGGAAATGAATCTGGTTGGAGTCGATCTGATCGAACGTGAAGAAATACCACAAAAATTCAACCTCACTTATACCGATATATTAAATGCCGTTTCTTCTGCGGATATAATTGTCTGCGCACTCCCATTAACTTATCTCACCTACCGAATGCTCAATTACGGAACTTTGAAATCAGCAAAATCCGACGCAGTCCTGATTAATGCTGCACGCGGTGAAATTACTCCACCCGCTGATTTGTTGCGGCTGCTTGATGAACAACTACTTTCTGGAATAGCCATAGATGTCTACGACGAGGAATCATCTCTGGGCAGCTATTTACGTGGCGAAATCACGTTGGAAGAGATCAATGCTCCCGATGTGCGGCAAAGCGTTGAATCTACACTCGCTTTGATGAACCATCCGAAGGTCATCGCCACACCGCATAACGCATTCAATACCCGGGAATCCACGCAGCGAAAAGCAAAACAAACTGCTGAGAATATTATGAATTTTCTTGAGACTGGAGAATTTCTCACTCCCATTCCTGAGGATTAGTGCTAACCTGAATTATTCAGGGATTTTGCATTTGATACGGTTTGGGAGATGACGTGAATTAAGATTTCAAGACGATTGACACTCTTCGACAAGCTCAGAGTGACTCGTGGGGTTATCATCTCTCACCAGAAACTCCTCCTGGATCTGAGATTGTCGCCCAAAAGGCATCCCCAAGGGAAAGGATAAGACATCAGAGAAGCGAGCAAACCATTAAGTGGTCAGGCTTTGGTGAAGATTGAACAATTGAACCGGCAAAATTCATGATTTTTTCAGACTAAGTAAATTTCTCTGGTAGCATTTTTCAGATTTCCTGAGTAGACTATCGCTGTATTCAATTTCGTTTTTTAATGCAGCAGTACAGTTTTTAACCAATGTTGCGACAACTAAACACTATATCGGTTTATCTGGCTGTTATATTCATTGGACTTGCTGCGTGCGTTACCGACATAGAAGATCCGGCGCCGCCATCAGCGCCCTCATTTGTACTTCCGGATGCCATGCGAGATTTCCCTAAATCGGGCACGCGTGTAAAGCCGGGTGTTAACTCACTTGTACTTGTAGCAAATTCTGCCAGCGACAATGATGTTTCTGATATCCGCGTTTTCCGAAGTCGTCAAATGACTGATAATTTTCGAAGCGTTGGTTCCGTCATAATGGGCAGTCCGTCCATTACCAAATCCTTTGAAGATGAATCTGTCGCACCGGACACTTCCTATTATTACTTTCTGAAAGCGGTAGATTTCGGTCGCAATGAGAGTCCACCATCAGATACTTTGCGGTTTATGGTGCTGCAGCCTACTCAGTTACAGCAATTTGAAGAGCCAGTTTCACCCCATCCCAATTTTCAATGGACAATAGATCCACCGGAATCCGCAGCAGGGTTTTTCATTCTTGAGATCGCCGACCATAACCAGAACCCAATTTATCACAGCGAATTGCTCAGCCGAATATCCTATGGGGGGACTGAACTCTGGACGTTACAGGAAGACACGCTTCATACCGGTCAGCAGTATTTCTGGCGGGTCCATGCGTTCGGATTGCTGGATTCCCAGGATCGTCCCCACGCGATGAGTCTCTCCCAATGGAGCAGTTTTGAGGTGCGGGAGTAAAATAAAAAGGTGTTGGTGTGTTGAAGTGTTGGGGTATTGCAATGTTTGGGTGAATAAGGATATACTGGAATAAGGTATAAGGTATACGGGTTTAACGTTCAGTGCACAATTATCATCCAGAGAGCGGTGATCAGAAATCATTGTCGACTCGCCACAAACCACTTACTACCAACAAAATTTTTGCTTTAATCTTTCATCTTTAATCTTGGAATTTTTCTCTGCGCCTTCTGCTCCGGAAGGAGCCCCTGCCGGGGCGTTTCTGCGGTGAACATTTATCTTTGGCCGCTTCGGTGTTTTCTGATATTGAAAAACAGTATTCAGGTATTTGCGTGTTCCCGTTAGAATTGGTGTTGGGGCGTCGTAGAAAAAAGTAAGATTTTAATGAGCAATGATTTTATGTTTTTAAAATTACTCTTTCCAAATATATCTAATCACTACTTGCTACTCAAAATTGTATGGATACTTACAAAGAATTTACATCATCCTGATCTTTGGGGCGACCAGTAGCCATTTTATTCTTTTTTAAGTCCTCTTTGCCGATATAATACACAGTAAACGTTTCATTTTTATAATAGACTTTCTCAGAAACCTTTTCTTCCCATGCTTCATCAAAGGAGACTGCAGTGATTTCATTCAAAAGATCAATTCTATTCGGAGGCACACCAAACTGAATAATTGTCCCCTTTTCTCTCAATTCACTTTGGCTTTGTATTCCCGGAATATCATTGTCCCAGAATTCCAAAAGTACCTTAAATAATTTTTCCGTATTTGAGGGAGTGTTATTGTAAAAAATATCGATATCACCAGTTAAACGTACATGTCCATAGTATATAACTGCTTCTCCGCCTACGATCACATAGTGAACATCATTTTGATCGAGCAGGAATAGAAATTCGTTGATATCATTGGAGAAATGAGAAGCATTCATTTGGATCGCTCTGCTTCACGCACATCCGGTGGATTCTCCCCGTAGACTCGCCGTTTCAGCTCTTTGGCCGCTGCCTGGCGTTCCTCGGATGTCATCTCTTTTTGCTGCTTGATATCCCACCGCTCAGCCTCTTCGTAATCTTTAGATTTATGGACAATTCGTTTCATGATTTCTTCAGATTTTAATTGAATTTGATGTGTTTGTTTAAAGATAACAATCAGCAAGTCAATTTACAAAAATGATTCCTGCCTGATTAGTGGTTGATTGGGAATGGGGTAAAAATGTGAACTCAAGACGAAAGCAACCCTGAACTACTCACAGGTTTTCCCTCCTCCTTTCTCCCTTTTTCCCTTCATCCCTGCTTTTGTTGCGCATCCCAACGGGATCCCTGCGGGAAAAGAAGCAAAAGGCTTCGGCTGGAAATTGCTTTTGATCCCGCTATACTTCGCTACGGGCAGAATTCAAATTGTGCCACAATACGGCACCTGAATTCTGCTTTTCCTCCGCTCAGCAGCGGGATTTACAAAACCAATTTCAATGCCGGTTCAAAAACAAATGATCTTTCGTTGTTTTTATTCGCGATTTGCTTTTTCTCTGCGACTCTGCGGTGAAAAGTTTTTCGATTCACGGACGCGATTCCGCCGCTACGGACTGCCTCCCCAACATTGCACCTTATACTATTATACCCTATACCCTTATACCACGTTTTACCGTAAGTTTTAGTGTTGAATTCCCCCTGTATAAATAGTTTGCAATCCGTATATTAATCCTGTTTTTACAATTCCATTTTACACAACCAAAATCAGGATTATGCAGAATCGATTTTTAAATCATTTACTGGTTTTACTTTTGATGACTTTGGGATTTTTTTCCAATCCCTCAGTGCGTGCGCAATCCGTCGCTTCTGTCCCGATGTACAGTCCGATTTATCAGGATCTTCGTTATATGAAAACCCGGGGATTTTTCTCTGATCTGGATTTGACTTCTCTGCCGTTAAACCGGTCTGAAATTGCATCTGCACTGTATTCTCTGAAAAAAGATACGAGTCTGGCCGGAATCAATGAACCAGTGCTACATAATTTGTATGCGGAGTTCGAGCCGGATATCGATGCTTTGAAAAGTGAACCCTCTTCGCTTTCCAATTTGCTGCAACGCGGGATTGAAAAGTTGACCGGCAAACAGATTAGTCAGAAGACCGAAACGCATTCGGCGAAACTCGGGTTGACACTGGATGACTATCTCCAGGGACCAGATCCCACGGTATTTCGAGGCGGAATTCGCACACAAGCTCGGCTGGATCTGTTTCATCATCTTTCCATCGTGAATTCAATGTTCATTTCAAATAATCCTGACGTAGCAAGAAAGGGATCGAGTAAAGTTTGGCGCGGACTGTCCGGATACACAGAACTGGCTTACTTACGCAGTTATTTCCAGTATAAGCACCTGAAGTTCGATATCCTGCTGGGACGGGATTTTTTGCGTTTCGGTCCCGGCAGAACGGGCACTTTGCTCATTAGTGACGCAAGTCGTCCGTTTGATCAATACCGGTTATCTGCGAGGTACAAATTCGCTAAATTTATCTTTGGAACTCTTCAGTTGAATAATCACGGTAATGTTGTGCGTTATCTATCATTTCACAGGCTCTCGATTTTTGCGGCGAAAAATCTGACCATCAATCTCACCGAATCCATTCTGTATACCGGCTCGCAGGGATCGCCGGCATTTAAGTTCCTCAATCCATTTTTACTGTACCACGCAGAGCAATTGAATTCCACTGGAAATAGTGCTGGAAAGGGAAATACAATCGAGAGTATAGATATCGATTGGTATCCTGAGCGGAATTTCCATCTCTGGGGCAGTTTTTTGTTGGATGATTTTCAAATTGACAAGAAGACAAAGGGTGATCTGGAGCCAAACGAATTGGGATTTTTAACTGGTGCCGGCGTTACAAATCTGATAATCCCACGAAACGAATTGTGGGCAGAATATGCGGCCGTTACGAACCGAACCTACCAGACGCCGCACCCTGACGATCATTATGTCCAGCGCGGCTACCCAGTTGGTTATTTTCTTGGCAATGATTTTGACAATTTGACGCTGTTTTACGGACAATGGCTGCAAGATTTTCCGCTCCAACCATATTTTAAACTTTCGTATTACAGGAATGGCGCCAATGGTCTGAATACTCCGTTCGATACGCCTTGGACGGCTGATTCAATCACCGTTGAAAGCGGGTACGGTGAGCCGTTCCCGACAACGCCGGTTGAATATATAACCACTGTTCAAATCGGTTTCCGCTATCAACCGAGTTATACATTAGGCATCACTCCAGAAGTTGAGTACCAGCAGTCAACGCTTCGAGGCAATCAGGAAACCAACTGGCAGTTTCGACTAAATCTCTGGTGGGATCCAAGGTGGAGGTTGTGAAGATTAAAGTGCTTAAAAGATTAAAGATGAAAGTAAAAAAATGGAGAAAGAAGGACGAATAAATTACAACCGTTATAAAGAATTATGTTGATAAAAATTTCATCGAAAAAATAAAATTCTATTTTTTACATAATTGACTGTAATTCCTGAATAGATTGTTGGATGATATGATATTTTCTACCGTGTACAATCCCTTTTACCACTTCATAATTCACATTAAGATAGTCGTGAACTAATATATTTCGAAATCCAATCACTCCAAGAAATTGTTGGTATTGGTCTTCAGTAAAATGCCCTCGTTTAAATAGTTCATCCACTGCTTCCCGGCTTTTTGAGACGGATTGACTATATTTGATTTTCAAAGTGTATCGACAAAAACCAATAAAGGACTCAACCGAAACTTGTAACGCCCTTTCAATCGCTAAAAAGTCACGATCATCATAACGGGATTCCTTTGATAACTCATCAAGAACCTGTTCCATTTTTTGAACAGTTTTTATCAACTCTTTTTCGTAAGTCAAGTCACGCTTCTCAGGCATAATCAATTTCTATTTTTGAGTGGATTGAGTTTTCAAACCGGTATCGGTGGTATTGATTCGTTACAACAAGTGGGTCATGCTCTATGATATTACGGGCCAAAGGTGCCGGCACTAACTCAACATCTACAATATCAACCTGATTGATTAAATCGAACTTTTGCTCAATATCGCCACGGATCTTTTCTAGTTCAATTGCGCGTTCAAAACGATCTGATCCGTACTCGCTAAAGAGAATACCTATATCAAAATCGCTTTGTGAATGTGTCTGTCCAGTCGCCTGGCTGCCATAAAGGTACACAGCATCAACTGGATAATGAGTAACGACAAATTTTGTAATATCATCAAGATTCATAAATTTCCCGAGTTTAGATTTAAATTATATTACAAATTTTTCGAATTCTTGTCGAATGAATTTTCACTCTACGTATCTGAACTATTTTTGTACAAAAACCAATGCCTCAAAACTTGTCTTTGAATCCATTCCGGCATCATTAAATTACGACTCAAATTAATCAGTGAATTCTTGCATAAGGTTACTTAAGCCCGAAATTTTGAATATGCACCGAAATCGCTTCCTTCTTCTTGTGGCAATTTTCTTTTTGATCAGATTGCCGCTCTGTGCTACTCAAATTTATGTCCCGCTCCAGAATCCAGTCTATCCGTTTTTGAACAGGCTTCACGTTGCAGGAGTTTTACCGGATTATAATCCAAACATTAAACCTGCCACACGAGATTACGTTGCCGAAATGTTAGAGCAGATTGACAGTCAACGAACTCAACTGTCAACAGTTGACCGGCGCTTGCTCGATGAATTCATCGCTGATTATCGACTGGAACTCACTGATCAAAGATATCTGGAAATTCTTGCAGGGCAAACGACATACTTCCCGTTGAAATCATTGCAGGGATTTAAATCTGCAGTAAGTAATATTTTCCACTACACTCCCCAGAAAGAAGATCTGCACCTGATGGCGTATGAGTCCGGTGGAGAAGTGATCTGGTTCGATGTGCAGGAGATGTTTCGGTACCGCGTGAAAAACGATATCGGTCGATTTTTCAATCAACAGAGTTATCAACTCTCGGCTCAGTTTGGCCCACATTTTTCAGCCTACAGCGCCGGATATTTATACAATTACCAATCCAAAAAAGGATTTACCGAACTCCCGGAAGAATACAGAGGCGGCTTCTTTGGCAGACACAATGAGTTTGAGGGAAATGTCCAATATAACTCATTTGACTATGCTCACGCGTATGTGCAGTATGCGTCCCGTTTGGGACGATTTGAACTAGGAATGCGTCCGGTCATCTGGGGCAACAGCGCCAACTCGATGATCCTCTCGAACAACGTGAATCCGTTTCCGTTTGTCCAGTGGACGAAAGATGTCGGCAGGTCGCGGTTTACATTTATGCACGGCTCCATCCAGCCGGCAGAAGCAAGTATCGTTAACAACGAGACTGGCAGCGTAAAGTATGCCCCGAAGTATATCGTAGGACATCGCTGGGAGATTGCACTTTCCAAAAAATTGCGGGGAGCGTTCTCTGAAATGGTGATTTATGGCGATCGTGATCCGGAACTGGTGTATTTTATTCCCACCATCTTTCTTTGGCCGGTGCAGCACAGTTTGACCAAAAAGAATCAGGATAACATCCTGTGGTTTTTGGAGGGCCAATATTTTCCTATAAATCATCTGAAATTATACGGTACAATTTTGATAGACGAACTCCGCTTCTCCGAGATGTTCAAGGACTGGTCTGGCAACCGCTGGGCAGTGCAGGGCGGACTTCAGATCGCGCCACATTTATCCACTTTCAGCACCGATTTTACTTTTGAATTTACCGCTGTGCGTCCCTGGACGTATACCCATCGTGTTCCGTTATTCGGCACCTACACTCACAGCGGAAACAGCCTCGGGTTTTATGCCGGACCGAATTCTCAACTAATCTCGTATGAAAATCGCTGGTGGTTGTCCCGGCGGTCAACAGTATCTCTGGGATACAAAATACTTAAACACGGAGAATCCTTCACACCACCCGACAACCCTGATTACTTTCCGGTTGGAAGCGATCCGAACCAAAATTACGCAAAGAGCAATCCCAAATATGATCATTCCACCGGCTGGCTGTTCGGAGATATCAAAACCACGCAATCCCTTGATCTCACCTGGAATTATATCCTCTCCAATACACTGAACCTAAAACTGGGATACAGTTACCGTGATATCGAAGGAACCGGAGATAATTTATTAACGTTTCAATTGGGATTTGATTACTAATCATCCAGTGTTGTGGTGTTGGTGTTTTGGTTCGTGGTTGATTCGTTGATTGGGCAATATGGGAATACGGTAATACGGAAATAAGGAAATACGTTATTAGGTATAGGGTGGTAGTAAAATAAGATCAAAGTGCTCAAAAGATGCTCCAAAAGGAGTCTTTTGCGAGAAAAGACAAAAGCAACCGCAAACTACGGACCAGGTTTTTCCTTCTCCTTTCTCCCTTCTTTTGACTGCGCATCCCAACGGGATCTCTACGAGGAAAGAAGCAAAACGCCTTGGCGACGAAATTGCGTTTGATCCCGCTACACTTTGCTGCGGACAGAATTCAAATTGTGCCACAATACGGCATCTGAATTCTGCTTTTCCTCCGCTCAGCAGCAAGATGCACAAAACCCATTTCAAGGCCGGTTTCAAAACTAAAAAATGCGTTGGGCTTTTTATCTTTCCTTTCATCTTTTATCTTCTGTATCGTATTGGCGTTAAATATCTTTCCGATCCATCAGTCACGAAAGCGATTCCGCCGCGGCGGGACTGCTTCCCAACCAATTGCCCCTGATACCCTTATACCAAGTTTTATCGTGATTTTCAGTGTTGACTCTTTTCCCTAGCACCAGTCACTTTCTTTTCCTGGGAGGTTTTTCTTGCATTCATCGCCAAATTGCTTGTATCTTTATCGCAAGGAGTTGATCAATGCCAATAATTACCGTGCCAAAACCGTTACGGGACAAACTCGGAGACGACGGCGCCGATGCCCTCGTTGACCTCTTCAACCAATCCGAACAACGACAAAAAGAAGATGTGCTGGAGTTTGTTGAGGAAAAGTTTGAGCGGCGGTTGAGTGAAGAAATCGGGAAAGTCAATCAACGGATTACCGATGAGATGGCCAAGGTCAATCAACGAATCACCACTGAAAATGCCAGTCTGATCGAGCGGATTGAACGAACACGTGCCGATCTTATTAAGTGGATGTTCATCTTTTGGGTGGGACAAGTTGGAGTGATGATCGGAGTTCTATTCGCCTTCTTTAAATAGATAAAAGTTCCTCTGTTTACTCGCTTATTCATTATAATACACAACATTCGAGACAGGAAGCTGCCGATGCGTCCCTCTCCTCAGGGCGCCGGGCATATAGACGAAATAAACTTGAAGACCAGTCACGAATCGTTTCAGCAACTGTGAACTGTCGCCCAACCGTTTTCCCCTATACCTTTATACCCTATACCTCAGTTTTTTCCACGACAAACAACTCAACACGAACTACGGACAAGGTTTGATTCGAGACTATTATTTATTCAGGAATTCTTCGTAATCTTTATGCGTCCCTATCCAGACCCAGATAAAATCCTCGTTTTGCTTTACAGCCAGAGCGCGATACTTTAGCCCAATGCGTGCAGACCAAAATTGACCAATTTTTTTAAAATGGAGAGAAGGGTGGAACGGATTACTTTTTAATAACTGAAAATTCTTTTGGGCAGTTGATTGAACCGATTCCGGAAGACTTTTAAAACATTGCCAGAATCTTTGCGTCGCTTTGTGCATTTACAATGAAGTTAATGACCCAGAGTTGCCCTCGTCCAATGCCTCTTTTTTTAAAAAATCTAACTTTCCTGATCTGGCGTCATTCTGCACTTCCTTATCCCATTTTTCCCAATCCCGTTCAATGAACCAGTTACGCAATTGGGCAAACTCATCTTTGGACAAGGCTTCAATATCTGTCAACACTTTTTCCAGTTTTGTCATATTATATCCTCGCTGATGCTTCCGGATTTTCCAAACATAATTGTAAGGTCGAAAAATTTAGTTCGCAACTAAAAATTTCCGGGACGCTATAAATCACGTCTCTACCATTGCCCCTTATACTTTATACCCTTATACCATTTTCCCCTGGCTCTTGGCTCTTTGGACTTGGCTTTTACTTCATCCTTAACCCTTAATCCTTAATCCTTGAAAAAAGAAAAGCCCCGACTTGCGCCGAGGCTTTCTAACATAATCTGCTTGTACAATCGAGTAAGATGTTATAATAAGGGACGCAGTCGAATAGTCTCTAATTCAACAACCACAAAATTATTCATAATTTTGTTTCCCAGTTTATCTAATACTCGCTCCAACCGGTCTGCTTTGAGCGATCTTTGTTCGATAGGAATACGAAGAAGTACAATTCCTCGAGCTGGTTTTTCCAAGCGATATACCAACTCCCCAAAATCCTTATCTTCTGTAATTAATACTCTGTTTTCTTTATACGCTTGTGCTAGAATGTCATCATCCGGGAAACCTTGGTGTATTTCCAAAACATAGGTGACATCATATCCTGCCTTACGGAGACGGGCAACCATGTCAACATCACAGCATTCATCCACCAGAAATTTCATTCGGGAACTGTCTGCTCGTATATGAATTCCTCATCAGCCAAATAATCTGCCGCATATTTTTGGGCTGCAAAAATATCATCTGGGGTGAGGTGAGGATGATCGTGCAGAATTTCCTCGAACGTCATTCCACCAGCAAGTTTTCGCAGTAAATGTTCTACTGTTATGCGCGTACCTTTAATTACTGGTTTCCCGAACATGATATTTGGATTGCGTTCAATCCTGGGATGGTTTTTCATCGGTCCCTATCTTTCAAATTTTCACTTATAAACGAGAACAATTTTATTTAAAATACTGGTAATATTAATCTCTTGCAAGATTCTAGTTAATTCACAAACAATCCTTCCACTGTCTGTATATAACAAGCAGTAAGACGATTGTGTTTCATTTTGCTTTCATCTTTCGAGTACTTTAATCTTTCATCTTTTGGGTTCTCCCTTCTTTTGTTGCGCATCCCAAAGGCATCTCTACGAGGAAAGAAGCAAAAGGCTCCCCGATAGAGGCAACTACACAAAATCACAGATTTTGGTAGTTCCTAATCGGGGCAGGTCCGGCTGGCATTCTTTTTCTGCCCCTTTCACGACGCCCTCGTTACAAGAACCCGAATGGTGTGCCAGCGATAAGATATATGTAATGAGGCTTAACCAAAAGTGTCGGGCTATTATCAAACGTATGTGCTTCGTTCGCACCCGGGTTCTTGTGGCCACTCCAGTTGTCGAAGGGACAACGAAAAAGAATCCAATGCCGTTTCAAAAACTAAAACACGAATCATTCCGATCTTTGGAAATTGCTTTTGATCCCGCTACACTTTGCTGCGGGGTTAACAAAACCAATTTCAAGGCCGGAGAGCGACAAACGAATTATTTACGGAGAGGATTCAGTCGGATGGTAGATCGAGAAATGTGAGAATAAGAAAAGATGGTATAAAAGTATAAGGGTTGGAAGTTGTGCTTGATACTCAACGTTCGCCACTATCGTCACCGTTCCTTCTTGTCTTTCCCTTTCATGCACTTTTATCTTTAATTTTTATCTTTTTTTCTCTGCTCCAGAAGGGCCCCTACCGGGGCGCCTCGGCGGTGAACGTCTTTCTTCGGTGATTTTCGGTGTCGCGAAAAATTCAAAAACTTTGTCGGAAATACTCTGGAAATTTAACGACTTTTTCCTTTGCTGTAGCCTCAAATATAAATGGTTCAACATCGGAGGCTAATCTCTTCATATCAAGCGACTCGCAAACATTCAATACTGCCGATTTTAATTGCTGTGCGCTGGAAACATCCATTTTCAATTGCAAATAATCATAATCAGGTTGGATATCCTTGCCCATTAAAAAGACAGCATCAAAAAAATCCCGGCCCTGTTTACGGGAACGATTTAGAATTGCGTATAACTTTTGTGAAAATAACAGCGATGGTGGAGTGGACTTGATTGTGGTAAATACCTCAAACTTATTGAGTATGACGTCCTCTGGCTCATAATTGTACTGTTGAGGTTCAGTATCCAGCTGGATAAGTATCTTTTCTTCCTGATAACCCGAAAGTCCTTCGTTAAAAAGTAATCCGGGAAACCGAATATAACAATGCCAGGCACTTTTCATAACCTTCTTGATTTCCACCTCGTACCCTTCTCTGGACATTTCCCTTTGAATCGTCACCGCGATTTCATCAAAGTGTTCTGGCTTCAGACCAATGTTATCAAAGTCCAGATCTTCGGAGAACCGTTGATTCCCGTGCACAATCCGAAGACACGTTCCTCCCAGGAAACAAAGTTCATTGGCATAAGACGTCGCATATACTATTTCTAACAGTTTGTATTGCAAATATTCCCGGAGTAAAAAGCGGGGAAATCTGTGCAGCGTTTCCGGATAGAATGTCTTGATTTCATTGAGTTCAAGCATAGAGGAATTCCTTAAATAGGTTTAACCGACTGCTGAGTGCTTTGGAATTTATGTAAGTTTCATACTTATCAAGCTGCTCAAAATCAATTGTTTCCGAGAGTATATTTGTATTCCAACGCAATGCATCAAAATCTGAGATATCCTGGATGTTCGTATTCAAATAAAGGTAATCTATTATTGTTTTTTCTATTTCAGCAATCGCCCATGAATGATTTTCCCAGGATTCCAGTCCGTATCCAAAAAAGAGTGAATTTTTTAGATGACGATAAGTAAACCTCCCCAACGGTGTATCAAATGTTTGTGTTTTTCGTGAAGTACAGGAAATCATTTGAAAAGCCGTTTCCGGGACAATCCCATACCAGGCGAGCGCCGTTTCCAATGATATGTATGAGGGACGATAAATTTTATTGGCCGTATAGAATAACGATTGTTCATTATCAACCCGTTCAGGGAAACAGTAATAACGATTTCTCAGTTTTTGGATATAACCTTTCTCCTGCCATTCCACCAGTCGCCGGGAATCAAAATCCGGAAAATGCTTTTGAATCTCCCTGGTAGAGAAGACCGGAAATTCTTTCATTTCTTTTTGAAATGTAATGTAACGCATATTTTTATTATATTTCTATTATTTGTTAATAATAACAATTATTGGGAATATATCAAGATTTAAATGCGCCGCAAAACTAATTAATTTAATCGGGAATACGGAAAAAGGATATAGGAGCTAAAGATCCATAATTTTATATTTTTCTCCTAGGTGAACTCCACGTCTCGGCGGTGATAATATTCCGTATTGGCGTGTTGATGTGTTGAAGTGTTGCAGTCAAGACTGTTTATTGTTTCTCTCGAATTTTATGTACTATACATTACGCTTAAAATAAAAAAACCGGGCTTACGTCGAGGCTTCTTAAAAATTATAATTCAAAATCGCCTAAATATTCACGATTTCCGTATTCGGATCTTCCTTTCCGTCAAAACGACAAAACAGCCACCCCATTCCTCAATATTCTCTTGAGAGAATACCAGACGGATTCGATCGATCAATCTTCTTTGGCTTGGATTTCCTAATCGAACTATCACAATGCCAGGATGCGTTCCAGGTTTAAATTGTCGCGTGTCTGAGAAATCCAAATCCTGGGTAATAAAAAATCGGTTTTCTTCACTCGCAGCGCTCCAGACAACTTCGTCTGAAAATCCACCTTTATTTTCTTGTAGTACGGTATCTACATTATGACCAAGTTCGGATAAAATCGGACTTAATTTCTGTGGAATATTTTCATCGAGTTTAATGTTCACGACATTTCAGGAAGTTCGATTACGGGTAGATCTTCTTCTGCGGACGACGCCGCAAAAGCGACCACCGCTTTAATATCCTCTTCAGTAAGTGAGGGAAAATCCTCGAGTATTTGAGCAAAACTATCACCTTCTGCCAGACTGGCTAATATTGTGCGTAATGTGATGCGTGTCCCCTTAATTACCGGTTCTCCACCACAAATATTCGGGTCCCGGATAATTTTCTTTTGATAGTCCATATTCTTGCTCTCTCCACTACTTATTAATTAATGTAGTCTGTTTTTTAGATTATGTCCAGTCATTGCACGATTCACAGTTTCATTTCTGATCTCCGGACGCGATAAACCGCGTCCCTATCAACCATTGCCCAGTATACCTTTTACTTCCACGAACAACCAACAAGTTCTTTTGTTTTGCTTTCATCTTTTGAGCACTTTTATCTTTCATCTTGTAAGTTCTCCCTTCTTTTGTCGCGCATCCCTGCGGGGAAAGAAGCAAAAGCCCTCGGCGCGTATTCATTTTCTACCCTTTTGATAATATCCACCGTTCCAAACCTGGAGAAAAAGGAGCAGTCATTTCGACTGAACGATTGTGCTGGCAACCCAGCGCAAACGGAGTGGCCTGTCCCAACTTGTCGGGGAGAAATCTCATTTCTCGCTGCAGGGACATCGTTCTCTACTGCTTCGAATTATCTCCGGATGATAGTTTCCTCTTCTTTTGTGGCCCAAAAGAAGCAAAACGCTTCGGCGCGTCTTTATTTTCTACCCCTTTGACGATTCCCGCCGTTGCAAGAATCCGAATGGTGCTCCCGTTTTGAGTCTAAGATTACAAAATATCTTGAACAATAATCACCGAAGTTTTGAGATCACCGCTTCGCTTGCACCCGGATTCTCGCGGGCTCTCTGGGAATCGAAGGGCTTACGAAAATGAAGACGAGGCCGTTTTAAAAACCTAAAAACGGGGATCATTCCGATCGTTGGAAATTGTTTTTGATCCCACTACACTTTGTTCCGGGGTGAATTCGAATTTTGCGTAAAATACACGCAGGGGTTTTGGCTTGCTTATCATTCCACCCTACATTCCTCCAGAGGAGTCCCTTTGGGGCGTTTCACTTCATATAGGGTTGTAAATCCGGCTTTCGACGGACTAATCGAATTACGTCCATCCCGCTGTCGCGGGATTCGAAAAAACCAATTTCAAGGCCCAAAAAAACAACAAACAACCGAAGTGACTCGCCGGTTTTGACTTTCTTTCCTTCTTTTATCTTTCATCTTTAATCTTTTATTTTCGGTGTGTTTCGGTGTTGCTTCCTTTCCGGTCGGTCGTTTGCGGACGCGATTCCGTCGCAGCAGACTGCCTCCCAACCGTTGTCCCTTATACCTTATACCCCTTATACCCTTATACTCCGTTTTATCGTGATTTTCAGTGTTGACTTTTTTCCCGTTTCCTGACGCTTTTTTCTCAGAGAGGTTTTCCTTGCTTTCCTCGCTACATCGCTTGTATCTTTGCTTCAAGGAGTTGATCAATGCCAATTATCACCGTTCCAAAATCGTTACGGGACAAACTCGGGGACGACGGCGCCGATGCCCTCGTTGACCTCTTTAACCAATCCGAACAACGACAAAAAGAGGATGTGCTGGAGTTTGTTGAAGAAAAGTTCGAGCGCCGGTTGAGTGAAGAGGTTGGAAATTTGCGTGTAGAAATCCATGAAAATCGCGCAGCGATACAAGAGATTCGTGCTGAACTCGTTGACCGCATTGAAAAAACTCGGGCCGATCTCATTGACCGTATCGAAAAATCCCATACTGATCTCGTGGATCGCATAGAGACATCGCGGGCGGATACCATTAAGTGGGTGTTTGTCTTCTGGGTTGGACAGATCGTAGCGCTGACCGGGATCTTGTTTGCCTTTTTTAAGTAAGCGTCTTTTTAATTAATCTATTTAAAGTACTAGTATAAATGTTTCAGTTCCCCGACGCGATTTCGCCGCGGCGGACTGCCCTCCAAACAACCAACAAGTTCTTTCGTTTTGCTTTCATCTTTCGAGTACTTTCATCTTTCCAGCACTTTAGTCTTTAATCTTGGCTCTTTGTACCTGGCTCTTGGCTCTTGGGACTTGGCTTTTCCTCTTTCCTTTCTCCTTTTTTCTTTCCTCCCTTCTTTTGTAGCCCAAAAGAAGCAAAAGGCTCCGGCTGCAAAAACCCGTTCTGTGGTGCCGCGGCTCCCTCCACTGCACGAATCAGAACTCCCTTCGGTCAAACAGCTGATTCGTGCGGTCGTTCCAGTCACCGGGCACCAAGACGAACGGCTTTTTAAAGCCGCTCTAAAGACAAAACTCTTTCAGTACCAGCTTGGGTAGTGCTTTATCCTGCTCAGCGGACTCTGCTCCGGAAGGAGCCCCTGCCTGGGCGTCATTGTGATGAATTGCTTTTCCGGTGTCTTTCGGTGATTTTCGGTGTTTCAATTTTAAAGAATGACCGGACGCGATTCCGCCACAGCGGACTGTTTCCCAACCGTTGTCCCTTATACCTTTTTCCTCCACAAACAACCAACACGTTTTTTTGTTTTGCTTTCAATTTTTGGAGCACTTTTATCTTTCATCTTGTAAGTTTTCCCTTCGCCTTTCTGTGTTCTCCTTGCCCCGTGATTGGGGCGTCTCGTAATTTTCGGCGTTTTCTTTTTTCCTTTGTTCTTTTGAAGCCCATCCCATGGGGATCCCTTGCGGGGAAAGAACCAAAATGCTTCGGCTGGAAATTGCTTTTGATCCCGCTATACTTCGCTACGGGCAGAATTCCCTGTGCCGATTCGAATTAGTCAAAATCTATGATTTTGTTTTAATTCGTTATCGGTAAAATTGTGCCACAATACAGCACCTGAATTCTGCTTTTCCTCTGCTCAGCAGCGGGATGCACAAAACCAATTTCAAGGCTGGTTTCAAAAACAAATGATCTTTTGTTATTCATATTTTTAATTGGGTTTTTCTCTTTTCCGCCGTGGTGGACTCTGCGGTAAATTCGATCACCTCGAAACCATTGCCCCTTATACCTTATACTCTTTTACCCTTATACCATCTTTTCCCTGGCTCTTGGCTCTTTTAGTGTTTTTGATTACAATCTAATTATCGAAAATATTTGGTCCGGATATTGTTCGGGAATCGAGATATTTTTATTGATTGGCGGTTTTTATATCTTCAACCACCTGAATGATCCGGTTATAAAAGTTTTCGTGCATCCACAATCCAGCTTCAACCAGACGATCAATATCATGCACAGTGGGAGGTACAATTTGGCGCTGATATGCTTCAAGCAAAATCCCTATAGTTCCAGTTAAAGGTAATCCATGGTTTCGCGCGAACTTCCGCGCCTGGGCATCGTCCGTAATCAATAGTGACTGCGACAACTCCAAAGCTAGGGCAATGGCCTCACGCTCACCCCGACCAAATTCATGAGGGACTCGTTGCAACATCTCTTTTGCGGGAGCACGCCGGAGAATCTTGTCATCCTCTACTAAATGCATTAATATATTTTCAGGTTTGCGCCGGCTCTCAAAAATTTCTGAAGACACTGCTGGAGGAATCACCACTTTGGGATAAAGTTGAAAGACAATAAATATTCTTTCAATCTTTGATAAAAAAATCAGCGGACTGGTATCACAAACGCCGACTGCGAGTTGTGATAAAGACATTATCTTTTATTATTGGCACGTGTATTTGCATCCTCAATTTCTCGCTCTAATTCTTCCAGAGAGTAATTTAAAGCGGATATATGATAGGATTGCAAACTTTCCAGGAAGGCAACACGATTCATCTTTGCCATTTCTGCTGCTCGACCAGAGGAGATTTTCCCAAGCTCATACAATTTTGCAGCGACCAGGAATTGTACTTCATTTTCAAATTCTTTTTCTGATTTTCCCATGGATTCGGGGAGATCCTCAGGATAGGCGATTTTGAGAGTTTTTGTGCTCATATTTTTGCTCCAGGTTTTAAACATATTAAAATATTAGATTAACTTTTGCAAAATACAACTGTAAACTTTCAGACGCGGACAGACCCACTTTTAGCATTATGATCAACTATCAATATCCTGTTATAATTTCAGATAAGTCGTACTATGCACTACCGGTTATCACCTGGGAATCATTCCCAGAGTTGGTTTAGAAAGGTTACAGTACTCAAAAGATGTTCCTAAAGGAGTCTCTTCCGAGAAAAGATGAAAGTGTTCTAAAGATGAAATTCTGCCAAGAAACACGCAGGAGCTTTGTCTTGCTTATCATTCCACCCTACAATCCGCTACGCTGCTTGTAGGGCTAATCGGATTACGTCCATCCCGCTGTGGCGGGATTCACAAAACCCATTGCAAGGCCGGTTTCAAAACTAAAAAATGCATTGGGCTTTTGTGTTTCCTTTCATCTTTCAAGCACTTTAACCTTTCACCTTGGCTCTTTGGACTTGGCTTTTCCCTTCTCCTTTCTCCTTTCTCTTTTTTCCTTCCTCCCTTCTTTTGTAGCCCAAAAGAAGCAAAACGCTTCGGCTGCAAAAACCCGTTCTGTGGTGCCGCGGTTCCCTCCACTGCACGAATCAGAACTCCCTTCGGTCAAACAGCTGATTCGTGCAATCGTTCCAGTCACCGGGCACCAAGACGAACGGCTTTTTAAGGCCGCCCTAAAGACAAAAATCTTTCAGTACCAGCTTGGGATAGTGCTTTATCCTGCTCAGCGGACTCTGCTCCGGAAGGAGCCCCTGCCGGGGCAACTCTGCGGTGAAAAGTTTTTCGTTTCGCGGCGGTAATTCCGTAACGGCAGATTACCTCCGTACCGTTGCCCCATATACGTTTATACCTTATACCCTTATACCTTCTTTCCAACCACCCACGAGCCACTAACGACCAACGGTTTTCCTTTCATCTTTTCAGCACTTTCATCTTTGGTCTTGGGACTTTGTTCTTCGATCCTGGCTCTATTTATTCAGTCAACGAACCACCCTACATTCCTCCAGAGGAGTCCCTTTGGGGCGTTACACTTCATGTAGGGCTAATCGGATTATCTCCATCCCGCTGTGGCGGGATTCGTTCGAGGTCATTTTAGAGGAGCAATGGCTATATATTGAGCATCGGGCAAATAATCTTTCATTGTTTTTTCTCTGTGTGCTCCGTGGCTCTGCGGTGAATTAACCTTCTTCCCAACTATTATCCCGTATACCTTTATACCCTATACCCGCAGTCTTTTCCACAACAAACAACTCACCACATACTACGGACAAAGTTCTCCTTTTTCCTTTTTCCTTCATCCTTCATCCTTGATCCTTGAAATAAAAAAACCCCGATAGAGGCAACTACACAAATTCAAAGATTTTCGTAGTTCCTAATCGGGGCAGGCCCCCGGCTTACACCGAGGCTCAAAATCTTAGACTATTTATTTTGTCACGCTAACACATAAACACACCAACACTTAAACACTGCAGTTCTCAATGCGCTCCTGTCTTAAAGGTCACCATCTGCCAGAAGGTGAGGAAGACTATTTTGATATCCATCAGCAGTGTCCAGTGTTCTATATAGTAAATATCATAATTAATGCGATCTTGCATCTTTTCCATATCAGTGGTACCACCGCGAAAGCCATTTACCTGCGCCCAACCGGTGATGCCCGGGTTGACAAACTGACGCAACCGGTACTTGGAGATTTTCTCCCGAATTACCAGATCTTCCGCCAGCATGTGGGGACGTGGGCCGCAGATCGACATGTCACCCAACAATACATTGAGAAATTGTGGCAATTCATCCAGGTTGGTTTTTCGTAAAATCTTCCCTATCCAGGTGACGCGGGTGTCGTTCTTGCTGGTAATTTTGCCGTACCCTTTTTCGGCGTTCTTCTGAGTGGCATCATCCTGGCGCATAGTGCGAAACTTGAAACACTCGAATTCTTTGGATTCCCTACCAATTCGGTTCTGTTTGAAAATCACTGGGCCTTTGGAGGTGAGTTTTATAATTGCACCTACTATGAGATAAATCCACCAATAGATAAAAACCAAAACCAGTGTTGAAAAGAGTAGGTCAAAGGCACGTTTTATTGCCCGGCTGGACGCTTTCCGCAGCGGTTCTCGCCGGACGCGAATGACCGGCGTGCCGTTCATTTGATCGATGGTGGCGCGATTGCCAAAGGTTTTCACATAATTGGGCGCTACCATGACCCGTAAGCCTTTATCTTCCGCCACATCTACAATTTCGTCTAGCTCGTGTCCCAGGATTTCTGGCGATAGTATTAATAATTCATCAAACTCTTCCATATTAATGGCATTCACTAATGCACCGGTGCAATCGTTATGGTAGCAATTGATGCTATCGGCAATTCGGTAACCGTATTGTGGGTTATCTTTGCTCCATTTTACCATATGCTGGTTCTCTGCCGGCTCGCCGAGCACTATCACATTTTTGTAGTTGTGGCCGGTGCTGCGGTATTTCACCATCAGGTAGTGTCGCAACATATGGGTAATTAATAACGCAGTAAACTGGAGTCCGACAAAAATTCCCAGGAATGCCCTGGAGATATCATAGTTTTTTGTTAAAACCAGGTAAGCAAAAAAGCCAAGTAAAAAACTAAACTCAGTTATAAACAGCCGGTTCAGGTGCCAGCTAAAATTCCTACCGCGTTTCTCCCTATAAGCTTGAAACGCTAATGATAAAATCGCCCAAATAATGACCGTCGTAAAAAAGAACGCATTATAAGGCTCTCGGAAGTTCAGGGTGAGCTGAGAAAACCGAAATCCGTAGGACACCCAAAAACTCATCAGGATTATCAAAATATCCAGCAGATAAAATGACGGGAGTAATATTTTTCTGTATTTATTATACATTATAATAATTAGTAATTATTCAAGTATTTGTTGATAACCTCTACAAATTTATCTGCAATCCTATTAATTTTAAAATTATCCTGAGCATAAGATATAGCATTTATCCCCATTTGCTTTGCTTCATCTGGATGTTCTTGTAAATATTGTATGGCAGTGGTCAAATTAAATTCAGAGTTATCTGTGATAACAATACCTGCATTGTTTCGTTCTATAATTTTGGCTGCAAGGTTTTCTTGTGGCACATATAAAATTGCTGGGCGTTGCGCACATAAACCAGAGAGTACTTTTGAGGGTACACTAAAAATACCTGCTTCTGGTTCTAATATGGTTAACAATATATCGCTAGAGCCCAATACTTTCGGGAAAATACCAAAAGGTTGAAAATCAAGTAGAATGAGGTTTTTTAAATTCCTTTTCTTTTTTGCCTCTTCGAGGTAATTCCTCCCAATACCCTCGGAAATAACAACAAACACAATATCTTTTTCCGACTCCATTGATTCTGCCGCAGTGGCAATTAATTCTGGATTATGCTTCATACCCATAGTGCCTGAGTAAAGAACTACAAATTTATCAACTAAACCCTGGGTTCTCGAAAAAGAATTATTTTGCTCATGGACAGGTATTTCATCAATTGGAGCCCAATTAGGGATGACTGTAATTTTATTCTCATCAACTCCCCAATCTTTCAAAATTGGGACAAAATCGTCAGTAATAGCAATTGTATGCTCCGAATCATTAAGAATATTTTTCTCCATAGATATGAAGTAATACGAGATTGGTTTTGCGAAGATACCAAATTTTTTCTTCAAAATTTTATCAGTAGCAATACTGTTGATATCTTGGAGCCAAAAAATAAATGGCACAGAATGTTTCTTACACCATTTGTGTAAAATATTTTGTGCTGACAGTGGAGTATTTGCTGAAATAACTATACTAGGGTTTTTCTCATTTACTAAATCAACAAGTCTCTCACCGTAATTTCGTTCTTGAAAAAATCTAACCACAAAATTGCTTTTTTTAATAGGGGGCACTTCGAGGTTTATCACATCGAGCGGAAATTTTTCATCATAATCAAAACTAGATTTAGGTCCACCGCTCGAACTTGTATAAACATGGGTAACTTTATGCCCTCTCTTTGCCAGTTCACGGCTCAAATCGAACTGGAATGGATGGCCGGCGTAGTCATGAATGAGGATATGCATAGTTGAGAATTATAATTAGTAAATGAGGGCGTAGCGACGTAGCATGCTACGTCGCTACACTATTATTTTACTGGTATTATTTGCCTACGGCTTCCAACTGTTTCACTTGTTTTTCAATCCAGGCGTAGGTTTTTTCCAGACCTTTACGCAACGGATAATCGGGTTCCCAACCCAGTTTTTCCTTGATCAAGGTGTTATCTGAATTCCGACCGCGGACGCCAAGCGGACCAGGGATATGCTTAATCGACTGGTTTTTACCAGCGATATTCATAATGATTTCGGCCAGCTTGTTTATGGTAACCATTTCTTCAGAACCTATGTTGACCGGACCAGTAAAGTCTGATTCCATTAACCTTCGTACGCCTTCGAGACACTCATCGATATATAAAAACGACCGGGTCTGTTTTCCGTCGCCCCACATCTCGATCTCGCCACCATTTTCCGTCATGGCTACCTTGCGACAGAATGCAGCCGGAGCTTTTTCCCGTCCATCGCGCCAGGATCCTTCCGGACCAAAGATGTTGTGAAACCGCGCAATGCGGACATCCATCCCATAATTCCTCTGAAACGCCAGATATAAGCGTTCACTAAATAACTTCTCCCATCCGTACTCACTGTCCGGGTTAGCTGGATAAGCAGAATCTTCTGCCGTTTTTGGATTATCCGGATCTTCCTGATTGTATTCAGGGTACATACAAGCCGAGGATGAATAGAAAATTTTACCTGCATTTCTTTTATGTGCTGCTTCAAGCATATTCAAGTTAATAAGAGCTGAATTGTGCATAATATCAGCATCGTTGTCGCCGGTAAAGACAAACCCTGCGCCGCCCATATCGGCTGCTAATTGGTAGATTTGATCAAAATGTTGATCAACAACTGCTCGGCACACTGCCGGATCTCTTAAATCACCAATTAAAAAATCGTCTGCTTCTGTCGGGGCAAATTTGGGGTACTTTAAATCAACCCCTCTCACCCAGAATCCTTCTGATTTCAACCTTTTAACCAAGTGGCTACCGATAAATCCGCCAGCACCACATACTACTGCTTTTTTCACAATAACTCCCTTTTTTTACCTATCTTCCAAATAAACATTCTTATACCAATTTATACTTTTTTCTACGCCTTCATCTATACTAATTTGTGGTTTACCTAACAATGCAAATGTTTTCTCCATAGGAGCCGGATTATCATATATCATATTTTCATATCTATTACGATTCATAGGAAAATTTACGTTTATTTTTGCTAGTACTGCACCAAATTCAGCTAAAATTTTAATTATGATTCGTGGAACTATTTTTATATTGTTACCATTAATTGCATTCGAAAATTTATTAACCAGTTCCAAAAGATTTATTGGCTTATCTCCAACATAATATACTTGTTCATTAGTCAATTCTGGCTCAATATAAAATAGTTTATATATTTGGTCTACAACGTTACCAACATAACCATAAGATCTTATAACTTTTTGTTTCCCCGGGTGAACGTATAATCCTTCATTCATAATTCTCCACAAATTTTCGGCATATACTTCTGAATAAGGTCCCCATATATTTACAGGACGAATAATAGTCCAAGGCAATTGATTAGAATAGTTACGAACTTTGAGCTCTGTAATTTTTTTGCTTTCACCATAAACTGTATAAGGAAAAAAATCCGTATCCGATATAGGCTGCTCGTTTTTTTGATGCACATATTGTGATGATGTAATTATAATTTTTTTTATTGATTCCAAACCTGCGAGTATTGAAAGCAAATTTTCTACCCCAACAGTATTTTCTTTATAATCTTCCAAAGAATTACCCTCTGTAGATGTATTAGCTGCTAAATGTAATACATAATCAGGATTCCATTGAGTTATTACATTATTTAGGTAACTTTTATCTAATATGTTACATTTTAACCAATATTTATGATGTTCAATTATATTTGGCTTTTTAATATCAATATTTAAGATTTCATTATTATTTAACTTAATTTTCTCAATAAAGTTAGTACCAATAAATCCTGATCCCCCAGTTATCAATATTCGCATAATTTCAAGATCCGTTATAATTATTATATGAGTCCACTCTAAAAAGTATCGAGCGAATATTCTTTTATTAAATTAATAAGAATTCTTGGTATATTCGAAATATTCTACCATAATCTTGCAAATTTTCCTTATTAATTATTTACAATTAGCGTTTATTTGCGTTCATTCGCGGTTTTTATACCAAACTCATTATATACTTGTCTTAAAATGCCTTCGTTGCATTCCCATATCATTTTGTTTGATACATTCAAACATTCATTTTTTTTATGTAAAAAACTTTCATTAGATTCCTTATATATTTTTCTGATAGAATTTTTTAGTGATATAATATTATCCCAATCAACCCAATACATAAAGTTATATTTTTCAAAATCTTTCAAATATGATTCGACCTTTGTGCAAATAACAGGTAGCCCAGCGTGAAAATACATATAAAGTTTAGTAGAACTAAAAGTTTTATAATTAATTGTTTTATTACCTTTCTTATATAAAATTATTCCTACATCATACTTTTGCAATTCTTTCAATATATTTGCAGAGGCAACAGGATCGTGAAAGTAAACTCTATCATCCAATTTATATTTATAGATAATATTATTGATTCTCTTTCGTGAATTTTGAGAATGATACCCATAAACATGCAATTCAATATTTTCAAAGTATCTCATGACTTGTATAAATGAATAAAGTCCACTATTAGGGATAATCCTCCCAGCAAAAACTACCTTAAGTCTATAATTATTTGGAAATTTATAACTTGGTATAAATGTTAACTTATCGATTCTATTCTTAAGATCATCAGTCGATGGGTAATTGGGCAAAGGATAAATACTAGTGTCCAATCTATATTTCTTTTGTAAATATGGAATAAATTTTTCAGAATATGTAAATATATAATCAGGATAATTAATAAATCTATTTTCAAGAAATCCCTCTGGATTAATTAATTGATCCTCCATTTCCCACCAAACCTCATGTACATCATATATCAATATCTTATTATTAATTTTACTTTTTAATGCAAATATTGGTAAAATCAATGCATTATGAGCATGATAGATATCAATCTTACTAACTAATAAAATCTCCCTCCATATTCGTAAAATTGTAATAAGTTGAAAAATAGCTCTAAGAATTTTTCTTAATAAACCTGTCGGGTTTATATCTCTATGCGGTAGTGCAATAATTTTGATATTTTTACTATAATTTAACTTCCTTAACTCCGAATACTTCTTAGTGAAGCCAATTATTAATATACTAAATCCCATTTTTTCAATAGAACTAGCTTCCTTTAAAATCCTTCTATCATTCTCTATCTCAGAGAATTCTGCCATTAATACTTTCATATAATTATTAGAACAAATTTTATAGCTTTTAAAATCATTATATAATATTATTACATACCATATTGTTTACTAATAACATTGAATATCTTTTTATGTGCATAACCATCTCCAAAAACATCGCTTCTTCCATTCATATTCAAATATTTTGTTAAATTTTCAACTTTATCAATGATCTCAGCCGAATTAGCATTTGCAAGTACATTCCACCCATCTTCTATTGTCTCAACCCATTCTGTTTCTGGACGAACAGTAACACAAGGGACACCACAAAAATAGGCTTCCTTTTGCACTCCACCCGAATCTGTAACTACAGCTTTTGAATTATTTTCTAGAACAATCATATCAACATATCCAACAGGGTCAATTATTGTTAGTTTTGATTTATTCACCGAAATTCCAAACTCCTTAATCTTTTCACGAGTTCTTGGATGTAGAGGTAAGATTACTTTGTCAGTAATACTCGATAATGCTAAAATAATTTGATTTAGTTTATATTGGTCATCGGTATTATATGGTCTGTGAATGGTAGCTAAAATATATTTCTTGGATGTTAAGTTTAATTTATCTAAAACATTCGAACCTTTTTCCGCTAAATCTAAAAATTGCAACAAAGCATCATACATAGTATCTCCAACTAAATGTGTATTATCACACAGTCCTTCAATTTTAAGATTATCTAAAGCAGTTTGCGTAGGACAAAAAAGTATATTTGAACAATGATCCGTTAAAACACGGTTATGTTCTTCCGGCATTTTTTTATTATAGGATCTAAGACCTGCCTCAATATGCCCTATTGGTATATTTAATTTACATGCAGCTAACGCCCCCGCAAGAGTCGAATTAGTATCTCCATATACTAAAATTAAATTTGGTTTTTCTTTTAAAAGCACATTTTCTATTTTTTCTAGCATTATTCCAGTTTGCTTTCCATGTAAATAAGAACCAACGCCTAGATTTAAAAATGGTTGAGGAATTCCTAACTCGTTAAAAAAAATTTCAGACATATTATCATCATAATGCTGACCAGTATGAATTATTAACTCTTCAACCCCCATTTGTCGAAAATATTTACTCACAGGAGCAGACTTAATGAATTGCGGTCTTGCACCAACAATACTAAGAATCTTCACAATAAATTCCTTTTTAAATATTAATGCCCAATTTTTCTTTTTCAATTTCCCAATTATATTTAGAATATATTGCTTCGATGGATTTTGTAGCCAACCTTTGATAGAATTCTAAATTTTCAGAAAGTTTGATTACAGCTCTTGCTATATCATTGGGTCGCTCTATGTTTATACGTAAACCACATCCTTCCTTTTCAACCTGTAATGCTACACTATTATATTTTGGTGCAATAACAGGTAATCCTGCATGCATATATGTAAATACTTTCCTACTGTTTCCTATTCCAATATACCCATATTGAGAAGTTGATGGTTTTTTACTCATTATTCCTATGTGGTACTCTGATATTTTCTCAATTAACTTTTCATAAGATAGCCAGCCAATTAAACTAAATCTTTTTTCTAACCCATAATTTTTTATTTTATCAAGAATCTTCTTTTTGTATTCGTTATCTCCTTCACCAATAACAATTAATCTATATTTAGGTGGTAGGATTTTAAGTGACTTAATAATATTAATAATACCTGATCCATTGTGAATTCCACCAACATATACTAATGATATCTTATCAAGATTTCTTCTATCTATTTTTCCCAATATATCCGTTTTTATATCGTTTTTTTCTGGTACATTAAAAATCACAGATGTTTTACAGCCTTTTTGCAGATATCTATTTGCCCAAAAAGATTTATGTGAGTCAACTACATATACAATATCCACAAATTTAATAAACAACTTTTCAAGTAGCTTGAAAAGTTTGATTGTAAAGATATTATTTTGACCAGGGTTACCAAATATAAACAGTTCCATTGAGTCATATATGATTCTTTTTCTAAATAGAATTTTAGAAATGTATGCTAAAGGTAGTAAACGTACATCAGTAATAAACAAAATATCGAAATTTATATTTTTTATTAAAAATATAAATGGTAATATGAATAAAATGTAAAACCATCTAAAGTATTTATTATATTTAAAAATATCAGGTAATGTATAATAATTAATTTTGAATTCATAAATTGTACTTTCGAATATTTTATTAGTAAATGTTATCGTATTGATATTAACTGTATAACCTAATTCTCTAAATCTTTTGGCTATTAGGAATGTTCTATATTTAGGAGTGCCCAAAGGAGACAGCACAACAATATTAATGGTTTTATTATGTTTCATAGATTAATTCTGTATTTTAATATCATTCAATATACTATTAACGATTTTCGAAGCCGCATTGCCATCCCCGAATGGATTACGCCAAGATAAATTTCTCTTCAGCATATCAGTTATTGCATTCATTATTGCTTCTTCATTAGTTCCAGCTATAATATTTGCTCCGACTTCTACTGTTTCTGGTCGTTCAGTGTTCTCACGCAAAGTAATACATGGTATATTTAATATACAACTTTCTTCTTGAATCCCGCCACTATCTGTTAAGACTAACATTGCATTATTCAATAAATTTAAAAAGTCTAGATAACCAAGAGGCTCAATTAATTTTAGTGATTTCATGTTTTTCATTTTATCCAAAACACCAAATTTTTTGGCCATTTTGTACGATCTAGGATGTATAGGATATACAACAGGTTTATTATATTTGTCTAATATTTTTTCAATTGTCAAAATTAAATTTGATAATATTCGTTTATTATCAACATTTTCTTCCCTATGCATAGTTAATACAAAATATTCTTTCGGAATTAACTTAAGATCACTCAATATCGTACTTTTCTCTAACGCTAGAGACTTGTTTTCATTAAGCGAATCTACAATTGTGTTGCCTGTATAAATTATTTTTCCTTTGACATTGTCTTTAACAAGATTATTCTGGGCTAATTTAGTAGGAACAAATAAATAATCTGATATATGGTCTATCATAACTCTATTATGTTCTTCCGGCATCCTCCAATCATAACTTCTTAATCCAGCTTCAACATGACCTAATTTTAATCTCAATTTTCTTGCAGCTAAAGCTCCAGCCAAATTAAAATTTGCATCTGCACATACGAGCACAACCTTAGGTTTTTCTTGAATTAGAATCTTCTCGATACCTTTTAACATTTCAGCAGTCTGCTCACCGTGGAGAGAATAGTTTTTTGTGGAACTGATTTCATATTCCGGCTTAGGAAGATTTAAATCTCTAAACATATTTCCAGCCATATTTTGAGAATAATGTTGACCTGCATTAATAGTAAAATTAGGTATTGCTCTATTTCTGAGATCCTTAATGATTGGTGACATCTTAATGATACCAGGTCTCGTTCCAACAACAACTCCTACTTTATTTTCTAATTCCTCACTATTTAAATATTTAAAACTTTTATTTTTCAACTGTGCCTCCAATATAATTAATTAATTTTTATAAATTCAAATCCCTCATTATTATTGTTTGATAATTTTGTAAATATTTACATAACTTTCTGAATGTTTTAAAATCATCACAAACCTCCATACAAGCAGGATGAGCTAGAATTGTAGCTACCCCATTATTATTAACTATCTTTTTAACAGATTTTTTTACATTTATTAGCCAATCTTCGCAAGATACTCCACCTTTATTAAATAACGGTTGTACTAGATTATTTACATTTAAATTTGCTTTTGTTTGCGAACCATGAAATACATAATCATGATCGGGCAGTATGTTTACTGGTACATATATATTTCCTTTTTCTTTCCAAGCTTTGTGATAGTTTGGGCCAACTATATCAGAAAAATACCTTATACCATTTCTTAACAAAATGGCTGGAGTATTTTTATCATAGACATAAGAATGATCTCGCCATGATCTGATTCGATAATTTAAATTATTTTGAATTGCATTTATTGTTTTTTTTACCTCCCAATTTTGTATCAAATAAGGGCCGTGTCTAGTTCCAAACAATTTTCTATAGATAGTATATAAAATTTCAGGAGTATAAGCATAATAAGTATGTCCACCCAATTCAATGTTTTGTTTTTTTACAATTTTTCTACATAAATCTGGTTCTAAATCTACACTTTGGCCAGTAAAAAACAGTGTAACATTAACTCCGTAATATTCTGCTATTTCGGTATATTTATAAGCAGATTCTACTTCTGTTCCTTTTAAATAGTTCTGATCCGCACTTCCTAAAGACATTTGATGAACATCGCCTGTTAAAATTATACTCATATACTGTTTCCAATCCAAAATTTGATTAGTTCGGAAAAAACATTTTAAAATATTCTTTCCGAACAATTTCAAATCCATGATTATTAACTATATAACGTCTCGCTGTTTCTCTACATTTCGCTCTATATTTATTATCAGTAATCATTCTTTCCATAGCTTTTATAATTGTCGATTTATCATAGGGATCTATTAATATTCCCCTTTCATCATTTCCTATTAGTCTCGGAATTTCTCCAACTGATGAAGCAATTACCGGTACTCCCGAACTCATGGCTTCCAAAATTACATTAGGTAAAACTTCATAATAAGAAGGTAAAAGTAAAATTGAATTGGTTGAGTATATTCTTTCAATAAATTGATATGATATATTATCATTAAAGTTAATGGGATAATTTTTATAAATTTGTTTTAACTCTTCATATATAATACCATCCCCAAAGATATCAAATTCTAAATCATAAATCTTATAAATTTCCAAAAAACTCTCTAATGCTATTCTAATCCCCTTACTTTCCACAATTCTTCCAACAAATAGTATTCTATTAATTATGTTATTTTGTATGGTCGAACTATAAGAAAATTTATCTGTATTAACTCCAGTAGATATTACCTTTATTTTTTCTATATTTACACCAATCCTGAGTAATCTTTTATGAATATATTCGCTAATTGCTATAACTCCATCAATATTACAATAATTTAATTTTTCCCAATATTCATATATTACGATTTTTATTTTTTTTACATAATCTTTTATCAGATTATCATGTACAAATAATTTATCAGATCTCAGATTCCCAGTAACCCTGCAAAATATTTTTAAATTCTTATAATGTAATATTTTAGATAATAATTTTATCAATACTATATATGTTGAATTATTAACATTAATTAAAACACTTATATTATATTTTTTTAACTTATACACGCTAAAAAGTGACACAATAAAAGAAAACATGAAATCAGGAAGATGTTGAGCAAACCTCCAACTCTTATAGTGTCCATAAATATACTGATTATCAAAACAGATTTTATCTCCAATATATACTACATGGATTTCACAATTTAATAGATCATAAAATCTTTGAATAATATGAGTTATATTTTTTATTCTACTTTGGTTAGCATAATTAAAAATAACCATTCCTAATTTTTTTTGTGCCATAATTACAAAGGGTCCGATGTAGCAAATTTTCTATAACGAGTCATTTCGTAACTGTTGTAAGGGAAGATTATACAAGTCAATTTGTTAATGATTGAATCGAAATTCCGACAATTTTAAGAACCGTAAAAATTTGCGCTTGGATGCATCCGGAATGATTTCCGTATACACAACCCATTCACGTTGAATGTGAGTCCAAAGCCGATCGTTTTGCCCGACGTCCCGCGTCCGCGTTTGACTAGTACGAGCCAGAAGTCGAAGCAGGATTCATTGATTTCCACTGTGTCAGAAACGGGCTGAGTTTGTTCATACCGATGGACGATTTTTTGTCACAGTTTATAAAGTATGAACAGTTACCGAACGGAGCGAATTCCCCCTTCAATTGTGCTGTGTCTGAAAGAAGTGGAATTCCGCTTTGATCATCGCCACCTGACTCCTAAGGAATTTGTCTGGAGTTTAATGGACATTTTGATGAAACCAGTAGCTCCGTCAAGTGATAAATGTCCTTACTACTAGTCATCACATAACAATATCTTACACATCTCTGGAAGTTGTTATGATCCATAAAGCCCTATCAAATTATACCTTATAAAAAATGTATTATTAATTCTATTTACCAATAACATATACATTGTCACTTTTTTCTGCTTAATACAGCCCAAGGGTAGATATTTTGAGATTTAACTAAATAAAGTACTGATATAATAACCATAACCGTTAATGAAACAAAATTAGCAAACGCCGCACCATTTATTCCAAATTTCGGAATTAAGTAAATTAATAAAAAAATATTGCTTGTTGCAGAAATAAGGTTCGTAATAAATATAATTCGTGTTTTACCTATAGCTTGTAATGTCTCTCCAAAAGGTCCAGAGATTACATTAATTAAATTACCTGTCAACAAAATTCTTAATGGAGTCGCAGCCGATGCATAATCTAATCCAAAAAAGATAATAATTAATTCTTTAGCAAAGATAAAAATAATTATAAATATCGGCATACTAATTAAAATCAAAAATTTTGTAGTTCGTTGATAAATAGAGTTAATCTTTAATCGATCTTTAGAAAATTTGGATGCACTCTCAGGTAAATATACTCTGTTAACTGCTAACATGATAAACTTTAATCCCATTGAGAAAGGTACTGCAACTGAATATATTCCAGCATCCCTCGATGATAATAAAATACCAACTAAGAGTATGTCAAATTTTTTCCTAGAAATGCTCAATATATTAGTTAGTAATAATGGGAGTGAGTAACTAAATATTTCGCGTTTTATTAGCCTGTGATTAACACTATTATTATCTTGCAACGTAATTAATTTACTAATATCCAAATTTTTTAATATATAAATCCCAATAAAAAATAATATCATAAAAGATATTAAATAAAAATATATCATCATTCTCAGATTTAGGTTGAGTACAATGACTAGTATTGAAGATATTAATAATAAAATAAATGGTATTATATCGTGAAATATCTCAAGCTTGATATAATTTTTGTTTCCTCGTAATATTCCAACAATTATTGTTTTAAAAGTAATAAATGGAATGGAAATAGCTAGGATCTCAATTATTACATTATAATGCCCATCCTTAATTAATAAATTTGACAAATTTTTATTAAATATTAATATTACTGATGTAATTGCGGCCGATGAAACTATTGTATACTTTATGGCAATTTTTATTAACTCTTTGATATAAAAAAACTCATTGCTTGACTTTTTAAGTGATATATATCTGGTTAACCCCGAATCCATACCTAAAACACAAATTGTAGCAAATGTTGTTACAAAAATAGTCCCAATTTTATAGATTCCAAAATGGTCAGGGCCAAAATATCTTGCTAAGATAATATTTATTATATAGTTAATTACAAAACCGGCGAATATCCCCCCAAAAACAACTGATGAAGATTTGAACTGCTTGTGCCTAAATATAGCAAATATTGAACTATTCATACGTTAATAAAATTATACCTCTTAACAATAAATATTATTATAACAAAATTAAATGTTTTTAAACAAGAATCAAAAAAAGTCTTTCAATGTAAATCACTCGTAACAAAATATTCACCATATCAGATATATCATTTAAATCAAATGATAAAGATCTCCAAGATAGTGTTTAAACCTGAACTCACATCCTTTTAAATGGAAAAAGTAAGTTGCTAAAATAGCAACAAAAACCAAAAGGACTCGATACGGTTTATATAACTTCAAATGGATACAGAACCATTTGCCTTTACACAATATTTCAGATACTCCATATCAACCAGCTGTTGTAGCCCCGCAGATTATCATACAATATGATGATAGTCGAACTTACAAGACCGAATCAACCGTAGCAGATTCCTTGATTATATATTAGGGATAAATTCCCTTTTTGGCACAAATTCATTACATGGAAAAATACGGAATACGATGATTTTACCACGGACGTAAAACGCATTCGCCTTTTAGGTACCTGGCACCGTAGCAACTAATATTTACTTTTAACTCTATAAAGTGATTAGCTAATACCATTTACAAAAAGCGGCAATGCACCTTCATAGACTCAAGACATCGGGTTTGTGGCGTTACGATTTTGCCCGAGATGGTAATTTTGTGAATTCTATATCAATAGCAAATGACTTAACCAACACTCGGGTTCAACATAATAAGCTAATAAACTTTCCAATGAATTTGCATGTTTGATTACTGATGTAATGAAATATACCACTTTTCTAGTGTGACGATCTATCCGCGATCCTATTTTATTTGCAATTAGCATACTTGTTCTCTAAACTATTAATTTAGCTAATTATGTACTGACGTGTTCTTGAGCCTATCTGACAATGCAGTTACTATTCCTGCAGATAGAGCAATAAACATCCAGGATTCATGATATAAAGATCTCAGCGAAAATACAGAAAACCCCCAGAATGCTATATTAGATACAGTAATACTTAAAGTTAAAGAGTACAAAAATCTGTTATATTTAAACAACTTTAATAGTTTTAATTCATTCAAAATTAGTTTGATAATTAAATAGAACAATACAATGATACCAACCAATCCAAGATGAAGTAATATATATATGTAAAGGCTATGTACCCTACCAATCCCACCTAAATAATATTCTTTTCCCAATCCTATCCCATAAATTGGGCTTTGTTCAAATCCTTGAAATGCATATTTATATTGCATAAACCGTATACCAAAACTTCTTTCTACATACCCTTCACCTAATCTCTTAGAATATCCCTCGACTATATTATATTTTTTAAGATTTACATCAATCGATCTTTTCATTATCGTAAAAAATGATAAACTTATTAAGGTAATAACTAAAATATAAAATAATTTATATCCTTTTTTCATTTTAATAATGTAAATAGAAGTAACTAAAATGATGCCTAATAATATTATTAATATAGGGGCTCTTTTCAGTGCTAAAGTTTCAGTAAATACTAGCATAATAAATAAAATTATTGATATATATTTATTAAATATATTATTTTTAAATAATATTAAAGAAAATAATATTATACTACTCCAAATAGGACCGGTAGCTCTATCTACTCCTAATTCACCAAAAATTCCATATTTATTACCTAATAATAAATGCAGTGTTATTATGATAGATGATACTATTACAAAAGTTATAATATACATTTTCAACAAGATTTTAATATCTTTATCGCTTTTAAATACTGACACTATTGGAAAGTATAATAATAAATATGAAAATACAGAAAACATATATAACCAATTAGTAATGCTTGTATCGTTAATTATAGAAGGAATAATTGATATCAATATAACAAACAAATATATACTTACAGGAAAAGATAAATAAGTTTTTCTATATATTTTATGGTATTTTAAAAGCCAAAGCAAAAAGGCGAAAGTGTTTACAGATACTATTAATAAGAATTGAAACAACCTCCCCTCAAAAACTCCAGGAAAAGATAGCAGTATATTTGATAATATACTTAAATAGATTAAATTTTTGATCATAGAATATTATTATAAATAAATGATTTTAAATCTCAATAACTTCATAATTGTATTTCAATAATTCTTGTCCAGCCATTTTGTTTATTAATTTGATATCGTACTCGTCTAGGTTGTTTATACTAGCAATATTCATATTTTTTATTTTTGAATATTTTTTATTATGGAAATTAAAATTGATATCACTTTTCAAATCGACATTATTTATTTTCAGAAGTTTATATATCTTATTTAATTCTTTTTCTGGATTATTAGTTAAATCTTCATATTTAATTAACACACTGTTATTATAGTTTTTAAAGTGCTTGTATATCAATTCATTACTTCTAACCCATTGTTTTATGCAAAGTTCTAGAGGGTACTCATTTTCTCTATAAAATGGATTTTTATGCGGTAATTTCCCTTTCGTTCTCCTTCTGATTCCTTCTACTACAGCATAACCATTTCTGATCATTCCGATAAATGTTGGATTATTAAAATGCTCTTTGAACCATTCTATTCTTGAAGTATTAGATACTGATTTTTCAATTAAGTACTTTCTAGAAACATCATGATATATCAACCAATCCTTTTTTATTTTTTCCTCTACCCATTTTTTCTCATCTACTAACATTTCTTTTTCACACTTTAACCACATCCTTGGCCAATAATAATCCTCAGGCTTTTCTAGATACTTTGTATAGTCTACCCCTTCTCCTTTCAAGCCACTAATTTCAGGATGCCCTGATAGGATATGATTTAATAAAGTCGTTCCGCTGTTATAACAACCAAATATAAATATCCAAGAGAGGTTAGGAGGGATATGTATAAAGGGAGACTTAAAATTTCTTCCAATACAAACAATCTTACTCTTTAATACATATTTTTTTTTCTTAAGGTAATTACGCATAAAATTGATTTAACTTTCTGATAGTAATTTAACATTAACATCCTTTTTATGTTCATAGAACCATTTTATGGTATTTTCTATTCCCTCTTTTAAACAAAACTGCGGTTTCCAGCCAAGAATATTCTTTGCTTTAGTAATATCTGAATAATTTCTAAGCACCTCACCTTTTCTGGGATTGTCATATTTAATTAGTACTCTCTTATTAAAATTGTTCTCAAAAAATTCTTTAATAGTATCAGCTATATCATTTACTGTTGTTTCCTGGAAAGTAGCAATCTGGAATACTTCCCCCCCGATATCCACTTTAGAAGCCAGAAGGATTGCTCGAACCAAGTCTTCTGTATAAATAAAATCTCTGGTTTGGTTTCCATCACCATAAATAGTTAGCGTTTCGCCTGCAAGCGCCTGTTTAATAAACTTTGCAACAACACTACCTTTATGTGTTGACCGTGGGCCATACACATTCCCAAATCTTAAAGCAATAGTCTGAAGATCAAACGAACCGTGATAGGCGTGGCAATATGCCTCTCCCGCCAGTTTACTAGCTCCATAAGGTGACAGTGGCTTCGGTACTTTTTCTTCATGAATGGGAGGCTCCTGCTCCCCCAACGGAGCCCCGGAAGAGGCTAATATAAATTTCTTCACGTTATTTTTACGCGCGCCCTCAAGGTAATTTACTGTTCCAATTACATTGGTTACACAATCCATTTTCGGGTTTTCAATAGAAGGAATGACTCCGGTATTTGCCGCAAGGTGAACTATGCATTCAATATCTTCAGTTGCGTGTATTGCTATCTTCTCGTCTAACACATCTTCAGCCCACAATTGTACTCTTGTCGTGATATCATCTAATGAATTTCTTGATTCTTCAAAATCACAGACATCTCTTAAATCTTCTCTGGAACCGACACTTAAATTATCCACAATTCTTACTTCGACATCAGTGTGTTTCATCAGGTAATCAATAAGATTAGTACCGATAAAACCACATCCTCCTGTTACCAACCATTTTTGGGGGATGTCTTTGAATGTATCTTCCACTATGTTCTCCTCACTTTTTAAATAAGTGTCTGTTGAGTATAAAAAATTGTTGCAAGTGTTCCCACGCTATGCGACGTGGTTTTTCTATGTTCTTAAGATGGATAGAATATTCTCCGATTTTTGCACCTAAATTTCCTGCCTCTAGTACGAACGTCCCGCACACACATTTACCGTATAACTCCATCTGTCTTGCCAATGCGCTCCGAATTATTCGCAAACCGGTTCCGGTATCGAATACAGGAGATTTAATGGAGGCTAATGTGCTTAATATTACTTCACTCGGTCTTGATATTTGTGATAATTTACGAGTGCCCATCACAAGATCATATTCGTGTGAAAGAGCGTATTTGCTCATACCGATTAGATCTTCTATGCGATGCTCACCGTCAGCATCAACTGTAATAATCCATGGCGTACTTGCTGTCCTGAATCCTGTCTTCGTAGCTCCCAGGTACCCTTTGGAATATTCATTGTCAATGACTCTTGCCCCAATGGTCTCTGCGATTTTTTTTGTTTTATCCTGACTTCCGTCATCAATTACCAGGATATTCTCGAAATACTCTTTAATTGATCGTAAAGTACTTCCAATTCTATTCTCTTCATTATAGGCGGGGATGTTGACTGTAATGGATGAGAAACCAGGATTCATTTGAGATAGGTTAATGGGAATGAATATGTAGAGACACGACACGGAGGGTGTGTGTAAATGTCGGGGCAAGGAATATTTTCCTCTTGATTCCAAGATTTTTACATTTCATAAAATATGTGATAACCCTTTGATATTGCTTATTGTAGAGACGTTTCATGAAACGTCTCTACCAGAGAAGCCCTATGGTAATTTGCCATCGTTTTTCGCTTGATTTCCTGTTTTCACACAGCCTGCATAGCGTGTCTCTACAAAATTGACCTTTACAGCACTACTAATCAATTATTCCACTTCACCCGAGGTAAGATTTTTCCCTCATCAATATTATCTTTATAGTCCACAACTTTTTGAAGCATCTCATGTAAGACTTCATCTGTAAGATAGTGGGGTTCCAAACCCAGGTCTATCAAACCGGTGTGAGCAGGATTGTAATAGTGATCTTCCGATTCTTTCCGCGGATTTGGGTAGTTTTTAATTTTAACATTTAATCCCATTTCATCACCAACCTTCTTTACTTTTTCTGCAAGTTCATTAATCGAGAAGGTCTCGACAAATTGGTTAAAAATACGCAAATCCCCATCTTCTGGCGGATTCGACATAGACAGATTCACACATTCCATAGTGTCATTGATGTTCAGATATCCCCTCGTTTGTCCACCTTTCCCGTAAACTGTAAGCGGAATACCCGCTACTGCCTGTACCAGGAACCTGTTTAATGCTGTACCGAAAATATCGTCATAATGGAAATTTGGTAACAATTTATCATCCTGGTCAGATTCTGTGGTGGATAAGCCATAAACAGGGCCTTGCATAAGGTCAGTTACCTTAATGCCAAAAGTCCGCACGTAGAACCAGAGTAAATCAGTATCCATAATTTTGGTTGTATGATACTCGGAGCCTGTTTGTCGTGGATATAAAAAGGTATCTTTTCGTCCTTTGTGTTCAATTTCAATCCAACCTTCTTCAATATCGATATTCGGAGTACCATATTCTCCCATGGTGCCGAGTTTAATGATATGGCAATCAGGTGCTTCTTCCATCACTGCGAATATAACATTGAGAGTAGAATTCAAATTATTATTCAGAGTCAGCGCCGCTTCCCGATGTCCCATCATTGAATAAGGTGCAGAAGGCTGCTCCGCAAAGTGCACGACTGTGTCTGGCTGAAATTCCCTGAAGATAGATTTCATGAAGCGGTAATCCGTGCAATCACCAATCTCAACGCGGATTTCTTTATTAAAGTTTGCTTTGAATATTTCAGCCCTTTTCTGGAGATTTGGGTTTGGCATTAAAGCTTCAGAATCTGTTTGCAACGCCATATTGCGACGGAGATAGTTGTCAATGGCTAACACCTCGTGTCCTTCAGAAGCGAACTTCATTGCAGAGGGCCATCCCAGATATCCATCACCACCAAGTATAATTACGCGCATAATTCAGTAATCTCCTTTTTCTAATCGAGCAGTTTATGCTCATTTAAAAAATTTGAAAGTTCATTTTGACTCATTGGTTTACCATTTCTAGAAGTATATGATTGATCAACCCCAACTTGTTTCATGTTAGGATATTCGTAATTGATGTTGTTATAAATAGCCTGAAAAGCGGGTAATACAACGAAAAATTCCGGCAAGTCGACCGTTCTGCGCGTTTCTTCCTCATTCATTAACTCTTCATACAATTTTTCGCCAGCCTTACTTCCAATTATTTCGATTTCAACATCTTTATCAAATCCATTCCTTTTTGATAGTTCTGTTATCATAGAATGAGCCAAGTCTTCTATTCGAATAATTGGCATTTTGGTAATAAAGACTTCGCCTCCACGTGCAAGAAACACAGATTCCATCACAAGATGGACTGCCTGCTCCAGAGTCATGATAAATCGTGTCATTCGATCATCCGTTAAAGTGACCGGTCCACCGGATTTAATCTGTTTTTTAAATAGAGGAATCACCGATCCTCGTGATCCAAGAACATTACCAAACCGGGTTGATGCGAAAATTGGGCCGGAATTTCTCTGATGAGCATTTGCGGAAGTCATAAGTCGCTCGCCCATAAGTTTTGAGGTTCCCATAACATTTGTAGGATTTACGGCTTTGTCCGAGGAAGTATAGATAACCCGTTTTACTTCATTTGCTTGTGCTGCATCAATAATATTTTGGGTTCCCAGGATATTAGTGTAAACCGCTTCCCGGGGTGATTGTTCACAGAGGATTACGTGTTTAAACGCAGCTGAGTGAAGTATGATATCTACGCCTCTCGAGACATCCCGAACCCGATTCGCATTTCTTAAATCGCATAAATAGAAATGAGTATTATCTTTATTTCTATATTCCTCTTTTACAAAGAATAACTCACTCTCGTTATTATCTATTCCTACAATTTCTGCGGGGTTTCTATTGCTAACCTGACGTAATAATTCACGACCAACCGTCCCGCATACGCCCGTTATAAGGACTCGTTGTCCTTCCCAAGGATTACTTTGCATATCGCAACTCCATTACTTTTTATTTATAAAATTTCATTCGCATTAACATCAGATTCTAATTTGTCAAATCCCTGAAAGAGGTTAATTATATCCTCTAAAGCATCATAAATTGGATATTTTGGTTTCCATCCAATGCTATGAAACTTATTACTTGAAGCTTCATAATTATAGCGAGTTCTGATATCCTGTTCGACATATCTTACCCGAGTTTCGGGTTTATTTGTCTGAATGCGTTCAACTATGTCAAGTACAGTAAAATTCTCGCTAGCTACATTAAATATTGCGTTACTAGTATCCTCTGAATTCAGTATGGAAAAAAGAATAGCATCAGAAGCATCTTTTATTGTGATGAATGGTCTCGTTTGTTTTCCATCACCATACACTGTTAAAGCCCGATTCACCCCAGCATAAAATGCAAGCTTATTCGCTACTGATTCAAAACGCGTAACAGTACTTCGACCACAAAACGTTCCAAATCGTAAAATTGTTGAATTAACCCCACGATTTGTACCTAGTTGAATATATTTTTCACCTTCAAATTTTGATTGCGCATAGGAGCCAAGCGGTTTACATACATCCCCTTCAGTTGCAGTTATACCAGGGCCATAAACTGCGGTATCGCTTGTGTAAATTATTCGTTGAACACCCTTCTCGGCGCAAGCATCCACTAATGCTGCCGTTCCCCATTGATTCACTTGCTGTACCCAACCAGGATTGTTAAAACTTAAGGGGGTATTTACTTTGGCTGCCAGGTGCACTACAACATCCACACCATCGAGTGATCGCCGCAAAGCTGCGGGATCGAGAATATCACCTTCAATAAACTGATACTTACCATCAGGAGGTAAATTCATTATTGCATTGTGCTTTCCACTCTCCATATTATCCAAAATGCGTATGGTTGGAATAGAACCTAATTCATTCTTTAACTCATAAAAGTCGCGAATAAGTTGAGACCCTAAATAACCACACCCTCCGGTAACCAGAATGGTCAAGTTCGAATTATCTACATTATTCACTTGTCATCCTCTGCTTTATAATTATCAAGATGTAAACCACACTCAGTTTTCTCCAAACTCGACCATCGGCCTGCTCTATAATCTTCATCTGAGCCAACCGGCCGTGTGCAGGGAGCACAACCAATACTAAGATATCCCCTGTTCGTCAGGGGGTGTTCTGGAAGATTATATTGCCTACGGTAATCATTTATATCTTTAGCAGTCCAAGTAACCAAGGGACAAATCTTCAGTGTTCCATCCTTTTGCCTCTCAATAACAGGAGTATTTTTACGGTTTTCGGTTTGATCTCTTCTGATGCCACTAATCCATGCATCCAGACTCTGTTTAGCGTTTTGTAAAGGTTCAACTTTATTTATATAGCAGCACAATTCGGGATCAGTGCTATAAAGGTTTTGTTGCACTTGTTTGTGTCCGTCTTCATTATAACGTGATTTTAAATTCCGAACGTTCAAATGAAGCAATTCGATTAACTCATCACGAAATGATAGCGTTTCTGGAAAGTGGTAACCTGTATCCAGAAATAATACCTCCATTTTTGGGGTAAATGCCGAAATCATGTGAAGTAACGGTACACTCTGTGTCTGAAACGAGGAAGTAGACGCAATTTTTGGAGTAAAATTTTCCCAAGCCCATTTCAGGATATACTCGGGAGATCGAGCCTCGAGTTCTTTATTATAGTACTCTATTCGCTCTGCAGTGAATGTATTCATAGATGATTATTGCCGTTTATGGTGTTTAAAATTTTCTGATTCAGGAGAATTGATCCACTTGGTAAATGACTGTGCACTATTATCCTTCTCCGATATAATAGGCTTTTTCACTGGCCATTTTATTCCAAGTTCTTCATCATTCCACAAAATTTCCGATGTGGTTTTAGGATTAAAAATAGCGGTGCATTTGTATTGAACCAATGTATTTTCCCCAAGAGCACAAAACCCAAACGCAAAACCTGGAGGATAATATATGGATTGATTACTATCTGCTTTTAGTTCAATTCCATGCCAATTGCCTAAAGATGGTGAGTTTTTCCGAATATCAACACCAACAAGAAAAGCCTTCCCTTTTAGTACGCTCACAAGTTTTCCCATAGGTGGATCCCATTGAAAATGCAAACCGCGTATCACGTTCTTTCGAGATTTTGATATATTATCTTGGATAAACCGGAATGGCAACCTGAATTCATTAAACACGTCCTGCCGAAAAGTTTCCATAAAGTAACCGCGATTATCTGAATACTTATCGTATTCGATAATTTTTATGCCATTAAGCTTTTCTGCGATTATTTTGAATGACAATTCAATAGCCTTAAATACAGATTACAACCTGAAATGGGGAAGCAGTATAAAATGCTCCGTTTTACACCACTTTCATCTTTCCGGTTACTTTTCCCAGCGGGATCCTTCATCAGCCCCGGAAGAGACTCCTCCCGGAGAAGTCCTCGCGGACCTGCGGAACACGACCTGTCCTGACTTGTCGGGAATGTTCACAAATTAATAACCACAAAAATAAGCATTTTTAAAGCAAAATAATTTTTGAATAAATAAAGTCTTCTGCATTCGAACTGTTCTGAGGTAAGATATTATTCTTCAAGAAACCTAATTAGAATAGTCTTTTATATGCAATACCGTAGTAATTTTATATTGTCTGTGTTTTTACTATCGTTTTGTCTTTTAATTCGTGAATACAAAAGATCTATCCACGGATTGCACAGAGAAATGAAAAACTGCTGTCCACGAATGACACAAATTTTCACTAATTAATAACCACAAAAATAAGAATTTTAAAAGCAGAAGAATGTTTTAATCAAGAAGATCTAATGCTTTCACCCGGTTCTGATAAATGATTAATCTTATACTGTCTGTGTTTTTACTATCGTTTTGTCTTTTAATCCGTGTAATTCGTGGACTATCTTTCTTGTGGACGATTCTTTAAAGTACTATACGTTTGTATTCCAGTGATTTGGCGCCAAAGTTTACCAAGAGTCCGAGTTTGAGGTGTGTTGCTTTCAGATAATTTAAGACTTGTGCTGTATGCTCAGATGTTAATTGTGAGAGAGCCTTCAATTCAATGATGATCTTTTCAAAGCAGATAAAATCGGCGATATATCGTTTCTGTAGAAACTGGTCTTTGTATTGAATGGCGAGAGGCTTTTCTTTTTCGAATGGAATATTATTTTGTTTGAATTCTATTTCCAGTGCTTCCTGATAGACTGGTTCCAGAAACCCCGGCCCAAGTTCAGAATGCACCTCCATACAAGCGCCGATAATTGCATACGACTCCTCTTTGTAGAGTATCTCAGTCTTTTTCCTGGATTTTACCATTCTTTCAATTCGTGTTCATTCGTGGAATTCGTGGACCATTTTTCTGTGTTCATCTGCGCAATCTGCTCCGGAAGGAGTCCTTCACCAGAAGTCTCTGATGAGACCTACGGGATGGACGATCTTTCTGTGTTCATCTGCGCAATCTGTGCTCCGGAAAAAATACCTGCGGGACATCTTTTTAGCACAATCATCTTTTGGGCACCTTGCTATCTTCATCCGGTCATAGTTTGAATTTCATCAATGATTTCCTGAATCGATGGTTTATCGGTCTTCATCACTTCATCGAAGACATGCTTATGATCCGGGAACGTAGATATGTCAGGATGATGCGGACTATTGTCATATCGAAAGATCAGAGTATTGGTCGCATCCTGGTAATGATAGCGGTAATTAAGATGTTGAAGATTCTCTTCAAAAACAATCAGTGCTTCATTAATCTCCAGGAGATGGTGATCAGAAAATCTGATTCGGATTCTCAGGTTGCATCGGTCTGGAGTTAGTATTTCCTCTTCATACTTCTCAATGTAAATAGTATCAAGATTATCAATAGATTCAGCAACTTTTCCCAAATACTCCCGGAGAACGTTATGCAACATGTTTGAGTTGCTGATCTAATTCCCGATGCAATGCCAGATAGTGTTGATATGAATTCGCCCAGTCGATAAAATCCCTGGAATCGCCCCGTTCCCCTTTCTGAAACTGGTCATAAAAATCTTCACTTTCCGTGTGATATTTCATCTCATACGAATGCAACCGCTTTGTGACGGCGACCAGAGCATCAACAGGGGAATCATATTGTAATCGTTGTTTTTTCATCGATGCGTGCCCCCGATTATTTTAATGTAACGTCTTTCCACTGGTTACCTTACTCATTCTTCAGGATGAAGAAAAATCATTTTTTTGCATGATGATGGATTAAGTGTGTTTTTCATTTAAAAAACTTTAATCTTTCCACTGATTGCCCCGCAGGGATCCCTTCTATGGGAAAATTCGCTCCGGAAGGAGTCCTTCACCAGAAGTCTCTGATGAGACCTACTGGATGGACTATATTATTTGTTTCTTTTTACTTCTCCCACGGGGATTAACAGATAATCAAGGTTATGCGATTTCAAACTGCATCTGTTTCAGTTCTGATTTGGGAATTCGCCCATTGACGCCCAATATCTCAATACCAACCACCTGGTTTTCAGCATTGAAATCCATAATAATGCCAGATTGCACTTCCTGGGATTCAATAATTTTGGATTGATCAAAACGGATATAGATCGCGTCTGCCTTTTCGTCGAAATGCACTCTCATATTTTGCCTCTCATTGTCCGGTCAAAATATACCGTGATAATTTTTAATGGTGATGCTTTCTTGTTATATATCACTCGCAATACCCGGTTCCCAAATTCCGGTATTTTGGCAAGAGTGTGTTCCAATGCGTTATCTTCCTTGTCAGGTTCAATCTTTTCCGGGTTAGTGAGTACCAATTGAATCCACTCAGGTTGTATTTCTCTCTCTTTTATTACCTGCTTCGCATGTTCTGTGAATTCTAAATGCATATCAGTGGCAATTCAGTCAGGGACGATTGAAATTAAGTTTCTCAGTATTCGAGTGTTCCTTACCATGAATTGCACTAGAAGTCTTGTCCACGAATTTTCCCATAGGGATCCCTGCGGGGCACAGATTTTCACGAATTATTAACTGTACAAGAAAACAATTTGGGAAAGCAGAAGAATATCGATAAAGAGAATGTATTTTGCTTTTAATTATCTATTCTTGTTTTTTTCATTCGTGTTCATTCGTGCAATTCGCTCCGGAAGGAGTCCCTACGGGATGGACTATCTTTGTTTTTTCCAACAAACGAGCGTGCAAAACCTCTCTCCTGGAGAGGGGCTTGATTGCCGATTCCGGGACAATCACAACATCGATGGTTTCTCCGACCGCATTGAAAATTTCAAGAGCGAAGCCTGTTTCCCCCCTGAGACTCCTCAGTAGGAGGCAGTTGTTCCACAACCACTGCAATATCGTCCTTTTGGAGGTTATATTCAGGAAGATCCCGAGCCAAGGCGACTCGCTGATATGGTTTAATTTCCATTATAAATCCTCCTTTTCCTGAAACCGATCCACGAATTACACCCGAAATAATTGTCCACGGATTTCACAGATTTGCTCAGATTATGGAACCAGTTTTTCTGTGTTGATGTGTTGAAGTATTGATGTGTTGAAGTTGGAATATTGGAATAAGCACTATTCCTTATTCCCTTATTCCCCTATTCCCCTATACCTCTATACCTTCTTTTGACTTTATTCTTTTTAGCACTTTAATCTTCAAATACTATTTGCGGTTTCCAGGTCTGTTTGGAAATCATCGAGGTCATATTGGCGCGTAATGCCCATTGCCCCCAAAAGGCGATGAAACTCCCATTTGGTTGTCCCAGCTAATTGGCGGGCTTTCCCAAATGTTAAAATACCCTGCTCATACAATCGGACTGCAAGTTCTTTCTGTAACCTCTCCGGCGCTTCTTTCAGAGGGATTTTCGTTGCCCGCAGGATATCCTCAGGCACCTCAATCGATATCTTTCTCATAGCAACATCTCTTCTTTTTTTAACACTTTTATCATTCAGATCCACAAGCTTGGGTATTAGGTATTGTGAATTGTTTCATACCTTGATTGTAATAATAAAGTTGATCTTATAATATAAAAATCCGCTGATTCGAAAAACCATTGTCCATCCCGTAGGTCTCATCAGAGACTTCTGGTGAAGGACTCCCTCCGGAGCAGATTTCACCTAAAACTCTTGTCCACGAATTCCACGCCTGCCCCGATTAGAGCCGCTTCTCCGGCTTGCCGGGGTTAGCGGGTTTCTATCGGGGAATTTTCACTAATTATTAACTGCACAAGATAAGAACTTGTAAAAGCAAAAGAATATCGATAAAAAGAATGTATTTGATTTTTATAATATATTCTTGTTTTTTTTCGTTCGTGTTAATTCCCGACAAGTCGGGACAGGGCGCGTCATTCGTGGACTATTTTTTGGTGTTTTGGATTTTTTGTTTAGTGTTTTTCATCTTTTAACCGTAGGAGTATTTTTTGGCATAAATCCTGATGTATCCAGATATCCTCCCGGTTGCCGATCTGATTCAGATAATAATCCAAATCGTCGAACGGGATTATATGGCGACGATGTGCTTCTACCAAAACCCCTAATGTTCCCTTCACATCTATTGCTCGTTCTCTGCATGCTTTTCTGGCATATTCATCATCAAGTAACACCAATGGTTCGGGAGTACGCATTGCTAAGGCAATACACGCCTTTTCACCCGGTCCTATATTTAAGTCTGCTAATTTGCCACCGAGGTTATTGGAGTCTACCTTGACAGGAGTCCATTGGCGCTTCGCTAAAAATGATTCAATGATTCTAGCATCGGTATATCCCCGGCTTTTGCCGTCAATAACCGCTTCCTTGTAGACGGCTTCCGGTATATTAACCTTGCCATATAATTTAACTAACAGCGGTAATACATTGAGTTTGGCCAGCGCAATCAGCGGACCAGAATCCATAATAATTGCCATTTACGATGTAGTCAGTTCTTCTTCCAGCGTTTCTTCGCTGTACTGTGGCTTTAGACCATGAGCATGCGCGAACTGGGCCATCTCAGCAGCGGACACCCCGGCGTATGCGGCAACATATCCAATTGAAGCGTGTCCATTTTTTAGAAACTGTAATGCCTCTTCCATTTTCATCTGTTTGAATCCGACAGAGAGCAGTTGTCCGAGATACTGTTGATCTTTTTTCTCAAGGTCCTTGGCAAGGTCTTCCGATATTTCAACTTGTAGTGTTTTCATTGCCTTATCCTTACGGTTCAAAAAATTTGTTGTATCGTCTTTTCTCATGTTCAGTGAACAATTTTCCTGAAAAAATGTTCAAAACCAATCTCTGTCCACGAATTACATTCAAAACCACTGTCCACGAATTCCACAAATTTTCACTAATTATAACTATAAAAAGAATAATTATTAAACGATCAAAATAAAATACCTTAACAAATAACGTATATTAATATTAATTTCAAACAATATCATAAACAATAACCCTATATCCATATAACGCTAATAACAATTTTGTTTTTACTATAGTTTTGTATTTGAATTCGTGTTAATCTGTGAAATTCGCTCCGGAAGGAGTCCTTCACCAGAAGTCTCTGATGAGACCTACGGGATGGACCATCTTTGTTTTTGTCTTAATCTGTGTTAATCCGTGTCCCAAAGGGATCCTTACGGGGCAATCAGTGGACTAATTGCTTTTTAAAAGGAGCCAGGATTCACGCTGCCATATCAATTACTTCAAACTGGCGACTTTGCTTGCGTGAGGTGTCGACCGTTTTTTCTAATTCTGCTCCTATTTCATCAGCAATCCACGCCTCGCCACATTGTGTGCATACTTCTGCCGGTACATGTCGTACTACAATAACACCGGTTTCAAAATCAACAGTAAAAGTGGTGGTACCATTTTTAATTTCTCCCCCACAGAGCGGACATTTTCTTTTTTCTGCCATAGTGAATTCCCTTTTTAACTATTCTTCTTCGGGACGATAAACAGTTATTATATAACATATTTGCTCAACTTCGTCAAATCCGAGCACCACGTGCATCGTCAGGTTTTTGCTATCAGGTCCCTCTATTAAATAAGCTGGATATGGATTTGTATCAGTATATTCTTTAAGATAGTTCCGGAGTTAATACGGTGTTTAATATCCTGCCGGCTAATATTCCGTTGAAACATTCGTTCAAGAGCATGTTTTCTCCAACGGATATTGCCGCCCTTCACTGATGCCTGAATGGTTGACATTAACATAGCCAGAATCCGTTACTAAAATTTACCTCAGCGTTTAGCAATGTCCCAAGGATTTTGTAGAAGATGCAAGACCAAAGATTAAAGGAAAGACGGAAAACCAGCAGGATCCTCGGTGGTACGACTGGACTTTTCTTTTTTCATCCCCTCTACCGTTATACCCTTATACCTTCTTTTCACTTTAATCTTTTAAGATCGGTGATCGATTACCTTATGATGGAGAGATGGAGACGCGGAGCCATTTTGCTATGCGGCTGTTGGGCTAATCTTGCTTTGGAGTGTGAGGCTATCTGGCTCTTTTGCTTTGCCGAAGGTTATGAGTCCCTTGCACTCTCAAGAGGCTGTTTCGGTCGCCTGATCCGGGCTATATCCCGTCGCCGGAATAGTCGCACCTGCTCCCCTGTCTCCATCGAAATTATTCATCTTTGAATGGTACAACGGTGTCGAACGAAGCGCGCCTGAGTTTTCTGTTGAGTTCCCTGAAATTCATACGGGCCTGCTCCAGCTCTGCGGACGCATCTTGGTACGAAATGGGATTCTCTTCCACAATATCTCTGCCTTCTTTATAAATCACCCGCTGGTAGGCGGAATCCACAACCTGAGTGTGGAGTTGAGCAATCTGATCATTGATTGATTTCCGGAGTTCCAGCGCTTCATTCAGATTTATTTTATCACCGTCATACTCAATAGTAGTGGTGAAATTGGAGACTTGAACAGCACTGTTCAATTTTCGGTGTTTATACTCCAGATTCTTCACGGTTTTCCGCACAACAGAAGGATCAAAATCAGCGCTCGGTCGCTTCACCACCTGATCATCCCGGTTAAAGCCAAACCGATTCGATGACTTTTGGGCTTCCGGGAGACAGTCTTGCAGCGTCTTGATCCTAGATTCATATTCAGCACGCAACTCCAGTGCCTCATATAATAACAGTTGATCGTTATTATCTGGCATATTGACTCCTTTCCCTATCCCCTTATACCCCTATACCTTTTTTTCACTTACATCTTTCATCTTTTGAGCACTTTAAACTTTTGAGAACTTTTCCCAGAGAGTGTGAGAAGAGTGTTGTTGAAGTGTTGGTGCGTCTGTCCGGCTGCTGCTGGATTGGAGTATTGGAATAAGCACTATTCACTTATTCCCTTATACCTTCTTTTCACTTTTCCCGAAGGGATCCCTATGGGACATCTTTTAAGGACTTTAACCTTTAAAAACTCCCAAGATCTTCAAGATCTCGTTGATCCTTCTTCCGGCTACTGGCTTTTTTATTCTGAATCAAATCTTCCCGGCTGAGAAGGGTCATTGTTTGCTTCCCATATTCTCCAGTGGTTTTATGCTTCCAGGCATCCTCAAACTCCACACCATCGATTGAGGTTAAAATATCAATTCGTAAAGGTGGATACCCAATCTGAATGATTTTGTCAGGTGAGGTTAAATCTTCTATGGTAACTTCTAGTTCCTGAAATCCAAATTCTTGAAGAGACTTCAGTACTTTTGCCGCATTCTGCTCATCAGCAGCAATCCAGATATCGAGATCGTTGGTGAATCGGGGATAGGCATGCACAGCAAAGGCGTAGCCGCCAACGACCAAATATCTGACTTCATTTTTGTTCAGTAATTCTAAGAACTCTTCGAAGTCTGGGGAACTGTTTTGCATCCTTATTCCTGAACTTGAACCACTGAGCACGAATAGTTTCCAATGCCATCAGCTTGTACTCGGTCGTTTGTGCATTCCAAAATTTCCGATCATCCTCGTACTGTTTCGGATCATCTCTGGAATATATTTTGATATCGGGTTCGCTAGTTTTCATTTGCTTTTTAGGTCGAAAGTAGAACTGTTGTCCACGAATATTCACGAATTGCTAAAAAATCTGTCCACAGTCCGCCTCGAATCACAGATTTGCTCAGATTGTGAAACCAGTGTTTCCGTGTTGATGTGTTGACGTCTTGAAGTAGGAGTATTGGAATATGCACGGCACCTTATACCCTTATACCTCTATACCTTCTTTTCACTTTCATCTTTTGAGCACTTTCATCTTCACAAACCAGCATCGTCCGGAAGTAAATTATGCTGATGGGAATACTGCTCCACAGCTTCGATGGTTGCTATCAATATTCTGGAATTCTCAAGAACGTCGGAGTATAATTCCTCCATCGACTGCACCCGGTATTCATGTGCTATTTCATTTCGCAGTTCGCGGATAGTTTGTAACTGGGTTGCATCAGGAATTATTTGCAACTTTTCTGCCCGATTCGTCTGGTCAATAAAACTACCAGGTTGTTCCTGTAGTAAGAGAAATATTGTTTTCAACACTTTCTGAGTCAAAATATCCGAAACCCGTGCAAAGCGAGCAGTTAAGGCTTCTAAACTTTCCATTGATTCGGGCTCAATCGTGCTTTCAAGATCAATCTTCTCGCACTTATCCAGGGAATAGTTCAAAGTGTCGAGCGCCGTATTCAATCGCTGTAAATTTTCACTCAACAGTTGTTTGAACAGTTGACGTTTTTTTTCAAAGTTTCTCATAGACGAATTGCGTCGAGGAGTGCCAGTTTTTTAAATGGAGCCTCTTCATCAAACGTGAAATTGACCAAATCCAGATTCTGATAACCAAATTCTGCATAAAACCCGATCTTGATTTTTCGTAAAACATTACGAGGCAAATGATGTTCACTGAGAATAAGCACATCAATATCTCCGCCCTTTTGGTTCGCATCCGTCCGGGATCCGAACAAATACACTTCTGCCTCGGGGTCAACTTCAAGGATCCTGTTTTTCAAAAATTCAGATTTTTGCAAATCAAGACGCATTTATTAATAATTCACCATTTAAAATGTTTGACACAAGGTGAAATACAGTGTTGTAGTGTTGATGTGTTGGTGTGCCTGTCCGGTAGCGGCCGGATTGCTGTGTTTTCGCCGCGGTGAAGTATTGAAATAAGCACTACATCTTATTCCCTTATACCTCTATACCTTCTTTTCACTTTTATCTTTAATCTTTTGAGAAGTTTAATCTTGTCCCACGCTTTTCTGTTCCCCGTTATTCCCCCGCTTCAAACTCATCGCATGCTCTTTGGAAGTGTCGATGATGCCTTCTTTATCCAGTTGTTCCACGAGGTAATTCACAGCCTTATCCACAGAGAGTTTTGCGGTGTCAACGACAATTTCTGCATTTTCCGGTTCTTCGTAGGGTGCAGAGATGCCGGTAAAGTTGGGGATTTCGCCGGAACGGGCTTTTTTATAGAGTCCCTTGGGATCGCGGTCTTCACAGACTGAAAGGTCGCACTGAACGTACACTTCAACGAAGTCACCGTCGTTCAGGATAGCGCGCACCCGCTGACGATCTTTGCGATACGGGGAGATAAATGCAGTGATGACAATCGATCCGGCATCAGCGAACAACTTTGCTACTTCACCAACTCGACGGATATTTTCTTCACGATCCTCCGGTGTAAATCCGAGGTCGCCGTTTAATCCGTGGCGGACATTGTCTCCATCTAAAGTGTATGTATGATACCCTAGGCTGAAGAGTTCTTCTTCCAGGTTAATAGCCAGCGTTGACTTTCCGGCGCCGGACAGTCCGGTCAACCAGATCACTGCGCCGCGATGTCCGTTCCGCTGCTCGCGCATCTGTTTACCAACTTTAGTTGAATGCCAGGTAATGTTCGATGAGGTTTGTTGCGACAAAATACTGCTCCTTGTGTGTTAGTTATTCAGTATAGCGTTAAGTATAAATTTTAGTGTTCGAGGGTTTTTTCTTCGGCCTTGAAAACTGGTTTGTTCAACGCTCGGTGAGCGAAAGATATTGAGAACCAGTTGTCTGACCGGAGGGAGTTCTGGTTCTCAACTGGAGCGAGCCGTCAGCGTTTTCAAACCAGTTTTTCCAGCCGGGTCTTTTTGCCCACTTTTTTGGCTGGAAAAAAGTGGGAGTAGAATGTACATTGAATAATCAGCATTAGTGCGTTGTGTAATTCAATTAATCAAAAAATCCTAATCTAAAGGAGATTCTTCTGTCGCTCCCGCTCCCTCGGAATGACAAAAAGAAACTACGCTTCTTTCCTCCACTTCTCCGGCACAAACGCTTCCTTGATCTCCTGAAGTTTGGACTTTTCCTCGTCGTCTTCCTCGACGTTACCAACAAAAGTTTTGACGAATGCTAATCCAATCCCAAGTCCACCTCCAAGGAAGAGACTGAGGATGACAATCAATTTGCGCTTGGGTCCGCTCGGCTCCAGCGGCGGGACAGGTTCTTCCAGCACCGTAATGACCGGATTGCTTTTCTGCAGCTCAATCTGCGCCTGGGTGAGCTGAGTCTGCATTTCGCTGTACAACTGGGACTTAAACGTCACTTGTCGTTGTAAACGTTCCCGCTCGGTTTGCAGTTTGGCGGTCTGCGGATTCGTATTCCGGTCCATGAAATTCGCCAATTGTTCTTCCGCCTGATTCAGTTGCTGTTCTGCTTCCGCAAACCGCTCTTTGATAAACTGCAAATTCTCTCGCGCCTTCTGAGTACGGATCGCCCGGACGCGCTCTTTTAAATGTTCCACAAAACTATCCGTCAACTGGGAGGAAAATAGGGGATTTCCAGTTGTCACGGACACCGTCATCAACCCAGTCTCCTGATCCACGCTCACCGAGAGCATTCCGGTGATGGCCTCCATAGCATCTTCTTCATCTTCCGTGGGATAGAGGGGTTTCCCTTCCGGGGAGAGCACTGCGCGTGTTTGAGCATTCTTCTTGAAGATACTCAGAATTTTTCCGGGCAAACCGACGGTATAGGCCTTTAACCCGCCAAAGATAGTTGAGAAAATACCTTTACTTTTTTCAAAATAATCTGTCAGCGTCAGCGAATCCTGGTATTCGGGGAAATAGAATTTATCCCGCACCACCGCCAGTTTCACTTCCCGGCTTTTGATAATATTCGGATACGCTTCCGCAGTCAGTCCGGTAGTACCACCGCCGAGACTTAAACCAAAGCCCTTACCTAATGCCGCCAGTCCACCACCAAGGTTTCCCTCTGCAGATTCAATTTCCCGAATTAACGTGGCAGAGGAAGAGAACTCCGAAGAGGAAAATACGGCAATCAAAAGTCCAAGCACCACAAACACGCCAGCAGTAATCGCAATGAGCCGGCGATTCCGCGCAAGGACTAATAATAAGTCCAGCAGAGAGACTTCGTCTTCCTCCTCGTAATAATAGGGAGGATACATCGGCGCGCCCGGTGGAGGCGTCTGCTGCTGGTTGGAGTCTTGGTTATTTTTTTTGTCTTCGTTCATTAAGTGATAACCGTTAGTTGGTTAATGGTTGAATAGTGTATTGGTTAATGGTTGAATGGTTTATTAGTTGATTGGTAAATTGGGCATCAATGAATGATTATTTTAGTGTTTGCGTGTTCGAGTTAATATAATTACAGCTCGTTGATCCTAAATAGTACGTGTTTTTACTCGGCCTTGAAGACTGGTTTGTTCAACGCTCGGTGAGCGGAAGATATTGAGAACCATCTGTCTGACCGAAGGGAGTTCTGGTTCTCAACTGGAGCGAGCCGCCAGCGTTTTCAAACCAGTTTTTCCAGCCGGGCCTTTTTGTCCACTTTTTTGGCTGGAAAAAAGTGGAGAGGAAACTTGCATCTAAGAAGATATTCGGTGAAGTAAAACTCACTTTAATAAAATTTCCAACCTAACGGGGATTCCTCGGTCGCTTTCTCTCCCTCGGAATGACATATTTATTATTAATCAGTTTGCAATCAGTAACTTTTTACAGTCTATTTGCAAGAACAATAATAGTCAACATACTGGAGAGAATCGCCGACACATCCGTGATGGTCTTGCCGATATCGACTTTTTCGCCTTCCGGTTTTGGCGGTTTGATTGTCACGCGGATAATGGCGCCGTCATCAACTTTGGGATTCTGGTCAAACCAATACCAGCGATGCGAAACCTTGAACGTCGCTCCGGAAGCCTGCGTCAGGTAAATCGCCTGGACATCTTCACCAACGCCACCGGCGCGATCCAGATAGTAGGATACTCGTTTGCCACGATCGTATTTAATCAGACCTTCGTTGGCAACATTACCGCGAACCGCTACGGTATTCGGCTGCGGCGGAATAATAATTTCATCTCCGCGCATCAATACCACATCAGCTCTCGAGTCACCCTCCATAACCCTGTCAAAACGTGTGATCAGGTTTTCACCGTTGCGCACCAATCGTCCACCCTTGGGATAACCAGTGGGAAGGATACCGCCTGCTCTTCTCAAAACGTTGGAGAGTTTCTCGTTTTCATAGAGCAAAGTATATGTTCCGGGATACCGGACTTCTCCACTCAGCTTCACCGTTTCCTGCGGCTTAAATGTAGGATCAGTGCGGATAAACACCTTATCCCGATGCTGCAGTAAGAATTGTTTCGCGCTTTGCATCGCCAGCGCAGAATCATCAATCGCATATGAAACTTCAGAATTCCAGAGTGCATCCGGTACCAGTGGAACAGTTTGCAACAGCGTTTTATTTCCTGCACTTGCCCGCTCATCAGGGATCCGTGTTACTTCCGCTTCCTTGAGGTAGGCGCCTTCACTGAAACCGCCCGCCTGAACAAGCAAATCTTCGAGATTCATGTTTTCCTGCAGACGAAACTGTCCGGGATTCTTCACCGCGCCGTAGATATAGACAAATCTCTGGGACACGAATTCGGTAACATCTTTGGGATAAATTCTGATCATATCGTACGGCCGCAGCAATGTGTCCGCAAAACCGGTCTTGTTGAGCGCCTTCTCCAGATTAAACGGCTTGACGACCTGTCCAATCCCATCCGGTGCCTTGCGAAAGAGATCGGCGCGCCCGAGATAGACATCTTTTAAAAATTCGTCGTCAAATAAACCTCCACCCGCGAAGAGTAAATCATAAACCGTCATGCTGTCCCGCAGAGAATATTCGCCAGGATTTCTCACCTGTCCTGCAATTCGTACGTGGAATTTGTCAATCATTTCGAGGGTGGAGTAAATTTTTACGCTGTCTAACGGTTGCAACACGATATTTTGCGTGGGCACATCATTTAATACTTTTTGCAAATCCAGAGATATCAATTGCTCGGTGCTGTCCTCCTGCACCCGCACCAGATCAGCCTTGTTCAGATAAGCGTCACCGGTCAAACTATCCGCCTGCACAATCAATTGTCGAACCGTTCTCAAAGAGGGACTGAGTTCGTAGCGTCCGGGTTGTTTAACTGCCCCAGTGATAGAAACCGCGTTTTGCATTTCCTCCAGCGTGGAATAAATCTTCACCTTATCGCCGTCATAGAGCGGCACATTCTTCTCTCCGGCCAACACTTTGGACAGGTTCAAATCCAACACTTCTCTGGCCAGAGATGGATCTTTGCGCTGCTCGTACGGGACAATCCGTGCTATCTGAAAGCGTTTGGTGTAAGCCTTGGCCGTGAGTCCACCAGCAAAGTTCAATAGATCATCAAAGCCCTCGTCGCCAGTCATTTCGTAGATTGCAGGTCGTTTTACTTCGCCGCTAATTGATGCGGTTTTACCGCGCTGTGGGATGAAAATCCGGTCGTTGTTTTCCAGACGGACCGTGTTGGATTCATACCCTTTGAGGAGGCTTTCGTACATATCCACCGTCGCGACAACCTTCCCATCACGGATCACTTTAATATTCCGCAACGTTCCGCTGGTGAGCGGTCCGCCAACGCTATACAACACATTAAATACAGTGGAATAGCTGCTGACGGTATATCCACCGGGATTTGCCACCTCCCCTAATACATAGACGTAAACCGGACGCAACCGCGTTACAGTCAGATCCATAAATACCGTCGGCGGATCGGAGGTTAATCCGGCATAACTTTTTGAAAGCCACTGCTTTATCTCCTTGCGCAGTTCTTCCAGTTTTTTTCCGGCCACAGTGAGTTGACCGACTTTCGGAACATAAATTCGTCCCTCACGATCGACCGTTAAATCGTATTGGAATTCCGCAGCGCCCCAAACAATCAAACGCAGTTCATCACCAGGACCCACGACATATCCAGCTCCGACGGGCCCGGTTTCGCTGGGTTTAAAGGCTTCCGGCACATTCTCGAACAGGTTATAACCAAAGTATGGAAGCCCTTCTTTCTTTGGAGTGGTTGCCTGTTGCGGAGATTTTGGTTTTGGCTTCCGTGCTGCCCGTGTGGTATCCGGACTGGGAATGGCATTCTCCGGAAACTCTCCAATTTTCACGGGACTAACGGTACTTTCTGGCTGCGCAGGTTGTTGGGATTGTTTCACCGCATTGAGCATCCGCTGAATACGTGATTCCGGAATGCCCAGCTGACGCGCACGCGCCGCGGCCTGATCAGGATTACTGAGATCGATGCCCAGCATCTCCGCCTGCTGACGCGCCTCTTCGACCGTCATCCCTTCTTTGGCCAGCTCATTTTGAACGGCCGGAGAAACCTCCTGGGCCGCTAAATTTCCGAACGCAAAGAAAAGCACGGATACTAAGATGACAGGAAGTACACTTCGCTTGATCATATGGATTCTCTGTTCAAGTTGATTAATAAATAGATTAGGTAGATCTTAGGTAGTAAATAAAATTCTATGGAGTTTCTTGAAAGTTTTTGGAGGCCCATTGAATGCATCCCAGTGGACACCTTAATACTCCAACTGAAACACGTGAACACATGAACACTCGAACACTTTTTTATCCTTCATCCTTCAACCTTGCCTCTCAGACAAGGCTTCGCCACCTCACTCCCATTGAAAGCGACTGGCGTCGGGTTTCGATTGCCCTTCATTTGCAAACGGTGTGCCAGGCAAATAAATTTTTTAGGTATCTTTTAGCAGATCACCAATAAGATCTTAAAAGGTATATTCCATTACCTGGTTACAAGCGCAGAAAGTAGAGTGATCCGGCTGAATGTTCTCATCTGTCAAAAGTAAATAGGAATCTGTTCGCGGACATCAGGAAGACTGCTTTACTATACTCAGGTGATTCGCTTGTTTGATCATTTCATGCAAATTAGTTTTCAACTTCTCCTAAATGATGCAACGTTAAAATAATCTGCACTACGAAGCAACCGGAAATCTCAATTTTGTTCAGTTTTTTAACGCAAGCCAGTGACAAATGAAATAAAATAGATCAGGACATTACCTCAAGTAATACTTTAACTATTCGTTCCGCGGTTTTTCCATCCCATTTTTCCGGGGTACGACCTTGCACTTTTTGTCCCTCCAGCAACGGAGAAGCCGCCGCTAAAATCGCTTTTTTGGTGGGGTCCACTAATTGATTTGTCCCCTCACTCACGGTGATCGGCCGTTCTGTATTTTCACGCACAGTCAAACACGGCACCCCAAGGACAGTCGATTCCTCCTGGATGCCGCCGGAGTCAGTTAATATCAAATGCGCCTCTCGCTGCAAGGCGATAAATTCCAGGTAGCCAACGGGCTCGATCAAATGCAGGTTTTCCATCGGCTGAATATTTCCTTTTTCTCCCAGCGATGCGATCCGCTGTTTGGTCCGGGGATGTACCGGGAATATCAGCGGCAATTTCTGCTGAATTGATTCGAATGCCTGTAGGATTTGCAGAAACGTGTCTTCGTCATCAACGTTCGACGGACGATGCAAGGTAATTAATCCATATTGCCCTGGCTCGATATCAAGTCTCCTAAGGAGAGCGCTGCAATCGGCTTTCGGCAGGAAGGTCTGCAGCGAATCGATCATAATATTGCCGACAAAAAAGATTGAATCGTCAGCATGACCTTCTTTGGCAAGATGTTCGTCGCCGTCTGGGGATGGCGTAAACAGATAATCTGCGATGCTGTCCGTGACCAGCCGGTTGATCTCCTCCGGCATCCGCATATCGAAGCTGCGGAGTCCCGCTTCCACGTGTCCCAGTTTGATGTGCAACTTCTTGGCAACCAGCGAACAGGCGAGCGTGGAATTGACGTCACCAAATACCAACACGACATCGACGGGATCATCGAGCAAGAGTTTTTCATACTCGATCATCACCTTAGCGGTCTGCTCGGCGTGTGTGCCTGAGCCAACCCCAAGATAGATATCCGGCTTGGGAAGGTTTAACTCCTCAAAAAATATTTTGGACATTTTTTTATCGTAGTGCTGGCCGGTATGGACTAGGCGGACGGAAAAATCGTCCGGATGCTTTTTCAATTCGTGATACAACGGCGCCGCTTTCATAAAATTGGGGCGCGCACCAACGACTAAATCTATTTTTATCATATCGGATATATCCTGCAATTGATTCATCTGTGAAAAACCCCCCAGAACTAACTGAAGGGTTTGCTGAAATCCTCGTTCCAAGCAGTGGGCCCGGCAGGACTCGAACCTGCGACCAACGGATTATGAGTCCGTCGCTCTAACCAACTGAGCTACGGGCCCGTGTCAGAAAAAGCATAGAAATTTAGAACCTCCCTACGGGTATTGCAAACGGAAACTATGGAAATACATAGAACGTAGATTTAGCAGATTAGACGGATAACCGCAGATCAATAAAAAAGATTAAAGTGCGTAAAAGATTAAAGATGAAAGAAAAACTCGTTAGTGGTTTGTAGTTGGTCGTTTGTCGCAATAAACGACTGGGTATTGAATTTCATCCCTTATACTTCAATACCAGATTTAGATTAAGAGTATGATTATGATTAAGATTAAGACGATAAACGTAAACACTCGCTCCGGGAGGAGTCCCTTTCGGGAAACACTTGAACACTCCAACACTCGAACACTAACTTTACTTATACTTCTTCCGTATCTCCGACTTCATCTGCTCCAACGATTGCCGCTCTTTTAGGAGTTCGAAGGTCTTGCCATTACCATCGCTGGTTTCGTGCAAGGCAGCGTTAATTTGATCAATCTCCTTTTGCAGGTCAGACAACTCCAAACGCATCAGACAATCCTTGGCCATTTTTTCCTTTTTCAGGTTGGTCTGGGATTCATCAATCTCAAAGATCATCCTGGTGACCAACTGCCGCAGATTCGAATCAGCATTTGTCTCTTCGAAAAGGCCCAGTGCATCCTGCGGTGGGAGTGTTGGGTGTTCGGTCAAAAACTCGAAATAAGTCTCAGCGATATCTTTTAAAATTGGATGCGTAAATTCTTCCGGTGTCAAATGTTCGAGAATAAAGGTGATTAAACTTTCGTCCTCGGAAAGCAACAGTTTCAGGAGTTCGTATTGTGCCTGCTCCACACCGTTGAATCGGGTTAAGGTCGCTGAGGAACTGGTGGAGTCAGAGCTCTTTCGTCTTGCACCCGGACTTCTCCTGACTCTGTTCTGCAATTCTCCCTGCAGCCGTTGCTCATCGACCCGGAGCAATTCCGCCAGCTCTTGCACCTGCAGATCTCTGGCAAGCGGTTCGTTGATTTCAGCGATTTCATCCAATGCGTCCTGCAGAAATTTCGTTTTGGACGACGCATCGTTTAGTTGTCCCGCTGTGCGTTCGATCCGGAATCGCATCAACGAGACGGCTTCGTTCCGGACTTCAAAATATGCCTCGGCGCCTTCCTCGACGATAATAGAATCCGGATCGTGACCGTCCGGCAATTTCATACACCGGACTTCGATATCCGCCTGCAGCAACAGATATCCCGCGCGCAAGGTTGCCTGGATTCCCGCGGTGTCGCCGTCATAGCAGAGATAAGCACGATCTACATACCGCTTCAGGATTTTGGCGTGTTCTTCAGTAAACGCAGTCCCGGAAACTGCGATGACGTTTTTAATATCATTTTCCCAGAGACGCATCAGATCGGTGTAGCCTTCCACCACTATTACATCGCGGTTTTCCCGGAGATGATCCCGCGCCTGGAACAATCCGTACAAGATTTTCCGCTTGCGGTAAATTGGCGACTCCGGCGTGTTCATATATTTGGCATTGTCGTCGGGATCCAATGCGCGCCCACCGAAGCCAACCACACGACCGGAAATGTTGATGATCGGAAACATCACCCGGTGCCGAAAACGATCAAAGATTCGATCGCCGTTCTTTTTAATCACCAAACCGGCTTTGGTCAGAGCGTTAATATCGAAACCTTTTTTCGGGCCGTACTTTGTAATGGTATCCCACTCATCGGGAGCATAGCCGACGCGAAATGCTTTCAGAGTTTCTTCGGAAAAGTTGCGATCTCTGAGATAATCAAGCGCTTCGGTTCCTTTCTCCGAGTAGAGCGCTTTCTCGTACACGCGCATCGCCAGCGAGTTTGCTTCGTATAACGGACCCAGTGATTCTTTGGCATCAACATCTTTGGAAGAACTGTGTTTGGGCAATTCAATATTCACCCGCTCAGCCAGCCGCTCCACCGCCTCGATAAAACTGATGCGCTCGTATTCCATAATGAACGAGAACACGTTGCCGCCCTTGCCGCAGCCGAAACAGTGAAAAATCTGCTTGTCCGGAGCCACGCTGAACGACGCCGTCTTTTCCTGGTGAAACGGACACTTCCCAAAGTAATTTCGCCCACGCCGCTTCAATGGCACGTACTGCTCCACCACGTCAACGATATCGTTGGCGTCACGGATGCGGTCGATGGTATCTTCTGGGATTCGGGGCATTTTTATAGCACGCAGATTCTAAAGTTTTGGTAAATTGCTAAAGTCTTGATGGCGCCACAGGGAATAAGGAAATAGGGCAATATGGAAATATGGTAAAAATCAGATTTCATTTAATTTGAAGGATTGAGGTAATGATAAGATACGTCATTTAAACCTGTATAAAGTTCACGTTTATATTTTACTCTTGGTATATTTGATGAAGCCATTGAGTAGCATTTTACCTTGTTCAATTAATTCAGAACCTTCATCAAAAGTGGCTTTGGAGATATAACCTAAATCAAGACATGTGATAAGATGATCTTTCAATTCATACAGAGACCCCTTACTAATCCGATAAAACTGTAAACCTTCCTGATAATGAAAGCGGCCATATCCTTCTGCAATATTTGCCGTAATACTAATTGCTGCCCGCCTCATTTGTTGTCCAAGTGCATACTTCTCTTCTTGCGGCAAAACTTTGATGACATTACTATAGAAAAAGAGTTTCACTTTTCTGTTTTTTTGCCATACTTCCAACGAAGTAAAATCTCTATTCTGATTATAATTACTCGGTGGTTCACTCAGGAATTTTGATTCAATTCCTATTTCTTCAAGGGATTGATATTTTTCCTCATTAGTTTCTTTTCCCATTAAGTTCACCCTTTCAGTTGAAAAGAATCAACTAAATACCCGATCCATATTCCCATATTCCCATATTCCCATATTCCCGTATTTCCTTATACCTTTATTACTCCAGCTCCGCTATCGTCACACCCGCGCCGCCTTCTTCAATCTCCCCGAAACGATGGCTCTTTACCTGTTTTTGCCTGGAGAGAAAATCGTCGACTACCTGCTGCAGGACCCCGGTGCCTTTTCCGTGGATGATTTCAAGCCGGTTCAGGTTGTTGACCAGCGCCCGGTTATAAAATTGTTCCAGAGATGCCAGAGCTTCGTCCGCACGCTGACCACGGATATCAATGCGGTTTGATACTGTCCCGTCCTCGGAGAGATTCACCTTCGTTTTGCCACTGGATTCCGAAGGCTTGCTCAGTTTATTCCGCTGTTGTTCGGATGGCTGCTGCAACCAATCCAGGGGCACCTCGATCCGTTTATTGCCAACCTCGACAAGCACGCGTTTTTTATCCTTGGGATTATCGGCGATTTTGCCAACGCTGTCGAACTGGGTGACATACACCAGATCTCCGGTTTCCAACAATTCCGGATCCACCGGCTTGCCGTTGCCGCGGGATTGTTCTTCCTCAGCGGTTGTCGCGATCTCAGCGACTTTTTCCTTCTGCTCCTCCACCATTTTCTTGGCGGTTTTGATGGATTCCGTGGACGCTTCCGCTTCCTTTATCTCGCGGATCGCCTGCTCGATTTTGCGTGAACTGTCCTGCAGGATTTTTTGCGCTTCCTTTGCCGCGGATTCTTTGGACTTTTTCAATTTCTTTTCGATCTTGGCAACCTTCCGCTCGTAATCCTGCTTCAGATTTTCAAACTTCCGCCGTTCCGTTTCCGCCTGAAGTCGTTCCTTCTCAGCGACATCAATCTGTTGTTCCAGTTCCAGGATCAAATCTTCCAGCGCTTCCTTGGATTTATCCAGAAATTCTTTGGCACGGCTCACTACCTCTGTGGATAAACCCACCCGCTCGGCGATTTCAAGCGCGTAACTACTACCCGGTCGTCCTGGTTGAAAAACATACGTTGGCGATAAATCTTCCTGATTAAACTGCATCGCCGCGTTCATCACGCCGGGACGATTATGCGCAAACGCTTTGAGTTCACCGTGATGCGTTGTCGCCATCATCAACGATTTTTTCTCCCGCAGATGTTCGATTATTGAACGCGCCAGCGCAGCGCCTTCTGTGGGATCGGTTCCGGTTCCCAATTCATCGAGGAGCACCAAACTTCGGTCAGTCGCGCTTTCCAGGATTCCCGCAATCCGTTGAATGTGTGACGAAAACGTCGACAGATCGTGCTCCAGTGATTGCCGGTCGCCAATGTCCACATAAATTGCGTCGACCATCGGAACGCCCGAACCTTCTGTGGCAGGAATGTGTAATCCGGAAATGCCCATTAATGTTAGAAGTCCGACGGTTTTCAACGTGACCGTTTTTCCGCCGGCATTTGGCCCGGTGATGAGCACCACCGGCGTATCTCCGCCAAACTGAATTGAATTCGCCACCACTTTTTTGGACTGCATTAACACCGGATTTTTCGCGTCCTTGAGATCGACGGTGCGATTCGTGTTGATGATTGGCGGTGTGGCTTCGATTTCTCCGGCATATCGCGCCATCGCGTGGATTAAGTCCAGCGCCACCACCTGAGCCTGATTGTGCTGCATTTCATCTGCGATTTCGCCGACCTGTTGCGTCAATTCCTGCAGGATGCGCTCGACTTCTTCCTTTTCCTCGATCTGCAATTCCTTGAGGCGGTTGTTACCCTCGACAATCGCAATCGGCTCGATAAAATAGGTCTGTCCCGTACCGGACTGATCGTGTACGATCCCCTGGATTTTGTTCTTGTACGCGGATTTCACCGGAACGACCAATCGTCCGCCGCGAATGGTTGCCTTGTCTTCCTGCAGCATTCCGGCGGTGGCGAACTGTTGTGTCAACGATTGCATCTGCTCCCGGATCGCTGCTTCCTGTTTCAGGATATCCCGTCTCAGCTGTCGCAGTCGGGTGCTCGCGTTGTCCACCACATATCCGGATGGATCAATCTTGTCAAAAATATCCTCTTCCAGAGATTTATGAGCTGTCACCGATTCAACGATCTGGAATAAAGTCGGATATTGATCCTTCCGGCTCTTCAGAAAACTTGCGCAAACCCGGCTGACTTTGAGTGTCTGTGCCAGTGAGCGCAATTCCTTTGCGTGCAGGATCGCGTGCTCGATCCGGGCGGTTCGGAGCGAGTCCCGTCCGTCAGAAATTGTTTCGATGGGAAACGGGTCGTCGAACTCCAGGATGTCGGATAACTCGCTAATCGAATGACTGCGCTGCTGAATGATTTCCAGGGATGATAGAGGTGAAAGGGAGAGTGCCTTCTCTTCCGCGAGATCACTCAAACAGCGGGAAGCAATCTCTTTACGGATATGTTGAAATCCTAAATCTTCAAATGCATCATTTTGCCAATCCATTATAAACTGCCAGTCGTGTCGTCTCCGGTTTTGCTTTGGTATCTCTCGATTAATTCTTTCACTTTTTCCTGTGTGGTTTCTGGTAATTTTTGCACGGCCTCTTGAATGGAGGCTTTGTCCGGATGTTCCGAATTAATTTGCTTCAGCAAATCGCTGGTTTTCTCATTCCCGATCTGATCCTGCAGATCCTTGAGAAATTTGGGATTTTTGAAGACGTTCATCGCCTTTAGTGTATGATCTCTGGAAATAAATCGATCAATTTTATCCTGGAAGGGTTGTGAATTTGGGATCATTTTCCGCAAGCCGTTATACACCTGGGGAGCAAAATTTTCCAGTGGACGAAAACTCATTGAATTTTCCCGCAGATTATTGGTATAGGAATCCACCGGGAGAAAGAGCAGCACCCAGATCAGAGCACTGATGAGAAGAGCGCCTTTTGCCGCGCCAAATGCGCCGCCGCCTAGTCGATCCAGCCAGCCCAGCATCGCAAACTTCAGGATATTTTTCAGGATTTTTGCCACCAGCCGGAACGCCAGCATGGTTAAAACGAAAATCACCAGAAAACTAACAAAGCCCAGTTTGTCCGCGTTGGCGTTGAAAATGTCGCCCAACAAAACGGCGCCGGGCGTCATAAACTTGATCGCCAAGATAATGGCTACGATCAAGCCGACCAGTTTGAACGCTTCCTCTACCAAGCCGTGCCGCAGACCGTTAAAGACAAAATATCCCACAATGATTAAAACGATGAGGTCGAAAAAGTGTAGGTTCATTTTTGATCAGCCCAGTTTATTTTTGACAATGGATTGCACCTGATTGCCGTCGGCCTTACCCTGGACCTGCGGCATAATTTTCCCCATCACCTTGCCCATATCGCGCATCGATTCCGCGCCGACTTCAGCGATGACTTTTTCCACCAGAGATTCAAGTTCCGCAGCGCTCATCTGTTCCGGGAGATAATTTTCGATAATTTCCAGCTCCGCCTGTTCCTGTTTTACCAGGTCGTCGCGTCCGCCTTTTTCATAGGACTCAATCGCCTCACGACGCTGCTTTGCCGCCGTCGACAGCACACGGATTTCATCATCTTTGGAAAGAGATTCGTTCTTTTCAATCTCTTTGTCTCTGATCATACTTTTTAAACCGCGGATAGTCCCGACCTTCACCTTGTCTCCGGAACGCATAGCCGCTTTGAGATCTTCATTTAATTGATCGACAATTGCCATACTTACCTCGCTGATTTTGCTTGCATTAATTGCTCACAATATAAGGCAGGGTCCCTTGGCGGGCAATAGACCAATCGGGAAATGGGGAATAAGGGAATACGATATAAGGGTTGATGGTTCGGTAATTGGGTTTTGGGTTGTTATGCGTAAAACGTAATGCGTAATACGTAATACGTAATGCGTGATACGTAATGCGTAAAGAGCTAGGCAAGAACCTTCCGCTATAAGCCCCGGTAGTTGTCGGGATTAAAGCGGGCCATTTTTCAAAGTCTGGGCGGCGTTAAACGGCTTAGGCAAGATGAAAGGGCGCTAAAAATGAAAGATGAAAAAGTGTTTCCCGAATGTCCATCAGGACTTCTCCGGGAGGAGTCTCTACCGAGGCTGTTGAAAAACTCCTTCCGGCGCGATTGTTTACGTTTTTCGTCTTAATCATAATCCTAATCTTACTCTTTCTCTGGGAAATACAGGAATAAGGTATAAGGGTTGATGGTTCGGTAATTGGGTTTTGGGTTGTTATGCGTAAAACGTAATGCGTAAAGAGCTAGGCAAGAACCTTCCGCTTTAAGCCCCGGTAGTTTGAGGATTAAAACGGGCCCTTTTTTTCTCTACCCGGATTACGAATCACGCATCACGCATTAACGCTCAGCGCAACAGGAACATCTTCTTCGTCTGGTGAAATTCACCGGCATTTAACTCATAGAGATAGACACCTGAGGCAACTGGTTTACCGATGCTATTTGTGCCGTTCCAGGTGTATTCGTATTCTCCCTGAGCCAGTCTCCCCAGCGGAAAGGATTTGATTCGTTGCCCTAAAATATTATAGATGTTGAGAACAACTCTGGTTTCCCGTGGCAGCGTAAACCGAATATGGGTCGTAGGATTAAACGGGTTCGGATAATTCTGTTCTAACCTGAACGCCGAAATCACATTCTCCATCTCTGGAGGAACAATTCCGGTTGGTGTGTAATTCGTTTGGACAACGCTGAAATTATCCCAGTAGCTGCCGGTGTTCCCATGACAATACAGCCCTGCTTTCCCCGAAGAATAAGTACTATCTGTGACTTCAAAGATCAGACTGCTGTCCACATAACACTGGATAAGCGAATCTTCAGTGACAATTTCGACGTGATACCATGTGTTTTGCGTATATGCCACGCTATCTAAAACCAGATCAGTTTCGGTACCGTCGACGAATCGTTTGATAAAGCGCCGGCTGCCCTCTTGCTGCCAGGTGAACAGATAAAAATTCTGCGGATCCTGATAACCGAAGACTAACCCGATTTTATCATTATCTGTCGAATTCAAGTCGGCTGAAAGCCGATACTCAGGCCACGATTTTGAACCAACGATGGCGTATGCACCGCCAATATAACCTCCGGAATAATAATTTGAGGTCTGTCGCATGATACCGTCACTCTCCGACCACGTTCCATTCTGAAAATGCCACGCAGGATGTATTGTGTCGTTTTCGAAATCATCAAAAAAGAGGATGGAATCTGTAATGCCAGCGACTTCTACATAATTTTCTTTTAACAAAGTATCAGAACCAAACTCATTGGTGGCCATTAATTGTACATTGTATGTTCCTGGTTCGTCGTAGACATGCGCGGGGTTTTCTATCTCACTGGTTTGACCATCACCAAAGGACCATAACCAGGTGTGAGGAACGAATTTCGATTGATCATAAAAAGCGATGCTGTCATCCTGAAATGCAAACGTCTGATCAGCATAAAATTCCACTTCAGGCCGATCGTTGGTGAGCCGGAAGTTGTCCAGACCAATGGTCTCTCCGCCGTCAAAAAATTCCGGGTAAACCGATATATCTGTAACATTATCCAGTAAACCGGACCAGGTTCCGGATGTTACCGTCCAAACACTGGGATTCAGCAAGAATGAAAAGGATTTCCATCGTTGCGTCGCTTCTAAAAGTGTACTGTCAAAAGGCACGGTCGCCGCGCCGCCAGGTCCAGAGATTTCGATGAGCGGGTGATTTATTAGAAAATTTCCGCTGTGACTCAAAATATTGAGATCAAGCTGAATTGCGGCGATATCCGTGAGTCCCTGCCAATTACCCAAATACACACTGGAGGCAATGGCGCGGGAAATTACGCTACTCTGGTCACCGATTCGCACATATCCCTGTGGATTGCCACCGCTACTCTGGATTGACACTCCACTGGTATTTAAAAACGACCATCCCTGCCAATCTCCGCCGTCGAATTCAGAATAGATAGGAGGAGCAACATCTGTTATCTCCGGCGTAGAGGAAAGCGAGGGATTATCAAGCCTTACGTACTCATCCCCGGTGATAAATTCTGCCCGGACCTCAAGCATTGTTACATTTTGAAGCAGATCTTCCCAACTGCCCTGTTGAACTGTCCATTCATTGGAATCAACAGGTACCGCATAATGCGTCCACTCATCTGTTGGAGGGTTAAAATCGGCTCCTTCCAATGCAATCGCTGACCCGCCAGGACCAGAAATTCGAAATATCCACCCCTGATTGAAGGCGCTACCATTTATAAGATGCAAGAAGATGTCAACCGTGAGTGAATCTGTATCAGAAACATTGCTCCAATCTCCAAGAAACTTGGCAGGAGCTAACGCAATAAGCAAATTCCCCGTAGCGTCATCGTCGACACGCATACAGGCCTCCGGATTACCAGTACCGGTTTCGTAATAAAAAATCCCGTCACCCACTGCGCGCCAGCCTTCCAGCGAATCGGCAGTATCGAAGGTGGTTGTGACCTGAGCAATGAGGGCTGTTGGTTGTAAATAGAAAAACAGTGCTGCTGCGAATAACAATCCGAATAACTGAGAAAATCTGATTTCACTTTTTAACATGACGCTCTCCGTCGTTTGAATTTTAATTTTTACCATTTTTATCGGGTTAAACTGCTGTAAAATTAGGATATCAATCTTGCTTAAAATATAATAAATCTGCGGATGATATGAATGGGTAATTCTTTCTTTATCCCCGCAGAATTTTGCCCGGGTTATTTAGTGACTGAGTTAAATATTTATAATCCGTAATGCGTAATCCGTAATGCTTGATACGTAAAGAGATAGGCAAGAACCTTCCGCTTTAAGTCCCTGCAGTTGTTGGGATTAAAGCGGGCTCTTTTTCAGTATTCGAGTATTCGAGTATTCGAGTGTTCGAGGTTTCGGGTGCGTGATACGTAATGCACAATCAAAGAAGAAAAAACTTGGCATCGCTCTACCCGGATTACGAATCACGCATTACTCACCATTTTCATCTTTTATCATTCTTTTCAGTGTCTTCGGTGTGTTTCAGTGTTGAATCAAGAAACCTGATCGTTAACTAGTTTCTCCGTATCCACCGCGATCACCAGTTCTTCGTTGGTCGGAATGACAAACGCTTTCACTTTTGAGTCCTCAGCGCTGATTTCGTATTCTTTATCAATGGCATCATCGTTCTTCTGGGGATCAATTTTCAGTCCCGCGAACTCAAAATTCTCCAGGGTTTGTTTCCGGACTTTCGGTGAGTTTTCGCCGATGCCGCCGGTGAAGACAATCGCATCCAGACTGCCAAGCGTGGCGAAATAGGCGCCGATATATTTCCGGAGCCGATAGGTGAACATATCAAACGCAATCCGGGCGCGATCGTTGCCGTCATCCATTGCTTCCTCGATTTCGCGCATATCGCTGGAGACACCGGAAACACCGGAAAGTCCACTGTGCTTGTTGAGCAGGGTGTTCATATCGCCGAGAGTGAGTTCTTCTTTACCAATAAGATGCAACACCAGCGCCGGATCCACATCACCGGAGCGCGTTCCCATCAGCAAACCTTCCACCGGCGTAAATCCCATGGAAGTATCGATTGATTTGCCACCGTCAAGTGCCGTAATACTGCACCCATTTCCAAGATGACAGGTAATCATCTTGAGATCATCCATCTCCACGCCCATCAAATCTCTGGCACGACGAGAAACGTAATAGTGTGATGTCCCGTGAAAGCCGTAACGCCGCACGGCGTATCGTTTGTATAAAATGTAGGGAAGTCCGTAAAGGTACGCATAATCCGGCATTGTGGAGTGAAACGCTGTGTCGAACACCGCCACCATCGGAACATCCCTCAGCAATTGATGACACGCGTTGATGCCCTTGAGATTGTGCGGATTGTGGAGCGGCGCCAGATCGATGAATTCCTGCAACTGATCAATCACATCTTTGGTAATCACAACGGAATCTTTGAATTTTTCACCGCCGTGAACCACCCGGTGTCCCACCGCGTCGATTTCGTTGCGATCCTTTAAAACCCCGTGATTCTCAGAAATCAAAATCGCCAGAATATATTCAATGGCCGTCTGATGATCGATAATTTCGCCGGCCATCTTGACTTTATGACCGTCGTGACGCTTATGGCTGAGTACCGCACCTTTCATCCCGATGCGCTCCACCTGTCCTTTGGCCAACACCGACCGGTCATCCATGTTAAATAGTTGATATTTTACCGACGAACTGCCGCTATTCAGTACCAAAACCTTCATAATTAATCCTGTTGCTCAAACGTTCTAATTGCCCAATAAATTCGCATCAAAATAATCAGCGGGATAAACACGATGAGATACACGCCGACTTTTTCCGGGATTGTCCCTAAACCAAACGGTAAAACTGCGACAAATATTCCAAGGATAAAAAACCACAGTCCCATGGTTTTCCCCAGGCGATTCTGTTCGCTGATCTGTTCCGGATGCACGGTCGGGATAATGCCAATCATTTTCCGGTTACCGGTAAGGTATGCGATGATCCAAAAGAGTAATCCCAGTATGATGCCAAGAAGTTTCATGCCATTCCGTTACATATCGAATCCGCCAATACGACGGCCGTTTTCGTCATACCTGAAGAAGCCATGACCGGTTTTCCGTCCCAGTCGGCCTGCGTGCACCAGTTTTTTGAGAATGGGACACGGCCGGTATTTCTGATCGCCCAGCTCGCGGAAAAGTGTTTCCATCCAGAAAAGCACTTCGTCCAGACCCATTTTGTCCGCCAGCGATAACGGTCCTTCCTCAAACTGGAATCCAAGCCGCATCGCGGTCTCCACGCCTTCTGCGCTGGCGACGCCTTCCATGACCACGTACATCGCCTCGTTGATCAATGGCAGGATAACCCGCGTCGTGACGTAACCGGGATATTCGAACACCTCGACGGCTGTCTTGTCCAGCATCTCGGCAAAGCGTTTGACAAAATTGAATGTGTGATCCGAGGTTTTTAGTCCGCGGACGATCTCCACCAGCGGAATCCTCGGCACCGGATTGACGAAATGCATTCCGATGATCTGATCTTCGCGCTCTGTCGCCGTCGCAATTTCAGTTATACTCAACGTAGATGTGTTTGTCACGAAAATCGTTTCAGGAGGAGACATTTCGTCTAACAATTGAAACAGTTCTTTCTTCTTTTCAAGAATCTCCGGAATGGATTCGATCAGCAGGTCACACTCCTCGACTTTTTGCATCTCCATAGTACCTTCGATCCGCGTAAGAATAGCGCGCTTGTCGCTCTCTGTCAAACTCCAGCGGGAAATCTGATGATCCAGTTTTTCTTCCAGTTCGCTCATCCCCTGATCCAGCGCCTCCTGATCTTTTTCCATCAAAATCACCTCGATGCCGTGTTGCGAAATCGTCTGCGCCAAGCCCTGGCCCATCGTGCCGCCGCCGACCACGCCCACAACCGAGATCATCTCATCAGTCTTCGGACGAACCATCTGATTTTCTTCAACCAAACGTTCAAGTTTGTCTGTCATAAGTGACTCCATACAATCCTTCTCTTTACCATCTGAAAAGTTACAACATCTATTTCCGTTCGCCAATTGTTATCATCGTTAGCGTAGATGCAAAAAAACTGCCAAATATTTCTCCCAGAGATGTTTTTTCCCGCCGGGAAAATTGCAGATTTCTCTTTTTCCTTTCTGGGATGACAGCTTATATTAAGACGCTTTGGTTGAAAAATGACCGAAGCACTTGCGCCAGTAGCTCAATTGGCAGAGCAGTTGACTCTTAATCAATTGGTTGGGGGTTCGATTCCTCCCTGGCGTACAGAAAAGCCCTGAAAACCTTGGCTAACAAGGAATTCGGGGCTTTTTTAGTTTCAAGTGATTTTCCTTTCAAATCATGCATAAACGGCATTTTGAGCATAGTTTTGGAGAGACACCAGGAATCGCTGTTGAACAGTTTAGCTAACGTAGTGTTTTTAAGAGCATGCACCTCAGGATGTACTTCGATGTGTTTTTAGTTATCCATCCAACGAGTCATCGATTCTGGTGAAATAAAAACACTGAATAGAACCACAAAATAGTTTACTTTTTATCACATCAATTCTTGCAATGAAAACTGTGCATTTGAAATTAAGAAAACGCACAAGGAAGAGTCCTTCTGATGAATAGATTCTCCATATATAAAGCAATTGATACTCATTACCCTGAAATCAAACACCTGCTGGATTTGTGCAAACTTCCATCTGATGACATTGAAGATACCGGGAGTCATACTTTTCTTATTATGTCCGACGGCTCTCATATTGTCGGGACAATTGCTATGAAAGATTATCACCCGGTGGGATTGTTACGTTCCCTTGCAGTTGAGAAAAACTATCGGGGACAAGGGTATGGATCTGCACTCGTCCAACAACTTGAATCGGAAGCAAGAACCCAGGGAATTGAAACACTCTATTTATTAACAGAGACCGCCGATGCTTTTTTCCAATCCCTGGGCTATCTTGTAACTCAACGAGATAAGGTTCCTGCTGCCATTCAGGAGACTTCCGAGTTCTCCAACATTTGTCCGGATTCAGCTGTCTGCCTGATGAAGTCTCTCTAATGCTGACTCAAGTTTGTTGCAGTTGAATACTAGCTTACTGAGTCTAATTTAACCGCTTTAATGAGAGCAGATACAACTGGTACCTGCGGTTCTTCGCCACAGCACCCTGTTGCCTGGGTCCAATTTGGATTTACAGTACTTACCCCGATCTCACTAAATCCTGCCTGCGCGAGCATCCATCGTATCGTGTCAGTTTGTGCAGCCCCGCTGACACAAGCCGCAAATGCATTCTTGTCTTCTTTTAACTCTGGAGCAATTGGAGCCGTTGCAACTCTGTCTGTAAAAACAAGTCGCCCGTTCGGACGCAACACCCGAAATACTTCCTGGAAAACTCGTTCTTTGTCCGGGGACAGGTTAATAACACAGTTTGAGATGGCGAGATCGATCGACTGGTCTTCCACCGGTAGTGACTCGATCTGCCCGAGCCGAAACTCTACATTGTTCATTTCGAACTTCAATACGTTGCGTTTGGCTGTCTCGATCATCTCGGGTGTCATGTCCACACCAATCACATACCCGTTTGCTCCGGTTGCTCTCGCTGCCAGAAAACAGTCCAGACCGGTTCCACTCTCAAGATCCAGCACCTTGTCGCCTGGTCGGATTGCATCCAGCCCAAGCGGATTACCGCATCCCAGCGATGTACGAGCGACATCATCCAGGCCCGATAGTGCATCGTTGGAGTAGCCTATTTCCGCTGGATCGGTTCCCGTCGGGATAGTATTCCCACAGCATGATTGACTTTTGCGTGCAATTGATGCATATCGATCACGAACCAATTGTCGGATCTCGTCAGCTGTGGATTCTGACATGATTGCACTCCTATGGTCTTATTAATTAATATTTTTGTTTTTAGTAACTACTCTTCGGACCGTTCTGGTGAATGATCAGTGGCGCAATGTTGACATTTCGGTTGGTAATCCACAATATCGCCCCGGTTATCGAAGGTGAAGTGGCAGCATTCCAGCAGCATCTCCTTTAACAGGTCTCGCGCCCGCTGCACCCGGGATTTCGCGCCGGACACAGACAATCCCAGCCGTTCGCCCATTTCCCGCTGGGTCAGCCCTTCGAACTCGGTCAACTCGATGGCACGGCGGTAATGCTCCGGAAGTTCTTCCACCAATCCGCGTAGGCCTGGCGCCAATTGAGCTGCTGCATCCGCGTTGATATACTCTTCTTCATAGATGGGTGGAGTATCAATCTCGGCATGAGATTTCGTTGTCCTGTAGTGGTCAATAATGGTGTTCCGGGTGATTTGATACACCCAGCTCTCCAGTTTGGTATCGTCTTGTAAACCATCGATAGACTGATGGATTTTCAAAAACACTTCCTGGAGCAGATCCTCTGTAATCACAGGATCTGAAACCCGCTGCAGGATAAATGCCTGTAATTGAGTTTGAAATTCCTTCCATACTTGTTCTATTCGTTCTGATCGTTCCACAGCTGATTGGTCCTCATATTTTTTATTTAACTTGAATAATTCATGAATTTTTTCAATGCCAGTTTTAAGTCGTTGGTTCAAGCTTGCCACGTAAGGGATGGCGTGCTTTTTCGGTGTTCTATCCTTTCCCATCAGGGATCCCTTCCGGGACGACAAGCTCAGCTCCAGCAGGAGTCTCCGGTGAGAGATGACACCTCAACGAGTCACTCTGAGCCCGTCGAAGAGTGTCAGCCGTCCAGCATTGTAGAGTCTCCAAAGCATAGTGCCTGAGAAATTCATGAATTATTCAAGTTAAGCCGTTTGTTCATCTTCTTGTTTGAATGTACAATAAATAGGCGATCATCCCCACCGTATCCAGTGGTTTTTGTGATAATCACTCGTCCAAGGACTTGGATTCGTATAAGATGGCGGTGTCAGGTCGCGTTTACGTTTTGGGTTGAGATGATCCTTCTTGGTTGCTTTTGAGAAACCGCTGAAAAAGCTCGCAAAACGTTTCCTGATCAGGCGCAATACATCACTAATTGCGGTTGATTTATCCTGACTTTTCTGGTTTATCTGTTGCATCGTATCCTCTCCTGTGCGTTTGTGGTTTTCTCTTTTCACTTATGTAGACGATCGAAATAAGAAAAGGACGCAACATTCTTTGTCATGAGCAAATAATCCATTTCTTATTCCTAAATATTGGGCCTTACAAGGATAATGATTTATATTGTATTAGGATCATGATTGGTATATATTTCGATGAATAACGAAATATAAGGACACTTATGGAAAAAGTTACCAGCACATTTAAAGCCCTGTCAGATCCGAACCGAATCCGGATTATCAAGATGTTACAGGTACGTCCTCTTTGTGTTTGCGAGATCACCGAACAACTTGGTTTGGCTCCATCCACGGTCTCGAAGCATCTCTCCATCCTGAATGATGCCGGATTTATTGTCGATGAAAAGGATGGAAAATGGGTCAACTATTCACTGGATGAATCAGGACGGAACCCGTATGCATTACGCTTACTCTTCCAGATAAAAGAATGGTTGCTGGAGGATGAGATCATTCAAGCCGATGTGACCGCTTTACAGGATATTGATCGATATCAAATCTGTAGCGCTGATGAGTAACCCTTAATACACATTATCAACTGTAAGGTTCTTCCTGTCATGAATTGGAAATCTGAATATAAACCACTCTTATGGATTGTTGGTCTTTTTCTGTTTGTGTATTTTCTCCCCCTGCAAAATGAACAATTTCACCAAAGTGTCTTTGATGCGCTGGCATTAACCAAGTGGTATGCCCAGGAACACGTCCTCCTCTGTCTCGTCCCGGCGTTTTTCATCGCTGGGACAATAGCGGTCTTTATCAGTCAGGCATCGGTAATCAAGTACTTTGGCGCTGGTGCAAAAAAGTGGATTTCGTATGCGGTCGCCTCGGTAAGCGGTTCCATTTTGGCGGTCTGTTCGTGCACGGTACTGCCTCTATTCTCCGGCATTCACAAACGGGGAGCCGGATTGGGTCCGGCGATTGCATTTCTCTATTCCGGTCCGGCGATCAATATCCTGGCGATTATCCTGACTGCCAGGGTGCTTGGTTTCCGGCTCGGAGTCGCCCGGGTAATCGGCGCGGTACTTTTCTCAATTATCATTGGTCTCATTATGCATTTTCTCTATCGCAAGGAAGAGCACGAGAAAGCCGCCACCCAACTGGCAATGCCGCAACCCGAAGATGGACGGCCTTTCTGGCAGACGGTGTTTCACTTTGTGGTTCTGGTGGGAATCCTGGTTTTTGCCACCTGGGGAAAATCGGCCACTGAATCCGGATTCTGGGCCTGGATGTATGTGCATAAATGGTGGTTGGTCATTGCTTTTGGGATCCTCCTCATCTTTTCCCTAATACATATCCTGAAAATCCCGTGGTGGCAGGTAATTCTTGGAACAATCCCTGTCATTCTATCAGGATTAATCTTTCCCGACAAGGTAATGTTAACCTTTTCCGTTGCTGTTATTGCGCTCGGAACGCTTTTATCACTTAATCCGGGAGAACCGGCGGAATGGATGAGCGAAACCTGGACCTTCACCAAACAGATCGTTCCTCTGCTGGGCGCCGGAGTACTGGTCGCCGGATTTTTGCTGGGAATGCCCGGTAGTGGCGGTGGAATCATCCCGGGACGCTGGATTGCTTCGCTGGTCGGCGGCAATTCGCTGGGAGCGAATTTCTTTGCATCGATCTCTGGTGCCTTTATGTACTTCGCCACGCTGACAGAAATTCCCATCCTGCAGGGATTGATTTCGAATGGGATGGGCCAAGGTCCGGCGCTGGCGCTATTACTCGCGGGCCCGGCGGTTTCGCTGCCAAGTCTGCTGGTCATTCGCAGCGTCATCGGCACGCAAAAAACAGCTGTGTTCTTTGGACTGGTTGTGATTATGGCGACCTTCAGCGGATTAATCTTTGGAATGATGATTTAAGGATGGAGGTTAATTATGAATTCAATTCCTGATTGGCTTTTTGAATTTCATGGACATAAATGCCCTTTCGTAGTTATGGGGTATCGACTGGGAAAACAGGCGCTGGAAAAGCTGGACGTCGGGCGTATCCTGAATCATGAGATGTTTGTTTTTTCAGAAATGGGCGTGGGACATCCCCAGGGCTGTTTACAGGATGGTATCCAGGCCTCTACTTCTGCCACCTTCGGCAAAGGACAGATGCACAAACTCTTCTATGGGAAAATTGCCGCTATCTTTTATTATCCAGGGAAAACACCACTCCGTATCTGCCTGCGAAATGAATTCAGCGACAAATTGGCGCCCCATGAATTTTTCCGGTTGCGCAAACAAGGCATCGAGCCTTCGGAAATACCCCCGGATGTAGCCGACGACATTGTCAACATGGTGCTCTCGGCTTCCGATGGGGAACTGTTTGATTATCAAGAACTACCGGATTTCAATTTTAACCCGGTAAAGGGTTCGTTCAATAAGGCACAATGTGCCGTGTGCGGAGAATATGTATTTGAGCGCTATCTGCGGCGCAGGGATAACAAACTGGTTTGTATCCCCTGTTCGGGTCAGGAACTGGCAGAACATACTGTTTATCTGCCGGTGGAGGAAAGGAAGTAGAATGATTTATGCCGTTATTTTTGTGATTATCTCTCTGGCCTCATTCATTTTCGTGATGTTGGGTTTGGGTGGCGCCATGGTGTATGTACCGGTGCTCAAATGGGCGGGTTTTTCCATGAAGGAAGTTGCCATTCCGCTGGGATTATTGCTAAATGGTTTAACCACCCTGCTGGCACTGTTTCCCTATGCACGCAATAAATTGGTCGACTGGAAGGGCGGGTTTTCCATGGCGGCCGCCGCATTTATTGCAGCTCCCCTCGGGGCGATTGTCACCAACTATGTGCCGGCCAACCTGTTGTTAATCCTGTTTGCGGTCGCTGTGCTCCTAGCCGCCATTCGGATGGTGTTTATCTCCCGGCTGCCCGAGCCGGAAATCATGCTGCCTGCGAAGAAGCGGGCCGTTATTGGTGGACTGGTTGGAGCGTTCGCAGGATTTCTGGCCGGACTGCTCGGCGTGGGCGGGGGATTTATTATGGCGCCCCTTCTGATGTGGATGGGATACAAAACCAAGCAAGCAGCTGCGACTTCCGCCTTCGCAGTGACTTTTTCCTCCTTTTCCGGTTTTCTGGGACACGTGGCGGTCGGCCATTTTAACTGGATGCTGACGGCAATCCTGATAGTAGCCATCCTGATCGGCTCTCAACTCGGCAGCCTGTTTATGATTCACAAGGCCAAACCCAAATGGGTGAAGCAGCTGTATGCGGCGGTACTGCTGGCAATTGCAGTCAAACTGGTGATTGGCGTGGTATGAAAATCAATTCATTTACAGACTTCGTGATCATCGTAGCTTTGTTACTATTGTACCCGCTTGGGCTTTTTGCCACAAGTTCCTCTTTTTGGAGCGGCTACCTTCAAAGTCGCTTCACAGATGATTACCGGGATGTAACCGGTTTTGCCATCCGTCGCGCCAAACTGTGGGCTACAGGCCAGGCTCCGGTACCCGGGAAATGGTTTTACAAGGTGCAGGGAAATTTCCGCTATCAGAATTCAGGCGGCTTTACGCTTCAGGATATATATGGGGAATACCGCCTCAAATCTGGATGGTTACGATTCGGACAGATGGTGCCGGACTTCAGTTTGCAGCGTAGTCAGCCGGACTATGCAATACCTGTTATAGAACGCAGTAATGTCATAAATGCGCTGGTACCAACCGCCGAAACCGGGGGCCGGGACATCGGAATTCAATCCCACCGTAGTTTTCTCCACAACCAGTTACAGACCTCCGTTGGCGTATTCAATGGCAATGGCGGAAATGTGGCAGGAAATGACAATCGCAAATTTCTTTTGACACATCGCCTGCGTTTTCTGGTTCCTCTTCCGGCTGGGATGAAAGCAGATTTCGGTTATTCGTTGGCTTTCCGTCAGACCACGGGACAGACATTCCCAAAAATATTTCGTAGTAAAAAAATCTTTGCAGGAAATGATTTTCGCTGGGGTCTGGAATTTTATCTTCTTCACAAGAATTGGGAGATTCAGAGTGAATATATTCAGGCCTTATTGGAGGATCAAAAAGCCTCTGGATATTATCTTTTGGCAAATTACTCTCTCAGTCGAAAAAATCAGATTGTTGCTTCCGTTGAAAAATATAAGGACCTGAATCTTCCGCAAACTGCCGCGCCTTGGTATATCTTGGGGTTCAACCACTACATTGCGAAAAACAATGCGAAAATCATGTTCGATAGCCGTGCGCAGTTTATACGGGGACAAACCAATTACAAATCAATCATACAATTACAGTTATTTTTTAACTAATGAATCAGGAGAGAAGGAATGGTTAATCCACAGGAATGGTTGGAATTCGGTCAGCACTTTCACGGTCACAAGTGCCCGGCAATGCCAATGGGATTGCGAGTTGGTGCGGAAGCGATGAATAAGTTGAATGTGCAGAGAACCGGTGACAGTGCCCTCATGGCAATACTGGATCTGGGTGAAGCGCACTGCGCAACCTGTTTTGCGGACGGTATCCAGGTGATTACCGGCTGCACCTTCGGCAAGGGAAATATAAAAAGGACTCACAAGGGAAAATGGGCGTTAACCCTGATAAACAAGAAGACAAAAAAGGCGATCCGGATTACCCCCAGAGCCGAAGCTATGGCGGCAAACAAGCAGACATCATTTTTTAAGGACTATCGCGAAAAGGGAGTACCACCAACCAAGGTACCGGATGAAGTGGTGGAACCATTGGTGAGCAAGGTTATGTCCGCCCCGGCCGACCAGATCCTCAGTGGTTCAGAGGTATTCGATATCGATTATCAGGAACCAGCCCACAGTTTCAACAGCTTTCCGTGTGACGAATGCGGTGAAATGACGGTTATGGAATACGGAAGAATAAAGGGAGACAAGCACGTCTGCATCGATTGTGCGGAGAAATGAATACCAGAGAAAGGCATTAAGAAATGAAAATACTCGTGCTTTGCACCGGCAATTCCTGCCGGAGTCAAATGGCTGAAGCGTTTCTCAGATCGTTCGATCCGGAGTTGGAGGTCTATTCTGCCGGGACAGATCCATCAGCGCAAGTGCATCCATTAGCCGTTCAGGTGATGGACGAGGCAGATATAGATATCAGTAATCACACGCCCAAGTCTGTCGACCAGTTTCTGGATCAGCGCTTCGATTACGTCATCACCGTGTGTGATCACGCCAGGGAAACTTGTCCGGTATTTACCGGCCAGGTGGAACATCGGGTACATCTCGGCTTTGAGGATCCGGCGGAAGCTGCAGGATCCAACGAGGAAAAACTTGCTGTATTTCGACGGGTACGGGATAAAATCCGGGAAGAGTTTGAGAAATTCTATAACGGATTAAATCAATAATAGAACTGACGGGATTTACAGGATGAACTGTTGGAAAAACGAGCGTTGTTTACACATTGGTCAATTTTTCTCAGCTGAGATGGGATGACTTTAACCTCACCCCTCCAGCAGGAGTCTCTGGTGAGACAAACCCCTCTCCTTGGTAAGGAGAGGGGCTTTTCTGCATCCTCGGAGCCCGGATCATTGCCGTCTTCCCTCTCCTTGCGTGCCACAGGCATCCCCACGGGGAAGGAGAGGGACCGCCCCGTAGGGATCCCTATGGGAAGGGTGAGGTCGTTTGTAAATACACACGACAGACCTCCGCGCTCGGGAATTCTTGTTCACGACACTGCTGTTCATTCTGTAAATAACGTTCCAAATCACAACAGATGAACAGGATTATTAAAAAACAAATAATGGTTTTATCCTGTGAATCCTGTCAAATAAAGAAAGGAAAGTTAAATGTTGCAAATCAAAGTTGTCGGGAGCGGATGTCCGAACTGCTTAAAATTGGAGTCTCTCTGCAAAGAGGTGATCGACGAAAACGAGATTGATGCGGAAATTGAAAAAGTCACCGATCTGAACAAATTCGCGGATCTCGGCATTTTTATGACGCCAGGGTTGGTAGTGAATGACGAAGTTGTCAGCAGCGGGAAAATACCAACAAAATCCACGCTGCAACACTGGTTACAGGAACGCGCAGAAGACAACGAATAGACCTGAGAGGACAATAAGTAGTAATGGACAATACGAGTAAGAGGCTTTCATTCCTGGATCGATATTTAACACTCTGGATCTTTCTTGCCATGTTCGTGGGGGTGTTCTCGGGGTATCTTTTCCCTGGAGTGGCCAACTTCTGGGACAGTTTTAGCGTCGGGACCACGAATATTCCCATTGCGGTGGGATTGATTCTGATGATGTATCCACCGCTGGCCAAGGTGAAATATGAGGAACTGGGCGAGGTGTTTCGGAATGTCAAAATTCTGAGCCTCTCGCTGATCCAAAACTGGATTATTGGTCCGCTGTTGATGTTTCTTCTGGCAATTATATTTCTCAGGGATCATCCGCATTATATGGCCGGACTGATCCTGATCGGTCTGGCGCGCTGCATTGCAATGGTAATTGTCTGGAATGAACTAGCGGCAGGAGATACCGAATACGCTGCCGGATTGGTGGCGTTTAATTCCATCTTTCAGGTCCTCTTCTTTTCGCTCTATGCCTGGGTATTTCTGACGATTCTTCCGGGATGGCTTGGCTTGCAGTCGTTTACTGTGGATATTACTATGAAAGAAATTGCGAAAAGTGTGCTCATTTACCTGGGTATTCCCTTTTTCGCCGGAATGCTTACCCGATTTGTTTTTCTGAACGTAAAGAGCAAGCAATGGTACGAAACGGTGTTTATTCCGCGCATCAGTCCTGTGACGTTGATTGCCCTGTTGTTTACGATTGTCGTAATGTTCTCACTCAAGGGAGAATATATCGTGGGCATTCCCACCGATGTGATCCGGATTGCGATCCCATTGATTATCTACTTTGTGGTGATGTTTTTCGTCTCATTTTATATGGGAAAGAAAATCGGTGCAGACTATTCGAAAACGGCCACGATCTCCTTTACCGCCGCCAGTAACAATTTTGAACTGGCGATTGCCGTGGCGGTGGCTGTATTCGGCATTAGTTCCGGCGAAGCCTTTGCAGCCGTGATCGGTCCGCTGGTGGAAGTCCCGGTGCTGATCAGTTTGGTCAGCGTTTCACTTTGGTTTCAGAAGCGGTACTTCTCCGCAGAGAAATCATATCCAGACCAATCCGGGGAACTCTCTTGATAGAGCAGAATTTTATAGCGCTCTGGCGCTTCGTAAGACAGGAGTTACGGGATAGAAAACAGAATTAATATTCTACAGCACCTAATTTCCCAAATGGAATTCTTGTAGGTATTCTATAATCCAGTAAATCCTGTTGATCCTGTCAAAAAAAAAGGGCGCGATTAATCGCGCCCTTGAAACATTACGACTGTCTGAAGTTACTGTTTAAATTGTGGTTATTCCCCAATTCCGTGTGCCGGACCGGCGTTAATTCTCTGGTATAATCCGTGAACATATACAATGTACTTCACGTAGGCATCAACCCAATCCCTACCGGCTTCGATACTTTCGTCCTTATGCTTTTTTGCTTCCATTGCACTGTGGAACCACTTCTCCGTCTCCGTTCTAAGTGCCTGGTTTAACACATTCATAACTTTTTCAACATCACCAGACTGGATTGATTGATCACCAGCTACAATATCTTTGGGATTAGGGATTCCGGCTGGTTTTACTCCAGTAAACGGCATACCTTCAGACTCACGATGCAAACGCACTGCAGTCTCGGCAAAATATTGATCTGCCAGCTGTTTTGCGTCAGTACTTTCGTCACGGACCTTTAAAGCCTGCTTAAACACCGACTGCAATTCTGCTTCCTGGTCCTTCCCAACCCAAATCTGGATTGTCTGAAAATTATTGTTATCGAGTGCATTGATGGCTGCAGTCGCCACCGGACCATCCATTTTGTCACAATGTGCCTGACTTTGTCCGGGGACAAAAATTATAATGCTTAGAATTACTGCAAGCATCAAACTCCATCGCGACGATTTGATTAACATTCCTACCTCCAAGTTAAAAATTAGGTTTAACCTTTCTATCGAACGTGGAGTCATATGACTCCATTGTTCCTGAGATAATAACGTTGACTGATTTGGTAGCTGTTTACTCCCGGATCATCGTTAAGAGCATCTTAAATTGTTTGGGTGCTTTGAGACCGTGCGGTTCGCCAGCCGGCAGAAAAATCACTTCTCCGGACTTCAAGTGATATTCCTTTCCAGAGATAGTAACATTCGCTTCGCCGTCTACAATTTGAACCAGTGCTTCGTATGGAGAGGTATGCTCGCTTAAACCCTCCCCCTCGTCAAAGGCAAAGAGCGTCAGTGTTCCGGACTTTTTCTTAATAAGCGTCCGGCTGACCACCGAGCCTTCCTGATAACCGATCATTGCCGATAAATTCTGGACTTCCGGAGCGTTTTGAACATCATCTTTGGTATTGGTATTCATAATTTTCCCTCCTCTTTAATTAAGACATTTATATCTGATTTAAATATACCCGGAGATTGGGTATTATGTCAAGCATTAATAGGACTTTTTAATCTGATTTAAATTAATAATCCGAAGGACGTAGAAAACATTTTGCACAAATTGCAGAAACTTATGATCGAAATGAATACAGAGATGGAAACCACTCTGGAAGCAGCGTAATGCCTAGTAATCTTCTTTCATCTGTAAGTCCAGCCGGCGATAGAACCGCTGGATACTTTGTGGCGACGACCCTTCAAAATGATTATTAATGCTGAGATAAAAATCCCGCTCAAGGTGGATCTCATCTTGCGCAATGCTGACTATATTTTGTAATTCTTCATCGTGTTCTTCAACAATCGAATCCCACTTCCCGCCCGTCGCGCGCTCCATCGCCTTCCGATCGCTGCCGTGCATCCGGAAAATTGAAAAATCACCCGTATTTCCAAACTGTTGATAAATCTCCGCTGGATCCGGCATATAATATCCGTTGAGATAGACGTGGGGAATATTGTGCCTCTTCAGAAATTCAAAGTATCGTCGCTTGAGAAAATTAGGATTGCGGCATTCGATCGCTATCGGGACATCCGTTTCGGCCTGATCCAAAAAGTCATCGAGTCTGTTGAGAAATTCTGGCAAACCGCCGGGCAACATCTCCCCGTTGAGATAACTAAATTGCAGGATGACCGCGCCAAGTTGGGACTTCATTGGTTCCAGTGTCCAGAGAAATTGATGCCAGAGATCCGCGTTCAGAAATCCGTGCGGATTTTCTTTTCCGGCAAATTCCTTATACTTTCCGCTCTGCTGTTTGTAAAAGTGCGTCAACGTGATGGAATTCGGCGCCTTCACCACAAACCGGAACTCTTCAGGTACAGATTTAGAATACAATTCCACTTCCTGACGGTCGGGCATTTTAGCGTGATCCGGCGGAAACAGCGACCAAAAATATTGATCCACCTCCACCATGTTGAAATAGTGCGCATAGTGCGGCAGATAGTTCCCTGTTGACAATTCGGCATCTTCCGGATAAATCAATCCCTGCCAGGAATCGTATTTCCACGAGGCAGATCCGACATATAAATATGGAATAGGTTCAGGAGGATTTAACATCTTGTGACATTCTCTCAGGCTTCAAGTTCTCTCAACCAATTCAGATTATAACCGGTACTCGAGAGAAATACAACCTGATCTGAATATTTGTAACTGAGAGATTACAACACTACCAGCAAACATCTTTGCGTTTTCAGCCAACTCTATCCTTTCCCAAGGGGATCTCTACGAGGCTGACTTCCTTTCCCTTGCGAAGGGAAAGGAAGAACGGTTTTACAAAATTATAAAAGCGTTTTTCCCTCCATTTTTAAGGGAGGAAATCAAAGGGAGAGTTTGTGTTAGGTTGTGTCCTATTGATTTCTGAAAAAAGTTCAAGTTTGTTACTTTGGACACATCAACCGTCTCGGACGCTTTGAGTGATTCGCACCGGCAATTTTATTCTCACCACTGACAGCGGGAATGCATTTACTTATTACGAATTACGTCTTACGCATCACGCATTACGCATCACGCCTCACGCATTACACATTTGAATTGTGCTGAATTATCAATAAAATACGCTAAATACTTATGGTAACAGTTGTGCCATGCTTAACCAATTTACACTAATGGAACACCGAATGATTCAAAGAGAAGTCGAAGCAAATATTCCCACAGATGAGGGTAATTTCAGGCTAGTCTATTATTCCAATGATGTTGATGGCAAAGAGCATATAGCGCTCACTCTGGGAGAAGTCAAAGGTAAGGAAAATGTTCCCGTGCGCATCCATTCAGAGTGTTTTACTGGCGATACTTTGGGTTCCCGTCGTTGTGATTGCCGCGAACAGTTGCGCCTGGCAAAAAAGTTCATTGCGGAACGTGGTGAAGGTGTGATAATCTATCTTCGGCAGGAAGGTCGCGGAATCGGTCTGCTCAATAAACTGAAAGCGTATAACCTGCAGGATCAGGGGTTGGATACTGTTGATGCCAATCTGGAATTGGGTCGTGGATCCGATGAGCGGGAATATTCTCTGGCAACAGAAATGCTGAAAGAATTAGGCGTTGAATCCGTTCAACTGATGACCAATAATCCGGATAAAATCTCCGCTGTCGAGCAGTCCGGTCTCGAGGTAACCGGGCGGATTCCAATGGAAGCCCCAATCACCAATTTGAATCGGAAATACCTCAGCGCCAAACAGCAACGAATGAACCACCTGATTAATATTTCGGGTGACAGCAATTATGCTGGCGATACTGAACACATTTACTCGGTATTACATATGATTCAGCGGGCAATTAACTTGCCGGCTTCAGTCCCGGGACGCCCGGAAGTAACACTCACCTACGCGCAAAGTATGGATGGCAGCATTGCGTTTGAAGCGGATAAACAGTTGACTATTAGTTGTCCTGAAGCAATGACCCTCACCCACGGTCTCCGGACAATACACGATGCCATTATCGTGGGAATTGGCACAGTTCTGTCCGATAATCCGGAACTGACCGCCCGCCATTTCTCTGGACCAAGTCCACAGCCGATTGTGATAGACAGCCAACTGCGAATGCCACTGGAAGCCAAACTTCTGTCCAATCCGCCGGTTTTACCAATTGTTGCGACGACAGAAGACGCGCCAGATGAAAAACGCAAAACACTGGAAGATGCCGGAGCCAGGATTCTTACACTCCCGGCGAACCAGCGCAATCGGGTTGATCTATCCGCGCTGCTTGAGGCACTGGATGAAATCAACCTCCATCGGGTAATGGTGGAAGGCGGCGCCAGAATTATTACTAGTTTTTTAACAGAACAACTCGTCGATAATATGATATTAACAATCGCACCACACTTGTTGGGCGGCTTACGCGGGGTCAGAAATTTAAATTTGCCGACACCTGTCGAACGTCCACATCTGGAAAATTTACAGCACCGACAAGTCGGTAAAGATCTGATTGTGTGGGGCAAAGTAAACTGGGGAGCAGTATGAACCGCAAAAGCCTCTATTTCACCGAACCTGAAACTATAGAAATTCGCGAAGAAACCCTAAACCAACCGGGCCGTGATCAGTTACTAGTGGAAACTCAGTCCACCGCTATTAGTCCGGGCTCTGAGTTATTGCTATATCAGGGCAATATTCCTGCGGATATGCCACAGGATCCCATTCTGGAAACGTATTCCGGTACCTTCGAGTATCCGTTGAAATATGGATATGCTTGTCTCGGAAAAGTTGTGGACGTTGGTCGAACCGTCGCTCCCACCTGGATCGGTAAAACCGTGTTCGCTTTCCATCCGCACGAAAGTCATTTTCTGGCAACCGAGGCAGAAATTATCCCCGTCCCGGATGACATTGACCCGGAAGATGCGTTGTTCATACCAAATATGGAAACCGCTATCAGTTTCGTGATGGATGGGCAACCTATGGTTGGTGAATCTGTGGCAATTGTGGGCCAGGGTATCGTTGGATTGCTGACCACTGCATTGCTCCGACAATTCCCGCTGGAACAAATCGTAACCTTCGATCTGCACCAAAACCGGCGGGAAACCTCTGAGGATTTGGGCGCCTCCAAAAGTCTGAATCCCAAAGAGAAAAATTTTCAAAACAAATACAAAACACTTTTTTCCAGGGAAGGTAAATTTGCAGGCGCTGACCTTATTTTTGAGCTCTCCGGTTCCCCGGAGGCGCTGAACCTTGCCATGCAATTAGCCGGTTTTGAATCAAGACTGGTCGTTGGCAGTTGGTACGGATCAAAGACCGCGGAAATTAATCTGGGCGAGTCGTTTCACCGTAACCATCTGCAAATTATCAGTAGCCAGGTCAGCCGGATTGCTTCCCAATTTGCGGGACGCTGGACGAAAACCCGTCGATTCGAAGTCGTGCAACAAATGCTTCGGCAAATCAAACCTTCCCAACTCATCACTCATCGCGTTGCCTTTGAAGATGCTGATGAAGCATTTGAGTTGCTCTCCCAAAAGCCAGACGAGGCGATTCAAGTGGTGCTGGAATATTGAGAATGAATTCATATCCGAGAAATGAGCAACCGTATGTACACCGTCTCAGTTGAGCGTGAATTCACCGCAAAGCATTATCTGATTGGCGGCGATTTCGGCGATGAAAACGATCTGCACTCGCACGAGTATAAAGTACAAGTCCGGTTAACTGGAGATAATCTGGATAACCACGGATTTCTCGTCAACATCGATGACATTAACAGACAACTTGATAACACCATCGAGACGTATCGTGAGCAAACCCTCAACGATCTCCCGCCATTTAAGGATGTAAATCCAAGCGTGGAACACTTTGCGAGAATTTTCTGCCATGCATTTCTGGACGGTATGGATGCGTCCGGTATAGAGTCGATCTCTGTCCGAATCTGGGAGTACGAGGATACCTGGGTTGAATATTCCAGGCACATAACCTGAGTTGGTATGCCACGTGACACCAGCCGACAGCACACGTAATCGCCGGTATTTTCCCCCAGGATTTTCGCGTTTTATTTTTGCGCTGTTTTTACTCAACCTTCTGCTCGTTATACCATCCTGGTTTCGACAACTTGCTATCACTGGCTCATTATTCGATTTCTGGTACACCCGTGAAATTTTTCGCCTCTTCTGGGGTAGTGTTGATCTGTTGATCATCATTTCAATATTTTATTTTTTCCGAACGACTACTCATATACAATTCATCCGGCGGACAACACTGGCGTTCTATGTTCTGCTCCTGATCTTCGAAATGTACAGCGCGGGAATGTATCTTATTTTCCGGCGCCCTCCGCTCATTGCAGAAGACATCTTTCTCCTCAAAGATGCGTTTTACCTGATTATCGATCCGTCGTTAAAACTGTGGTTCCCGTTGATTGTGACAGGGATTCTCTGCTATGCATTGTTCTTTCTTCTGATTCCAAGGTTATTCGATTTCCTCTCAGATTATTTTCGCCACACCACTTTTCCCAACCAGTTTGGGCGGCTGATCATAGGCGCCTGGATACTGGTCGGTTTAGTACAAATCGACTGGGGTATTCAAAAGCGTGACGCCGCCTTACAACTTGTTTCGTCGCATCTTATACGCAACATCACGACCTCAGCTAAATTTACCCGTGGAATCCAAGCCACTAATTTTCAGCAGTTAGCTCGGCACTCCTCACACCTTGAAACTGCCCGGCTATCCTCAACACCTGATATTTATCTCATTATGTTGGAATCCTATGGAAAAGTGATGGCAACTCATCCGGATTTACGAGCGGATTACAAACATCAAATGAAGGCAATACAGGATTCATTGGAAAGTCACGGGTGGTTTACAGCCACCAATTACAGCGCATCTCCGGTGAATGGTGGCGGCTCCTGGTTAAGCAGTGCCACGGTTTTATCCGGTACCAAAATTGATAATGCGCCGTTATTCAACAAGTTCATCGAGAAAGCGCCGGGCAGTCTGGTGAGTTTTCTGCAGGCACACGGGTACACGACATTCTCACTCCATCCACCGGACCGCAGCCGCCCCGGAATTCCCATTGAAAACAATTTTGGATTTGACTATCAAATCACTTATGACTCACTGCGATATCAAGGGAAACCTTTTGGCTGGGGACTGGTCCCGGATCAATACAGTTTGCATTACACATTTGAACATTATATCGAACCGGCGGCCCCGCCCCGCTTTCTGGATTTTACCACAGTCTCGTCACACATCCCGTGGCGCGATAGTTCCATCCCACCGCTGCTTACACATTGGCGAGATCTGAACAATACCCAACCCACCGAAGAACATTCTGCATCTCTGGGAGAGCGCATTAGCCAGTTTTTTGTGCGACCTTACCAGACAGAAAACATCCCAACATTGATTTATTACGACTTTCAGGTGTTCCAAAGATTCATCATTCGCGCACTGCATCGCCCCAGTTTAATCCTCATCATCGGCGACCATCAGCCTCCGATTCTCGCGAACGGAAAGGATGGCGTTGCAACGCCGATACACGCAATTTGTCGCGACTCCTCGCTGATTTCCCGGTTCTATCAATACGGTTTCACCTCAGGGATGTTTGGGCCACCAGAGTCAACCACTGAAATTGCCCATCAGGATATCTACCCGATTCTTGCAGAGATATTAACGCAAAACCGATTTTCCACATCAACCCTGCGAGCTGCGTCACCATGAAAATTGGATTCCTGATTTATGGCAGCCTGGATGCAATCACTGGCGGAAATATTTATGATCGGGAACTTAGAAGTGTGCTCCAGGATCTGGGGCATTCCACAGAGATTCTTCCGATTACCCAGCATACCTATTATCGAAATGTTCTGCATAATTTTACCGGCACATTGGTGGATAAAATCAAAACCGCACACCTTGATTTATTGCTCGAAGATGAACTCGTTCATCCGGCGCTTTTTTACCTGAACCACTGGATCCGTTCCCGGTTTCATATTCCAATTGTTGCGATTGTGCATAATCTGACAACCTATTCCAACGAACGACCCAGAGTGCATTTTCTGAGCCGGAAATTGGAACAGTGGTATCTTAAATCGCTGGATGGATATATCGGAGTGAGTAAAAAATCTCTGAACCAGGTACAGTCAATGGTTGGACACAAAATGCCATCAACCTTTGCCAATCCTGCGGGTAATCGATTTGGCGTAGAGATCAGCGAGAATCAGGTTCTCCAGCGATCAAAACAGCCGGGATCGCTCCGAATTCTTTTCCTGGGCAATATTACTCCCAATAAGCAATTGGATGTGTTGCTGAAAGCCCTCAAAACTCTTTCCAGGGATTCTTTTGTTCTCGATGTGATCGGCAAATTTGGTAGAAACTCAGATTACCAGATGCTTTGCAATCACCTCGTTCAACAATATCATCTGCAGGACTCTGTACATTTTTACGGATTAATAAAAGACCGGGAGAAAATGGCAAAAATCCTGGAAAAAGCGCACGTCCTTGTGCTGCCATCTCAATCTGAAGGTTTTCCCATAGTTATGGTGGAAGCCGCCGATTTTGGGATCCCGTCTGTTGTCACCTCTGAGAGTGCAGCAGATGAATTTATACAGCATAAAGTGAACGGCTTTTTGGTCAAGCCCAGTGATGTCAATGCCATCGCAGAATATCTGCAGTTGCTTCATTCTGATCGAGACTATCTGGCGGAAGTGAGTGTTGCGGCATTGCAGAGATATCACACGCACCCGACCTGGAGAGAAACCGGTCAAAAGGTCAACCAATTTCTCAAGCAATTCTCTGAGGGAAAAACAGAATGAGTTCTGAGTTCACTTTTCGTTATCCAAAATATCTGGCTGCAAAGAAGTCCATCGATGATAAAGCGCTGAACCGACACGTTTTCGAAACGCTGAAACGAAATTCGCCGGAACAGAGCAAGGAAAAGCCGTTAAAAATCATTGAAATCGGCGCCGGAATTGGAACAATGATCGAACGGCTGATTGAATGGGATTTTCTGCGATACGCACATTATACGGCCATAGATATTAATGAAGAGAATGTTTTAGCACTTCCCCAACGACTAGCAAATTTTGCAGATGAACCCGGTTTGACCTTTGAAACAACGGGTGAAAATTCCAACGAATTAGTCCTAAGAAATCAAAAATCGAAAATCAAAATAACTCCGGTTTGCAGCGATTTTCGGGAATTCCTCGACGATGCGAGTCACCAACATCACTGGGATTTGGTTATTGCGCACGCAGTACTGGATATTTTACCGCTCAATGAATCTCTGGAACACATATTGGCCGGATTGCAACAACGCGGCCTTTTCTGGTTTACGTTGAATTACAATGGCGTGACGCGCTTTGAACCAACCATCGATCCGGACTTGGACCGATCCGTAGAACAACTGTATAACCGGTCGATGGATCGGCGTAAAATTCAAACCGGCGGCAGTCAAACCGGACAAAAACTCTTTTCAGCGATTCCAACATCCGGCGGCGAAATTCTGGCAGCCGGAAGTTCCGATTGGGTTCTTTCTACTTCAGATTCTGAGTTTATAGCCGACGAACAATACTTTCTGCGATGTATTCTTCAGATGGTGTACGAATCAGTGAGTGGCACAAAGGAATTATCTTCTGCCAAATTAGACGACTGGCGCCAGCAGCGACTACATCAAATTCAGGAAGGGTCGCTCACTTATATTGCACATCAATTAGATTTTTGCGGGAATAAACGATGAGTGAAATGTTTAATCAACGGGTTCAGTGATCAGAGCAATCGTCTGCGATAAACGCGGAAAGTACCGGTTCACCTGTCTTTTATACTCCTGATACGCTCGCCCGTAATTTTGCTGCAATTCTTTCTCTTCCATCCGAATCCTGATATGCGCGTTAAAGGCGTATATAGCAGATCCACACCACATTTCCCACAACGGAAAAAGCACACAAAATCCGGCCAGAATGATAAACAATCCCAGAGTTATAGGATTTCGAATCCACCCATACACCCCGAAATTTACCAGAGCATAATTTTTGTCCGCAGTTTGAATTCTGCTTTTATAGATAGTACGAACCGCAACAACCGTTAATAGCGAGCCGCCCATTACAGCAACGAATGCAGTCCATTCTAAAGACGGAATATTGAGTCCGGAAATTGAGTGAAAAACAGCCTGAGTTGCAGGAAAAATTGTCAACGCTAATGGCATCATAAACGCACATACAGATATTACTGTAAGCAACACAAAGGGAATTAAAATCACGTTTTCGCGGAGTTGAAATTGCAGGGACGACCGTTTCTTAATTAGCGCGTACGTCGTTGCTCCACTGGGAAGTGGGAAAAAGACAATCTCAATGCCTTGCACCACATACGCCGCAATTATGGTGTACTCGATATAATTCACGGATTTATATCACCAGTCCTAGTGTTGTTCGCTGATCTGCCATACAAAACCGTGTCCTCCCAGGGAAAAAGGCTCAAGTGTCCGCTTCCGAAAATTACGAGAAGAAGCGCCAAAACCATCTCTGGGACAATAAGCGGATGCATCCCTTCGATCGTGAGGTAAGATGCGAGCAACGCGGTGAAAAGCAATCCGGTGATTCGCGGGAGTACACCGAAAAATATCCCTATCAGCGAAATTCCTGTCATTCCAATGATGGCAGAGCTGGGGAGGATTTCCAAAAATACTGATTGCTTCACTGCATCAGTAAACGCGTGCATCAGATGTGGAAAAACCAGCAAGGCTGCGATTGATAGCCCGACTATTCCAACCCGGGCTCCAGGCAGGAGATATTTCCGGCTGATTTTTATGAATTTCGCCGAGATACTCTTATAAAATTGCCGATCGGGTTTGAGCCAACCCGCCATAATCAAATAATCCCGCAAAAACGTTATTAACAGCGGAATTCCAAAGATGTACGCGGCGAGAGTCGTTGCGGGCGGGGCAAATACCGGCCAGAGCACTACCGCGAGAAAGCCCATTTGCAGTCCAGCCAGCACACTACGGTGCCTCCGGGATTGTAATGGTACGACCGGCAAATTAAAAAAATGTCGCACATATTTACCAAATGCAAAAAGATAATAAGCCATCCCCACGAGGAAATACCAAACGTCCAGCTGCCCGTAGTGCATTCCAAGGGCGATTGCCAGCAGAATACCGAGCGCATCCAGGCGCATATCGATTTCCGCACCGAGGACTGTGACGTGGTCCTTTTTCCTGGCAAGATACCCATCAACTCCATCGCTCAATGCAGCGAGGAGATACAGAAACGCCGGTATCCACCGGAAAATCCCGGAGGATGGAGGGACAAGTATATATCCTCCGAGCAATGCAAGTAAAAATCCGCGGAATAACGTCACTAAGGTTCCCGCCCCAAATCGGCTACGGAGTAACTGCTGCTGCGGGTGGACATTAACCTCCAGAAAGCGCCACAACATCCGTAAGACATAGCCCCAGACAATGCCGGAACCCAATGTCCAACGGAGCCCCAATGTCTTATAAAATTGGATTCCGGTAGCAAGCAATAACAGGAATGAGATCGCTGCGGTCAGAAGCCATCGCAATCGCAGCCGTCGCAAACTTTCCTGATTTATGGCTGTAATATTTTCCATGGATCCATTATAGTATTTTAAAGCGGAATTTCTAAAATAAACTTCGTCCGGTAGTATCAGTATAATTAAGATTACACTTTTCAATAGATGTTTGGAAAGATTTGCAATAAGGCCTCACGCTTTTCAAGGGCGCTCCCTCTCCTGTTTTGAGGAAACAGTTTGTCTCACAAGAGATACTTCGAAGTTCTTCCGAATCTTCTGGTGGGATGCGGTAGATTTTGTAACAAGTACACTGGGGAAAAAACTTCAAAGCACTTCTGCACGTCACTTTCATCTTTAATCCTTCATCTTCCATCTTCAACCACTACTAAGCCAACGATATCAATAACACGCCAATTACGATGATTGTTGCTCCGGCTAATCTTCCCGTAATCTGTTCCTCCTTGAAAAAGAGCCATCCCCAGAGTGTGGCAAAGATAAGACTGGTGCGCTTGACGGCAATCATATACGCTACTTTTGCGATTTCAATCGCATAATAATGAGCAATTGCCATCACGGCAAAAAATACTCCGATCAGAAGCGCCCGCCACGGAAAGCGGAAAACCTCCCGGCGTTGGCTGGTGTTCTTCAGGATGAATGGCGTCAGAATTATGGCAATCAGCGGATCATACAATCCAGCTAGAAAAAGCGGGGATGAATGTGTTATGGCGATTTTTCCGAGTGTCGAGGTAAAACTGAATATAATTGCTACCAGAATCATCAAGAGTGAGCCGGGTTCGTGCGCGATGGCCTTGATTGGGCCTAAAAATCCCTGGGAAGATTTTGTGACATTTAAAAAATAGATACCTGTAGCCACGGTCACGACTCCAACTCCACCGAGGAGCGAAACTTTCTCTCCCATCAATATCCATGGGACGATCAGGAGAAACACCGGGGTTAACCCAAGAAATGGAATTGTCAGACTGAGTGGCGACATCCGGATTGCCCGCAGGTAAAGAATCCACGCCAGAATTTCCAGTGGAACGGCAAACCCAACCGCGATCCAGAAAGCCTGATCCAGTTGGGGAACTTGAAGGAAAATCCAAATTAACAGGAAAAACGGCGCGCTGTAGAGAAACCGGATGTACGTATTGGTGAAATCCGAAATATCGCGACTAATCCATTTCGAAACCGCATCGCTTCCGGAGAATGCCAATGCGCTGAGTAGTGTGAGAAAAAACCAGGTCATTGGTTCACAATCCGTAATTCGTGATGCGTAATTCGTCTTTGGAAATTATTCATATCTTTGATAATTGGTTTTTCCCCCGGAGATTCCGTTCCTCTGCATCTACGGCTACAGACATTTTTTGACGTCCCAAAAAACCGGGACTCATATAATTAGAATCCGGCAGCCGCCAGATGAAAATTTAACACGAATAGCCCTACACGAAATGCAATGGAGTGTAGGGGAAAATGTGGTACAGATGCGTAATGCGTAATTCGTAATGCGTGGTGCGTAGTGCGTTGTTGTATACAATTGTAATATAATCATCTCTATGAAAAGGGTATGTGGTTTATCAATCTATTCTCAATCGATTTAATTTCAACATCAGTTCCATAAGATATGTTTACTTCGCCGATTTCACTAAGTCGTTGCTTAGGAATTAATTTGAGGAGATATTTGATAATCATAGTTAAAAATTTATTCCGGTGCTTATAAACCTCCTTGTCCATGATATGTCTGACTTTAAAATACCAATCGCGGCTTTCACGAGCTGAACCTAACGCATATTCATAAAAACGGGCCTGATCTCTCCCGCTGCTTTTTGAATAACCTTCAGCGATATTGGCACTGATGGATCCGGTCGCCCGATACAGTTGATCGCCAAGTGAATAATTGTTCGTTTTCTCAATCAATTTCTGAACATCATACCAACAGAGATCACCAAGGAATAACGCATATTGATACACTTTCACTTTCCATAAGGCGTCTTCTTTTATTTCAGTAGGCACGACAGAAATCCATTCTTCAAATGAGGAAAATTCCGGAATTGAATTCTTTCCATCATCCATATAGAAATCTCCATTTTATTCCGCATCACGAATCACGTATCACGCATTACGCATCACGCATAATGCACCACGCATCACCCCACCCAATCCCGCGGCACCAGATACTTCTCATACAATTCCGCTTCCGGTGAACCCGGTTTGGGTTCAAAGTCGTATTCCCAGCGTGCAAGTGGCGGCATAGACATCAGGATGGATTCGATGCGTCCCTTCGTCTGCAAGCCAAAACGTGTTCCGCGATCGTAGACGAGGTTAAATTCAACATATCGTCCACGCCGATAGAGTTGAAACTCGCGCTCGCGTTCGGAAAAATCCGTATCCTTCCGGCGCTTTAGTATCGGCTCATACGCAGGTAAAAAACTGTTCCCGCAATCCTGTACAAAAGCAAAAAGTGCATCGAACTCACCCTGAAGATAATCAAAAAATATTCCGCCGACTCCGCGGGGTTCCTCGCGGTGTTCGATATAAAAATATTCGTCACACCATTTTTTAAATCGCCGGTAAAACTCCGGGTTGTGCCGATCACAAGATTGTTTGAGCGTGGAATGGAAATGCACGACATCTTCTTCAAACGGATAATACGGAGTGAGATCAGCGCCGCCACCAAACCACCAGAGAGAGCCCGCTTCGAAGTATCGATAATTCATATGAACAGTCGGGACGTATGGATTGCGGGGATGGATGACCAGAGAAATTCCAGTGGCGCCAAAGCCTGTATTCTCCGCCTCAGGAAATTCTTCAAGAATAGAGGGTGGTAATTGTTCACCGTACACTTCAGAGAAATTAATGCCGGCTCGTTCGAGTACCGGTCCATCAGACAGCACCCGGGTCCTTCCTCCACCGCCATCATTATGCTCCCAGGAATCCTCATGAAATTCCATCCCATCAATCCGGGACAGCGAGGCGCAAATTTTGTCCTGTAATTTCTGAAAAAAGTTTGGTACGGCTTCGTTCATTATACTCCCGGCTTTAATTTTTGTGGGTTTTTAAAGTACAGGAACGAAAGAATTGTTACAAGGGAGGCGTGAAAAAAATGTGCCAATAAAAAAAGGGCAAAAAATAATTTCACACTAAATAGAAATTGATGAATTCAAGCCAGGTCGTTCTATCAAAATTTTCAAGGTTGTATTTAATAGGGTCAGAAAAAATATCCCCCTGTCACGAGAGCATATCGTATTGTTCCATTACAATTTATACACAATATATAGCGTGGTTGGAAAAATTATACGGAAAATGTAGGGACTTTTTTGTCTTGCGCAGCATAACCTCCTTTTGTATGTTTTCCTCGAATTGATCGTGTTTCTTGATAAATTTCAAGCGTTAGAACAACCAAAATTATGCAGCAACACCGCACAAATGTGATAGATTCTTTCTTTATTCTATTGATCAACATCGCGGGTATGATCTAGCACACTCAGCGTTTTTTACAGAAACGAATCCCGAATACGATCATATTAATACGACTACGGAACCAGTAAGCCAGTAACAGGGGGACGAATGAAAATACAGCGTAAATTCACGCGCGAAGGAGAAGATCCTCTCAGTGGGATTACATTCACAGAACGCACATCATCAATAAAAAATCCAGACGGGACGCTGGTGTTTCAAATGGAGCACGTGATGGTCCCGGAATCGTGGTCACAGGTTGCCACAGATATTATCGCACAGAAGTATTTTCGCAAAGCCGGCGTACCCGCCGCAACAGAAAAGATCAAAGAAGAAGGCATTCCGGAATGGCTCCAGCGATCTGAGCCAGATTCCAAAAAATTAAAAAAGATTTCCAAAGATGAACGATATTCACACGAATCAGATGCACGACAGGTTTTTAATCGGTTGGCAGGATGCTGGACGTATTGGGGTTGGAAATATGATTATTTCGATTCGGAAGCTGATGCCCGAACATTTTACGATGAAATGATGTATATGCTTGCCAATCAGATGGCAGCGCCGAATAGTCCACAGTGGTTCAACACCGGACTTCACTGGGCATACGGAATCAACGGACCTGCGCAGGGACATTATTACGCAGAGCCGGAAACAGGAAAAGTCAAACGCTCCGAAGATGCCTATTCTCACCCGCAACCACACGCCTGTTTTATTCAGAGTGTCAGCGATGACCTGGTAAATGAAGGCGGCATTATGGATCTCTGGGTGCGCGAAGCCCGACTCTTTAAATACGGCTCCGGCACCGGATCAAACTTTTCCCAAATACGCGGGGAAGGTGAAGTGTTAAGCGGTGGCGGGAAATCATCAGGTTTGATGAGTTTCCTGAAAATCGGCGACCGGGCTGCCGGCTCGATTAAATCCGGTGGCACAACCCGCCGTGCGGCAAAGATGGTGACGCTGGATTTAGATCACCCGGACATCGAAGAGTTTGTCAATTGGAAAGTCATTGAAGAGCAGAAAGTCGCCGCACTGGTTTCCGGCTCCAAATCGATGGAAGAGCACTTGAACAGTATTTTTCAAGCCATCTGGGATTATATCCCAACCGCTGCAAACGGTAATCACAATAGCAACGGTAAAAAGAAAACGCCCCACCACGAAGCGGTCGATCCAAAAACAAACAAAAATTTAGCCAACGCAGTCCTGGCCGCACAGAAAAATAATGTTCCCCGAAAGTATATCGAACGCGTCGTCCAGCTTGCTCACCTGGGATACACCGGCATCGAAATTCCCCTCTATAATACAGATTGGAACTCCGAGGCCTATTTTACCGTCTCGGGACAAAACTCAAATAATTCCGTCCGCGCCGCCGGTGAATTTATGCATGCGGTTCAGGATGATGCAGAATGGAATCTTTATGGCCGTGTCGAAAAACGTGAGGCCGCACAAGAAGGCCGCGTCCCGCAACCGATGCGCACCATCCGGGCCCGGGAATTGTGGGACGACATTGCGTACGCCGCGTGGTCATGCGCCGATCCGGGTATGCAATATCACTCGACAATTAACGATTGGCATACCTGTCCGGAAGACGGCGAAATTCGCGCTTCAAATCCGTGTTCTGAATATATGTTTCTGGATGACACAGCGTGCAATCTGGCTTCACTCAACCTCTTAAAATATTACGACGAGGAACAGGGTTTCCTGATTGAGGACTATATCCACGCTGCGGAGCTCTGGACAATGGTGCTGGAAATCAGTGTGTTAATGGCGCAGTTCCCCAGCAAGCGTATCGCGGAACTCTCGTACAAATTCCGCACACTGGGACTTGGCTACGCCAACCTGGGTGCGCTGCTGATGGTACAAGGTATTCCGTATGATTCCAAAGAAGCATTGGCCGTTACCGGCGCTCTCACCGCGATGATGCATATGACAGCTTACGCCACTTCAGCAAAACTCGCCAATGAACTCGGTACTTTCGACGGCTATGAGGCAAACAAAGAACATATGTTGCGGGTTATTCGTAATCACCGACGGGCCGCGTACAACGCACCAAAAAGTGAATACGAGGGACTGTCGGTCACGCCAATGGGCATTGATACGGATTACTGTCCAGATGATTTATTACAAGGTGCCAGAGATGCCGCTGACCGGGCGCTGGAACTCGGTGAACAATACGGATACCGCAACGCCCAGGTTACCGTCGTTGCCCCGACCGGAACGATCGGTCTGGTGATGGACTGCGACACCACCGGGATCGAGCCGGATTTTGCCATCGTAAAATTCAAGAAACTGGCCGGCGGTGGATATTTCAAGATTATCAACCAAGCGATCCCGGCGGCATTGCGAAAACTCGGTAATACCAAAGATGAAATTGACGACATCATCGCCTACGCCAAAGGGCACGGAACTCTGGAGAAGGCGCCACACATTAATCATGATTCGCTGAAAGCCAAAGGATTCACGGATGAGGCACTCCGGAAAATCGAAGAAGAATTGCCCGCGACCTTTGACCTGAAATTTGCCTTCAACCAGTGGACGTTAGGCACGGAATTCTGCACGGAAGAATTAGGCTTCTCTGAAAAACAGCTGAATTCTCCAGATTTTAATATGCTGCGGAAACTCAGTTTTACCGATAAACAAATCGATGAAGCCAACGATTACGTTTGCGGAACGATGACGATAGAAGGCGCGCCACACCTGAAACTTGAGCACTATCCCGTTTTCGATTGCGCTAATAAGTGCGGACGCAAAGGTCAACGCTATATCGCCCCCGAAGCGCACATCCGGATTATGGCAGCAGCACAGCCGTTCATCAGTGGCGCAATCAGTAAAACAATTAATTTACCAGCCGATGCTTCAGTCGAGGATTTTAAAGATGCGTATATGCTCTCCTGGAAACTGGGGCTTAAAGCCAATGCGCTGTATCGTGACGGCTCAAAACTCAGTCAACCGCTGAATAGTGTCAACGATGATCTGGCAGAATTCCTTGAAGAGGCGATGCAGCAGGATGAAGGTCCAGACGTCACTCAAATCGCCGAGAAAGTGGTGCATAAATATATCGCCAAGCGGAAACGACTTCCCAGTCGCCGCTCCGGATATACGCAGAAAGCCACCATCGGCGGACAAAATGTTTACCTCCGGACTGGCGAATACGAGAGCGGCCAGTTGGGTGAGATTTTCATAGATATGCATAAAGAAGGCGCAGCGTTCCGGAGTTTGATGAACTGCTTCGCGATATCGATATCTCTGGGATTACAACACGGAGTGCCGCTGGAAGAATTCGTGGATGCGTTTGTGTTTACGCGATTTGAACCTAACGGTATTGTCACTGGAAATGATCGGATCAAGATGTCGACTTCTGTGATTGACTACATCTTTCGCGAACTGGCAGTGAGTTATCTTGGACGGAATGATCTTGCGAGTGTGAATCCGGAAGACTTGATCAGTGAATCCGCGAAAAAACGCCAGGAACCGGCTGATAACCAGGGAAAAACTCAACCTGCAAAGTCTGAAACGAATGCGAATCCGGCTGACTCGAAATCTGCGCACAACGCACCGGAATTAGAACCCGTCAGTGGATATATGGATGAACCCTCCCGACAGACGCACGCGCGGAAAGTGCAGACTGCGAAAATTCAGGGCTATACCGGTGATATGTGCGAAGAATGCGGAAGTATGACTATGGTGCGGAATGGTACCTGTCTGAAATGTATCACGTGCGGTTCTACAACAGGTTGTTCCTGATACCCTCAAACCCTCAACAATCCGGAACGCCAAAACGGCCAGCAATTCGCTGGCCGTTTTTGTTTGTCAACAAGTAATACTGTGTTGAGGTGTTGGCGTGTTGAGGTGTTGGCGTGTTTAAGTTCTTGCTCGCAATCTTAATCTTACTCTCAAAGATAAGGAAATATGAAAACACGTCTATCGGGAAATAAGGAATAAGGGATGAAATTCAATACCCAGTCGTTTATTGCAACAAACGACCAACCACAAACCACAAACGAGTTTTTCTTTCTTCTTTAATCTTTCGAGCACTTTCATCTTTTTTTGTCGTGTTTCCGTTCCTACTCTTAATCTTACTCTTAAACCCTGAATACGGTATAAGCGTTGAGAGTTTAGTTCGTAATCGCGAGCAACTTACTACTCACAACGAACATTCACATTCTCAATTCGTCCTCTTCATTCTGCGACCCGCTTTGTTTTCTATTGAATTCAATGGCAAGAGTTACTAATCTTAATTATACGAAGTTTGACTGAACGAACCCCAATTCCAGACGTCTGAAAGTAATCCATGGGACAACCTGATTCTTATACGAGCAGTGTAACCTCCAGAGAAGATCTACGATTCGCCAAGGTAATCTCCTCGGTACTGCACCCGTTTATCGTGGGGCCGCTGGCATTTTTATTTTTTTCGCTCACAGAAACTGCGTCCCTTTGGTTTGGTTGGGGAGTCTGGATTATCACTTTTATTGCCACCGATGTTGTGATCGGAAGTTATGTCACAATGATGAAGCAACATGGCCGAACCCGCAGTATCGATGTCCCTGAGCGAATTGAGCGCACAAAACCATTTGTTATTGGCGTTGTGGGATATGTCATTGCCACTGGAATACTCTGGGCTATTGGCGCCCCAAGTATTGTTGTGGCTCTGATGTCGATTTATGCCGTGAACACTGCGATCGCTACCGCAATAAATCATTGGTGGAAAATCAGCATCCATGGGATGTCAATTGGCGGGACTCTCGTCCCCTTTTTATTTTTATACGGCGGATTGTGGTGGTTACTGGTGCTCTGTTTTCCATTAGTGATTTATTCCCGGGTGAAACTCCGGGCGCATACGTTGGCACAGGCCACCGCAGGAATTGCTTTAGCGTTTGTGTTAACCTGGGTACAACTATATTTCTGGCTATAGGAGGCAGTTAAAATGAAAAATGTTGCTGGTATTATCCTCGGAGGCGGACGCGGAACCAGACTTGACCCATTGACTCGTTATCGTGCCAAGCCTGCAGTGCCAATTGGTGGGAAATATCGACTCGTTGATATCCCCATTAGCAATTGTATTAACAGTGGACTAAAACAGTTATTTGTACTGACTCAGTACAGTTCTGCTTCACTCCACAGACATATTACACAAACCTATCATTTTGACGCGTTCTCGCGCGGTTTTGTAGAAATCCTGGCGGCAGAACAAACCCTGGAAAGCGAGCATTGGTACCAGGGAACCGCTGATGCCGTCCGCCAAAATCTGATCCATTTTCGAAACTATAACTACCAGCAATATTTAATTTTGGCCGGCGATCATCTTTATCGCATGGATTACAGTAAATTTTTGGACTATCACCGTGAAAGTGGCGCTGATATCAGCATCGCTGTGAAACCGGTCACCGCAGCCGAAGCAAAAGGGTTTGGGATTCTAAAGGTGAATGCAAACCGGGACATCGTAGAATTTTATGAAAAGCCCAAAACTCCGGAAGAACTCGAACCGATGGCTTCGGAAATTCCCAAAGAATTTCAGAACAGCGACGATTCCGGAGAAGATAAACGCTTTCTGGGATCAATGGGAATTTACGTGTTCAACGCAGATATTTTAGAGGAAGCCCTTGCAAACTATACTGATTTCGATGATTTCGGTCACGACATTATACCAACGGCGATGGAAAATCATAAAGTGAAAGCCTATTATTTCAATGGATATTGGGCGGATATCGGAACGATTCAATCCTTCTATGAAGCCAACCTTGCCCTGACGAATATCAAACCGCCATTTGTTTTTTCTGAGGGCAAACATCCTATCTATACGCACCCACGATTTCTCCCTGGTTCCCGGATTGAAGATTGTTGCATAACCAGCTCGTTCATTGCCGATGGAGGATACATCAAAGCGCAGCAAATCAGTAATTCGATTATCGGGCTGCGAAGTCGCATCGGTAAAAACGTTGAAATTAACCGATCCATCCTGATGGGAGCAGATTACTACCAAACTGATACAGACCGTGAAGAAGATCTTTCCACTGGGCGGGTCCCGGTTGGAATTGGCGACAACACCAGAATCAATAACGCAATTATCGATAAAAATGCCCGCATCGGCTCAGATGTTGTTATCGGGGAAAAAGAGTATACCAGCGATGTGGATACAAATAATTATGTCATCCGCGACGGTATTGTGGTCATCCCAAAAAACAGTGAGATTCCCAGCGGTACCGAGATCTAATTTTCATTCCGCTCCCAGTCGCTGGCGATGGGTGGTGATGGGGACGAGCGCTGTGAGCGGTTAATTACATTTAAAATATCCTCACGTTTCAAGCGCTGACAGCCCTGCCAGGGACTGGCAGCGCTAAGAGTATCTTTACAGGAACAACCTTCCCGGTGAATCATCCCCCTGTCCCCCTTCAAAGGGGGAAACTGATTTCTGTTTATTGGGGTGTTCTCCATCTGAATCTATTATTTGCAGGTATTCGAAAATTATAGTTTGAGCCAATCGAAATAGGAAACCCGATAAAATATGGATTAAATAGTACTTGTCCCCCTTCGAAGGGGGACGGCTCTCCACACTTTTGTGGAGAGCAGGAGGATGACAGCCTCTAACGTTCCCGAATAAATAAACAGCGTGGAAAATCTTACTACAGAAGTTGTAATCCCTGGCAATTCAGCAAATGTCGGGACTGATAGCCCGGTCATGCGTTTTCTCTCTTTTCCTCTTAAGGCAGTTTAGCTATATTAATCGGTTCATTACTTGCTAACTACAACAAGGATTTTATTTTGCGCAAAATACTTTTACTTCTTTTAGTTCTTTCATACACCACTATTTTCGCCCAACCCACAGATACAGTCCGGGTTGCCGCGTATAATGTTTTAAACTATCCAGGCGCCCAGGGTACTGAACGCACGCCGTATCTGCACACCGTCGTGCAATCTCTGGACCCCGACATACTGGTGGTTGAGGAGATGCAGGGTTCTGATGGAATGAGCCAGTTTAACAGTGGTGTAATGAATGCCGAACAAATCGATTATAACTATGCTCCGTTCTATAATCTGGGCTCTGACTACGAAATCGGCCTTTTTTACCGACGCAATAAATTCAGATATCTTGGGCAAAAAATTATTCCCACTGAGCTCAGAGATATCGTTGGCTATGAGCTCCAAATGGCGTACCCGGCTGATACATCTTTTACTTTCTGGATTTTCGGCGCTCACCTGAAAGCAAGCAGTGGCACTGATAATCAGAACCGGCGTGAAGAAGAAGTAACGGCACTGAAGGACTCTATCAGCGATTTTCCTGAAGGTACTCATTATATGGTGGTCGGGGATTTTAACCTCTACACATACCTGGAACCAGCCTACCAAACATTCTTGAATGAATTTACCATTCCGCTCTACGATCCGCTGGATGCCCCGGTGAATTGGCATAATTCCGGTTCTTACTCGTGGCTGCACACGCAATCTACGCGCACCGGGCAGCTCAGTGATGGAGGCTCTTCCGGTGGAATGGATGACCGGTTTGATTTCATCCTGCTCTCCACGTCGTTTCAGGATTCTACCGGGTTACGATATATTACGAATAGTTATAAAGCGTACGGAAACGATGGGAATCATTTTAACGCCTCAATTAATTCGGGGACAAACGGCGTTGTGAGTTCATCTGTGGCAAATGCTCTTTACTATAGTTCAGATCATCTCCCTGTGACGGCAAATATGGCGGTTCAGCTGTTGGTTTCTCCCGGAGATATCAATGCTGATGGCGCGCTGACAACTGCTGACTTGCAGCGTCTGATGGAGATTATACTGGGCAATGGAACACAGCCGACCAGCGCTGAACGCGCACTCGCAGATGTTAACGCTGACCATACAATTGATATTCGAGATGCGCTTGCTCTATTAAACGCGATGGAATAACGAGCCGGGAGAACTTTCCCTGCTGTATTAATTTTATTTCTCCTCAGGATGCAATACTTCTGCGATCAACTCCAAAAAATTATCGACTTGAAACGGTTTCTGCACCACATGCGTAAAACCGAGTTCTCGTAACGCTTCTTTTTCATTCACGCTCAGATAACCTGTATTGCCGATAATTGGCAATGTCGAATCCTGCTGGTGTAATTCTCTGGCTAAAGCCGTACCCGGCAACTCCGGTAAACCAAGATCAGTGACCACCACCTGGATCTCTTCAGAATGAGCGTAATACAATTCCAGCGCCTCTTTCCCGGATTTTGCCAGCATCACCCGGTATCCGTTTTTCAACAACAGATCTTTTATCAATGCACGGATAGATTCTTCGTCATCCACCACCAAAACCGCTTCGCCGTTTCCCCGGGTGTTAATGCTCTTCACTGAGGCTTCTGTTTCTTTGGCATTTTTTGAGGTTGCAGGCAACCCGATAGTAAAGGTTGTTCCAACTCCCGGAGCGCTGTCCACGGTAATCCATCCCTGGTGATTGCGAATAATTTTATGCGCAACGGACAGCCCCAAACCTGTTCCTTTTCCGGGTCCTTTGGTCGTATAGAACGGTTCAAAAATGTGATCCATTGTTTTTTGATCCATGCCGTGACCGGTATCTGAAACGCTCAGGCAGAGAAAATTTTCTTCCGGGTCATTTGAGTATTGATCTAATGTTTTACGATCAGGCTCTTTGACACTCAGGTTGATTTTCCCGCCCTTGGGCATTGCGTGCGATGCATTGATGCACATATTGATCAAGACGTGCTGGAGTTGTCCCCGGTCAGCATAGATTTGGTCAGCCTTTTCAAAATTTAAGATTTCGACCTGTATATTTTTCGGCAACGAATGCTCAACAATTGTCTTGACGTTTTGCAAAAAATCCATCGCAGAGATCGGTTGGTACTCGGGTTGATCGTTCCGGGTGAACGTCAACATGCGATTGGTAATAGTTTTCCCACGCTCGATGCTTGAGATAATCATGTTGGTGTATTTCCGCAGATCTTCGTTCTCCAGCTGCGAATCCATCAATTGGATTGCCCCGGAAACTGTCGCCATCACATTATTAAAATCGTGGGCAATGCCTCCGGCAATTTCACCCAGCGATTCCATTTTCTGGGATTGAATCAGTTGCCGTTCCAATTCAAAACGTTCTGTAATGTCATCAGCCATGCCTTCGAAATATTGTAATTTTCCATTGGCATCGCGGACTTCATGGACATTTACTGTAACGGTAATCTCACGATTGTTTTTAGTCCGCCAGGTTGACTGAAAATTTTTGATCGATCCTTCTTCTGCAATACGCCGGAAAAATTCTTCCTGCACTAAATCGCTAAATCCCGCAACCTTTTTAAAATTCCTCCCGACGAGTTCATCGGCAGAGTCATATTCCAGCATTTCGGCAAATTGAGGATTAACCATTAAAAGATCGGCATCCGGAGAAACCCGATAGAGTCCACTCTGCATATTTTCGAAGATCATCCGGTAGTCTTTCTCGGATTTCTGGAGCGCTTCCTGAGCCTCTTTTGCCTTGGTGATGTCGACAAAATTCCCGACCAGAATTTCTGTATCGTGTTCCGGGACTTTGATCAGATTGATATTCTCAAGGACCCAAATACATTTGCCATCCTTGCGCTGTAATCGCATTTCGAGATTCTTCAACCGCTTATTATTCTGCAGTTCTTCCAACAATTCGTTCCGGTCTGCAATATCAACGTAAAATTCTTTGGTCGTATGCTGCATGATCTCTTCTTTGGATTCAAATCCAAGCATTTCCACCAACGCACTGTTACAATCCAACAAATTGCCGTCCAGGGTTGAGCGAAAAACCGCGCTGAGGCTATTTTCAAATAATCGGCGATATTTTTCCTCGGATTCTCTGAGAGATCGTTCAGCTTTTTTACGTTCTGAAATGTCAATGATGGAAGCCAGCACGCAAATCGGCTTGTCGTTAGCATCCCTGACTTCGCTGGCGGAAAGTTGTACGTCAAACTCGGAACCGTCCTCCCGCTGTGCAACAAGTTCTCCAATCCAGAATCCTGTATCTTTGACTTCGTTAAAAATAGCCTGAGCCCGTTCTTCGCTTCTCCAGAACTCCACCACTGATTTATCGATGACATCATCGTCGGACTCAAGACGCCATCCATCCAGAAACGATTGATTCACATAGGTGATCGTTCCGGCAAGATCTGCGATAATGATCCCGTTGATCGAGGACTCAATGGCGTAATTTTTTACGCGAAGATCTTGTAATTGCTGTTTGCGATCGGAGATATCCTTAAAGACCAGCACAGAGCCGATGATTTCATTCGCTTCATTCCGGATGGGCGCGGCGCTATCATCTATGGGAATATAGTCGCCGTCTTTATTTATCAAAAGCGTGTGATTCGACAAGGCAATGGATGTGCCGGTCTCAAGCGCTTCTACCGCCGGATTCGGTAGTTGTTGCTCCGTGTTTTCGTTCACTATACGGATGATATCTGAGATTGGTTTTCCGATGGCTTCCTGTTGTTCCCAACCCGTGATTGACTCCGCCACCGAGTTGAGCAAAGTAACCCGCTGCTGCTCATCGGTGGCAACAACTGCGTCACCGATGCTTTGCAATGTTGTGTATAACCACTGTTTTGACTCGTACAGTTGCTGTTCCATTGCGTGTTTGTTCAGCGCCATCTCGATGGTAGAACGCAATTCCCGCTCCTGGAACGGTTTTATCAGGTACCCGGACGGCTTCGCCTTTTTCGCACGGGATAAAGTGTGTTCGTCCGCGTACGCCGTTAAAAATATAATTGGCAGATCAACACGCTCTTTCATTTGAATCGCCGCATCAATTCCGTCCAATTCGCCACGCAACATGATGTCCATCAGCACCAAATCCGGGGCAACTTGTTGCACGACTTCGATTGCCTTTTCACCGGTATTACACGGCTCAAACACCCGATAACCCAAATCCCGAAGGCGGGTTTGGAGTTCTAACGCTACAATGGATTCGTCTTCTACGATTAAAATACTTTTAGCATTCATTATAAGTTACTCATCCCCATTGACTTGTTTTTTAAATAAAATTTTAAATTGAGTGCCATCCTTGTTTTCCACAGAGAGATTTCCATCAATCTGGGTTACCAGGTTGTGTATTAATTGCATTCCCAGAGATCGGGTTTCGCGGATGTCCAAATCCTGTGGCATTCCAACGCCGTTATCCTCAACAATAAGTTCGATAGTACCAGATTCCCGGGAGTGCATCTGAATTTGCACGGTTCCATTTTCTCTGCCATTAAATGCGTGTTTCAGAGAATTCGAAACCAGTTCGTTTACCATCAATCCGCACGGAATGGCATAATCCAACCCTAATTCCAGATGATCCGCGTCAATTTGGAACTCAATATGCTTTGATTGATCGCGATACGTGGTTTGCAGAAACCGGACAATCTCCTCCAGATATTTCCCAAAATCGATGGCTGTAAAATCACCGGACTGATACAATTTTTCGTGAATCAGCGCCATGGTCCGCACCCGGTTTTGACTTTCCTGCAGAGAGGCCATGACTTTTGCATCATCCACCTTCTTCGATTGCAGAAATAAAAGACTGGAGATGACCTGCAGGTTATTTTTTACCCGGTGGTGAATTTCCTTCAACAGAATTTCTTTTTCGTGCAAAGATGTCTTGAGCCGCTCCTCTATCCGGCGACGTTCTTCTATCTCATCAATCAGCACTTTGTTGGATTCCACCAACTCTTCCGTTCGTTCGTTTATCCGATCTTCCAACTCATCATATGCATTTTGCAAGCGCTCTTCCGAACGGCGCCGTTCGGTAATATCAGTGGCAACACCAAGCACATTTGAAATTTGCCCATCGGAGGTATACAACGGTGAATACCGCGTTTCAAAAATGATGTCACCCACTTCTACATCGAGAACAAAGTCTTCTCCCTGGATCGCCCGATGAAAATTCTCTATAATCTCCGGCACGTCACTATAAATATCGTACACAGATTTTCCGGAGATCTCTTCGGGCTCCAATCCTAATTGCTCCAGGCCTTTCCCCTCTGAAAACGTAAACGTGCCATCTTTATCAATAACAAAGATGATAATCGGTGCACTTTCAACGACGTTGCGGAGTAGCTCTTCCCGCGCCCGAATGGCTTCTTCATCCCGTTTGCGCTGGGTAATATCCTGAATTGTCCCCATTATTCTTATCGGCTGTCCCGAATCATTATACTCCACTTCACCTTGCTGCTGTACCTGGTATTCCGAGCCATCGGGGTGGATAATGCGATGATCGACGCTCTGAAGTTCGCCGCTTTTGAGAGATTCCTGAACCACGTCATTAATATGATCCCGGTCGTCTGGGTGTACAATTTCCAGAAATGATTCATAATCTTTTTCCGTAACATCAGCATGAATTCCACAGATACTATAGACTTCCCTGGACCAGGTGATAGTATCCGAAACAATATCCCACTCCCAGTGACCGATATGTGCAATGCGCTGGGCTTCCTGCAGCCGCCGCCGGCTGTCACGCAACTCAATCTCTGCAACCTGTCTTCTGCGAATCTGACGATTCAGCTGGGAATAAACGATCACAAACAAGATAATACTCAGCAACATCCCGGCTCCATAGAACACCAGCGAATGGTCATAATTACTCCGCATTCTATTGATTTCGCCGTTGAGTCCTGCGCGCTCATATTTTTTATATTGAAGCAAAATCTCTTCAACGTGGGATACATCGTGCTCAATTCCGCTCCCTTTGATTGCCTGAATCGCAGCCTCGGCGCCAACCTCTTTCCGGATGGTCATGCGACGATCCATGACAGCGAGGCTTTTATCGATTAAGGAATCCACGGAGGAACAATATTGCTGATCCTTTGGAGTGGTTACCCTGAGTAACAGATAGTTGATCTGGTATTCCAGGGAATTCTTCGCGCGTCGATAATTTTCGGCATATTGTGGTGTGCCGGTTAAAATGTATCCGCGCTCACTGATAACTGCTTCCTGCAGGATTTTAGAAATTCGATCCAGTTGTTCCAGGTGAAACATTGTCTGGCTCATAGAATCCTCAACATCGTGCTGACGCGTGAATATCCCCCAGGCATACAGGCTGAGCCCCAGCACAATGAATAGCGCCAACACAAAACCCGAGAGCAATACCCAGTGAACCGTGGTCCATTGTAAACGCTTATTTTTCAGACTATACTTCAATAGGTCCTTCGATTTCCAAAAAGTTAAATAACGCCACATTTTAATCGTGGAATACCTAAAACTCCGATCCACAATTCAGTATCTCCCACAGGACCTTTCGACACAAAATAATAACCCCATAATCGGATTTATCAGTCCTGTTTAATTTTCATCAGAGTAAAATATTAATTTCTTAATGCGCTGTGTATCGCGAGAATTGTGAAATTGTTGTAGTAATTATACTACAAAGTGCGAGAGCGGATTAAATCGCATGAGAGGTTGTTTGAAAACTGTGGAGAAAATCATTTAACCTGGTGGAAATAACAGCTTTGGATTACACTTTATCGGATGAAACTGTATAGAATTTACATACAGTTTATCGTTCTCTGGAAAACAGGCGAACCAGTTTACTTACTAAAAACCCAACAATACCAAAAATAATTCCAACGATGGCGTCGAGAAGCGCCTTTCGTTTTTTATCATTTGATCTCACTCAGCATCCCTTCCATAATGTCATTTGCCCGTTCAAGTCTGATGCTATCGTTGCGTTCATTCACCACGCGTGCGGCGTGATCGCGATTTCCAATAATATAGCGGTTGAGCAGTAGAATTCCAGCGAGCACCACGGTCACCGTTTCTCTGGAAGAATACGTATACCCCAGATTATAAAACAATAGCCCGTCAAGGATGATTGAACGGACTCCGTTGATATAATCGCCACCATAGAGTTGGCCCAACCCAGGCAGTACCAGCGATAATTTCCACGCGAGATCCGGGTTTTTCAGATGCATCGCCGCACTACTGGAAAACAGTGAATCAACCAAATTGTCTTGCGCGGGATCCGAAAAATACGCCAGAAATGCCTGATGAGCAGCATCCCATTTGTAACGGTAGAGTTCGTTGATCCCCTCGTATAACTGAACTTTTCTGCGCAACGTGGAATCCTGAAGAGTCATACGCAAATTTAAAATCTGTTGCTGCGCCAGGTCAAAATGCCGGTTTGCAATGTTCATTGAAATAAAGTCTATTGCGTTGCGGGCATAAATCTCCTCAGTTGGAGCCACGCTCATGGCTTTGGAGAAATAAGTTTTTGCCGGTTCTTCCTCGCCGAGTAAAACATAGCACCGGGCAGTTTTTCCAAAGATGGTTGCATCTTTCGCTGAGTCTCCCGGACTGAAATATTCATATCGTAAATATTCGGTGATCGCCTGGTTGTAGTTCCCGTCGTGATAATACGCGTCGCCAGTTTGCTCGATTTCCGAGAGATCCGAGCTCCACAGCTGCAACGGCATTAGCAGACAACTAAGGATGAATAAACAGATTTTCATCTGGGATCGAAACCGCCTTATAAATTTGTTGAACTTGTGTTTCATTGTAAATGTATGCGCCGGTAATTGAGCCGTACACGTTCCCCAGGTAGAGCGCCAGGGCGGGTAAAGCATTCACCCATCCGTAGATGGAGCGGATGCCATCTTCAGTGAATCCGTTATATGAGTTATACGTCAGAATTCCGATGGTCAAAAAAGAGAAGAAGCCCTCGCCGGTACGACCAAGATATATACGTCCTGCTCCCGGGATAACCGTTGACAGCACGCCTGAGACCACCGGACTTTTCTGGGGAAGCACCATTGCTGTTTGCGACAAAGCCAAATGCTCCTGTACTAACAGCGAGAGTCCGGAGTTCTTGGGAATTTGGGTAAGCACTGATGCAAAGACATCTCTGGAGTGCGTCCACTTTCGATCATAAAAATAGCCTAATCCCTGGAGGATTTGACTCTTATATCTCGCCGCCGGAGTGAGCCCTGGTTGCGAATATCTACCGGGCATCGCCTGCACGCTATCTGGCTCTTGTGAATGCAGATAACTGAGTGCCGTCAAATAGTATGCATTGAAATAATTGGTCTCATCGGACTGTTGTGCAAGTAATGGACGAACGGCGTCTCGTGAAAACATGTATCGATGAGACTTATAGTAACTCAATCCTATCATAAACCGGATTGAATCACGACGCTCGCCAGAAATCCCGGTTTGTAATACCCGGTGCAATTCTGTTGCAGCGCGTTCGTAATCTTCGCTGGTGTATAAATATTTTGCAAATAATAGTCTATTGGGAATGGAATAATATGCGTTGGACGAGTCAGCAGGTTGTTGCGCTGACAACTGATTAGCGCTACAGAGAAGTATCACTGAGAAAAGAGGCGTTGCGATCAGGATTCGGCGGAAAATAGACATCGTTACTTATCTGAGAAATAGTAAGGCAAATAATGATATTTTAACGGTTCATCGATGAGTAAGCGCGATTGTTGATCAATGGGATAATAATTTACTGCAAAAGAATTATCACGGAGCAGGCGATCGTTGATCATCAGAATTCCCCAGAACGCGCCGTAATTGATGATGGCTTGCTTGCCAAAATTGGAACAACTCAGCTGAAAATTACACACTTTCATATCCCGCACGGACAAATATTTCTGGTAGAATAAAATCAGTCGGGTGAATACATTTTTCGGTTTCTTCTGCTGGGATTGTTCTTCTGTGTGAGCGTGAACTCCATATTCCGGATTTAACCGCTGGTAAATATAATTGGGACTGGAAATATCCTGCGCCGGCAACATCGCTGGGAGGAATACAATGAGTAATAGAAGTTTTTTCATCAAATTATAAGTCAATTTCTCTGATGTTGGCATTCTGAGGCAGAGCAAAATCCTGGACACGCTCGGGTGTTGGCACATTAAACTGGATGTTCGAATAGTGGACAATCTCCGTTTGTACTTGTCCTTTGATATGCGAAATCAGCCGAATGGTGCGTGGATAATACTTGCCATTAAAAGCAATATGGTCGCTGAAATACGATTCCCTAAGCAGTCCGCCCTGCTTGTTGTATGCTCGTGCGGAAATGATACGATTGTTGTATGATCCCAGCAGAAACTTGCCGTACACCTTTTTAATTTTTTTATCCGCAGGCTCCCATTTTGTGATCAACGTGTCACCCTGTGTAGAATTTCCCTCCAAGGTAAAACCCAAATCTGACAAGCCAAAATCTTCTTTGTAATGGCTAATAAACGCATCGAAAAACGGCAGGTTTTTACTCCGAACGTTCAGATAGCGATATCCGTTGTTTTTCTCCGGGTAATAGACCAGCAAATTATCTTGACTCCAAATCATCCACTGGTTGACCGGCTCATCCACTTTCAAGTAGAGTGATCCGTCCGCCTGGTAATAAATTTCACCATCGCTCCGATCTGACGATGTAGGTGTTTGCACTGTGCGGGTAAAAAACAGGTCCACCGACTGCAGCGATTGGGCAGAAAGCGAAACCGAACTTAGCATAATACAGACGGCAATAAACCATTGAATGAAACGATTTTGAAACAAGGAAACTACAGTCATTATTCAACACTTCCGGATAGTTATATTTAATATCTCATACAATTCTCTGAAATATTGGATCAAATTCCAAAGATAAAAAAGAGCCAGATCTCTGATGAAAATGCTTCGGAAATCTGGCTCTCAAAAATATTCAGGACTGTTTTATTTGCAGCAAGTTATACTCTTGCTGGAAACCCGAATTAAGAATTCGCGGCAGTGGAAACAGTGGCAACGACAGCCACGTAATATATTACCCAAAGCACACAGTTTGCCGCAAAGCCATACAGTGAATATTTTTGCTGGATTGATTGCGCTTTTTCAGTATATGCGTCAGAATACGCTGCAACATAAGTATCTGATTTTCCAACCAGCGCGGAAGACGGTGGATTTGGCTCGTACAAAAATGCCGCTCCGACACCAATGACACCCACTAAACAACCTGCGCCAAACCACAGCGCTTTATTTGTATCTCTTTCAGCAGCATTCTTGCCCTCCATAGCTGCATTGGCTGCATCCTGAGCAGTCATCAAGACTGGTGTCAACAGGAGCAACAAAGCCAGGAAAAACGCCACGGGTTTTTTAACCTGCATCAACACATTCATTCGTACACCCTCCGTTCGTTAGTGCTACTCTTCTTGTATTGTACTTTTTCGTGATTGGGAATGAGATTGCGAAAACGCAACCAATTTATCAGTTCCGTCTCATGGTTTCAAGAAAAATCTATGGGTGCAGATCGGGTTCCCCGTGTTTTTAAATATTTTTAACTGCCGGCTGATTTAAAAATAGCCTGAATAATTCATGAATTTTTTAAATACCATTTTTAATTCTTTGTTTGAAGATTGCCACGTAAGGGATTGCGTGCTTTTTCGGTGTTCTATCCTTTCCCATCAGGGATCCCTTCCGGGACGACAAGCTCAGCTCCAGCAGGAGTCTCCGGTGAGAGATGACACCTCAGCGAGTCACTCTGAGCCTGTCGAAGAGTGATCCACCGTTCAGCCGTATAGCTTTGTAGAGTCTCCAAAACATAATGACTGAGAAATTCATGAATTATTGAGGCTAGAATGAATTTGTCCCGAAACGATTTGTAACACTTCTTTGAGTTGAAACGGTTTCTGGAGTATATATTGAAAACCGTAGCTTGCAAGTCGCGTATGCTCGTCAGGATCAATATATCCAGTGCTGCCAATAATACACTGATTTGGCCGCTTTTTGTGAATTCTTTTTGCCAGTTCTGTTCCACTTAATTTAGGTAAACCCAGATCAGTAATAACAAGATCGAATCCCTCGGATTTTCCCTCAAAAAGTTCCAGCGCCCGTTGACCGTTTTCTGCAGCGGTCACCACATAATTGTTCTTAACCAAGACTTCGACCAACAAATCCCGGATCGCGGCTTCATCATCTACAACCAGAATTTCTTCGCCGGATCCTGTTTGGGCTGCACTCAGATGATTCAATTTGTTATCATTTTCTCTTGTCTCTGGCACCAAAGGCATTCCTATGGTGAAAATCGTTCCTTTGCCTGGCACACTCTCGACGTCGATCCAGCCGTTGTGATTTTCCACTATTTTGTACACCACTGATAATCCGAGTCCTGTACCCTTCCCGGGTTCTTTGGTGGTAAAAAACGGATCAAAGATTTTTCGTTGTGTCTCCTGATCCATTCCCGTCCCGGTATCCTGAACTTCAATGCAAAGGTAGTTGTGCTCCGGATTCATGTTGTGTGTGCTCAATTCCTGTGTATCAGGGTTACGAAGAGACAACGTCAACTGTCCACCCTCCGGCATAGCATCCGCCGCATTAATGCAGAGATTCATCAGGATTTGCTGCAATTGTCCCCGATCACCGACTATTCGGTCATTGCCCTCATACGAGCGCACATCAACGTGAACATTTTTGGGCAGAGTGTGAGCCGCAATTTCAGAGATATCACTGAGATATTTCATCGCAGAAATAGGCTGGAAATTTGGAGTGTCGGAGCGCGTAAAGGTGAGCATGCGGTCAGTGACAGTCCGGCCGCGTTCTATGCTCGATTCAATCATTTTCAAATATTTCCCCAGCGGATTATTATCCTGCTGAAGGAACGACTCGAGATGTACTGACAACATCTGCTCTGCGCCGGAAATTGTGGCCATCACATTATTAAAATCGTGCGCAATCCCACCGGCAATGTGTCCCATGGATTCCATCTTCTGGGCGTGTAATAATTGCTTTTCTGTTTCCTTCTGCTCCGTAATGTCCGAAACGGTGCCTTCATAATAGAGCACATTCCCTTTGGGATCGCTGACCACGTGGGCACTTTTCCGGACAAAGAGTTTCCTGCCGGTTTTTGTTTGCCACTGATTATCATAATTGACAATCCGGCCCTGTTTGAGCAGATCGTTCAGAAAAAAGTCATGACTTCCACTCTGAAAAAAGTGAAAATCCCGGACATTTTTTCCAACCAAGTTGTCGACTGAATCATAATCCAGTATCTCTGCCATCCGTGAATTCACCATTAAAATGGTTCCTTGCGCATCGATCCTGAACAAGCCTTCCTGCATATTTTCAATGATTTGACGATAATTGCGTTCTGATTCTGTTAACGCTTGTTCAGTCCGCGCCCTCTCAAATGCGCCGGCACAGTGCTCCGCCAGAGATTGAAGGTTTTCCAGGTCGTCAGAGTCATACGCATAATTCTCGTAACTCTGAATAGAAAGCACTCCAATCGGATTATCGGAATGGAGGAGCGGCACAAACATTAACGAAGCCGACCTGCGTTCCACATCACCAAAGGGAGTCAATCCACCAGTGTGTGCATCTGCCGCTTCATCACGAAGAATGAGTTGGCTACCCTCTTCAAACATTTTTTGAATGAGAGGGCTGGGAGCGCTGGCCTGAATTGCGTGTGGAACATTCTGTTTCAGTCCATCGATGGTGTCCATGCTCAACACCGGAGTAATCGTATTCGTTTCAACGGAGAATAAATCCAAGCTTGCTGCATCCCAGCCAATCAAATCATCAGCCGTTTCAACGATGATTTCAGCGGTCTCTTTCGGCGTTGTAGCCGTGTTAAGTTTTCGTCCTAATTGTGAAAATATTTTGCTGTGTTTATTTGCGGCTAAACGCTCCCAATGAGTTCCAATCATTTCTGCAACCATCTGTAGCACGCGCACTTCATCTCCATCCCACAATCTGGTGTGCTCAGTATCATCGAACCCGATAAATCCTTTGATAGCTCCATGAGATGCGCGAACCGGCACCACAAGCAGCGCCTGAATTTCCTGCGCCTTAAGCATTGACTTTTCAGGAGCTGATTCTGGTAGATTCTCGAGAGAATTCACCACGATATTCTCTCCCGCGGTTATTTTTTCCATCCACCAGGGGAATTGCCGTGTATCCATACACTGCAGTTGGTCAACCTGGGGTATGGTGCCGGACTTACACCACTCATAAGTGTTATTCATAATTTTGTTATTCCGGGCAAATTCAAAAATAAACGCCCGGTTGACATGAACGGCTGAACCAACAATTCCGAGCACCTGATCAATGTTCGCTTTGTCAGATAACAACAAATGCCGGGAAGCTTCTGCGGTCGCTTCGTCAAGTAATGCTCTGCGAGCCAGGGCGTGCTCTGCCTTTTTTTGTTCAGTAACGTCACGGGTGATTCCCTCAACTCCGACCACTTCACCTGCGGCATTTTTTAGCAGTCGTGTATTCGTCGACACCCAAATAATACGACCGTCTTTTCGTCGCAATTGTGCTTCATGACCTTCGATATAAGCCGTTTGTTTGAGCTCTGTAAGGAAGTCATCACGATCATCCGAATCAACATATACATCTTGTGCCAGATCCATCCCAATGGCTTCTTCTACTGTGTAACCCAATAAATCATAAACAGACGGGGACACAAGAATGACTTTACCTTCGGTATCGGTTCTGTAAAAAACGTCCTGTAGATTATTAAATAAATTGCGGTATTTTTTTTCGGACCTTTCGAGTTCTTCCTGGGCTGCGAGTCGACGGGAAATATCGCGCGCCACTCCCTGAACACCGGCAATTTTGTCATCGACTACAATCGGTGAGGCGTTGATCTCAAGCGAGACGCTCCTGCCATCTCTGGCCAACGATTTAACAGTGAACAGTGCTACCGATTGACCCTGGAGGAGTTTGTGAAATTTCTCCTGTACCACTTCAGAATCGCTTTGACTATAGAATTCGGAGAAGTGCATCCCGATCACTGCATCCGGGTCGTACCCGCCAATTGCCGTAATCGCCGATGAGCAATAGGTCAGATACCCATTTGTATCCATTTGAAAGATTATATCCTGGCTAGTTTCTGCAATCAGCTGAAAGCGTTTCTCGCTTTCCCGTAAAGCACGTTCGGCTACCTTGCGTTCAGTGATATCCCGAATATATGCAAGCACGCGTTTTTTCCCGCTCATGCCTATGATTTTCGTTGTAACTTCGGCAAGGAAAATCGTCCCGTCTTTGCGTTTGTTTTCGCGCTCTATTGTGGTGTTTCCGGTTGCATCGGCTTCTGTATAAATCTCCGGAAGAGTTTCGGCCACATTTTGGGAAACGATATCTCTGACATTCAGTGTGAGGAATTCTTCTTTGGAATAACCAAACATATGACAAGCGGCGGAATTGCAATCCAGAATTGCTCCCGTCGGTGTTTCTAAGAAAATTGCATCATTGGACGATTCGACGTAGGCACGAAATTTTTCTTTGCTTTCCCGGTGCGTTTTCTCAACGGGTCCACGTTCAATGGTGTAGCGGACCGACCGCAGCAACGACTCGGTATCAAATTCACCTTTAATCAGGTAATCCTGTGCGCCTTGTTGAAGTGCCTTCAGCACAGTATGCTCATCATTAACTCCCGTTAAAATGATGACAGGCATACCCTTAGCATAATTCTGAAAATTTTCGAAGGTTTGTATTCCGCGCGATTCCAGCACATCGAGATCGAGCAGTATTGCATCAAACCATTGATCCCGTATTTGGGTAATCGCTTCCGGCAGCGTTGACACCTCAGTTAAATCGTATTTAACCTTCTGCGCCTGATTCAGCGATTCCCGTATCAAAAAGTGGTCACTCAGATTATTTTCTATTAAAAGTAATTTGAACTTCATTTAGACTCCTAAATTTGAGCAATTAGATGCTCTGATTGCTGCCAACCAATCCGCTAAAAAAGCATCTGATCGGCAGCAAGTTTTTCAACAGTACTTAGCAACTCATTAATCTCACCTGACTTTTCAAAGAAATAGTCAGCGCCCAGGTCAATGCTTTTTTGTCGATACAGGGAATATGAGTGATTGGAGAACATGATTACCTTGGTATCAGGAAGACTCTTTTTCGTTTCCTGAAGCACTTCAAAACCATCAGCACCAGGCATACGAATATCAAGAATCACAAGGTCCGGGGACGCTTCGAGAATACCGGCAATGGCGTTAATGCCATCGTCAGCTTCTCCGATAATCTCTGTACCGTCTATCTCGGAAAGTATGTCAGCAAGGTTGTTTCGGAGGATATCCGAATCGTCAACAATAAATAATTTCAGCGGTTTTGATTTCGTAAGCGTAAACAAAATGGCTCCCTAAGTTAATTTCACGAGATAGCACGTTGGGCGCATAAAATAAAAGGTATACACCCAACGTTCCCCTTTGCTATCCCGTGTGAAATGGACTTTTAATCCAAGTGCGATGATTCCAGGAATCGATCTGAACAGCAAAAATCCTGCACTAATATTTTCGGTGTTAATTATAGAAAAATAGAAAGGGTGGCGGTATCGTACTGATTATGATTTTTCTGTAGTAATTTGTCCGGAGATAACGTAGTAAGGTTACTACAGCATAGATATTTGGGGTGATAATTTATTTTGGCAAACTTCACGCAACAGCAAGCCTAATTTCAGGAGTCTACTAATTTATTCCGAATGGCATAGTGAATGAGTTCAGCCGTATTATTGAGGTTCATTTTTTCCAAAATACGTGAACGGTAAGTACTGATCGTATTGACGCTCAGGTTCAGATTCTCTGCAATTTCGCTAATGGTATTTCCGCGCGCCAGTTCAATTAACACCTGATATTCCCGGTCAGATAGTTTTTGATGTGGTGGTTGGTTTACGCCGTCAAAGGAATCTGCCAACTTTTCTGCCAGCGATGCCGTAATATATTTGCGTCCCTGCGCAACCGTGCGAATGGCCGTGACTAATTCGCTGGGCGCGCTGCGTTTCGTCAGGTAACCGGAGGCGTTCGCGCGCAGCACCCGGGTCGCGTAAAATTCCTCGGGATGGATGCTCAGCATCAACACCGGGAGATTGGGCTGAATCTGCTTTAACTGTTTCAGTACATCAAGTCCGCTCTGGTCCGGCAATGATATATCCAACACAACCACATCGAATTTATCGTCCTCAACCTGTCGGATTGCAGACCCTCCGGAATCAGCTTCGGCTGTCACTTCCAGATCCGACGCATCGTTAATAATCTGTTTTAACCCTTCCCGGACAATGGCGTGATCATCACAAATTAGTATCTTTACCGACACAAAAGCACCTCACTGTTAAGTTAGCGGTATTATCGCCCGTACTGTTGTTCCTTTACCATCTTCACCGTAAACCTCAAATGTCCCGTCCCAAGCCTCCACCCGTTCCCGCATCCCGGATAAGCCGAACGAGTGTGAACTCTGGACAGCTTCCTTCGAGATTCCTATGCCGTTGTCTTTGATCACCAGGATTACCTTATCTTCAGCGATCATGTAGCTAATGTCAACTTTTGTCGCTTTAGCATGTCTGAGAACATTCGTTAGCGCTTCCTGGAGTACACGATATAGAGCAATTGAAATGTCTTCATCGAGTGTATAGTCATTATTTTTAATTTCAATATTACACTCAATTTCCGAGCGGTCTTCCAATTTATCGGCTTCCCACTGGATGACCGCTTCGATACCCAGATCATCCAGCATGCTTGGTCGTAAATCGGTTGAAATACGCTGAATCGTTTCAATCGATTGGTCCACCAAATCGTACATCGATTCCGTCTTTTTGTACATCTCTGGCATATCTTCCGGAAGCTTGCGCTGCAGCCAGATTGCGTCCATCTGGAGTGCGGTCAGCATCTGACCCAGTTCGTCATGAATATCTCTGGCGATATTTTGGCGTTCTTCTTCCTGGATTGACTGTAAGTGTCGTGTCAGCGATTGCAAACGCTGCCTGGACGTTTTGAGTTCGCGCTCCGTGCGTTTGCGCTCAGTAATGTCCCGTATAACGCTCACTACACCCGACCACTCTCCTGATTCCTCCTCTAAAATAGTAACCGTATGTTCGGTGGGGAACACAGAACCGTCTTTCCGTCGCATCTGAAATTCAGTATGCACTGTACCCTCAGAATCGAGTATTGGCACAGTTTTCTCATCAAATTCCTCATACATTTCCTGATCAACGTGCAATATTTTGGTATTTTCACCCTGTAATTCTTCCGGAGTATAACCAAAGATTTTTTCGGTGGTTTTATTGCACGTAATAATGGTGCGATCCTCTGAATTAACCAGGAAAACGGCCTCATCCAGACTGGCAAAGATGCCTTCCAGGAGATTCTCGTTACTGCGCGCTTGCTCCTGAGCGCGCTTCAGGGGAGTAATTTCCCGGGTCACGGCCAGAATCGTTTGCACTTCGCCATTTTCTATAATTTCCGGCACGACAAAAGTGTAAAAATATCTAATGTCCTCATCTGATCCATAGTGGGATTCGAATTTATGTTCGTGTCCGGTCTCAATTGTCTTACGTAAATTCGCCTCCCAATTGTGAACAGTTTCATCACTTGCTTGCAATTTTTGTTCTGCCACATTTTTCATGCGGGTTCCGATAAAATCCTCGGGAGACAAGTTGAAAAATTTTTCAACGGCGGGATTGGTATAGATATTTATTAAATTTTTATCAAGTCTGATAATCAAATCCGGTGAACTTTCTACCAATGCACGAAATTCCTGCTCCCGTTCCTTTAATTCTTCTTCGGCTTCGCGCTGTTCGGTAATATCTTGTACAATGGCTAGCGCGGTCTGCACGTCATCCTCATCGTAAAATTCAGGCATAATTCGGGCATAAAAAATCCGGTTGCCTGATTGTGCGGGGTAGGAATATTCAAACTCGGCCATGTCTCCGCTATCAAACACTTTCTGTAAATTTGATTCCCATTTTTCAAGGAAATCCTCAGGGATGTCCGGAATATCCCGGTGTCGCTTTCCGATGTAGAAATCGGCAGGTCGACCGGTAATTTCAATAATTGACGGATTAACATAGAGGTGTTTCAGTTCGCGGTCAAACCGGCCAATGGCATCCGGATAATTTTCCACCAGGGTTCGGAATTCCTGTTCTTTTTTGCGGAGTTCTTCCCGGGTTTCTTTGAGCGCGGTGATGTCACGCGAGACCCCGAGCAGGGATTGGATCTCACCATTCGGTCCAAACTCGGGAACGAATCGACTGTAAAATGCCCGTTCACCACGCGAAGAGTGGTAAGTAAACTCGAATTTCTGCTCTCTACCTGTTTCTATTACTTTTTGCATTTTTGTTCGCCACAGATCGCGGAGTGCATTTGGAAAACTCAGATTTTCGGTTCGCTGACCAATAAACTGTTCCCGTGGAATTCCGGTGATTTTTTCTGCTGCCGGATTGACATACATACAGTCTAGTTCACTGCTAAAACGGGTAATAATATCTGGGGTGTGCTCAACCAGCGCCCGAAACGATTCTTCGCGTTCACGCAGTTCAGCCTCGTGGGCCTGCAACGTTTCAGTCATCCGGTCAAAATTGGAGGCAAGGCCACTTAATTCGTCTGAACCCGACTCAACACCTGTGCGAGCGTTTAAATTACCTTTTGCCACTTCATTTGTCGTGTGCAACAAGCGATTGACCTTATCTACCACGAAATAACTACCGCCCAACCAACTTACTAATATGGCCAGGATACTGGAAATTCCGAGCCAGATTAATCCCTGATACCACATATTGTTGGCTTCAGATAATGCGATATCCAGTGGAATTCCAATCCGCACTATAGTTTCTGAGTCTAATGGACGCAATAACTGATAACCGAAGAGATATTGAGATCCGTGCTCAATACCCCGCAGAGTGCCCGAGGTTTGCATAAACATGTTTTGCAGATGAGAGACATCAGATATTTTTTTCCCAATGAAATCTTTATCGCCGGGATAATGGGCGAGGATAATTCCCTCACTATTTATAATCTCAACGTGGATATAGTCCGGTACGTCAACGCTGAGCAAAGAATTACTCAACCAATCCAGATCCAAACCGGCAGCAACGGCACCCAAAATTTTCCCGGATTCATCCCGAACCGGAAATCCCATTACTAATATTTGCTCTTTGGAAATACGTCCGGTTTGGAATTCCCCGAAAGAAAAATCTCCTGATTTCATCGTCCGCTTGAACCACGCTTTATCTGAGGCATTGACCGTGTGATCCAATGGCTTGGATCCAGTTAAAACATCGCCATTTGGCGCTGCAAGTACGAATTCAGAATAATAAGGATATTCCTGAAGCAATTCGGCAAACAGCTGCCGGCATTGATCAATATCTTTGGATCGTACAATTGGTAGTCTGGAAAATACGTGTAAGATCTGATGGGTGACTTCTATAATTTTCTCCTGATTTCCGGCGACCACTTTAGCAAAATGGAGCGCGCGATTTCCAGCGTCTTCTGTGGCAGTTTGCTTTAATCGAATGGAACTATACCACAAAAATCCAAACGCCGGGATAATCGCCACAAACAGTAATGCAATAAGCCGAACGCGCAAACTCGAAAATCTGAAGAATTTCATCAACTACACCTTATGAAATCACTCTCAAATGATAATCCAACCCGTTGTGTGAAGTGAAGCCGGGCAAGAAAAAACTGTTGCAACTGTTCCTCTATGACTTTTTTACTATTAGTCTCCGAAACGACTCCTCCATATCTCAGAAAGAAAAGAATTTGAAATTTCACAGGATAGAGAACGCGCAGGAAAAACAGATTTCTTCTCAGAAAAAGCAATCTATTTGAAAAAAGTATAAGTGTCAAGAAATGCGGTTTCATCCCGTACCGACGATTAACAGACCGAATTGTTAATTTATTCTGAACTATAAGGACTATGCAGAGATTAGTCTTCTGCGATAACTTTCCCTAATACATTACTTAAAACTTCGAGGCTGTACGGTTTGGCTGCTTTGGCGACAAAACCGTATTCCCGGTAATTTGCCATGACCGGATCTGTGGAATATCCACTGGATACGATGCTTTTTGCGTGTGGATCGTACTTTAATAAAGTCCCAACCGCTTCTTCTCCGCCCATCCCACCGGGAATCGTCAAATCCATAATCACAGCCGCGTACGGTTTGCCGTTTTCTTTGGCCTCCACATACATTTCGATAGCTTGTTCGCCATCAACAGCAGTTTCCACGGAATAACCGAGCTGCGAAAGCATTGCTGTGGCGATTTCCCTGACCATACGTTCATCGTCCATAATCAAAATCCTGCCGCTGCCATTGACCGGCATCCGCTTGGGTCGTGGAGGTTGACTGGTTGCAGATTGTTTTACGGGAATAGGCAAATATATCGACATGGTAGTGCCCAGGCCATCTTTGGAATTAGCGGTAATGACTCCACCATGTTTTTGCACAATAGAGTAACAGGTGGCTAATCCTAATCCCTGGCCCATTTCTTTGGTAGTAAAATAGGGATCAAAAATTTGATCGAGGTGTTCTTCCGGAATGCCCATCCCCCGATCCTTTACCGCAATTTTAACGTACCGTCCCGGTGGTAATCCGGTAGGCGAATTTTCATCACTGATTTCCACATTTTCTGCTTCCACGGTGACTGTTCCTCCAGCCGGCATCGCCTGATCAGCGTTGAGCACCAAATTTTGAATTACCTGATCAATCTGTCCGGGATCCACTTCCACCGGCCAGAGATCGTCGTCAATTTCCAATCGATAACGAACATTCGAGCCATGCAGCGTAAACGGGACAGATTCCCGGATGATATCGTCAACGGAGGCCGATTGCTTCACTGGTGCGCCACCTTTTGAAAAGGTCAGCAGTTGATTAGTTAAACTCGCCGCTCGCTGCGAGGCTTTTTCAGCGTTCTCCAGTAATTCTTTGGTCTTTTCCGGGTTGGAGAGAGACACTTTTGCCAGCGAAATGTTGCCCAATATGCCGGCGAGAATATTATTAAAATCGTGTGCAATTCCTCCGGCAAGCGTGCCAACCGATTCAAGTTTCCGTGAGCGCAATAACTCTTCTTCCATCTGGCGCTGTTCGGAGACGTCGCGAAAAATTACGACCGCGCCAATCACCTGACTTTTTTCATCCCGCAACGGGGCAATACTGTCCGCTATATTCCGCTCATTGCCTTCTTTATCAATCAGCAGCGTATGTTCAGGTAATTGTTCTATGTGCCGGGTTTTAATCACCTCGGTAATAAAGGAATCAACAGGCTTCCGGTCTTTTTCATCAATGAGTTTGAGCACTTCGGTAATTGGTTTTCCGGTGGCTTCTTCCTCGTCCCAGCCGGTCATATCCTCGGCCACACGATTGAGCATAGTGATATTTCCATCAGTATCAGTGGTAATAACACCGTCCCCGATGGATCGCAGAGTGACGGCCAATTGTTCACGTTCCGCGGCTAATTCTGCTTCTGCCTGTTTTCTGGCAATAGTCATTGCCACCTGGGTTGAAACAAAATTCAAGATATCACGATCCCGTTCAGTATAGCGCACGCCTTCCGTGTAGCTTTGAACCGCGAGGACGCCAACTGTCTTGCTATTTTGCTTGAGAGGAACGCCCAGCCAATCAACAGAGAGTTCGCCTACTTTCTCGATTTCACCTTGTTGGATGAGGTCCTGCACTTTTTCCGGAGTCGCCAATAAAGGGATCCCCTCACGAATGACATATTCGGTGACACCGTGACCAAAAGGCTGTGGACCGACCGGTTTTTCATCGTATTTATCAATGTAGTATGGAAATTCTAAGGTATTTGTCTGAGGATCAAACAGTGCAATATAAAAATTTTCTGCCGGCATCATGCTCCGAATAGAATCGTGGATCTCTTTGTACAAATCCTGAAGTTCCCAGACCGTATGTGCCGCTTCTGAAATCTCGTAAATAACCGACTGAACCTTATCTGAATGTTTCCGGTCGGTGATGTCGAAAGCCGTTCCGAGACCGGCGGGTTCACCCTCGAACTCAATAGTTGTTGCTGTGAAGGCCAGCCATTTATCTTTGCCATCCTTGGTAATAATTTTGAATTCATAATGGTCGGGGACGTCTTCCCCTTTTTGACGAGCTTGGCCGCGCTCTTTCACCATTTCCCGGTGATCGGGATGAACAATTTCCCAGAATTTTTTCCGGAGAATCTCATCCTGGGTATAGCCGGTAACGCCTTCTGCCGCCTTGTTGATGTATTTGAACTGAGTCCCCTGATAAATAAAAATGGCAGAGGAGGCCGATTCTGTCAAAGCCCGGAACTTGGCTTCACTTTCCCGAATGGCTTTTTCAGCATAAATCCGATCAGTGATGTCTATAATTACACCTTCCAGAAACTGAAGGTCGTCATCGTGAAACACGCCGGAACCAAACTCTTCAACCCAGCGATATTCGCCACTCGTATGTTTGAGGCGATAATTCAGGTGAAAAGATTCTTGCTTCTGGATGGCCTCATCAACTTGTTTATGAATCATTTCTGCGTCATCGGGATGGAATAAATCTGCGATACTGATCTCATCACTGAGAAACTGTTCTTTGGGAATACCGGTAATTTCTTCGATGGTATCATTCAGATACTGCATGGTATAGCGCGCATCATTTTCACAGAGATACACAACACTGGGAATATTTTCTGCCAGTGATCGAAACCGTTCTTCACTTTCCCGCAGCGCCTCGGTTGCTTGACGCTGATCTGTTACATCGCGCTGAGTGCCCCAGACGCGCTGCAATTTATTCTCTTCAATGATTCCAACGAGGTTATTCTGAAATATATGCAGGTTGCCGAACAGATCTTTGTCGTACACTTCCCGCCCAGAGAGTTGATAATCGTCGGTGATAAATTCGGTGAGATACTGGATATTTGCTTCTCTTTCCGGACTCAGCACCTCGTCCAAACGGGAACCAATCAGATCTTCTTTTTTTTCAAAGCCGTACATCCGGGCCATTACATCATTGCACTCAACAAGGTATCCGTGTTGAAACGCGCACCGGATTTGTTCATCAATCGTTTGGGAAACATCTGGGGGATGCTCAAATTCAATGCGATAAATGCCATCCGGACTGTTTTCAATAAATGCCCGGTACCGCTCTTCCGATTCTTCCAGCGCTTGCTGCGCATGCCGGTTTTCGGTAATATCCCTGCCATAGATATTAACATATTCTGATTTTGGTCTCGGAGATAATAAAAATGAGTACAAGCGTTGATTGATGGATTGCTCATACTCCCGATTTTCGCCGGTTTCCATCACCTCATGGATCCGCTTTTTCCAATCTCCCGGAATGGGATCACTCAGTTGAATATCCCACGCTCGCAATATTGAGTCACAACGTTTATTGGCATAAACCAGAACGCCATCCGGATCTGTGCGCATCACAGGATTAGGGTTTTCTTCCGGATAACGCGCCAATTCCCGCATTTCCTTTTCGGCGTTCTTGCGGGAGGTAATATCCCGGTTAATAGCGACTGTGCCGATCGGATTACCTTCGGTGTCGTGGAGCACGGTAATGACGCCTTCCACGATTATTTTGCGGCCATCACGGGTCGTTTGAACTGACTCACCTTCCCAGATTCCCTCAGCAAAAAGAATCTCCCGAACTTCTGCCCTGGGTTTCACCTGAAAGTCTACCGGGAGTACGCTTTCAATTTCCCGACCAATGACCTCAGCGGCTTTCCACCCATAAAGTTCTTCAGCAGCCTTATTCCAAAAGGTGATCTGATAATCCATGTCCCCCGCGATAACTGCATCGTTGACAGCGCTCAGCAGTTTTGCCTGAAACGCAATCTGTTCCTCGTGGACTTTACGCTCAGTAATATCCCGAACGATCGCCTGAAGCATCGGTTGACCCTGCACTACAAGACGATTCAAACTTATTTCTGCGTTAAACGGCTGGCCATTCAGTTTGGTATGCACCCACTCAAAACGCTGGGGAATCCCTGCCTGCGCTGCCCGGATTTTCTCCAGGGCCTTCGTTTTTGAATCCTGCCCATCGGGCTGTGTGGGAGGAGAAAATTCATACGGTTTTTTCTGCAGAATTTGCTCGCGGGTACAACCGAATATTTCTTCTGTCTTCGGGTTGCAGTCGATGAACGTATCTTCTGTCATCAAAAAGATCGCATCGTGGGCGCGTTCAAACAGCGCCCGGTATTTTTCCTCCTTGATCCTGGTTTCACGCTGCAGCCGAAACCGTTCGAGTAAGGTCGCAGTAATCTGTACGAGTTCATTTTCTGCAAACGGTTTATGGACGTACGCAAATGGAATCGAATGCTGAATCTGATCAAGAATGTCTTCTTTATGCTTGATTGAAAAATAGACGACCGGAATCTGAAAGTGCTCAACAATGTTTTCCGCTAACTTCAGGTCGTCTTTGGGATGTTCTTGAGTTACCTGGACATAGACAATATCCACCGGTGTTTTCCGGAGTGAATTTATCACGTTCCCGTTTATTGTATGGCGGGAAGTTGAGTAGTGTTTGAGACGTGATAACTGCGTCTCGATTTCCCGGATAATATCCTGGTCCGTGCCGAAGATGGCTATATGTGTAGATTGATCCACGAGAAGTTTTTGTGTTCTCCAGTTATTTTGAACAGAACAGGTAACCTCGAAATGCTGTTACGACGAATAATAAATATATTCTACAGTCATCGCATTAAATATTTCACCTAAACCAAATTTTCATATCAGATTACCACAGCTAACCCGCTTTTCGGAAATGGAAAATTCATAGTCAAGCCGCAGGGAAACATTAAGTCCTAAAACCATTTGCTACTTATACTTAGTTGGCGATTTCTTCTGAATGCTTCGGCGACCTGCCGGGTGATAATTTTTCAGCACTTTGTTGTGAAATGTGCGTATGGGATTTCTTGTTTTCAGGCTCGTAATGACTGTGTTTTTCCTGATATTTGGTGACAATTGATCTGGTGACGAAAAAAACAATTATTCCCACGGGGACGCCAACAATCAAAGACCCCAGCAATATTGGAAGCCCGAGTTCAAACGTCGATATCCAGCTTAAATGGGACATCTCAAACGGCGGGAAAGAGTGACTTCCAAGGATCCACTGGCCGGTTTTATATTCCAGGGCAAATACACCGGGCCACATCCACAAAATCGGCGTGTGAAGGTTGACGCCAATCGCCGCCGCTAAACGATTACTCCCAAAGATAGAAGCTAATGCCACAGAGATGACCGTCTGCGCGCCAATAAACGGTGTAAAACCCACATAGACGCCAAGAGCCGTCCCTGCTGCAATAGCCAGCGGAGAACTATGAATGGAAACCAGAGTATGCAAATAATGCTTTATGCTCTTGAGCGGGTGAAACCGTGACAAACTGAGTTAACCTTTACTTGTGATTTTTTTATCGTTCCCATTAAAACGTCGATTCAGCTCCAATCGTTCCGAGATTTTATGTGTTAAACCATAATGTATATTCCGGGTTTTTAAAAACACAGATGAAATTAAAGCACTGTTTGAACGACTAAACAGAGTTTATAATAGTTCGCAGAATAAAGATGAGAAATAATCCGGCATTTAAAAGGTGAGCAATCACGCAAAGGCGACAAATGGTGTGGAGCTTTTTGACCAGCGCATAGTACAGAAATATCGAAAACAATACAACTACACCACTGAGAATCGAAATCAAAAATAGTAATTGCTCGGACCATTGAGACCACCAACCAACTGTCAAAATGAGGATGCCAAGGTAATAGAGAAACCCATAGATACTATTTGGGATATAAATAATCCTGCCAAATTTGGTATCCACAATACGTTTTTCGGTACCATCGACGGAACAAACCGGCAAAGCACCAATAAGATCGCCTGAGAGAATTCGAAACGTTGCGAGGATGAAATACGCACTGATCAACAGACCGCATCCAGCAAAGACAATTGTCAGGATTTGCATTAATATCATATTAGTAAAATGAGGGTTTAAACCGTCGTTCCCGAATAAGAAAAAATCTCTGTATTGCTTCTTGGTAATATACAATAGGTTTCATAAAATTAAAGATAAATTTAAAGGAGAAATATGACTTTCTGGATTATACTTGCCGTTCTTGTTATCGGCTGGTTAGTGTATCGCCGATTACAAATGCGGAATCTGAATATCTCGCCCGAAGAACTCAGCGAGCGTCTTCGAAAGGTTCCAAAACCGATTTTGCTCGATGTGCGTACACAGCAGGAATATAATTCCGGCCATATACACAATGCCCGGAATCTTCCGGTACAACAGCTGCGAAGAAAATTAAATTCAATGGATAAGTACAAGCGCAACGAAGTGGTAGTCTATTGCCAAACAGGCAATCGGAGTGCAGCGGTAGCCCGACTGCTGAACCGGATGGATTTTGATGTGAAACACTTGAAGGGCGGCATCGTGGCATATAACCGGTATCAAAATTCCAGCGAGTAATGATTTTTTTGATCTGTCAGAAAATCCGTAACCTTAAACTTACACTTGCATCAAAAGAAAGATACATCATTTAGAAACGAAGTAGTGGAAAGGATCAACCGGATTTATGGAAGCAGTAGCAAAATTTGTTGAAGGCCGCACATTTCTGGCAAAAGGTGGCAGCAATCACTGGGTTACAGTAGATACCGCCAAAGAAAAAGGCGGCGGTGGCGCCGGGACTTCTCCCATGGAAATGGTGTTAATGGGATTAGCGAGCTGCACCGGGTTGGACGTTGTCGTCATTTTGGAAAAACGTCGCGTGCAGTTAGATAACTTTGACATCCAGGTATCTGCGGAACGAGCGGAAACCCATCCAAAGGTCTACACGAAGATTCATCTGAATTATCGGTTTACCAGCCCGGATCTCACAGAGAAAGACGCTGAACGCGCAATTCAATTGTCACAGGACAAATATTGCAGCGTTTCGAAAATGTTAGACAAAACCGCGGAGATCAGTTACGAATACGAGATAACACGTCCGTAGATGTAGCGATCTCTTTTATACATAGAATCAAAAAAGCCGCTATCGCAAAGATGGCGGCTTTTTTGTTGAGTGCCTATAATTAAAGCAACTAATCTTTCATCCCGTTCATAACCCGGCCAGTCAGTGGCCCGGCCCTTGACGGGCTATCGACGGGAGCGAAGCCGCCTCAAAGAGATTCCCATGGGAAGGGATCTCAGTCGTTTCCTCCCAACAGTGAAACAATTGAAATTATCAGAGATGGTACTCTATATCTCTCGCAACTGGTCTAAAATCATCCCCCTGTCCCCCTTCGAAGGGGGAACCGATGGCCGGGCATCTTTGTCGTACGCCGGCACTCTCGGTCTGTAATCACCTGCTTCCGGTTGGATTTGTTGGCTGTCCCCCTTTTGAAGGGGGACGGCTCTCCACTTATTTATGGAGAGCAGGGGGATGACTTAGTGCAATTCCCAACGATGGGGATTCTTCAATCCGATAAATCGGATCTCAGAATGACAGCCTGTTTTTTAAAAAGTGTTTCCAGATGGTGGTACTTTTCGAATTATTTATCACAAAAATTGGAGTCAGAAAATAATCTCGGAGAATCACTCATTAAACACCCGGCGCGGCGTTTCATCGTAATCAATGAGTCCTTTAATTGCCTGTCTTGTTATCTCCTGCAATTCCGCAACAGAACTTGATTGAACAGTTTCAGCACTGATAATTTTACCGTATTTGATCACGATTGTCCCGGGACGCCAATGCGGATTTTTAAACTGCTTAATCTCCCACATTCCGCTCATTCCCATTGGCACAATCGGAACTCCCGCCGCTTTGGCGAGGTGAAAGGGTCCTTTTTTAAATTGTTGCAGCCCGCCAGAACGAGTTCGATGACCTTCAGGGAGAATAATGATTGAAATGTTCTGACGGACGGCTTCCTCAGCAGCGCGCAAACTCTTTTTCGCTTCATCTAGATTATACCGTTGAATCGGAATATTTCCTATCCGTTTCACAAGCCAGCCCCAAATGGGCCAGGAAAAATGTTCAGACGCTTCAACACCGCGCTTTATTGCCGGGACATAACCACCCAAAACAAATACATCAAATAAATTGACGTGGTTGGCCATAAAGATGTACGTCTCATCCGGATCAAAATTTTCTTCACCCTCCGTTTTCACCCGAATGCCCGAAAGCCAGAGCACAACCTGACATCCTCTGGTAATTAATGGTTCGTACGAGCCAAACGGTAAAATAAGCGCTCCCAAAAGAACGATGACCACCAGAAGAAATACACAAAAACCTGCCCAAAGATAGAGCAGGGTTGAAAGTAACCACCGCAAAATCAGCTTCATTCAGTATCCCCGGAGTAAATTTCCAACGCTCGATGTTGAATACCCACTTCTATAGGAGTACGACCGAACAGTTCGCCGTCCGGTATGAGAACTTTGGGTTCTTCCGTCCACAGTTTAATCGACCGGGCTTTGTAAACGTCAATAATCGGGAGTGTAGTATGAGTGCCTTTAAACACCTTTGGAAAGGCTTTTAATAATGTTCTGCGATTCGTGTCTTTACACACCACCACGTCAAGATATCCATCATCAATTTTTGCATCAGGGGCAATTAACATGTCTGCCGCAGTATAGCGTGTATTGCAAAATTCAACAAACAAGCCCTGTTCATCAAATTGGTCGCCATCGATTTCAAAATGCATATGGTGTGATTTCAGAAATACTGTCTCCCAGAGGACTCCAAATGTATACGCGGTTTCGCCAAGCCATTTCATCTTGACTGCATGCGTACCCACATCAGCGACAAATCCAACGCCGATCACGTTGAGAAAATAATATGTGTGGTGATCCATTAAAAATGTGCCAACGTCAACCAGGCGTTTTGTGCCACGAGCAATGACCTGCACCGCTTCATCGATTGTGCGCACGCCGGAAGTGTCCCAGGCGCCTGCGTTCCCGGTTCCAATGGGAATAATTCCGAGTGGCTTTCGCTGATCTTGCGGCAAATGCATAAAGCCGTTCATCGCTTCGTACACCGTGCCGTCTCCACCGGCGACGACCAACGCATCAAACCTGGAGAAGTCAGTCTGGGCAGCTAACTCAGAAGCATGATTGTGATATTCTGTTACCGCCAGCTCCGTTTCAATATTGTAACCGTGAAGCGCCCGAAGAATGTGTTCCAGTTCTTTGCGTCCGCGTCCGTGACCCGCTGTGGGATTCAATATGAGTTTGACGCGCCGCGTTTTTTCCGCAGTCATGAGGTATTGTCCAATCGTCGTTCCAGTCGTTCGTGTCGGTGTAGCAGTTTATGGTAATCGTCCACGCGATAATCCGGGAGTTCTCCCAGCGCCAGTTGTACATAATTAAGCGCGGTGGAATAATCTTTCGCCTGGTGCTCGTAATATTTGGCAAGTTCAACGTACGGTTCCAGTGAAAAGAGAGAAAGTTGGTGAATCTGCTTTTCCCAGAGATGCACTGCCTCATTCCAGTGTGCCGTTTTTTTATAGAGCATCGCCAATTTAGAATGAATCACATTCTTTCTGTGCGCTGATAATGAATCCTCAAGCGCACTTCGATAGCAATGAATCGCCTGTTCAATTTCACCACGGCGCTCGTAAATTTTACCCCGGCTAAACATCGTGAGACCACTCTCGTTGGGAATCTCCCGCTCTCCGCGGAAATTTTGCTCCAGCATCGTGGTCACCGTCACGAGCGACACAATGTCATACACATTATGCTCAAACACGCCAGCAATTCTCGTGGGATCACCGGAACGAATATACTCAAAGTAAATCCCAGGGACTTCTTCACCCGGGACATCACCGGTGCGGGTGAACGCAAAAATTTCCCGTTCCAGCGTCTGCAACCGGCAATTCTCCAGATTCAGATTCCAGAGATTTCGGGACGGATGCAGTAAATCTAAATGTGGAAAATCTTTGAACGGACTCTCCTGTCCGTGCATCAGATATCGCGTTTCAAGCAGACTCAGGTCGAACGATTTTCCGTTAAATGAAACGATAAACGAAGTAGCATCCAGATACTCGCGCAGCAGATCCAGCATACCTTCCTCTTTGGCATAACTATCCACAAACAGTTGATCTACCACGAACTCATCCTGATAAAAATATCCGACACCGATCATAAACGCGTACGTTCCGGTCCCGCCGCTCAAGCCAGATGCTTCGGTATCAAGAAACAGCGCACCATCCAGATCAAGATCGCTGGCCTCTTCCAGTTTTCCCAATTTAACCAGATGATCTAAGTCAATTTTGAAATAATCTTTAAGCACACAGGAACCGTGTTGATAATCCCTGGGAAAAGTTGTTCGGGCGCGATATATGTCACCGGCCGGCGTATTGATATATTCGCCGGCGACCAGTTCTTCCAATCGTTTATGCGAGCGGACAACACTCTCCTCGACAAAAAACTTCTCGTTGCCAGAAGTACGATTGTATAACCGATCGAGCTTCTGCTTCATTGTAGACGCTGAAGTCTCGTTCGTCGATCCCCGTAAATGGTTGAGTTGTTTTTTGATATCGGACATATTTGCCTCTGCACAGATAATACGCATATTATACGCGCGATCTCAACGAACTGAAACCGTTTTTTACGGATGGATAAATTGGTTGATCAAGGTAAAAATTGATCGATTATTTTTTGGCCATGTGAAGTAAACCGCAAATGCTCCTGAAGGAGTCCCTTCTGGGAAACGCGAATATCCCATAGATCCCCTCCAGGGGAACGCTAAATAAAAACGCCTCTTACTTTACCTGAATAATTCATGAATTTTTACTTGTTGTGATTAGAGAAATGTCACAGTGTAGGTTTGCTGGGAGTTTGCCACTCTTTCTCAGCAGAGACTCCTCCCGGAGCGACAGGCTCAGAGTGACATTCCAAGGCGTCATCCTGAACTTGTCGAAGGATAAACGCCGGAACCAATACTGTAGCAGTAACAATTCAGATGTAACTATATAAGACTGGTTGATTTTTTTGAAAATCATGAATGGAACTGCTCTAAAAAGTCCATACCTATGAAAATATTTTTGTTTGTGAGGCTATGACCAAATAATTTGAGTAGCCCCGCCATTTATGGCGGGGTATTTGAAGCGGTTTTTACTTTTGCGGGGGCTTCAGCCCCTTTTTATAGCAAACTCATGAATTATTCAGGTTTAAAGTTCTGCGTCTCAAGACTAATTAGATCCCACTCATCAACATTTCTGCAACCATTCTCGCCGGATTCTGATTTCGCAACTCTTCTTTCAAGCGCTCTGCCATCATGCGGTAGAGCGGCTCGCTAATGAGTTTTGTAATGAGTTCGTTGAGATGCTTAGCCCGAAAGCCGTCTACATCCATATTTTCGGCAATGCCTGCCAGTTTCGCACGGATGGCAATTTCGCGACCCTCGGCGCCGGTTTCGATGGCGATTGACGGAATTCCATATTTTATTCCGGCAGCATAACCCAGATAATTTCCCCGATGAATGAAAACGTGAACTCGCGGCACAAGTCTGGACAAATCGATAGTTTCCCGCGTGTAGAAATTCTCCGGGAAATCGGAAATTTCGTAGTCCTCGCCTCTTGTTTCAAGCAGGACTGTACAATTTTTCTCTGAGAGTCCCTCGATTAATCGGCTTATCACGACGTGATTATCCGGCGCTTCAATCTGGCTCACCCGGACGGCGATCACCGGTGGAGTAAAATCTTTTTTGGGAAGTCGCTCTTCTTCAGGTTCTGCCGGTTGCCAGATAATTGGACCGACAAACTCGACTTTTGCATCAAAACCCGGATTGCCCGGTTCAAGAGACTTGAGCGTCAATGCAAAATAGTTCGATGCCTGTAACATCTGTTGTGATAAAGGATTTTCCAGGGCAGACAATCCATAGGATTCACGCAATTCGTTCAGAGGTTTGGCAAACGACCCCAACATCCTGTGATGAAAATATCCCGCGACTTTACTTTTCAAAGATTTGGAATCCAGTCCTCTTCCGGTGCACGGCAGTCCGCCCTCTGGCTCCAGCATTCCGGGATTTGTGCCGATTACGCTCCATGGAATTCCTGACGCTTCTGCTGCGATAGCTGCGCCAAAATCAAGACTCCCGACAAGGATGTTATCCGGTTGCTGTTTTCGGAAAATCTCGAGATAGCGTTCAGCGATACTAGGCGCCGTTTCAACAAGATGATCGTACAAATCTTCAAATTCTTCCTGATGCGGATCAATTTGTTGTGGCTGATAATCATCCACTGAAATCTTTTGAAGTCCAGCAGGCAACTTCTCAAGCATCAAAGAATGACATGCACAGCTGACGTTATGACCATCTTTGGACAACTGTAACATTACCGGGACCATTGGGTAGAGATGATTTTTCTCTGGAATATTTGCAAACAGGAAATGTGCCATAAGATTTACGCTGATTTTAGAGTGTTATATAATTCGCTAATATGCTCTGGCGTTGAGCCGCAACAACCGCCGACAAGAACCGTGTTGTAATTTAGCCACTGATGAACATAATTCCGGTAAGTCGCCGGGGAAATTATCTGCTCAATAGTGCCTTCCTGCTCCGGCTGACCATAACCCACATTTGCGTATCCACCGATTGGGATGGAAGTGTAACTGTTCAGAATCTCCAGAGTATCGCCAAGCACTCTCGGGTGTGTACAATTGACGAGAATGCCGAGCGGCTTCAGATCAGCAATTGCATCGACCACATCAGTAATGGGTTCGCCGCTCAGTAACTGTCCTGGTGTATTGCAGACCACTGATGTGAAAAATGGAAAATGTAATTCACTGGCAACGCGCGAACAAATGACGGCTTCCCGAACGCTGTTCATTGTTTCAAACAAAAGAACATCAACTCCAGCATCGATCAGCCAGCGGATTTGCTCTCGATGTTCGGTATAAATATCGTCATCATCCGGAACAAGGTCTGGACGATAACAATCTTCCAGCGGCGCGACGGATCCTGCGATGAATTTGTTATCGCGTCCGCCGATGGCATCTCTGGCGCACTGGACCGCACGGGCATTCACATCTTTGGCAATTTCAGGTTGGTGTAATTTCGCATAGACCCGAGAGGTTGTCCGGAAGGTTGCGGTGGTGATGAGTGTTGAACCTGCTTCAAGATATTCCCGGTGAATGCCTGTAATTATTTCGGGCTGTGATTCAAGTATTGCTGCCGACCAGTGTGGCGGTGGTAATTCGTAACCCCGGGATTGCAGCAGCGTTCCAAGTGCTCCGTCTATCAGAATTGGTGAGTTTTGTCGAAGAAACGTTTGGAATTGCATATGAGATGTTACCGGAATTTATAAAAAATTGCAACGCCACAAGAAACTTATCGTCAGAGATTATGCCGGTTTAGCCTTGGGTTCTCTTTTATCGCGGTGTATAGTTTCGGTGATGTAATGATACACTAACCACGCCGCAATCAACGCCAGGATTCCCCCGAGCATAAAGGGTGACTCGAATCCAATATATCCGGCCATAAATCCCGCCAGGATTGGTCCCAGCGCAATGCCGAGTCCAAAGGACATCGTGACAATGCTCATCTGAGTGCCGGAACTCGAGCCTTTCGCTTTGTCACCGGCCAACGCGAAAATGGGTGCAGAAATTCCCGCCATCGCAACGCCCTGGGCAAGCCGGGCAATGACAAGTTGGGTGGTTGAATGTACAAATCCGAGGGCAGCTGTGGTTGGTGCCAGTAAAATAAATCCTGAAATAATCACGATCTTTCTGCCCCAAACATCAGCGGCTCTTCCCAACGGAATTTGCAAAAATACCCGGCTAATGGTGAGTGCTGAGAATGCAACGCCAAACCCAATCGCAGTTTGAGATAACCGGTGATTAAACTGGTTTTCAAGTGCCACCATCATCGAAATTGATGCCGCCATAATCACAGATGCGACACCGAGGATAATGAATTCTTTGGAAATAGAATCCCGAAATTTGGGCATCTGCGCTTTTTCCGCAGCAGTTTTTTTAATGGTTTCCGGATCCTTCACCAGCAGCCAGACAACCACCAGTCCAAAGAGTGAAATCCCGCCAACTACATAGAACGCCAAACTAAATCCATAGTGAACCTGCAGAAATCCGCCGAGTAACGGCCCGGTCGCAAATCCTGCCATTCGCATAGTGGTAAATATCCCCATTGCACCGCCACGGGATTTTTTCTCCGTGTAATCTGCCATGAGTGACAAAGTGGCCGGGATAGTCAGCGCAAACCCAATTCCCTGAACTCCACGGATGATGATTAAGTCGACGAAATTCTTGGCCACCGCGAAGACAAATGTTGCCACCGCCATAAGTGCAAGGCCAATGATGATGAAAATTTTGCGTTTTTCCAATTTATCGCTGGCAACACCGGCAAACGGTTGACTAAATGAACTGATCAATCCAAAGGCGGCAATCAAAATGCCGACCAAAGCTTCATCCGGCAGATTTAACCATCTGGATGGCAATGCAGCAACGTATAATGGCAAGACTATGATGAGAATGCTGTTCGAAAATGCATCAATGAATCTGGCGGCTGACAACGCCAGAACTTCTTTATTTACTCCTAATTTTTGTGCTAAAGAACTACCCATAACCCCTTCAGTTTTTGTTACAAACAAATAACTTAACGTTTTTCGATGAAAAGTTGAATGGATAGTTACAGAATTTTTTGTGAAAATAATATGGAGAGAGGAGGGGGAATTAGTTTGAACCGCAAATAAACGCGAATGGACGTGAATAATTTGAAATATTAAAATGGCCTTATGTTGGTTCTTTTCCTTCGGAAGGGAAAGGAGGTAAAATAATGCACAGTCTTGAAAGGTTTTAAGCCCCTCTCCTTACCAAGGAGAGGGGTTGGAGTGAGGTTATTTTTAGTTATTTTAAACCGCAAACGACGCTAAAAGCGATCGTCTATGGAACGAAAATCACTCTCCCGAAAACTCGTACTGTTCCATCCCGAGCACCGGACGCAACTCCACCAGATGCAGATACATATTCAGCACCGTCGCGGTATCCAATTCGCAGTAGTGTTTAATCTCGTCCAGGCGTCCCTTCTGAAAATATTCGTTCACCTGGCTCCCGTCCAGTTCATCCTTGGGATTTGGCATCCCAACGATATCTGCCAAAACGGTCAGCGGCTTGGTTTTGGTGTAATCCCAGTTTGCCCAGACCTGCATCAAATCGTAATGCGGCGAGGTGCGAAATCGCGCCAGTCTGGTGATATTTTTATCGGACGGTTCCAGACCGTTGTATGCCATTCGCTGCAGAATAAACGGGATGTCAAATCCCAAACCGTTGAAATGCAAATAATCGCCCCGGTGCGAGCCGATGACCTCATTAAAACCGTTCAGGACTTCTGTTTCATCAGCGCCGCAAAAGGATTTCAATCTGATCGTATTCGTGTCTTCTTTGTAGTATCCCAGGGAAATACAAACCACTTTCCCAAGATCGCCGTCCAGACTCGCCAGCTTGGAGTAATCCCAGAGATCATCGCCCTCGCGGTTCGCATTTATTTTCTCCAACCGGGAGTCCACGTAATCGTGGACAATCGGAGATAAATCTTCGTACTCACGTTGTGGGACCGTCTCAATATCGAGTGAGAGAATAGGCGTAGTCATAATTTAATCCTGTGAATTTGAAGTTATCGTTTTTTCGAAAATCCTTTCCTGCAAGCGTGATCAGTGTTTACAGCCACAATTTCCAGAGATCGAAAAACTGCTCAGGCTAACCCATCAATCTGGCCCGCGAGCTGAAAATCGTTCTCCGTAAGTCCGCCTTCACTGTGAGTGGTCAGTGTAAGCGTAACTTCATTGTAGCTTATCTGGATATCCGGATGATGGTTCAAATTTTCTGCAGGATTCACCAATTTGTTGACAAACTGCATCGACTGGATAAAATCATCAAATTTGAATGTGCGGGTGATGGAATTATCTCTTAATTCCCATTGATCAAGTTTTGACAATTTTTCCTGAATTTCGTCATCACTCAGTAATTCTGGCATATCAAGTCCTCCGTGTGATTGTTTTACACTTGAACTCATTTTACATATTCATCAAACCAATCACAAATCGCTTCCAAGCGGATGACCCGACGATCCGGGCGCCCGCTCCGGGACAGTTCGTGCGACTCTTCCGGGAACCGCAGAAATTCCACCGGAATTCCACGTAATCGTAAAGCGCTGTACAATTGCTCCGCCTGTTCCATCGGACACCGTAAATCCTGCTCGCTGTGAATGATTAACAACGGCGTTTCAATATGTTCTACATACTCCAGGGGAGACATCCGGCGATACCCTTCGCGATTTTCCCAGATCGGTCCGCCAAACTCTGCCTTGTCGGTAAAACCAAAATCCGAGGTCCCGGCCATACTCTCCATATTGACCACGCTACGCTGAGTCACACCGCCTTTGAACCGGTCGGTATGCCCCACCAGCCAGTTCGTCATATAACCGCCGTAACTTCCGCCGGTGACGCCAAGGAGATTCTTATTCACGCAATCGAATTGTTCAAAGAAATCAGTGGCTTTCACACAATCTTTATAATCGTCGCCGCCCCAGTCGTTGGTAATCGACCGCGCAAACGATTCGCTGTAGCCCTGACTTCCACTGGGATTGCAGTAAAACACCACGTATCCTCTGGAAGCCAGTAGCTGAAACTCGAAGAAAAACGAATCGCCGTACATCGCGCGCGGACCGCCGTGGATTTCGAGAATCGAGGGATATTTTTTGCCCTCCTCGTATCTCGCCGGTTTCATCAGCCAGCCCTGTACTTTGCCATTGACGCCGTCAAACCAGTGACATTCCGGTTTCACGATTTCGCGTTTTTTAAATAATGCATCATTAGCTGCGGTCAATCGCTTCCAACTCCCGGATTCCATATCCCTGACGTACACGTCCGCCATCTCGGTAGCGTCACCGCACAGGCACGCCAGTTTCGAGCCGGACTTATCAAAGGTCAACCCAAGGATATCCGCCGTCGATGTATCGTATTCACTCCAGGATTCATCCCTGAGGTCATACTTGTAAATATGCACCGCTCCTGAATCGCTGACGAGACAGTAAATCGATGTGCCATCCCGGGACCACAACGGTGCGCCGGTTCCCAGCGAATGACCCGCATCATTGATCATCATACTTCCGATGGAGCGATCGAATTCCGGATTGACATTCTTTGGATCTTCGCTTCCGTCAACCGGTACCAGCCAGAGATGTCGATGTGCGGCGCCCCAAACCTCGTCCGGATCGGTGTGGCCGATGTAAGCAACCCATTTCCCGTCCGGAGAAAGCTGTGGAAACTCTGCCGGACCGACTTCCTGTTTGGGGATTTCGCGGGCTTCTTCCTCGTCCAATTTCTGGATATAGATCCGGTTGTCGTTAATATTGAAATTGCTGGACTCAGTCGGATTGGCGCCAAAAACCAATGCTTTGCTATCGGGCGTCCAATTCAGCGAATCGTGGTTGAAATCCGTGGCAGTAATTTGCTTTATCTTGCCAGAGGACAAAGTCACCACATAAATTTGTTTATACTCGTCGTCAAGAAAACCTTTGCCCTGCAGTTTATACCACTTTTTGGTAATCCGCCTGACCGCCGGTTCTTCAGGATTGCCGTCGTCATCGGTTGGCTTGTTGGATTTGGCATAGGTAAAAGCAATTTTCTTGCCGTCGGGCGACCATTCGATTTCACCAATTTCTCCCCGATCCAGTGTGGTCAACTGCTGCGCCTCTCCGCCTCCTACTGGTAGCAAAAAGATCTGCGGAATTTCCTCATTTCGATTCGAGACAAAAGCAATCTGTGAATCATCCGGAGACCATTTGGGCGTGCTGTCACTCTGTTTTCCTCTGGTAAGTTGCTCCGGTTTTACTTTTCCATCAGTCGAGACCCGCCAGAGATGACTGTAATATTTGCGGTGTTTTTCCTGATCGATAATTCGCTGAACGTACACGACGGTTTCTCCATCGTGAGATATTTCCGGCTGGGATACGTATTTCAGTTCGTACAAATCTTCCGCAACAAACGGCTTCTTGCTCATAATAATTTCCTTCGGTTCCTGTTTATCGTGTTAGTTGTATTTCCGTCAAATATCCAAAATGGTCTGAGAGATGAATCCCACCTTTGGCTTCCGTTCCAAAGAGACTGGTGGATTTCACTTCCCAGTGAACTTTTGGCAAATCGGATATCCAGACATAATCAATCCGACGCGGCTGCAGGTCGTTTTTCCAGTTGAAGAATTCTTCTTTGGTGGGATTGGTTGGCTCGGGCTGATAAAACGCCTGGATGTTTGAGTTTCGATTTGGATCCCAGGTAAAAGATGGATCAAAGGGGCTTTTCATAAAACTATCGATATAACCGGCATCTTCCATTAATTCATATTCCGGGGAGCCAACTTTGGTATTAAAATCGCCGCCAATAATGGTACAAGTGCTGTCATTGGAATGATGGCTTACAAATCCCAACAGATTTTCGACTTCCTGATACCGTCGCTGGGAATGTCGGGCGAATTTTTCTGAAATACTCGCGAACTCGTCGTCGCTGAGTTCACCGGCTTCCCATTGCTGCCGGAGCATTCCTACCGTGTTGGAATCCAGTCCGGGACCGGCGTGCAGATGGGTGTTGAAGATATGTATTCGCCAGCTGTTTTTTTCGATGGCAACTCCCATCACCTGGCTAATTTCGTTGAAATGAAACGTAATCCAGTTGTTTGAAATTCCGGAGCCGGATATTTTCTCACGGCCCAGCGAATTTGCATCGAAATCGGGTTTGATTAAAATAGCATCGCCTTCCCGGAAATTAATGGGAATTCCAATCGGACCAATATGAATTCCGCCCATTCCAACAAAGGCAAATCCCTGATACCCGATGTCATAAGCCAACTGCCGCGCGTATTCCGGTACGGGATTGACTTCCTGCAAACAGATGACATCTGCCTGTACTGTTTTCAACTGTTTGACTAATAATTGGTAGCGTTTGTTTCGACGCTCCGGAGTTTCGTATTCGCCCATCTTCCAGACGCCTTCGTAGTTGAGTCCAGACCAGACGTTGATGGTGAGTATCTTGAGTGTCATAGTCTCCGCCTGCAAATTTATCACTGGAAAAATAAGGAATAACATCAACCAGAGATAGCACGTTTTCCGGGCATTCATAACTCACCTGTTGATTGCCAAGATGTTAGATGAAATAATTTCTGATATAATTTCCACGATTCAGGGCGAGACAAGCAACCGGTTTTTAAAGGACATATTCTATTTAATTGTACTGTAGAGACACGCGATCGCGTGTCTCTACCAAATCAATATAAAACATCATCCTCTTGATAGAGCCGTTTCATACCTGCTCCGATGTATCGGAGAAACGGTTCTACAATGAACTACCCCGAAGCAGAGTCCTTAGGGTATTCTTTGATTCAAAACAGATTTACTTCCCAGTACTTCCGAACCCGCCAGAACCGCGCGTGGTTTCAGTCAGATCATCAACCAATGTATATGAAATTGGTGAGCCGTTCATCGCAACCAGCTGAAAAAGCCGTTGGCCTGCTTTAACGGTGTAGACCTCAGATTTGATATTGTCACAGTACGCCATCAACTCGCCGCGATACCCTGCGTCGATGAGTCCCACGGAATTACACATTCTCAGCGGTGTCTTGGAAATGCTGGAACGCGGAATCAGCCAGTACGGCCTCCCTTCTTCGGTTTCGCACGCAATCTGCAATTTGATCGGTTTGGTTTCGCCAGGCTGGAAGGTTATCGACTCCGGACAGTACAAATCCAGTCCAGCGTCGCCATCGTGAAAATGGCCGTGATCTTCATAAAACGGCTTCACTTCGTCTGAAAGTGGAAGAATATGCAACTTCATAAAATTAATCTCTGCTTATCAATTGAGAAAGAATAGTTCGAGCGATTTCCTTGCTCTTGACGCCTACTTCCTTGGTGGGACCGACGCAACTGGGACAGCCTTCCTTGCAATCGCAGGCATCAATCACTTCCAGCGCTCTTTGGAGCAACACGTCGTGTTCGTCAAAAAGTTCGGGACTGAATCCCACGCCGCCGGGATAATTGTCGTAGAGAAAAATCGTCGGCTGGAAACGCTGCATTGCCTCCATATCCACCAGATTTTCGGTTTGCTGTCCGTTTTCGTTGGTGCTGTAAACACCGCGCTCAAATCCGGTGCTGCGGACATACCATTCTGCAGACTTATCGCCGATTGCGCGGTCAATGTCCGTGATTTCACACATCAAACTCAACGACGCCACGTGATGGAGCACGTACGACATTCCCAAAATTCCATCGATAATGTCCGCGCGTTGGTACGATAGATTATTTAGCAGCGCTTCGGGTATGGTAAACCAGTACGCGGTGGTGTGCATCTCGTCGTCCGGGAGTTCGATTTTCCCGTAGCCGACGTTCTCCGATGTATAGAATTTGATCTTCTTGTATCCCACCACCTTGTTCACCACATGCACTTCACCGTGCTCCACCAGCAACGGCCCGGATCGTTTATCCTCGAATTCATCCAGCACCCGGACATTAGTATAATCGATGGCATCAGTGAAATAATCTGAGTCGGTTTCACGAACAAACGCTTTGCGATTTTTCCAGTCCAGTTCTTCAACCACAAACTGATTGCCCTCTGCAAGATAAATGGCCTCAGGATAGATCGTCTGTCGCGCGCTGGTGTAATCGACCTCGGCAAGAATGCGATTCTCATCATCCCGATTCACCACCACGAAATTACGCTCGTCCACACTGCGTAAACTCACGTTCTGTGCAGGATACGAATCCGCAGTCCAGTGCCACTGATTTCCCATCTGGTGGACGATCTGGTTCTCCTGCAAATATTGCATTACCGCCGTGACATCTTCACCGCTGACATTGCCAAAATTTTCATCTTTTTGCAGCGGGAGTTCGAACGCCGCACACTTCAAATGACTGACCAGAATCGTAATATTGTTGGGATTGATGAGCGCGTTTTCCGGCGATTTCTCGAAGAAATATTCCGGATGCGTGACAATATATTGATCCAGTGGATTGCTCCGCGCCACTAATATCGCTGCGGACTCTTTGCCGCGACGTCCGGCGCGTCCGGCTTGCTGCCACGTGCTCGCAATTGTGCCCGGATATCCGGCAATAATGCAAACGTCCAGACTGCCAATATCAATGCCAAGTTCCAGCGCATTGGTGGCAACCACTCCAATGATGTCACCTTCGCGAATACCCTTTTCGATCTTGCGGCGCAGATTCGGCAAATATCCACCGCGATAACCGGCAATTCTGGACGGTTCGGCAATTTTCTTGCGTTCGAGTTTATCTTTAAAATATTTCGTCAGCACTTCCACGTTGAGTCGGCTCAGCGCAAATACAATCGTCTGAACGGCATTCTCCAGGTACGGGAGCGCCAGGTTCCGTGCCTGTTTTACGTAATTTGCACGTATGCCCAGTTCCTTGTTTACCACTGGCGGATTGTAAAAGTAAAACGACTTTTCAGAGTTCGGCGCGCCGTTATCGTCTATGAGTTCGAATTCGGACTCAACCATGCGCTCTGCCAGCGATTTGGGATTAGCGATAGTTGCCGAGCAGCAGATGAATTGCGGGTTTGCGCCGTAATGCATGGCAACACGCTTTAACCGACGGATGACGTTGGCGAGATGACTCCCAAACACACCACGGTAATAGTGGAGTTCATCTAGCACAATGTAATCCAAATTCTGGAAGAGCTTCACCCACTTGGTATGGTGCGGCAAAATCCCGGTGTGTAGCATATCAGGATTTGTGATAATGATATGTCCCTGACTCCGGATCGCTTTCCGCGCGGCTTGCGGCGTATCGCCGTCGTACGTAAACGTCTTGATCTCGAGATCAGGATTCTCTGGCTCGATGGACTCAAGTCCTTCAATCAGAGAATGCACCTCGTGCATCTGATCCTGCGAAAGTGCCTTCGTTGGAAAAAGATAAAGTGCGCGGGTGCTCTGCTTTGTCAGAATCGACTGCAACACCGGCAAGTTATAACACAACGTTTTCCCGGAAGCGGTCGGCGTGACGACAACAATGTTCTCGCCTGAATGCAGCGCATCATAAGACTGTCGCTGGTGACTGTATAATTTGGTGATCCCGCTATTCTCCAAAACCCGGATCAGTCGTGGATCAACATCTTTGGGAAAACTCTCAAATTTTCCGGTTTTGCGTGGCAGTATTTTTTTTGCCGTGACGTTGAACCGGAATGCTTTGCTGTCTTCAAAGCGATTAATCAGTTCGGAAACATTCAGTTGCTGCTCTAGCATGTGCTCACCGTTTCAATCAAAATGCTGAAAACTAGTCAAATCCTCAGGGTATCGGGTTTGCGAGAAATCTATCTATGGAATGTATTGCCAATGCAGTTGATTCAAAAACTTCCGCTCGAATACCGACATCTCTGGCGCCTTGAATATTTTCAGGCCGGTCATCCAGAAAGAAGGTATGTGCGGGCATTAGTTTATATTCGTTTAACGTATGGTGATAAATCCTGGGATCAGGCTTTTTAAGATGAATTTCGTAGGAAAGTACCGACGCATCCGCCCACGAAATGAGCGAAAACGAACGCTCAATAGCCGCAATATCCAGGGCGTTTGTGTTGGACAAAATTATAACCTGCAAATGTTCTCTGTGTGCATCAATGTGCTCTTTCAGTTCGCGGTTCAGTTGAAAACTTTGCCCCATGATATCTTCAATCTCACGGATGGATGGCGTGTTGTCAGGCTGCAGCGCGTGTGACAGGCGTGTTACGAATTGGTCTGGAGTAATTTCGCCCAACTCCAGGTCTTCGTGCAGGTCATCGCTGTTAAAAAATGGCCTCAGCGCATCCGGAGATACTCCGAGATCCCCGGATAATTTCCGGATAGTTGGCGCTCGATCAACCTGCACCAAAACATTTCCTAAATCACACACTAACGCGGGTCGTTGTCCCCGTAAAATAATGTAATTCGCTCCCGTTATTGAAGGCGATTCCGGTCAATTTCAGGTAAAATACCCATGGAAAACGCGTGCAATACTTTGGAGACCGTATCTTTTTGGGTCCGCTCAGAATCTTCTGCGTGCTCATACCCATACACTACAAAGTAGAGATTTTTATCAAAGAAGTGCATGACGCGCTGCCAAAATTCACTCACCTGGTACCACTCCAGTGTGGTGGTAAACTGACTTTCCTCATTTATGTAATCCCAGAGATTTCTGCGTGCCAGGATAATGGTGTAAATGACCTCATGCAAAGGTATCTCCTGATCGTGCAATTCCATCCCGATCTGCGTAAAGAAATGCGCGACGCCTTCATCGTCATAAGAAGAGCGATCCAGATATGAACCCAGGTGCTGATACACCTCCCGTATATGATTTTCTAACTCGAAATCTTCTATATTATGAAATGAAGGAGTCACCGGATGGGATCGCAGCGTTTCCGCCCATTGTTTTTCTAATCGTCCTGCCCGGCTTTCCACCAGCTGAACGATTCGATCCGATAACATAGTTACCTCCTTAGTTTTCTATTTATTACAGCTGAAAAATATAGTGGTATCGGTGAACAATGACAACACGAACACCAAAAGAAGTTATCGAAAGAGCGAGCGGAGAGATATCCAAATTACACGAAATGGTATGGAGATATAAAGAAGAAATCCGACGACAAGATTAAACAGTTGCTGGTGAACACGATCATAGTATTTTTCGAAAAAGCGAAAAAAACTCACGTGTGAGCTCACGACCATCTTGGCCTTTTCACTGTTCACACTCACTCCCTGGTGGTGGACGATTTTAGCCGGAGGATAAAACATAATTTTATATCCGGACTGTTTTACCCGATAACACCAATCGACGTCGTTAAAAAACATGGGGAAATCTTCATCGAGATCACCAACTGTATCCAAGACCATTTGTGATGTAAACAATGCAGCGCCCTGAGGTTGATCAACTTCCCGGATTTGCTGGTGATCGAAATCACCCATTTTCCAGCCATTGAAAAAGCGACTTTCCGGAAACAGTCTGTTTATTCCAAAGATGTTAAACACCACGTCGCGATGCTTTGGGAACCGGCGGCAGGAGGATTGTATACTGCCATCCGGATTCACCAATTGCGGCGCGACGACCCCAACCGATCGATCATTGCGAAAATATTCTAACAGTAATTCCAGAGATTCTGGTTGTAATTCGGTATCCGGATTCAGGATTAAAATATACTCGCCAGTCGCGGTACCAATGCCCTGATTGACGGCTGGCGCAAAATAACGATTCGAGTCATTGAAGATAAATTGGCCTGGAATACCTTCCGGGAGAAATTCTTTGATAATGGATTGAGAAGCGTCTTTCGAAGCATTATCGACGACAATGACTTCCAGTGGCACAGCGGAAGATTGTCGCTGAACCGAGGCAAGACATGCACCAATATAGTCAGCGCTGTTATACGTGACAATAACAATGGATAATTCAGGGGCCATACGGTGGGATCAGGAGTCGTCCGGGGAATTCATCAAATCCCTGAGTTTCTCCTGTTCACGTTCTATGCGCTCAATATTGGATGATTTATCCCGCATCATTTCCAACACTTCGTAGGCTTGTTCATACAATCCCTGTGTCCGGAGCACATCAGCAAATGTAAACGTCGCCATGCGCGGCGTGATAGTTAATTTGGCTTCGTTGGACGGTTTGGGACGCGGTTTTACATGATCTGCAATATTTTCTTCCGGCGGCTCTTCAATCGGGACTTCAACACTGATATCTTCATCGGATTCTACTGGTTCATCTGCTTCCTGAACTGCTTCTTCCGCTTGCTCAGATGATTTCTCTTCCTGCGGCTCATTGGTTACATCTTCCAAATCTTCAAATTCATCGATCTCGTTCGCGTCCTCTTCAAAATCCACATCAGCGTCTTCAGTATCCTCTTCAAGATCGAGGTCAAGATCGTCCAGATCAATTTCTTCGTCACCCTCGATTTTTTGCTCTATTTCATCTTCCGCTTCTTCCGGCGAGACGTCAGCTTCCCCGAGGGTTTCCAGATCTTCTGCTTCTTCTGAGTCCTCTTCTTCAGCAGAAGGCAGTTCATTTTCAGATTTGCCCGCATCTTCAATTTTGAAGATGTCGAATTGTTGGAGGGCTTCCTTCACGTCGTCATCCACATCTTCTATCTCTTGCAGGCGATTCAGAAATGCAGTTGACGATTCAGCTTCTTCTTCGAGACCATATTTTTTCTTGAGCACAGAAAGCAGCTCTTCCTGAGACATCGATTCAATTAAATCGCGACTGAGTCCGAGGCCTTCGATTGCTTCCGGTGCGCGTTCGCTGTCCTGATTCGCGATCTCTGCAAAATCGACGTTCGTCCGCTTGAGATCCTCCTTGAAGGGACGTGGCGCTTCCTCTTCGATTTTTTCAGTTTCTTCTTCAGTGCCTTCATCTATATCTTCTTCAGGGAGCGCTTCAGTCTCTTCTTCCAACGATTCTTCCAGGGGAAATTCTTCGGATTCTGCTGGTTGCTCGAACTCTTCTGGCTCCTGTAGCTCGTCGAGGTCAAATTCTTCTTCAAAATCTTCCGCAGTTTCCTCTTCGTCAAGCATTTCCCCTTCAAAATCCGGCGGCGCAAAATCGGACTCTTCTTCAGCTTCGTGGAATACTTCTTCCAGAAATTCGTTTTCTTCGCCCTCCTGCGCTGGCAGATCGTCTACTTCCGGTTCGGGCGTTTCCTCATCATCCAGATATTCACCAACCGGCTCCTCTTCTTCATCAAAGTCAAGATCTTCAAGTATGTCGTCTTCATCTGCCTCGGTGAGTGGTTCTTCTTCTGCACTGCCTTCGGACTCTTCTTCAATATCCCCGATATCTTCGGGAGCTGCTTCGACTGGTTCGTCAAGTTCAGGCTCTTCAACGACCTCGCCTTCATCTTCCTCCGCTGATATTTCTTCCAGAGATTCCAGAGCCGTTTCATATTCGCTGTCCATATCCAAAAGCACTGCAACGATATCGGTCTGCTCCTGCTCAGACAGGTCAACCGCTTCGGTATTTAGTAATAATTCCGCAGCCAACAGACAGGCGCGGTCTTCTTCCAGCGTACGGAAAAGGTAAGCTTTTGCATCCGCATACTTTTCCTCTGCCATTGCCACCCGAGCATAAATCAGCCAACCGGTAGCAAGATGTGGAAACTGTTCCACACCTTCCGAGCAAATTTCATTCGCCCGGTTAATATCATCTGCCTCTAACAATCGCTCGGCGTATAGCGGAAATAATGCAGAAGTTACATTTTCTTCAAAATACGTTTCTAAAAATTCTTTGTTTAAAGTCATAGTTTTCTCACGGTTTAAAGTGGGATATTCCCGTGCTTTTTCCGGGGATTTGAATCAACTTTGTTCTCCAGCATTCTGAGCGCCTTGATCAGTCGAAGTCGCGTCTGGTGCGGTTCAATAATGTCATCGATAAATCCGCGCTGTGCGGCAATATACGGATTGGCGAACTTGTCGCGAAATTCTTTCGTGCGTTTTTCTGTGGTTTTTTCCGGGTCGTCGGATTCTGCAATTTCCCGGCGGAAAATCACTTCAACCGCACCTTTCGGGCCCATGACCGCAATTTCTGCTGTTGGCCATGCAAAATTCATATCGCCACGGATATGTTTGGAATTCATAACATCGTAAGCGCCGCCGTAGGCTTTTCTGGTAATTACCGTCACTTTCGGGACAGTGGCTTCGGAGAAGGCATAGAGCAATTTGGCGCCGTGTTTGATGATACCGCGCCACTCCTGTTCAGTCCCTGGCAGAAATCCCGGTACGTCCTCGAACACGACCAGCGGAATATTAAACGCATCACAAAAGCGCACAAATCGAGCGCCTTTGATGGCGCTGTCAATATCGAGTACGCCAGCCAGAACTGCCGGTTGATTCGCTACAATGCCAATCGGCTGTCCGTCCAATCGCGCAAACCCAACCAAGATATTTTGAGCATATTCCTCGTGGACTTCGAAAAAATTACCGTTGTCAACGATTCGGTTGATGACTTCGTGCATGTCGTATGGCTTATTGGGACTTTCGGGGACCAATGTATCCAGGTCTTCTTCCATCCGATCGATCGGGTCGCCGGTCTCTTCTCTGGGAGGATCTTCCATATTATTCTGCGGGACAAATCCGAGCAGCGTTTTAATACCTTCGATGGCATTTACCTCGTTATCGCACGCAAAATGTGCCACGCCGCTTTTTGTCGCGTGAGTCATTGCCCCGCCTAATTCCTCCGAGGAGACTTGTTCGTGGGTGACCGTTTTCACCACATTGGGACCGGTCACAAACATATAACTGGTATTTTTTACCATAAACGTGAAGTCGGTGATGGCGGGACTGTATACCGCGCCACCGGCACACGGTCCCAGAATCGCAGAGATCTGGGGAATCACGCCGCTGGCAAGCGTATTGCACAGGAAGATGTCCGCATAACCACCAAGACTGACCACGCCTTCCTGAATCCGGGCGCCACCGGAATCGTTCAACCCAATAATCGGCGCGCCGGTTTTCATCGCCAGATCCATAATTTTTACGATTTTTTCCGCGTGCGCTTCGGAGAGCGAACCACCAAACACAGTAAAATCCTGGCTGAACGCGAAGACTTTGCGTCCGTTGACTAATCCAAAACCTGTGACCACACCATCGCCGGGAAATTTCTTATTTTCCAGGCCAAAATTGCTGGAGCGATGTTCCACCAGCATATCGATTTCTTCAAAGGTTCCCCTATCGAACAGCAGATTCAGCCGTTCCCGCGCGGTTAGTTTACCCTTATCGTGCTGTTTTTCGATCCGCTCTTCGCCGCCACCCTTTTGGGCTTCGGCTTTTCGCTCGCGTAACTCTTTGACTTTATCGTGATTCGGCATAACAGCTCAGATTAACCCCCGGTTTACAAAACTTGTGTATTCATTGCCAGCAATGATCAGATGATCGTGCACCGGAATGTCCATCAATTTGCCAGCGTCGACTAACTGCTTCGTAATCTTGATATCATCCGGACTCGGTTCCGGATTTCCGCTGGGATGATTGTGCATCAGGATAATTCCAGCGGCACTCTCCGCGATCGCGATTTTGAACACTTCCCTGGGATGCACCAAACTGGCCGTCAGATGTCCCTTGGTCACCAGGATATTCCGCTCGATATAATTGGAATTGTTCACCGTAATAATCCGGAATTCCTCGTGTTTTAAGTGCTGCATCAACGGAATATAGACGGCAGCCACATCTTTGGGCGATCGAATTGAAATAGGATCCCGGTTTTTTCGGCTGGACTCCAGCCGGCGCGCCAGTTCAAACGTTGCCATCAGCGTGATGGCACGCGCATCACCGACGCCGTTGAATTCTTTGAGATCGCCCAGATTGTAAGTTGCGCAGTTATAGAGTCCTTCAGATCTGGTGAGCATAGTTTTGGCCAAATCGACAGCGGTGATATTTTGGGTACCGCCGCCCAGAATGATCGCAAGCAATTCCGCATCGCTGAGTTGTCCCGGGCCAAATTTCACCAGTTTTTCTCTGGGACGTTCGTCTTCCGGCCAATCGGTGATTTTTCCGTGATAATCTTTTGGCTCGTGAAGACTTTCTGACATCCCTGGTTATTCCCTGTTTTCTTTTACCCAGTTTTCAACGTAATCGACAATTTCTGTGGTTGGTGTACCCGGACCGAAGAGTTCGCCGACGCCTATTTCTCTCAGCTTCTCCATGTCCTTCTCTGGAATAATTCCGCCGCCGGTCAGCAGCACATCATCCAGACCATTTTCCTGCATTAATTTCAGAGTTTTGGGGAAAAGCGTCATGTGGGCGCCGGACAAAATTCCAAGCGCCACCACATCCGCGTCTTCCTGCATTGCAGCGTTCACAATCATTTGCGGGGTTTGGCGCAACCCGAGATAAATAACTTCCATTCCGGCATCCCGGAAAGCGCTCGCCATCACTTTCGCGCCGCGATCGTGTCCGTCCAGTCCGGGTTTTGCAATAATGACTCGAATTTTTCGCTCCATAAAATATACCTCTACCGATTTTTACTATCCAAGATAATAGTGACAGGCCCTTCGTTCACGAGATGTACGTCCATCATCGCGCCGAATTCACCTGAAGCAACTTCCACGTCCTGTTGACGGAGTTGCTGCATAAATTCCTCATATAACTCGGTGGCCATGTCCGGATCAGCCGCGTGGATGTAACTGGGGCGGCGCCCTTTTTTTGTATCAGCACACAGTGTAAATTGCGATACCATCAGCGCACTGCCGCCCACATCCTTCACCGATAAATTCATCTTATCATCTTCATCATTGAAGATACGTAAATTGGCCGACTTTTCTGCAAGATACTCCACATCTTCTGATGAATCGTCTTCAAACACTCCCAGTAAGATTAACAACCCGTGATCAATTTGCCCGGAGATTTGGCCATCGATGGTAACTTTGGCGTCCCGGGCGCGCTGCAACAGTGCGATCATTAATCGAACCATACGTTCTGATTGCCAAAACGCTCACGTAGTTTTGTAATCAGGTGCTGATCTGCGGCGACGGTAAACTTCTTTGCGTGAACCACTCGGGTATTTTGCGTGGCGGTATTTATATGAAAAAGCAAATTACAATCACCGTCGTAGCGAGCGCACAGTTTCCTCAGAGATTCCACATCCGTGGTTTTCATTTTATCGACTTCCACGTTGAGATGCAGGTTTTTAGCATAGACTTCTCTGGCCTGCTCCAGCGGAATAACCTTCTCTGCGATGAGTTTTATACCATCGTCGTCTCGTCCCTGATCGGAAATGCGGCCCTCCACAAAAACCATTTTATCGGGAATAATATACTGTTTCGCCTCGGCAAAGGTATCCGGGAAGATGACGAGTTCGGCTTCACCCTGTAGCCCTTCGATGGTGACGAACGCCATCTCTTTATTGCCGCGCTTGGTATAGTGGATTTTCATTTCGGTGATTAATCCACCGACTCTAATTGTGCCATTCATCTTGTTTGCAGTTTCCGGATCGGTCAGGTCAATGTTGTTAAATACATCCAAAATATCCTGATACTTCTGCAACGGATGCCCTGTAAGATAGAAACCTATGAGCTCTTTCTCCATCTTCATTCGTTGCTGTCCGGTCCAGTCATTAACATCAGGAAGCGTTGGAGTGCTGATGAGACTGTCAGTTCCACCATCACTGCTCCCAAACAGATCGGTCTGGGACGTGTCCTGCTGCGCCTGATAGTGTTGCCCGAAATGCAGCGCCAGTTCAATTGCTTCAAATTTCTGTGCCCGGCTTCCGGGGAACGAATCCATCGCACCGGATTTAATCAGACTTTCGAACACTTTCCGGTTAACCAGATGCAAATCCACGCGTTTGGCGAAATCGAAAAGTGATTCAAACGGTCCGTCATCCTCGCGAACTGAGGAGATACTTTCCGCGGCTTTCAGTCCGACATTTTTAATGGCGTTTAGCCCAAACACGACCTGGTTGTCCCGGACAAAGAAATTGGCTTCGCTATGATTGACATCCGGCGGCTGAACCTCGATTCCCATCTTGCGGCAATCGCCGATCAGCGTTACGACCCGGTCCGTGTCGTTCATTTCACTGGTCAGGTTGGCCGCCATAAATTCTGCGGGATAATATGTTTTCAGATAGGCGGTTTTATAAGCGACCAAAGCGTAAGCAGTACTGTGACTCTTGTTAAAACCGTATTGTGCAAATTTATCGATCAGGTCAAAGATCTCTTCGGCGTCTTTTTTCTTCAGCCCATTTTCGACGGCGCCGTCAATAAATTCCGAGCGCAGGCGGGCCATCACATCTTTCTTCTTCTTTCCCATCGCCTTGCGCATAATATCTGCTTTTGCGAGCGAGAAGCCGGCCACCCGATTGGCCAGTTGCATCACCTGTTCCTGATAGACGATGATACCGTACGTGTCTTTCAGTATCGGTTCCAGAGATGGATGGAGGTATTCGACTTTGGCTTTGCCGTGTTTCCGGGCGATGTAATCGTCGATCATATCCATCGGACCGGGACGGTACAGCGCATTCATCGCAATAAGATCTTCGAAGGCGTTCGGCTGCAGTTTTCTCAGATACTCCTTCATTCCAGAGGATTCAAACTGAAAAATACCGGTCGTGTTGCCTTCCGCAAAAGTTTTAAAAACTTTGGCATCGTCAAGGGGAACTTGATCGATATCGACAGATTGCCCGCGGGTTTCTTCGATCATATCGACCGCGTCTTTAATCACCGTCAACGTCCGCAGCCCAAGGAAGTCCATCTTGAGAAGTCCCATTTCCTCGAGGACAGTCATATCCCACTGGGTGGTGACATCTCCGTCTGGCGATTTATACAGAGGCGCGTAATTGGTCAGTTTTCCCGGCGCAATCACCACACCGGCGGCATGAATTGAAGAATGCCGGTGCATGCCTTCCAGCACCTTTGAATATTCGATCAGTTTGGCGTGGGTCTCGTCCTGGCCTTTGACTTCCTGAAGTTCCTTCACCTGATCGATAGCATCTTCGAGTTTGATGTTCAGAGAATTCGGCACCAGTTTCGCGATGCGATCGACTTCGCCGTAACTCATTCCGAGCACGCGGCCGACGTCACGCAACACCGCTTTGGCTTTCATCTTTCCGAAAGTGATAATCTGGGAAACGTTATCCTCGCCGTAACGGTCGCGAATGTACTCGATGACTTCGTTGCGCCGATTATAACAAAAATCGATATCGATATCCGGCATAGACACGCGTTCCGGATTCAGAAATCGTTCAAAGAGCAGATCGTACTTGATTGGATCGAGATCGGTAATCCGGAGCGCGTACGCCACCAAACTTCCTGCGGCAGAACCGCGTCCCGGGCCAACCGGAATGTCGTGATCTTTCGCATACTGCACAAAATCCCGGACAATCAGGAAGTACCCGGCAAAGCCCATATTCTTGATAATGCCGAGTTCGTGATCCATGCGCTCCTGAATCTCTGGCGTGATTTCGCCGTATAATTTTTTGACACCGCGTTCGGTGAGAATCCGGAGATATTCGTCGGCATCCCGGACATTTTCTTCCTCGGGAATCGGGAATTCCGGCAGCAGATAATTTCCCATCTCAATGTTGACATCGCACTGATCGGCGATCATTGCCGTGCGCTCCATCGCGTCCGCATCGTTGGGAAACAGGTCAAACATTTCGTCTTCGCTCTTGAAATAAAACTCCGGCGTTGCGTAAGCGATGCGTTTGTTGTCCGTCAGTAATTTGCCGCTGCCAATACAAATCAGCGCATCGTGTGCGTTGTGGTGTTCCTTGCGCATATAATGGCTGTCGTTGGTCACCACCAATGGAATTCCGGTTTCCTTCGAGAGCTTGCGCATTCCGGGACGGACAATGTCTTCTGCCTCGATACCGTGGTTTTGGAGTTCGAGATAAAAATCTCCGTGAAATATTTCATGCAGTTCCAGTGCGCGCTGTTTCGCCAGATCGTAATGATCGTTCAGCAGTACTTCCTGGACGATTCCCTTGAGGCATGCAGCAGACGCGATGAGCCCTTCGCTGTATCGTCGGAGCAACTCATTGTCGACCCGGGGCCGATAGTAAAATCCCTCCAGATAACCGTGCGACACCAGCTTCATCAGGTTGCTCCAGCCGGTGTCATTCTTGGCCAGAACGATGAGATGATTGTAATTCCAGCCGCCGCGATTGGTGGTGGTTTTTTCAAACCGGGATCCCTGTGCGACGTACAATTCGCACCCGAGAATCGGTTTGATCCCTGCCTTGGTCGCCTTTTTATAAAATTCGATTGCGCTGAACAAATTGCCGTGCTCGGTGAGCGCCACCGCCGGCATCTCATTTTCCACCGCCGCGGCGACTAAATTGTCAACTGTGCAGGCGCCGTCCAGCAGACTAAAATCGGAATGAGCGTGTAGGTGAACAAACTCGGACATAAATGAATCTCGAAAAAGTTAATAATTACAAAGTTCCAACGAAAACGGCCAGGAGCCCAACGAACATATCCACCTTCAAAATCTGGCTCAACCGGCGATACTCTTTTGCAGTTTTTGAGCGCCAAAGCTGAGTTGTAATATATACAATCGGCACATCAACGCCAACCACAACTGTGAGTAAATAATAGACATTGTAGATGTTCAAAAAATAGGGCACAAGCACTCCGAAAATCAAGATGAGAAACAGCAAACTTGCAATCAATTTCGCAGGGATTTCTCCCGCCAGCAACGGCAGGGTTTTCGCCTGTTCCACGGCGTCACCTTTGACATCTTCAAGATCTTTGATCATCTCGCGTCCCCACGTATACACAAAGCCGATAAACGCCGGAGGCCACGCTGCCCAGAGACGCCCAAATGCACTGGCGCCATAGAAAAATGCTACGGCGATCATTATTGAAACTACCACATTTCCAATGATGGGTTGGCGTTTCCACCAGCGGGAATAGCCGATGAGCAGAACCACCGAAACGGCCGCCAGCAGGAACGGTTCGAACCGAATTAGTGCCGAAGCACTTAATCCAATGAAAAACAGAACATAGGCAAAGACTCTTGCTCCATTTCGAGAGATTTTACCAGAGGGAATCGGACGCTCGGGACGATTAATTTTGTCGATTTCGTAATCGTAATAATCGTTAATGGCATTGGCGGCTCCAGTGAAAGTGACAACCGTAACAATCGTCAACCAGAAAATATTATTGACCGCAAGATGTCCGGTAAGATACGCTCCGAGCAACACGCCGATGATCCCAATGACCACGTTGAGTGGACGCATAATCTTGATATAGGCAAGGAGTGTTGGCATAATTTAATAGATCATGATTCTTGTAATATCTCACCACCTCACCCTCTGTCCCTCTCCTTGACAAGGAGAGGGATGATAGCCCTCCAAACTTTATTGGCCGAGGAAGCCCCTCTCCTTCAGAAGGAGAGGGGTTTGGGGTGAGGTCATTTTTAACCTCAAAAATAGTTGTTATTATATAGAATATCCAACCAGATCAGGATTTCATGGGTTTGCTACCAGCACCCGATCCTGGTCGTTGTAATCCTTGATAAATCTAATGTCAGACCAATTCTGTTCACCGAAAATTTTTCTGATAGAATCGCTCTGGTGCGAGCCGCCAATTTCGACAAAGATTTGTCCGTCACTCTGTAACCAATCTGAAAAATTTTCAGCGAAATGACGATAAAAAAGTAACCCGGAGTCTTCAGCAATCAGCGCATTTTTTGGCTCAAATTTGGAGATGTCTTTGTCCAAAGATGCAAATTCATCCTTTGAAACGTACGGCGGATTACTCACAATCAAATCATACTGAATTCCCGGCGGCTCATTTTGTAAAACATCCAGTTGCCGAAACGTAATTTTGTCCGCGACTCCATTAATTTCCGCATTGTCTCTGGCAACCTCCAACGCCTCTTCTGAAACGTCGATCGCGATAACTTCACTATCTTCCACAAATCGCGCCAAACTGACAGTGATGCATCCGCTGCCGGTACCGATGTCCAGAATTTTTCGCGAATCCTTTGGACGAGCGCGCAGCCAGTCGATGGCGTGCTCTACGAGGATTTCCGTCTCTGGCCGGGGAATCAGAACGGAAGGATTCACCTGAAACGGCAATCCCATAAATTCGGTTTCACCGATGATATACTGCACCGGTTCGTGATTCAGTCGCCGTTTGAGGAGTTGCTTGAACTGCCCGGTTTCAGCGGATGTTAATGGCTTTTCAAAATTGGTGTACAGATCAACGCGGGAGCACTCCAGCACAAAAGTGAGCATCCACTCCACATCTGTCCGTGGCGAAGGAAAGCCCTTCTCCTGAAGGTAATTCGTTGTCCAGTTTATAAGATCAATGACACGCCAGATCTCCGGAGCCGTATTTGTCTCTGGCATGAAGAAAGAAGTATTACTGAGTTTGAGTTAGATTGGATGAAACGTTGTTTTGTTGACTGGATAAATTTTTCACGCGACTTCCATAGTTTCCAGTTTTTCCATCCGGTCGGCGACTTTGATCTGATCGATGAGTTCATCCAGATCGCCGTTCATAACATTCTCGAGATCGTACAGCGTGAGGTTAATCCTGTGATCGGTTACTCGTCCCTGCGGAAAATTATACGTCCTGATCTTGGCGCTGCGATCACCGCCACTTACCATCGACCGGCGCTGCGCATCCCGTTTCTTCTGCTGCTCTTCCTGTTCCTTCGCAAGCAAACGCGACCGCAACACTTTTAAGGCTTTGGCTTTGTTCTTGTGCTGCGATTTTTCATCCTGGCACTGCACAACCAAGCCAGTGGGAATATGAGTAATCCGCACTGCCGAATCGGTGGTATTCACGCTCTGTCCGCCAGGACCTGTCGAGCGATACACATCGATTCGCAATTCGTTGGGATCAATGTCAATGTCGATATCGTCGGCTTCCGGCAGCACAGCCACCGACGCCGCGGAAGTATGAATGCGTCCGCTGCTCTCGGTCTCCGGCACGCGCTGGACGCGATGAACGCCGCTTTCAAATTTCATCGTTCCGTACACCGGTCCACCGCTGACGGAAAAAATAATTTCCTTATATCCACCAACGCCGGTTGGATTTTCAGACATATTCTCGATTTTCCAGCCTTTGGATTCAGCGTAGCGGGTGTACATCCGGTACAAATCTGCGGCAAACAGTGCGGCTTCATCACCGCCGGTGCCGGCACGGACTTCAATAATGGTATTCTTCTCATCGTTGGGATCTTTGGGGATCAACATCATCCGGATCTCTTCAAGAAGTTTTTCCTGTTGAGCATACAAATCGTCGAGTTCTTCACGAACGATAGACTTCAGTTCCTCATCTTCACTCTCAAGGATTTCCTCATCTTCCGCAATCTGTCGATTTAGCTCTTTTAACGGATGATAAGACTGAATCACCTCGGAAAGTTCATTGTGCTCCATCGATAATTTTCGAAACCGATCGGTGTCGTTGATAACCTCAGGATCAGAAAGCAACTGAGTAATCTCATCATACCGATCCTCGATCCGATCCAGTTTCTCCAGAAGTCCGTTTTGATTATTCTCGCTCATGCAACTGCTTCCGCAACATATTCTTTGCCAGCATATTCCTCGTATCGTTCACCAAAAGCACCTTTCAGCGCGGCGACCGCAACCTCGACCTGGCTTTCATCCGGTTCGGAAGTGGTGATGCGCTGCAGCCAAAGTCCCGGCTTCGCCAGTCCCCGAAAAAATGCTCTGTTCATATTTGCGCTGGTTAGTTTGATTACTTCGTACGATGCGCCACCCACTAACGGTAGGAATATCAAATGTGCCACAATTCTGATCGGCAGAGAAATCTGTCCGATGCCCGCCATGATCAGCGTGTCGATCAGCGCATAAATCAGGATCGCCGACAGCATAACGATAAACAGAAAACTGGTGCCGCATCTGGGATGAAACGTGGTAAACCGCTTGGTGTTTTCCCAGTTGAGATCCAATCCTGCTTCGAAGGTGAACACAGTTTTATGCTCGGCGCCGTGATACTCGAACAACCGCTTCACATCGTTCATCCAGGAGATAATCCAGAGATAAAGCAGGAAAAACGTAATCCGAAACGCGCCGGCCACCAGATTAAACGCCAGCATCTGTTTTTCGATGTTCAGCAATTTGGTGGTGATCCAGAGCGGAGCAATCACAAATAAGCCAATGCCAAGCGCGAAGGCAAAAATCGTGGTTAAAACCGTCGTAAATTTGCTCGGCTTGTTTTCCTCCGGATTTTCACCTTCATCTTCCAACATGCGGTCTGCCGACCATTGCAAGGTGGACATCCCGAGTTTCATCGATTCGAATAATCCGATCACGCCCCGAATAAACGGATATCTTGCCCAGCGATGTCGTTGGTTCAGCGGTTCATATTTATGATTATCGATAGTAATCGAACCATCTTTCCGACGAACCGCGGTGGCGTATCCACCGGGGACGCGCATCATCACGCCCTCGATTACCGCCTGTCCTCCAACCAGAATAGTGGATTTGGCTGCCAGCAATAGTGGGAGCAGAGAACGCCGCACTTACTTGCTTTCCTCGGCCTCGGCTTTTTCTTTCTGCTCTTTTTCGTCTTTATCGCCACCACCATAACGGGCGCGGAACTTGTCAATACGTCCGGCAGAGTCAATCATTTTCTGCTTCCCGGTGAAAAACGGATGACATTGTGAACAAATTTCCACTTTGAGATCACCGACGGTCGTCCGCGTCTGGAAGGTATTTCCACACGAACAGGTCACTGTTCCCATCTTATATTCAGGATGTATTCCCTCTTTCATAAAACTTCAACTCCTTCAGGTTATCACTTATTGTAATTTTTCCAAAGCACGTTCCATACGTTCGAGACCGCGCTCAAGTTCCCGCATCGATGTCGCATAGCTAATTCTTATATGATTATCCGCGCCAAACGCACCTCCGGGAACCACCGCAATGTTGGCTTCTTCCAATAGAAAACTGGTCATATCCAGAGAATCACTTATCGTTGATCCGTTAAATTGGTTCCCATAATATGCCGACAGATTCGGAAAAACATAAAACGCGCCTTCCGGTTTGGTGCAGGTGACATCGGGAATTTCCGCCAGACGCTGCAAAACAAAATCCCGGCGATTATTATACTCTTTTACCATATCACCAATAAATGACTGATCGCCGCTCAACGCGGTGACCGCCGCATACTGCGCGATGGAATTGGCGTGCGATGCGCTCTGGCTTTGAATCTTTGCCATATTCTTGATTAAATCTGCATTTGCCGCGGCATAACCGACGCGCCATCCGGTCATTGCATACGATTTTGAGCAGGACTGCACTGTCACAACGTGTGTCGGCTCATCTTCATATTTGGCAGGACTAACTGCCTCGGCGCTATACGTTACCCGTTCATAGCATTCGTCGGAAATCAGGAACAGATCGTTCTCTGCACAAATATCGTAAATTCCGCGGATCGTCTCTTCAGAATAAACCATCCCACTGGGATTTGACGGTGAGTTCATTAAAATGGCGCGCGTATTCGACGTGACGGCCTGGCGCACTTCATCGAGATCCGGTTCGAAGTGGTTGGTGTCGCGCGTTTCAATAATAATCGGTGTGGCGCCCGTGAGTTTTGCCATCTCTGGGAAGGTTACCCAGTAGGGAGAGAAAATGATAATTTCATCACCCGGCCCCAGCGTCGCCATCATCGAATTGAATAGAACGTGTTTTGCGCCGTTGGAGACCAGAATCTGATTCGGCGTATAATCTAAATTGTTATCTCTGGACAATTTCTGGCAAATCGCCTCACGCAATTCATCAATTCCGGCATTCTTGGTGTAGCGGGTATGTCCGTCCTTTAACGCCTGAATTGCCGCCTGTTTGATGTGTTCCGGTGTGCCGTAATCCGGTTCGCCCGCGCCAAAGTCGACGACATCAATCCCCTTGGCACGCAGGGTTGCCGCTTTCTCGATAACTGCCATAGTCATCGAAGGCTGAATTCGATCTACTCTGTCTGCAAATTTCATAGTAACCTCGTTGTCCGTGTATTTTTGTAATTTCGTTCGGGAACCGTGCCTTTTCAAGCAAGAAAAATACTAGTGAACGAGGTCGAAACCAACTGTTAAATCGGAAGGGAGAATTTGTTCACTTTCCAGGCACTTTTTAATTATTCACTCAACCAACTCTCCCCTTGATCCCCTCTCTTAAAAGAGAGGGGGAAAACATTTTCAAAGTTTTATAATCTCGTCCCCTCTTTCCCTTCCTAAGGGAAAGAGGGACAGGGAGATAGAGTTGGTCTACAACGCAATACCTATACATGGCAGAAAGATAAAAAAACAGGCGCAGGAAAATATCCTGCGCCCGTCAGAATGTTCAATCTCTCGAACGAATTTACTGATTCATCGACTTGAGAAATTCCTGGTTATCCACGGTTCCCCGCATCTTGTTGAGCAAGAATTCCATGGAATCCGTAACGGACATGTCGTTAAGGAATTTCCGGAGAATCCAGATGCGTGCCAGTTCGGCTTCGGAAAGCAACAGTTCTTCGCGGCGGGTTCCGGATTTGTTGATGTCGATTGATGGGAAGATGCGCTTGTCGCTGAGTTCGCGGTTTAGCACCAATTCCATATTGCCGGTCCCTTTAAATTCCTCGAAAATCACATCGTCCATCCGGCTGCCGGTCTCAATCAATGCGGTCGCAATGATGGTAAGACTACCACCTTCTTCCACATTTCGGGCGGCGCCGAAAAAGCGTTTCGGTTTGTGCAGTGCATTGGAATCCAAACCACCGGAGAGAATCCGACCGGAGTGCGGAATCACGGCGTTGTGCGCCCGCGCCAGACGCGTAACACTATCCAGCAGGATGACGACATCTTCGCCAAATTCGACCATCCGTTTGGCTTTCTCCAAAATCATATTCGCGACTTGCACGTGCCGTTCTGGCGGCTCGTCAAATGTGGAACTGACGACTTCCGCGTCGACGGAACGTTCCATATCGGTGACTTCCTCGGGACGTTCATCGATCAACAGAACAATCACCGTAACTTCCGGATGGTTCGTTAAAATGCTGTTGGCAATTTTCTGGAGCAGAATAGTTTTACCGGTTTTCGGTTGGGCAACGATCAATCCGCGCTGGCCTTTTCCAATTGGCGATACCAAATCGACAATTCGGGTTGAATAATCGTTGGCATCATACTCCAGTCCAAGCCGTTCCTCCGGATACAGTGGCGTCAGATCATCGAAGACGATGGTCTGTTTGATTTCATCAGGGCGCCGGAAATTGACCGCTTCAACACGAAGCAGCGCGAAAAAGCGTTCATCATCTTTGGGAGGACGAATCTGTCCGGAAACCACGTGGCCGGTCTGCAAACCAAAGCGCTTGATCTGCGACGGTGAAATGTAAATATCATCCGGTCCCGGCACGTAATTATAATCCGGAGAACGGAGAAATCCATAGCCATCCTCCAGGATTTCCAGGACCCCCTTGGAAAAAATTAATCCCTCCTGCTCTGCCTGAGCTTCCAGGACTTTAAAAATCAAATTCTGTTTCTTCAGGCCAGAATAACCTGGGATCTGCAGATCCTGAGCCATTTTCTTGAGCTCAGTAATACTCATCGACTGCAAATCACTAATATCGAGTCGTTCATTGACTGTCATTATTTCACCTGTTTAGGTTTATCATTATAAAATATTTGTTGCTTAAATTGTCAAGTTGTTGACTGGTGGATTTCAAAACAATACTTATGGTATTTCGAGAGTATGTCCGGATGCTTAGCAAAACTGAATTTAAGCTATTGCAATCCACTGTCAAGGAAAAACTTAATCCCACGATAGACAAAATCACCGATATAATGACTCCCGGCGATAACTCCGATATCGTCTCTCGCTAATTCCTGCACAAATTTCACCACCGCTTCAGTTCCGACGCCATAATTGATAAAATCCAGATCCGGGAGATGTGTCCGCCAGGATTCCAACGAGTGCAGCGGCATATCAGGGATTGTCATAATTGCTATCCGCTGTCCTTGCGGAAATAACGGAGCCAGCCGATTAATCTCCTTCAGCTCACTCACGCCCAACAGATATTGGAAATGTCCATCCGGGTGCAACACTTTCAAATTGTCGAGGAGTTGGTGAAAACTATCATAATTGTGCGCGACATCGTAATAGATCAGCGGTTCTGAACTCATGGTTTGCAGGCGCCCGGGAATACTGACCGACGCCACCGCTTCCAGCTGGTTTTCCCAGGGAATGTCAAAGCGCTGCTGCGTCTGCATCGTTGCCAGTGCAATGGCACAATTTCGTGCTGCCTGAAACCCACGCATCGTCAGCTGGATTCGATACGGTATTTGGTGCAGTGTGATGTCAAAACTGGTTCCGGCAGGTGTAATTTCTACATCGGCGACATCAAATAATTTTTCGGATTCGATGAGTTTAGCATTCCGTTCGGCGGCAACAGATTGAATTACCTCGAACGCTTCCTCTTCAACCGGGCCCACCACGCACGGGATCTCCTGCTTGATAATTCCGGCTTTTTCCCTGGCGATTTTCGCAAGCGTATCGCCGAGTTGCTCTCTGTGCTCCATTCCAATTGAAGTAATCACCGAAACCAAAGGAGTCACAATGTTTGTCGCGTCTAATCGTCCGCCCAATCCGGTTTCCAGAACCGCAACATCCACTTCCATCTTGCGGAAATAATCCATCGCCATTAATGTAGTTGTTTCGAAAAATGTCAAATCCAGATCATCAATCTGTTTTCGCCAACGATCGACAAACTCCACTATTTCTTCATCAGAAATTTCGATGCCGTTGATGTGGATACGCTCGTTGAACCGCACAATATGTGGCGAAGTGTAAGTGCCTGCGCGAAGTCCGCCGCTCTGGAGAATCGCCGAGATAAAATTGGTGGTCGAACCTTTGCCATTTGTCCCGGCGATGTGAAAAACCGGATAGCTTCGGTCCGGATAATCTAACAGATTCTGAAATTCATATACCCGATTGAGATCGAGCTTTATTCCCCGGTTTTTCAACTGGTAAAGATATTGAAGTGTTTCGGAAAGAGAATTCATTCGGAGGCTATACGCGGTGCGGACATTATATCTTCAATTGTCCACGGGCGGTCGACATCAAAATAATAGACTTGTTCCATCGGATGGCCAAGAAATCTTGTGCCAAGTTGTGCAAATTTTTCCGGTGTATCGCTGACATAATACTTATACGAAGCTTTCCCATCGGGATCAACCTCTAAAAGGCCATCTAATCCGTCAGCCGTGGCCACTCCGCTGTCAATGATTCTCACATCTCTGGGCAAAGACTGTTTTAAGGTCTCTTTTAACAGCGGATAATGCGTGCAACCGAGAATGAGCGTATCGATCTCCTGTGCCAGCAGCGGCTCCAGATATTCGTTGGTGATGATTTCGGTGACCATATGATTTTCCATGCCCTCTTCCACCAGCGGTACAAAGAGTGGACACGGCTGTCCAATGCCAATAATATCAGGATCTAGTGCCTGCAACGCTTTTACGTAAACACTGGCGCGAATTGTGGAAACCGTCCCAATAATCCCGACTCTTTTTTGCTTCGTTGACCGTGCCGCCGCCAGAGCGCCCGGTTCAATCACGCCGTGAATGGGAATATCATATTCCTTACTCAACGTCGGTACCGCATTGGCGGACGCGGTGTTGCAAGCGACGACTATCGCCTGCACATCTTGCGCCACCAGAAAATCCACGATTTGGCGTGAAAAATGGGTGACCGTTTTGGGACTTTTTGTTCCGTATGGGACTCGCGCGGTGTCACCGTAATAAATGATTGGAAGAGATGGAAAAACTTGCTGTAACTGTCGAACGACCGTTAACCCGCCCAATCCCGAATCAAACACTCCGAGAGGTTTAGTCGTTCCCATCGGAATTAGAGTGATGCCTGATCAACGACCATCTGGTCGTATTTTGATTTAAATGATTTGATGCCCTCGAAAATCCCTTCGGCCACTTTCTGCCGGTAGGAATCAGACTTCAGGTTGTGATTTTCTGTTGGATTAGTAATAAATCCAACTTCCACCAGAATATTCGGCATCGAGGCGCCAACCAAAACATAAAATCCTGCCTGCTTTACGCCGCGATTCACACTGGGTACATTTTTAGAAAGTCCGTGTTGTACCAGACTGGCGAAATCTTCACTTTCTTTCATAAAGGCACTTTGAGCCATGGTGGCTAAAATTAACGACTCATTGTCATATTTTTTATAAATATCTGTGGAATCCTCATAGCGAATTACCGAATTCTCTCGTTCCGCCACGTCGATGGCATCTTTTGTTTTTCCGGGACGCAGCAGATAGGTTTCAAACCCTTTCGGATTTCGGTTATTATTGGAATTGGCGTGAATGCTCACGAAGAGTTTGCCGTTTTGTTCGTTGGCAATTTTTGTACGTTCCTGCAGCGGAATGAATTTGTCGGTTTTCCGGGTGTAAATTACGTTCACTTCAGGCAAGCGTTTCTCGATGAGCGCACCAACCCGTTTCGTGATATCCAGCACTACATCTTTTTCGTAAAGATGCCCAGGACCAATCGCCCCGGGATCTTTGCCGCCGTGTCCCGCATCTAAAACAATACGATCCAGTTTCCAGCGATCGCGCACTTTATTTAATTCCAACACTGAATTATCAACCGGAGTGCGCAGACTGACCACAATTTCTCTGGGATCTGAATTCATATAAATATCGTACTTTTCAATCAACTCACGCAACCGAAAGGAAAATTGAACAGATCCGTCCATTTGGATAGGTACAATCCGGCGAATAACGCCGTCAGTATGGACGCCTTCCAGAATATTCGGTTTTAGATATCCGCCGGCAATCGTCAAATAAAGCCAGCCAGAGTTGCCGACCCACGCTCTGTATTCTGTGTCTCGAAACCTCCGGGTTACCGGTATCCTGATCATCGTCCCGTTCTTTTTCTTCTCAATGGAAATTCCCGTAATATTAATTGGCTCGTAGTTCACCCGTAAATGTGGTGGCAGTTGAGTATATTCCATCGGGACGCCAAGATGCGGCTGTACCGCCTCAACAAACGATTGAACCGGGACGAGCAGTGTGTCGTTGCGTTCAAGCAGCGGGTGCGGCATATGATAAATCTGATCATTAATCATCACATAAGAGCTGTGCGCCGACAGTTTTAACCGTTTTCCCGGCAGATACAGAATCATCTTCTGCACCTGAGGATTTTCATACGTTTTGACCTTGAAAATTTTTGCAAACTCTGTCGCAGGAAGATACGGAATTCCATTAATTACCTGAAAATCAGATACTTCGGAGACAGCAGAAGCATCATCGGCGTGCAGGCGCACTCCACCTGCCAGCACAAGTGCCACCAGGAAAAAACAACCAATGACTTGAAGTGATTTATTAAGCATATCGGCTAAGTACTCGGAATATATACCTTTAAGGCTCAGAATGCAACATCGATTTGTAATGTCATTTGTGCCGATATTTTATTCGATACACTGCGGTCTTGCAAATAGAATAATGTCCACTGACTATTTTCCGAGATGTGTTGACGCAATTGAAGCGCCATCAACACGCCCTGCCCGGTTTGCCTGCTCAATTGCATCGTCCCGAGTGCCGGCATAAAAAAGTAATAGGTCGAGGATTCGCTGCCTTCTACATAATACGGCACAAGATCAAATTTCATCTGAATGCGCCGCAAAACCAAAAATTTCATCTGGCATCCGGTCTGGAACCCGTTTTGAGTTTGTTGAGGCAGAGCGACTCTCGCCCCATCCAATTTTACTTTTGCAGCAAACCCCGATTTTAAGCGATATCCCCAACTAAGGCGATATTGTACTTTCCGACGTATAATATTTGCCCGTTGTGCGATGCCGTTCTTTACAGCGTTCTCGTGTACTTCTTTTTGCTCTAGTTTAATTCGTCCAAGGATTTTCATGCGAGGCCTTGGTCGCCATTGTGACTGGAACATCCACTCAGTCCCATCTCTGGGAGGATAATCGGTGGCTTCAAGTTCACGGAATTGGTCGATGTAACTTTCGAATCGCAGCGATCCCGCAATCCAGCGCAATCCAAAATAGAAGCCGGTTTCATTGGATGTGGTACTCCATTCGCCAAATCCCCTGGAAAATGGGGCATCGTATTTTGGGTGATACCAGCGATATGCCAAAACAAAGTCGACATCAGAAAGAGTGAACTCGAATGCTGAAAAGTGGGCCAGGTGACCTGAAGCATCCAATCCGGTTTCGTGGACAATCCACGGGGTTTGAATCCAGACGCTGCCAAACGAATTGCCCGGCGTCGATTTGGTTCTAGCCCAGTTCTGATAGGAAAGTGAAGCGCCTTGTATACCCATTCTAGAATGATTCCAATGATATTGGTACGCGCCACCGTAAAGGTTTTCCACTATGTTATTTTGACGGTTGCGCATTCCAGCTGTGGTGTGCAATCCTGCAGTGGAAAGTTGAACCGTTGATCCCTCGAATTGCCCATCTCTGGGAGAGCGGGCAATAAATCCCTGCAATTCATGGTGTTTGAAGTTTGTGCGTGCAGCAATTCCGGTGAATCCGGCACTTTCCAGGCTGGAACTGTTTACGCGCAATCCCGAACCGGACTGACGAATATTTCCGATGACATTACTGGATTTGGCAATGCCCATCGCACGGCCAAAGGATAAGCCTTCTCCGAACCGGAGCCGAAATTGTCCCACAATAAGTTGCGACATTCCCAACCAGTGATCAATTTCCACGCCACCTGATATGTGATCGGCCAGAGATGTTTCTCCCGGATCACGCTCGATCACCACGGAACTCAAAAAATGATTTCCGTTTCCAAGTATGAACTTCCCATACATTTGGAAATCTTTGGCAGCAAAGGACTTGAGCCGCCAGCGTCCCGAACCAGAATAAGTCGTTTGGCGTTTTAAACGAGTACAATAGTGCAGAATTTCTATTGCCTCATCGTTCAAATTTTCCTCGAATATATTCCAATCTAATTGGCTGTTTTCTGTTATGATATTGCGAATATTTTGCCGTTCATCAGATGTGAGTTCCGGGATATTATCTAACTCCGCTGAAGTAATCGAGCGCAGATTGATTTTGTGTGTGTTGAGATATTCGTACTGATCAAGCAACACTGCTACTGCTTCGTCCGAATCCAGCGATTCCAGCCGCTCCTGAAATCTTGCGGGAAGCGGTTGCACTTCTGCACTTGTTTGGGTGTTTGCTGCAAGGCTGCTACAAGATAAACCCCACGCCAAACCGATGAGTAGCAGGCAATTGCGACGCGTTGAATGAGAAAACATATTGTATTTGCATTCCGTGCCAGTGCAGGTGGATTCCCGCACTGGATTTTACTGGTTCGGTGCTGATATTCCCTGCAATTGCTATCCACGGGAAAATTTGGTACTCCATTCCAAATCCGAATTGAGGCAGATAACGAATATTTTGCTGAAGTAAGAATTCACTGTTAATCTGCGGAACCGGGTGGTAGTGAACAGCCGTGTATATTTGCTGCGGCAGTGGATCTTTGGAAATGCCAATAGTGGGATTATTGAGATTGGTATATGCAATTTCCCAGGAGATTTTCTCTGTTAGTCGCCAGCGTGTTCCTAAATCCACTCCCCAACTTCGGGCTTCTCCATATCCATCGATCGCCAGTTGATAACCGTGCAAACCGATTCCAACCCGGCCAGCGTTTTGTATCAGCATTCCAAAAAGCGCCGAAATTGTATTTTCATTATAATTATCATTGCCGAAGCGGGTGAAACCAATTCCGTAGTACGTTTTACCAAATTGTTGTGAGATTGCAGCGACAGCATCTTGTAACTGACGAATGCCGTACAAATTTGCATAAGAAACTTGTGCAGATGTTCCATCAATTTGAGTGATGGTCACGGGATTCAGAACCACGGCTTTCAACAACAATTCTGAGCTGGTGCGGAATGGAATAAGTTGCAGGCGCTGGCGCGGAAACGCCGCATCAACCGGCGCACAACTGACATAAATCAGAATGAATATTATTACAATGATTTTCACATTTTTCATTGAATACTCCAGACAAAACTATGGATACAATTCAATGCTTCTGTACAGAGCATTTAATAAACTGCTTATTTAGCCAGATAGTCAAACCTATAAAAATCGTAAAGCAGACAAACCGTGTGATTTCAAATACTTATTTAATCACTATGATAGGTTAATATATTTGCTGGGCTGAAAAATGCAACGACTATCTTGGACAACCCTATATGTTCGCCCAATTGTGAAATTGATCTATGGTCATAATGAATCACAAACGTGTGTTGTTCTGAATCCCGATTAATTGAGGTGAACAAACTCCTTTGTATCGCCTTGAGGCAATGGTATGGGGATTCTTCGCTTTTTTTCAGAATGACAACCGGTCTCTTTTTTCATACGAAGATATTGATTCTTCCAGAACTTATCATTTCATACCACGAGTTTCATATTTCATTTTTTTCATTCGTGTTCATTTGCGTCTATTTGCGGTTAAAGAGGGTTTTTATTCTCACGCAATTAGAACTGCCAGTACGCTTGCAATCTTAGTTGGGTAATTGAATACTCGGAACCGTCCATTTGCGATACGTTGAGTAGTGCGCCTTCCCAGGAGATAACGGGACGATTGTGCCACCGATAAACGAATCGAATGAGCGGACCGGTGGTGAAAATGCGTTCGTTCGTTGAGCGCGCATCGCCCTGGATGCGCCAGTCAATGCGGCGCTGATAACGGTAACCGAGATAACCGCGAAAGCGCTTCCAACGAGGGAAGGCAACTTTATATTCGTACTCCACAATTTCGCGTTCCAGAATCATCTCTTCGATGAAAGCCTCCCAATCCAACCGACCCTGATCTTCCAACTGAACACGCACCAGAAGTTGTCCCTGCAGGTCATAGGCAATCGGATGACTCATCTGCTGCTGAATTGTCATGTGCCGAAATGCCAAACTCCGGATTTGTCCCAGCAACTTATCGTAGTCGTAATCATAATAATTGGCCAACACTTCTGCGTGTGTTCGCCATTGCCAAAAATTCGAGCGCCAATGGACATTTGAGTACAACCGGAACACCCGATTCCAGTGATTTTCAGCGCTCTTCTGCTGAAAGAGGTAAACAAAGTGTCCCAGAGAAGCTTCACCGCCAAGGAGAAAGCGCCATCCAGAACGAAACAGATGATAATACTCAATAATGTTGCTGTATCGCAATTCATCGCGATCATCGTAATTGGTCGAATCCGGCGTGTTGTATTGCAACCGGGTGATTCCATTGACGAGTCGCAAAGAATCCCGGCTTCCCAGGTGAAACTTCATCTGGTTTTCGATCTGGACCGTATTCCCATTATCATCAGGGGGAGTGAGTTTTCGCAATTGATCGGATGCCAGCGTCGTATCACGGGATTCACTGGTATACAAATTTTGTTGAATATCATACTGCACCCGCAATTGATTTGTCCAAATTCCCCACTGCAAATCAATGCCCGCTGTATTACCCAGATTATAGTTTGCCCGATTCTTGACTTCACTGGCAAGTGAATTCAAAAAAGGGGTTTTGATCTCTGTAGTTTTCCTGGAAAATTGAGTATCCAAAAGAAGTCGAACCGGTTGATACACCTGGTAATTGAGCCGGTTATTCACTTGTTGCACATTTTCCCGCCGGGTTTCTACTGCTCCGGTGCCAAGATAGTATTCTCTGGTTTTATGGGAAATATTCAGTCCCAATCCATCTGAAACTCCTGGAGCAAATTTTTTGTGGATGAGCCAGCGGGTATCGTAAGTCTGGTTGTTTCTTCTGTCCAAAGATTCCAGGCGCATATTGACATTTCCGGTGGTTTCGTAGCCTGAAAAATTTTGCTGATCCAGCAGGAACTTGCCGGAGAAAGTTGGTCCGGCGTCAATAAACTGTCTGCGGATATCCTGCATATATCCAGCGTGAATATCCAGCCGCCAGCCTGGATACTGCCGGCGAACTCCAAACGCCGCTTCTCCCGAGCGCATATCATTGAAATAGCCGGATTGCTCGTCGTTGTACCACAACAGATTGCCGAGCAAAACCCAATCCCAGTATCCCGTCACCGGTCCGAATAATTCCCCGTGGAAATCCTGATCATCCTTCCACTGTTCCCGGGAACGCTGGATTCGATTCATCGTACTGCTAAAATCATTCTGGAACAGATATGATACGTTCGCAATCTCCCCGGTGTAATAGATTGTATTGATCCAGCGATAAGTGGAATTTTGTTGTTGAAATTGAAAGGCGGTGGAGTCCGCGACTTGTGCGAATAGTTTTTGAGAAGAAGGCGCACCACACATCAGTGCCAACAGTACACCATATCCTAAAAGAAACCGATGTTTACTGAATTCCAGATGCGACTCCTGAGACATTTAAACGTCTGGTCGTTTTCAAATAATTGTAAAACAAAGACATGATCGCCAGATCAGCTCATCATGATCTGGAAAGTGAATAGCGCAGATGCTAATTGTGTTGCTGCTGAGTAGTTCCCCTGGGGATAACGCGAAATACTTTTTCCCCTTTTTTCGCCATACGATATTTTTCCCGGGCCAGTTTCTCGATGTACTCCATATCGTCACGCAGTTTGTCCCGCTCTACCATCAAATCGGCATTCTTGTTTTCCAGGGATGAAATATGGTTTTCAATGGTGCGCTGCTGTTTTTTCAGCTTCCATAATTCGTACAGCCCGTGATCACTCAAAACAAAGACCATAATAAATATGAGTGCCGTACAAATACCGATAAGCCACCAGAGAAAAGCCTTAGCGCGCCCGCCATTTTGGCGCGCGCGCTTTGCTTTCTTTTTCCGCGTCGAACGGCTGTTCTTTTTTGAAGACTGTTTAAAAAAGGCCATAGCCTGTTATTAAAGTGCTTTTTTTCCAAGAAAGAGGGATTGATCCAGTAACCCTTCTTCAATCCGCAGCAACTGATTGTATTTTGCAATCCGGTCAGAGCGAGAAGCGGAACCAGTTTTGATTTGACCAACTCCGGTTGCCACCGCGAAATCGGCGATAAAAGAATCTTCGGTTTCGCCACTCCGGTGTGAAATCACTGAGCGAAATCCATTGCGGGTTGCCAGATTTATGGTTTCCAGTGTTTCCGTAACAGTACCAATTTGATTCAGTTTAATCAAGATGGCATTGCAGGAATTTTCATCAATAGCGCGCTGCAGGCGAACCGGATTGGTCACCAGCAAATCGTCGCCAACCAGCTGAATCTTGTCGCCCAGTTTGGCATTCATCTTCTGCCAGCCGTCCCAATCGTCCTCAGCCATCCCGTCTTCAATAGAAACAATCGGATATTTGTCCACCAACGCAGCGTAATAATCCACCATTTCGCCGGATTCCAGTTCCCGATTTTCAGAAGCTAATTCGTATTTTTTCGTTTCAGTATTATAAAATTCGCTTGAGGCCGGATCCAGCGCGATAAACAGATCTTCACCGACTTGATACGGGGTTTTTCCGGCGGCTTCCAGAATGACTTCAATCGCTTCTTCATTGGACTTCAGATCCGGTGCAAATCCGCCTTCGTCGCCCACAGAGGTGTTCAGTCCTTTTTTCTTCAGCACTGATTTCAGGGTATGGAAAACTTCGGCGCCCATTTGCAGCGCATCACGGAACGATTCGGCGCCCAGCGGAAAAATCATGAATTCCTGCAGGTCCACGTTGTTATCTGCGTGAGATCCACCGTTCAGAATGTTCATCATTGGAACCGGTAAAACCCTTGCATTGGCGCCGCCGAGATAACGATAGAGCGGCATTTCATTGGCAGCCGCGGCAGCACGAGCAACCGCAAGTGAAACACCGAGGATGGCATTAGCGCCCAGTTTGCTCTTATTGTCCGTGCCGTCCAGTTCCAGCATCAAACTATCGATAAAGGCCTGATTCGTTCCAATTTCGCCAATAAGTTCCGGCATAATAATCTCGTTAATGTTCTGCACCGCGGTTAGCACGCCTTTGCCGCCAAAACGATTTTCGTCGCCGTCGCGCAGTTCCAACGCTTCGTGTTCCCCGGTAGAAGCGCCCGAAGGCACGGCAGCGCGTCCAAGGACAAAGTCGTCCAATACCACGTCGACTTCCACGGTTGGGTTGCCACGACTATCCAAAATTTCCCGGGCAAAAATATCAGTAATTTCGTACATACTCACTCCATCCCTTCGAATTAAAAATTCCAATTGTCCAAATCTTATCAATTTAGGCTGATGAATTTGAAGAGTCAATTTCTATGCAGCCAATTTTACGGCACCTCGTATTCAACATCTCTGGGAAAAAGTTAGGACTTGTGCAGACAAGCAGTTGATTCAAATCCAGAACTCAACTAACTTTGTAACTATTATGAGTATTGAGTTCAAATCAGGCAACTATCTCAGCGATCAGGAATGGGATGAATTTGTGTTGTCTGCCAACAACGGCACGATGTTTCATACCCGTAAATTCCTCTCGTATCATCCCAGCGATCGATTTCGCGATCAGTCCTACGTTATTCTCAAGAAGGATCAGCCCTATGCGTTGCTGCCGGCCGTTCGCGTGGATTATGATGACAAAGTCACGTTGTTCAGTCATCGCGGCGCGTCGTACGGTGGATTTGTTTACCCTGCGGATTTGAGCATACGGGACTCCTATAAGATGGTGGAACATCTGATTGCTGTCGCTGAGGAGAGCGGAATTGAACAGATAATTTTGACGCACCCGCCGGCAATCTATAACCGGCGCGTCAGCAATTATATCGATTTTGCGCTGTACAAACACGGCTTTGACTATTTAAAACGTGAAGTCTCAAGCATGTTAACGCTGGAATCCTCTATAGAAGAAAATCTGGAGAAGTTCCGGTCATCTACCAGACGAAACTATCGGAAATCTGTGCGGAAAGGTGTTACGGTTCGTCAATCGCAGGACTACGCCAGTTTTTACAAAATCCTGAAGAAAAATCTCAAAATCCGACACAACGTGCAACCGACGCACACCCTGGAGGAATTGGAACAACTGGCTGAGATGTTTCCCGATAAAATCCATTTATTCGGGGCATTTTTGGAAAACAAGATGATCGCCGGTGTCGTGAATTTTATCTGCAACCAGAATGTCGTGTTGGCGTTCTATATCAGTCACGATGAGGAATATCAGGAATATCGCGCGGTCAATCTCCTCTTCTACGAAATTATCCGCTGGAGCATAACTAAAAATTTCAAGTACCTCGATTTTGGTATTTTTACTGTGAACGAAGATCCGAACTTCGGACTGGGACGCTTCAAAGAGAGTTTCGGATCAAGCGGCGTTTTCCGGGATACGTTTATCAAGATTTTATAGTTTGTGGTTTGTTGTTAGTCGTTTGTTGTCAACACCTCTAAAAATAACTTGCAACGGAATTAATTTCACTCCATCGGGGTTTATATTGATCGATGTTATCAACTTCCTGGGGCTGCACCCCAGGCTAATGTTTTGTTGCCCCTTCGGGGCTGAAATACCAAAAACAACATTACCAACATATCTAAACGTTTGCCTTCATGTTCCACCAGCAAATATCCTCATTCCCAATTAACTAAAATATTGAACACAGAACCTCTAATCCGTATCCTGTATACCTTATATCTTATTTCCATGTTTCCGTATTTCCGTATTTCCGTACTTCCAGAGTAAGATTAAGATTAGGATTAGGAGAAAGATCAGTTGCTGTTCACTCCACCGCGTCGGATTATCTCTACACCTTTTGGAGTGCATCAACCGTGTTGATGCATGCGCTAACACGGTTAGCGCACTCCAGAATTCCTCATCCTCAATCCAGTGACATTTCACGAACCACGCATTGCTTCTTCATCTCCGTTCTCCCTTTCTCCTTATTTTTAATATTCTCTCCGCCAAGTCGGATCACATTCCTATTCACGATTCACGATTGACTATTCACTGATCACTGAACTCCAAGCCCTTATACCCCTATACCTTTATACCCCTATACCCGTATTCCCCAAATTGTCTTGTTTTTCAAAAAAAAAACGATATTATAAAACAAGTTTTACATGTGTCTGTGTGACGTCGCTGCTTTCTTCACCGGTTTGGACCTACAATCAATGAAGTAATTGCCCAAAGCGTCGTGACGTTTGTTTTCAACCGTTTGAATTTATAGTCTCACAGGAGCCTTGACAATGTTTCGATCTATCTACCGTCCTTTGGCGTGGACCATTTTCTTAATAACCAGTGCGGGTTTCACGCTCATCAGTTGCCCCACCCAACCCGGTAAATCCCACGATAATGAACCCGACACCACCTCGAATGATTTTAGTTGGACGATCGATACCCTGGGCAACCCCCAATACGGGAGCAGTTCGCTCAGCGATGTAGCGATTATTGACCAGGATAACATCTGGGTGGTGGGGGAGATAAATACGGACAGTGGGGAGTATAATGCGGCGCGATGGGATGGCGAGCGATGGCATCTGATGGGTATTTACAGTAACACATTAGATCTGTATAGCATTCAGTACTTCGCCGCCAATGATATTTGGGTGACTTCCCATTGTTTCCCTTACCATTGGGATGGGAGCACTTGGACCCAATGTCACCTCAATAATATGGGATTTGAAGGAGCCTGTGCTGGCAATGCGATCTGGGGAACTGCATCTTCCAATATCTATTTTGTCGGCAACAATGGCACCATCGTCCACTACGACGGGACGACATTTACGCGGCTGGCGAGCGGGACAGACTTAGATATTCGGGATATCTGGGGCGCCACCGATCCGATTACCGGGCAAATGCAGATTCTGGCGGTGGCGTCCAACGACACCCGCCGGCAACTCTTGGAGATTCGAGGCACCACGGTACAGAGCTTGCCGGTCCAAGGATTAGCCACGGACATCGCCGGAGTGTGGTTTATCCCCCACCAGATCTATTATGTGGTGGGCGCCGGGATCCATTATAAGCGTACCCT
>Ga0102944_1000009_pt1 | contig 190917 bp, 153 predicted proteins | sample SalPonD_shore_MG_FD_78172 | JGI IMG/M metagenome (GOLD analysis project Ga0102944, IMG submission 78172) | Salt pond soil microbial communities from South San Francisco under conditions of wetland restoration - Salt Pond MetaG... | ecosystem: Environmental > Aquatic > Marine > Intertidal zone... | reverse complement strand
TACTACAACCGGCAACGGAAACATTCCAGCCTAGGCTATCAGAGTCCGGAAGCCTTTCTGCAGGCCCAGCAAACGAAAGCCGCATAAGCGACAAAGGTGTCTATTTTTTTGTAGCAATTCCATATACTGACTTTTTAAAGGTCATATAAATTCTCGTCCCGATTCGGCCGACGCGATTTTCGTCCGCCGCCTTTTTTGCCGGGGAGCTCAAACGGCAGCTCATCTTCGTCGAACAATTCGCCCATTTCCTCTTCCAGATTTTCCGGATCTTCTCCCGACTCGAGGCGACTAAGCGCCTCTTCCATTTTATCGTTATACTTCAAACCGGTTTGATCTGAAAATTTACGCATAAACTGCGCCATTGAGCGCGGATCATCTTCGTCCAGACCTTCGGCCTCCGATGCCAGCGATGCCATAGCGCTTTCCAGTTTGGACTCATCGATGGGCAGATCTGCCGCCATCTCGTCCTCTTCCGAGGATTTTCCTGAAAGAACAGATGCGCGGGAAACCATTCGCTCCAACTTTTCATTATCACACTTTGGACAGGAGGGAATTTTCTCCGTATTCACCCGCGGGGACCAAAAATTGAAAATGGTGTTACACTCTGAACAGTAAAATTCATATACCGGCATATTTATGCTCCTGAAAGATTATCTCTGTTTTGTAGAATTTTCTGCCTGAAAATATAAATTAATTTTTCAGAGATTCCAGCGCTTTCCGATGGGCTTCCAGTGTTTTTTCTATATCTGCATTTGTATGTGCCATTGAGACGAAACCTGCTTCAAACGGCGAAGGCGCGAGATAAATACCGCTGTTCATCATCGATTCGAAGTATTTGTTAAATTTATTTCGGTCAGCGTTACTTGCGGATTGAAAATCTGTCACCGGTTCTTCGCTGAAATACTGGCAGAACATCGAGCCGACCCGGTTAATCTGTGCCGGGACGCCAACTTCTTCAAGATTTTCGCGCATACCATCTTCAAGCGTTGAGGACAGTTGCTCCAGCGCTTCGTAGATTTTTTCGCCCTGCAGCAATTGCAGCGTTTTCAGTCCTGCCGCCATTGCCACCGGATTTCCGGACAGCGTTCCCGCCTGATACACGGGACCAGATGGCGCGACGTGTTCCATAATTTCTTTTTTTCCACCATACGCGCCAACCGGCATTCCGCCACCGATAATCTTACCAAGCGTAGTAAGATCCGGTGTAATGCCATATCTTTCTTGGGCGCCACCTCTGGCGACACGAAAACCAGTCATTACTTCGTCGAAAATCAGCACAATGTTATTGTTGTCGCACAGGGAGCGCAATCCGTGGAGAAACCCTTCTGCCGGCGGAACAGTTCCCATATTGCCGGCAACGGGCTCCACGATAATCGCCGCGATAGAATCTCCGCCGTGCTCCCGGAGCAACGCCTGCACGGAATCCAGATCATTGTACTGTGCGATCAGTGTCTCTTTGGCAATACCTTCCGGCACACCCGGACTGTCCGGCTGCCCCAAAGTCAGGGCGCCGGAGCCTGCTTTGATTAAAAAGCTGTCGCCGTGGCCGTGATAGCAGCCCTCGAACTTGATGATCTTGTCACGTCCGGTATAACCGCGCGCCAGTCGCACGGCGCTCATCGTTGCTTCAGTGCCGGAGTTGACCATGCGCACCATTTCCACGGATGGTACGAGCTTTACAATTTCTTTGGCAATTCGGGTTTCAAGAAGAGTTGGAGCGCCGAAACTCAAACCGTTGTCCATAACTACTTTCACATATTCCAGAACTTCCGGATCGGTGTGTCCCAGAATCATCGGTCCCCAGGAACCGACGTAATCGATATATTCGTTGTCCTCTTCATCCCAGACCAGCGAACCGCGCCCGCGTTTGATAAACGGCGGATCCATATTGACAGATCCGAATGCGCGAACCGGAGAATTTACTCCGCCCGGAATGACTGATTTTGCTTCTTCAAATAATTCTGAATTTCGTGCCATAATACCATCTCCACTAATTCAATCAGGTTAATTTTCTCATTTTAAATTTTGTATAAATAAAATACGCGTTAGAGAGGAAAATTGAAAACGGTTGAAAACAGTGTTTGAGTGTTCGCGTTGAGAAGCACAGAGCCTTATTTATGTGTTGTTGTACCGGTTCTCATTTATATTCATAATCGTAATCAGCTAATGCAGACATACGGAATAAGGTCCGATCCCTTATACCCTATACCTTTATACCCGGCTTTATCTGTGGCTATCTGCTTAATCTGTGCTCCGCCACGGCGGACTTGCGTTCTATCTTAACGCTGTAGCGCCCTTGCCGCATCCATCGCAAAATAGGTCAGGATTAGGTCAGCACCCGCGCGTTTGATGGAGGTAAGCGTCTCGAGCATCACTTTCGTTCCGTCAATCCAGCCGTTGGCTTCAGCGGCTTTGATCATCGCATACTCACCGCTGACATTATACGCGGCGGTCGGCATCTCGAAGCGATCTTTCACCTGGCGAATAATATCAAGATACGGCAACGCGGGTTTGACCATAACGATGTCCGCGCCCTCCATCACATCCAGTTCTACTTCACGAAGAGCTTCCAGAGAATTGGGTGGATCCATCTGGTAGGAGCGCCGATCTCCGAATTGTGGCGGCGATTCGGCGGCATCGCGAAACGGCCCATAAAAATTGGATGCATATTTCGCCGCATACGCCATCACTGGAGTATTTTCGTAACCGTTTTCGTCCAGCGCATTGCGAATAAAACCTATTCGTCCGTCCATCATATCGGATGGCGCCACCATATCTGCGCCAGCCTCGACGTGACTCAGGGCTTCTTTGGCAAGAAGCTCAAGTGTCGGATCGTTAGCAACATCGTTATTTTCGATGACTCCGCAGTGTCCGTGATCGGTGTATTCGCACAGGCAGACATCAGTAATTAGATAAAGGTTTGGCACTTCTTCCTTGATCGCCCGCAGCGCCTGCTGGACAATACCATCGTCGGCGTATGCTTCCGAGCCAACAGGATCTTTGGATTCCGGGATGCCAAACAGGATAATCGCCGGAACTCCAAGATCATAGACTTCTTTGGAAAGTTCGACGGCTTTATCTGCAGAGAGTTGAAATTGTCCCGGCATACTCGGGATTTCCTTGCGGATATTTTCGCCAGGCCGGACAAAAATCGGATAGATCAAGTCATCGACGGACAGATTGGTTTCCCGCACCATCCGGCGAATTGTTGCGTTGTTTCGTAAACGTCGCATTCGAACCGCTGGAAATTGCATAAAAATACTCCTTAATTGCACACAGATGACGCAGAAACCCTGGATAACCGCAAGAGAGAAAAAGTCAATCCTTGAAAATCTGCTTTATCTGTGCTATCAGTGTGCGATTTTTGTTTTAATAGATTCATTGACAGAATTATTGTCGAGAAAATTTACAACTGAATCCGCCCGGGGTTTTGAATTCTTGATACAGTCAGCGACGCTGATTCCGCCGCGATGATTGCCCGAGATGAACAAGCCAGGATGACTTTCCTCAAAGCGGTCCATGGCGGCCTCGCGCTCCAGATGTCCCGGCGTGTATTGCGGGATGGCTTTCGGCCATTTCCGCAGATAAATTGTTTCCGGATCTGCCTGAATTCCCATCAGTGTTGCGAAATCGGCTTTCATTTCGTCGATCAGTTGTGCTTCATCGAGGTCGATCTTTTCAGGCTGTCTGGCGCCACCGACAAACGTGGTAAACGCGACTTTTCCATCCGGGGCGCGGTTTTCGAAAATGGTGCTGGTCCAGATTGTCCCCAAAATATTCATCTGTTCTTTTTCGGGGATGAGATAGCCAAATCCATCCAGTTCGATTGGGACATCCTGCGCGTTGTAGCCACTGAAAATCATCGTGACTTTAGCATATGGGATTGCGTTTAGAGACGCCGCTGCTTCGGAATCAATTGACTCGACAAGATCTGCTGTCGCATACGCCGGTATCGCGAAAATGACAGCATCTGAACGGATAGTTTCAGTTCCATCATCTGTGGAATATTTTACGCTCCAACTATCTTCTTCGTCTAAAGAGTCAACCGATTCGACTGTAACTCCAGTAACAAGTGCTTCTCCCAGAGATTTCGCCAGCGCATCGGTCAGCGTTTTCAATCCGTTCCTGAAGGAAAACATTTTCGCGCTCTGTTTGGATTCCTCGCCCTCTTTCGCTTTCTTCTTCCGCTCTTTGCGCCCCTTGATGACGCCCTTGAAAATACCGCCGTAGTTGTCTTCTAATGCTACAAGTTTGGGAAAGGCTGCCCTTACGGACAAGTTCTTCGGATCACCGGCAAACACACCGGCGACAAACGGATTAATGGCATAATCGAGAAATTCCGGCCCCAGGCGACGCTGGACAAATTCAGCGACGGTTTCGTTTTTTCCTTCCGGAGCCCGACCCACGAAAAGTTCCCCAAGAACGCGCCATTTGGCTTTTCCACTGAAGAGTTTGGTCTTCAGAAAGAGCGGCGGAGACATTGGCAGTTTATGCAATTCGCCATCTTTCACAATGTAGCGGTTATTGGCTTCATCGTTGGCATAGATCATTTGATCTTCGAGATCAAGATCCTCTACAAGTTGGCCGATTAGCGGGTTAGTTTCCATTCCGCTGTTGGGGCCGTGTTCGATCAGGAAGCCGTCTTTCTCCGTGGTTTGGATGGAACCACCCGGGCGATCAGATTTTTCCAAAACCCGGACGGAGTACCCATCTTTGGCAAACCAGTAAGCAGTTGAGAGCCCGGAAATTCCGGCGCCGATAATAGTAACATCTGCACGGTGATTCATTTTCAGACCTCCCCCAAAACGAGTTGTGTCAGCGCATCGATAAAATGTGGCGCGTCGTTGAGCCCTTCCATTACGTGGTAATGCGTAATGCCGGCGTCCTCTGCAATTCCGCGATCCAAAATGTTTAGTTCGTACAACGTCTCAGAATGATCGCTTACGAAAGCGACGGGCACCACAAACAGATGTTTGATTCCATCGTGGCCTAATTGTTCAAGTGTTGCTTTAGTCGACGGCTCTAACCACTTGGCGGGGCCAACCTTGCTTTGGAAGCTCAGGTGGTGTGGATAAGGTGTTGATAACTTCTTGACAACAGCCTCAATCGTTTGTTCGATGTGATCTTTATAGGGATCGCCGCTTTCAATTATTTTCTTGGGAACACCGTGTGCCGAAAAGAGAATGTGGAGCGGTTCTTCTGAATCGCAACAATCTTCAATGCCTTGTTCTATTTGGGTTACAAGAGAATCGATGTATGGTTCGAACGTCTGATAGCTCTCGATAAGTTTTGATGGAATTTCTTCAATCTCATCGTTGCGGATGCAGCGTTTCCACTCATTATAACTACTCTCAGTGGTGGTCTTGGAATAATGTGGATAAAGTGGGAGCAGGATAAGTCGATCGACTCCAACGGCCTTGATTTGCCGGATGGTTTCAGGTGTCAGCGGATGCCAGTAACGCATTGCGACAAACACGTGATATTCGTGCTCAGGATCGCGTTTTCGCAGTTCGTCCCGTAATCCTGCAGCCTGTTGATTGGTAATATCTCTGATTGGTGACGGTTGACCCATTTGTTTGTAAAATTCGACAACTTCCTTACTGCGCCGACTGGAGATAAACTTCGCCAGCGGTTTCCGTATCAACCCCGCCAGCGGAAAATCGATAATGTCCGGATCCATAAACAGGTTGTACAGAAACGGCTCGACTGCGTCGTAAGTGTCCGGGCCGCCTAACTGAAACAGCACGACTCCGATCGTTTCCCGATTGGCAGAATGTTCGGGGGGTTGAGTTTCTGAGTGTTGACGTGTTGTGGTGTTGTGGTGTTGCTGTATTTTCAATTATTCTTCCTGTGTGATACTTATGAATTCTTCTGGTAAGACCTTCAAAAAATCATCTGAATTAGTCACAGAATATTCAAACTCAGATTCATTAACCTGCTTGGTGTCAGTAGAGAAATTTCTTAAATACCGGATGAGTCCTAAAATTGTTTGTTGTGTACTTGATATGGAGATGCTGATTTCATTGAATAGGTTTTTATCTATATACCCAAGATCCAGTGTTAGATAAAGTTGACTTTCCAGTTCTACTGCGGATCCTTGGGCAATATCAAGAAACCTGATAAATTCCTTCTTATGAAAGCGACCAAATCCCTCCGCAATATTTGACATTATGGAGATCGCAGATCTTCGCATTTGATTACGCAGCTCGAAGTCCTTCGCAAAAGAACCTTGATTCGAGATGGTGTAAATTTCATTGACCAGTTTTCTTGACTTTTGCCAACAAATAAGGTCAGCGAAATGTTTTATTGCAGGAATTTTTATCTCCTGATCTTTGTATTAGCACTTACATCAACACCCCAACACATCAACAATACAGAACGTTTACACGGTTCTGGAGTATATCGGCGATTTCTCATCTTTCGGCTGCCGCAGATATTTGTCGAACACCATCGCGATGTTGCGGATAAGCAAGCGGCCCAGTGGATTGACTTTGATGATGTCATCGTGATATTCAAGAAGTCCGTCGTTTTCAAATTCCTCGAAATCGGGGAGTTCTTCGGCAAAGTAATCATGGAAGTCGATGCCGAAGGCTTCTTCCACTTCCGTCGGGTGCAACTCGAAGTCGCACATCAGGCGGGTGATGACCCAGCGACGAAGCTGGTCATCTTCGGTCAGGCGATAACCCTGGAAAACGGGCAGTTGATCATTGGAAATTCGCTTATAATACGTGTCGAGCGTTTTCACGTTTTGAGCATAAGTATCGTGAGTCTGGCTGATGCTGCTGACGCCCATCGCGTACAGATCCAGTCCCGCGCGGGTGGAATAGCCCTGAAAATTTCGGTACAGCTTGCGTTCCTGCTGGGCGATGGTCAGTTCATCGTCCGGTTTTGCAAAGTGATCCATTCCAATGAAAACGTATCCGGCGTCTGTAAACTTGTCGATGGCCAGCTCCAGGATTTCCAATTTGGTGTCCGGGCTCGGGAGCCATTCCTTATGGAAATAATTTTGATGCGGTTTGATCCACGGCACGTGGGCATAGTTGAACAGCGCGATTCGTTCCGGATCGATGTCGATAATCTCATCGATGGTCGCTTCGAATGTCTGTGGTGTTTGGAAAGGAAGGCCATAGATCAAATCAAGATTCAGACTCGAAAATCCCAATTCCCGCAGGGACTCAAAATGCCGTCGCGTCATCTCAATGGGTTGAATCCGTTTGACCGTCGACTGCACTTTAGGATTAAAATCCTGTACGCCCATACTGGCGCGATTAAAACCCATTTCCCGGAGCGCGATGAGCCGATCGGTGGTCAATTCTCTGGGATCGATTTCCACACCGGCTTCAATGTCGTCTGAGAACTCAAAGTGTTTCCGGATATGCGTCATAATGTCCCGGATCTGATCGGCGGTGAGATAGGTTGGCGTCCCGCCGCCCCATTGAAATTGCCGCACGAGACGTGTTTTATTCTCTGGGAGATATTCCGCGACCAGTTCGACCTCGCGCTTCAAATATTCCAGATATTCGTCAATTTTGGATGGTGTGCGGGTAATCACCACGTTGCATCCGCAATAGAGGCAGAGCGAATCACAGAACGGAAAATGAAAATAGAGCGACAGATCCGGCGCATCCGGATTCTTATTGGACATTTCCAGTTCTTCAGCAAATTCCTGCTCGCCAAATCCATCATGGAAATGCGGCGCCGTCGGGTAGCTGGTGTACCGCGGGCCGGGTTTATCGTATTTTTTCAGTAAATCGATGTCGACGATTACGTCCTGATTAACAGTCATTTATACCTCTTGATAGTGTTGAAGTGTTCGTGTGTTCGAGTTTGTAACCTGTTCTTAATCTTACTCATAATCTTGTACTCGTAATAAATCGAAGTTTACCTTTTTGCATTTTTCCCATTCAACCAATCAACAATTAACCTCTTTTATTCCAAAGTCTTTCACGGCCTGCACGAACGCTTTAGCGTTTTCTACCGGGACGTCTGGGGTAATGCCGTGTCCCAGGTTGGCGATATGACCAAAACCGTCTCCATAAGAGGATAATAGATTTTTCGTTTCTTCTTCAATAATCGTCGGGTCAGTCAGGAGAATCGCCGGATCAAGATTTCCCTGCAGCGCGACTTTGTCCTGCACCTGTTCCCGCGCCCAGCCAAGATCGACCATCCAGTCGAGGCTGACCACATCTGCGCCGGTATCTGCCAGAGATGGCAAGTGAGTTCGGGCGCCTTTGCTGAAAACAATCACCGGAGTATCAGGGTTTCTGGTTTTCAGGCCCTCAACGATCAAAGTCATTGGCTTTAACGCAAATTCTTCGAATTCTGCCGGCGCAAGCACGCCGCCCCAGCTGTCGAAAACCTGGACGATGTCTGCGCCTGCCTCAATCTGCATATCCAGATATTCGATTATTTCGGGAATCAGTGCGTCGATGAGGCGTTTCAGAAGATCGGGCTGCGAGTAGAGTAACTTCTTTGCGACTTTATAATCTATAGAGGAGCCGCCTTCTATCATATACGTGGCGAGTGTCCACGGCGCGCCAGAAAAACCGATTACCGGAACGCGTCCGTTCAGCTGTGAGACAGTTTGCTCGATGGCTTTGCCGACGTATTCAAGTTCCGGCAAGATGTTTTTGCCCAGCGATTCAACATCATCGATATTACGCACCGGATTATCGAAAACAGGACCACTGCCTTTGACAAATTCCAGAGATAAACCCATCGCTTCCGGAATGGTCAGGATATCAGAAAAAATAATCGCGGCATCGACACCGACAATATCTACTGGTTGGATAGTGACTTCTGCCGCAAGTTCCGGCGTTTTGCACATGGTGAGAAAGTCGGATTTTTCGCGGACGGCCTGATATTCCGGCAGGTAACGCCCGGCTTGGCGCATCATCCAAACCGGAGTGCGTTCCACGGGTTGCTGTTTCGCCGCGCGGATCAATAAATCGTTTTGCAGATGAGAGGACATTAAATTCCTTTTCTATTCCATAATCGCAGAGTTTTGCGTTTCCAGTGATTCGGCAGTTGCTTGTAAAATTCCTTCTATGGTTGCTTCAGTTCCAACAAGGATTCTGGAAAACCCCGAATCTTCCAGCGCTTCCGCCGTTACCGGACCGATCGCCACAGCCGTTTGATCCTGAAAGAAAGTATCGGGATCTTCATCCTGGTCCACAATGATATCACGGAAATTTTGGTAGGTCGACGGACTGGTAAACGTAAAGAAATTGATAGTGTGATTCTTTAGCTGCTTCCAGGTTTTTTCAAATTGAGAAGCATCAGGCAAAATATTGCGATACGCGTTCACCCGATCAAGTTGAGCGCCCTGAGATTGCAATCCCTCAACAATCGTCTGGCGACCTTTGTCGCCGGTGACGTAGAGGACGCGTTTGCCTTCCAGTGGAATGGATTGAAACGCTTCAACCAAATTTTCGCTGGTAAATTGCCCGGGAATTAAATCGACAGCAATTTGACGATCTTTGATCGCTTTGGCGGTTTTTTCACCAACAACGGCAACTTTTACTTTCCAACAGGATTTGAGGTCTCCCAACAGACTGGAGGCGCGATCGCAGAAATATTGTACTCCGTGTACGCTGGAAAAGACAATCCAGTTGTACTTTGACAAATCTTGAATGGCGTGATCAACAGCGGTCCAATCTTCCGGCTCAGCAATACTGATTGTCGGGAAAATCACCGGTATGCCGTTCCATTTACGCACGAGATCCGCCATGACATTGGCTTTACTTTCCGGGCGGGTAATCAAAATGCGGGATTGGCGTAAATCAGGCATTGCTCTCCGCCGCCATCCGAACTTCCTGTAAAATTTCCTCGGCGCCTTCTTTTAATAATTCGTTAGCGAGACGCAAACCAATCGATTCCGCATCATCCGGATTGCCACGGCCTTTGCCGCGCACTGCTTTTTGTCCGTCGATGGAACCGACATATCCGCGAAATTGTAGTTCGCCGTCCACCACTTTGCCATATGAACCGATCGGTACCTGGCAACCGCCTTCCAGTTTGCGGAGAAAAGCGCGTTCGGCGTGTGTGGCGGCGTAAGTGTCCGCGTCATTCAAGGGAGCAACAATGGCTTTCACCTGAAAGTCACGTTCACGGGTTTCCAGCCCCAGCGCGCCCTGACCAACCGCCGGAAGCATTATTTCAAAATCGATGGATTCGGTGGCTTCATCGAGCATCTCGAGGCGTTTGAGTCCGGCGCGCGCCAGAATAAGTCCGTCCCAGTCGTTCTCCTGCAATTTTTGGACTCTGGTCGGAACGTTTCCGCGCAAATCGTGAATGTTCAGATCCGGGCGATAGTTTAAGAGTTGCGATCTCCGGCGCAGACTTCCGGTGGCAACGTGCGCGCCTTCCGGGAGGTCATCGATGGTAACATCGTTTTTCGAGATAAATACGTCGTGCGGATCTTCACGCTCGCTGATCGCGGCAATCGTCAATCCCCGGGGTAAAATGGTGGGTAAATCTTTTAAACTGTGGACCGCCAGATCGATGGTTCCGTCCAGCAGGCGATCTTCCAGCGCTTTGGTGAACAATCCCTTGTCGCCGATTTTCGACAGCGCTGTATCAAGGATTTTGTCGCCTTTGGTGTGGATAATCCGGATTTCCACGGTGAGTTCCGGATGATGCTTCTCCAGTTCCGCTTTCACCCAGTTGGACTGCCAGAGCGCCAGATCGCTGCCCCGGCTGCCGATAATAAATGTATCATTGGTCATTGTAATTCCTCAGATCGAATAGTTCGTACGCGGCTTCCACGCGTTTCATCTGTCCGTTGCCGTTCTGTGCCGCCGCGCGCAACTGCATCATTGGAGTGTGCAGGAATTTTTTCATCAGTGAACTGGTAAACTTGTCCAGATCTTCCCACTCTTCCTCGCTGAAATACTTGCGGTTTTTCTCCAGTTCCGCGCGTCGTAATTCCTCAAATTTACGGTGAAGTGAAGCGATAATTGGTTTCACTTCCAGAGATTTCAGCCAGTCGGCGAAAGAGTCGATCTCTTCCTCAATAATGCCCTCTGCCACTGGAATTTCATCGCGGCGGAGATCCAGATTCTTGTTCACGATGGTATTCAGGTCATCGATGTCATTGACAAAGACGTTATCCAGTTTGTTCAACTGAGGATCAATATCTCTGGGAACCGCGATATCAATGAGAAACAGCGGGCGATGATGCCGGTTCGGCAGCACTTTTTTTACGGCGTCTGCCGTGACCGTGAATTCTGGTGAATTTGTCGCGGAGATGATGATATCCACGTCACCGATTTTCTGCGCGTAATTGTCGTACGGCAGCGCATAACCATCGAGTTCTTCTGCCAATGCTTCCGCTTTGTCAAAGGTACGATTTGTGATGTACAGCGTGTTAATATCGCGGGATTTCAAATGCCGCGCAGTCAACTCACCGGTTTCGCCGGCGCCGATTAACAGCGCTGAGCGCTTGGACAAATCGCTGAAAATTTTATTCGCCAGTTCGACCGCCGCAGAACTGACCGACACCGCTCCGGCACCGAGTTCGGTTTCCGAGCGGACCCGTTTGCCAACGTGAAATGCGGACTGAAACAAGTTGTTCAGGATCGTGCCGGTGGTGTTGGCTTCCGTGGCGAGAGTAAACGCATCCTTGACCTGCCCGAGAATTTGTGGTTCGCCAAGAATTTGGGAATCCAGTCCGGATGCAACCTGAAAGAGATGTTTCACCGCGTCGGTGTGCTTCATTACGTAGGTGATTTCCGGATTGTGCCAGGTGTCGGCGCGATCGTGAATGTTGAGCAACGATCGCAGACAGTTGAGCAACGCCGGATTCTTGGGTCCAACTACGTACCATTCGGTACGATTGCAGGTGGACAGTCCGACCACTTCGGTCCAGTGCCCTGACGATTTGATAAATTGTAAAAGTTGTCCGATTTCCGGCGGCGTCACCGCGACACATTCGCGCTGCTCCACGGAGGCGGTTTTGTGATTTAATCCCAGAACGTAAATGTCAAATGCATTCATAGCCGTTCCTGTGAAATTATGTTCTTGAATTCAAAATTTTTCATTAATGAAACCTGTGAAACGAAGTAAAAAAGTAATTCACCACCGACAGCGAAATCATGATGGAGGCAAAGCCGGTTAGCGAAAAATACGCAATGCGTTTGCCGCTCCAGCCCAGAATTCGCTTGCTGAAAATCACCAGCCCAAAGATGGCCCATGTGATGAGCGCAATCAGAATTTTGGCGTCCAGCACGATGAACTTGTCGAAGGCGATCCGAGTCCAAATGCTGCCCAGGATGATCGTGATCGTAAGAAAGGTAAATCCGGCAGATGCTGCTTTGGTGTTCATCGTATCCAGGACTTCCAGTGACGGTAACTGATTGTAAAACACACTGAAGCGACTTCCCTTGATATCGTAGAAGAGGAGTAAATACAGCAGACCGTACAAAGCGGAAATCGCAATGCTGGAATAACCCAGAATGGCGGCGCCGGTATGCACGCCGAATAACGGAGATTGTAAAATCGGATTGATTTCGGCTATATCAGAAATTGTTAACGAAGACCAACTTTGAAACAAAGCCATCAGCGCCAACACAAACATTCCGGTGGTTTTCACTGCGAGAATGGATTCAATCCAGAGATAAATCAGTCCCATGGCAAACGCGATAACAGTTAAAACTTCAGGTGGGGACGCTGTAGGAAAGTGAGCCGTAGAAACGGTTCGAAGTGTTAAGTAAGCGGCGTGGACTAACAGGGTTCCAATAAACACCGGAGTCAGCCAGCGCTCTACATTCAGTTCATCGGAGAAAAAGTGAATGGCGTATAACACAGCCGCCGCAATGTATCCGATGGGAACGATAATATTTAATACATCCATAGAACGCCTTTATCCTGCAGTTGATATTTGCAGACAATATTTATACAAGGACTGTGCCAAAAGTTTAGTTAAAAATAAAAATCTTCCTAAGTGTAATAAAATCAATAATTGTGAGAAAAAGTCAAGCGGCGAATTCACAAAAAGGGAGGAATGAAAACCCCTGAATGTTTCAAAATGAAAAGGTGTTTTTCAATATGACAAAATCCGTCACAATCGTTTGGTGGCGGGGTTTTTGAAAAATGTCAACACAACGTGCAATAAAAATTACGAACCCGGGTGATAAATGGAAGTACAGTAGTCGCGAACCTCTTCAAGCGCGTGCTCGAAAGAACTGACCACGTAGAGTCGTGGCTGTTGAATGGTCGGATCGTAATCATTTTCGATAATTTTACCAAGATCAAAGGGCAAATGTTCTAATCGCGACGTATCAACGCAGCGTTCCATATCGTCGAAGGATGAGAGATTCCCAGCGCCGTAAGTTTTTAGTTCGCCGTTTTCTTCGCAGATGCCATATTCAATAGTAAACCAGTACAGTCGTTCAAGTTCGGAAATTTGCTCATCTGTAGCGGCTTCAGCGGCGCGACCAATCAAAACGGCAAGTTCGGTGATGTCATCTCTGGTGAGCAATACCGCGTGCCCAAGAATTTCATGGCAGAGATCTGGCTCCGGGGTGAATCCCGGCTTGCTGTGATGTCGCAAATATTGCGTGGAGGGAAATTCCTTGTTCAGCAGAGATGTTAAAAACGTGCGGGCCTTCACCAGACCTTCAATCGGTACTAGATTGAATCCGCTGGTGCGCTCCAGATGTTTTGAAACATCAGCAAGTTGCGGGATTTCTTCCCCGGTGATTTGCAGTGTATTCAGGCCGTCCAAATAACTGGAGATAGCGTTCTTTTTGTGCAATGGATGCAGCGTATTAAATACGACCCGCCAGGTATCCTGCTCTCTGGACTGATATTCTATGCGTGGCACGGGCACTGATTGCGGATCACCACCCTGTGATTCAACCCGCTCCCGCTCCTGCCAGAATTGAGTGGCCGCTTGAGCAATCTGGTCACGATGCTGACGATAAGCCTTGTCGCGAAATCCCGGATGGTCTGAATCCAGTGGAACAAGGTGTTCGTTATTTATATCCATAAAGACTCACTTTCACTCATCATTAGTGACACTTGAAAGGTTACTGCTGCGGTAATCGTCAGGCAGACAACATTATTTGCCCGAAGTAAACCGTTAGTTCATCTGGTTATGGCTCAAATTTGACAGGTTGCCTTTGGGAATCCAGGAATCGGCCAAGAGTGTTTCTGAAAGGAAATTTCGGACGGCTGGAGCAAATTCCGGATGGTCAGTACTATCTGAGTGGGTGCCGCCTTCCAAAGTCACGCGCTTAATCTGGCTGGAATCGGCCCCGTTTAAAATTCTGTCGCTATTGCTGTAAGGTACAACCCGGTCTGCTGTTCCGTGCAAAATCAATCCCGGGACCGTAATATTTCGAATGGCATTTTCGGGCGCAATCGTATTAAAGAACAACCGCAGTCGTATCTGAATATACTGTTCCATTAACCACCCAATGGGAAAATATGGAATATGATATTCCCGAAGATAGCCATGAATTATCTCCCGGGGATTCGCATATCCAGAATCTGCAATAAAAGCAGCGATCCTGGTATCAAGTGATGTGGCATAAATGGTCGCTGCGGCACCAATAGAATGGCCGAGCACACCAATTTTTTGCACATGAGCGCTCGGCTGCAAAACAAGCCAATCCAAAGCGCTGATGATATCGTGTGCAAATCCCACCTGACTAATAAAGTGATTCCTTGCGTTTTCTCCGTGACCCCGGCCTTCGATCACTAAAAAATTTAAGGGTAAATCTTTGAGGATCTCAAGAAAAGGCAACATCCGCTGACAATTGCGATTCCAGCCGTGAATCATAACAAGTGTCGGGGCAGGACGGTCTTTTGATGCCTCGGAAAAAGGGATCCACCAACCGTGTAATATTTCACGATTATCATTTTCAAAATAAATGTCTTTAAATGCCAGTCCCAGAGATTGTGGTGTTTTCGTGCTGGGTCGCGGGTGGATTGAGAACGCATAGTGTCCCACTGCAATGGTCAACAGCGCAAATAATAGAAAAATTGCCAGGATAATTAGAATGACGTTCATCTCAGACCATGTATTTATTAGAAAATGAAAAGTAGAATACCAGAATAAGAGAATCAAGTTGTTAGCAAAGATGGAGTGAAACTCTACTCTAATAAGGTCAATTACTTAATACGGGCAAAATTTTGTTCAAGATACTCGGCCATAAGCACGGAAGCATCTTCGAGAAATTGCTGATCTTCCGGAGTAAACGCTGCCAGAGTATCGCTGTCCAGATCAAGCACCCCAAACAGTGTATCATCTTTCTCAATGGGGACGACGATCTCAGAACGGGTTGCAATGCTGCAGGCGATGAATCGGGGATCTTCATTAACGTCATCCACGACAATCGTTTCCCGTTGCGTCGCGGCTGCGCCACAGATACCCTCGTCATATGGGATCACGGCGTGTTGGGTTACCGGCCCCACGTAATATGAGTTATCTGGAATTTCCAGCGCTTCCGGTTTGGCCACATATACACCGACCCAGTCGTAATTTGAATTGCTTTTCTGAATATAGTGCACTGCCTGTTTACAGTACTCGGCAGGATCAAGGTTTTGTGTTGCTAAATGCCGAAATTTTTTTCGGAGTTCGTTTTTGGTCATACGTTTTTCTGAGTACTATCCTCGTTTTTCTTCTGGCACATAAATGAGCATACAATCTTCTTCTTCGAGCACCCCTTTTGTTTCGTCATCCACGGGCGCGGACGTGAGCATAATACCCCGGATGTATAAGTCAGGATGCTGCTCCTGGAGCTCTTCCCGGATCGCTAAAAATCGTTCGCAATCCCTGGAGGCAAACCGAGTTTTTCGGTCTTTCGTTTCGATATACCAAATCGTATCAACATTCTCAGCCAAAATAATTTCGCCACGGCCGCTGACTTCAGCCTCAGATTTTTTGGTGACGGTGACATTTGGAGTCTGAAACATCGGAAATCCCCGCGGACTCTCCTGGGCTTTCCCGGGTGATTTGACCCAGCTTGCAACATCGTGCAAATCTAACCAATTCATGTGTTCCCCTTATTTACGCAATTAAAATTTGGATGAAGTGCGTGATCGCTCCCCGCCAAAAATTTCAATGAAAATTCCTACACAAGCAACAAAATTCTTGATCATTTTCGGTTTCTTCGGTTTTGTTTTTCACTTTTGATTCAATGGTGGTAACCTTAAATTCGGATACCAAGGAGATAGGTGACTATGGCTCGAAAAGATATATCTGATGTCTTAAACGATTGGCCCTTTGATCCAGAGAGCCTGAATGTCAGGCGAATTCAGGGGGATGACGATCAGGATAAGATCCAGTTACGGTTAGACTTAGGCTTGCTGCAAATGGAAGCCGACGGGCGACCTGATGGTGAGAGACCGTACGACTTTGAAAATGCGTTAATTTATTATCAAAATGAATTGGAACGGGTCGTCGAAGAAACCGGATCGGAGAAAAATTTTACCCTGGATTCGGAAGCGCTTGCCGAATTGCAGCAAGAATCCATTCAGTATTATCACCGATATCTTTGCTTTTCAGAACTCAATGATCACAAGGGTGTCATTCGGGATACCAAACATAACCTCGAAGTACTTGAGTTTGTCGAGAATAACTCCGTTGAGGAGGACGAAGCCTGGTCGTTTTTACAATATTATCCCTACATCCTGATGATGAACACCCAGGCTCACGTTCAATTGGCTCTTGAAACCGAATCGTTTGAAGATGCGATGGAGCGGATAGAACAAAGCCTTCAACTTATCCGTGGTTTCAACGAAAAATGGGGTTTGAAGGAGAGTGAACAGTCTCAACGGGAAATCCAAATTTTAGAAGAGTGGAAAGCGACCGTCCTGAACAAGCGACCCGTATCAAAGTATGACCAGTTGCAGGCTGAACTCGAGGAAGCCGTGGAGTTGGAAAAGTATGAACGCGCCGCACAGCTGAGAGATCAGATCGAACACCTGCAGCAACAAGAATAACTTTTCTTCATTTATTTGAGATCACAGAAATTTTAACTCACCTTCTGTCTTAATCTGACAGAAATAATGTTTTATCGGGAGGTCCGAATGAATTCTCGCCAAAAACGATTCATTGGATTCATCATTGCGATTATCGTTATCATTGGAGTCTTTGGAAATTTTATTCATCTGATTACCCAGCTTTGGTGGTTTGAGAGCACCAAATATGAATCGGTGTTCTGGAAAATTCTCACCTGGAAGGGCATTATTTGGGCCGTGGCATTTTTGTTCTACGGAGGTGTACTCTGGTTGAATTTCCGAATCGCGGTCCGGTTAACCCGGGGGAGAACTTTCCGCTCGTTTGAGGGCACGAATATCAATATTCCCACCGAAAAAATATTCAATATTATCGTTGGGGTGGGAATTCTTGTTATCTCATTTATTGCGGCCGGCGCTACGATACCGTGGTGGGAAACGGTTCTGAAGTTTTTACACGCTAGCGATTTTGCGAACGTCGATCCAATTTATAATCTGAATATCGGTTTTTATTTCTTCAAATTGCCCTTGTACAACGGATTGCAGAGTTGGCTGCTCACGCTGGTCATTTTATCCACCATTCTTTCCGGAACGATCTATTTCCTGAAAGGGGCTATCGAATTAGTACAATCCAAACATATCAGATTCTCCGGCGGGGTGAAGGCCCACGTGAGTGTTTTATTTGCAGTGATTGCTCTGTTGATCGCCGTTGGGTTTTACCTCGATCGCTATCAGCTGTTGTATTCAGCAAACGGAGTGGTTTTTGGAGCGGGCTATACTGATGCCCACGCTAAATTAATTTCTTATTGGGTAATGGGAATTGTTACCGTAGCCATCGCGCTGCTTTTCATTTTTTCGTTTATTCGCAAAGGCGTCGGCTTACTATTCTCTGGTATCGTTGGGTTTGTGGTAATTCTGGTCGTAGTCAACGGAATTTATCCCTGGTTTCAACAGCAATTTATTGTTGCGCCCAACGAGCTGGTAAAAGAGAAACCGTACATTAAGCACAACATCGACCTTACGCGAGAGGCTTATGGACTTGATAAGGTGCAGCGTTCGTCTTTTCCTGTTCAGGGTACCCTGACTCAAAGCAAAATTCAGCAAAATGATGCGACCATTCAAAATGTACGTCTCTGGGATTGGAGGCCGTTGCTTAGCACGTACCGACAGATTCAGGAATTGCGGTTATACTATAATTTCAAAGATGTGGATATTGACCGCTATACCATCAACGGAGATTATCGCCAGGTGATGCTCTCGGCGCGGGAATTGGAATATAACCAACTGCCATCACAGGCCCGGACATGGGTCAACCAGCGACTCAAATACACGCACGGTTACGGCGCGGTAATGAGCCCGGTGAATATCGTAACCGAGGAAGGATTACCGGAGCTTTTTATTAAGGATATTCCTCCGGTCTCAGAGGTAAATGTCAAAATAGATGAGCCGGCAATTTACTATGGCGAGGAATCCGATCGATACGTTTTCACCGGCACCTCTACACAAGAGTTCGATTATCCCAAGGGAGAGAAGAACGAATTTACAAATTACTCAGGTACTGGTGGTGTTCCCATCGGGAATATTTGGAAACGATTGGCTTATGCTTTTGATTTTGGCAGCCTGAAAATCCTGATATCCAACTATTTTACTAAAGATTCCCGGGTACTGTATTACCGGAACATTCATCGCAGAGTGCGGGAGATTGCCCCATTTCTGCAATATGACAACGATCCATACCTGGTGATTATCGATGGAAAATTAAAATGGATCCTCGATGCGTATACGGTGGGAACAAAGTATCCTTATGCCGAGCCGATGTCCCGGGGGCGCGAGAATTACATCCGGAATTCAGTGAAAATTGTAATAGATGCATTTAACGGAACGATGGATTTTTATGTCGTGGATGACACTGATCCGTTAATTCAAACTTACCAGAAAATATTCCCGGACCTGTTTAAATCCAATGAGAGTGTGCCGACTGAAATCCGGAAGCATTTTCGGTATCCCACCGATCTTTTCCGCATCCAGTCGCATGTTTATCTTGCATATCATATGTCGGATCCAGAGGCGTTCTATAATCGCGAAGATATGTGGAAAATGCCCACCGAAATTTATTCCGGCAGCGAACAGCCACTCGAACCGTACTATATAATTATGCGACTCCCTGAGCATACAGAAGAGGAATTTCTGCTTATTCTGCCTTTCACGCCTGTGAATAAAAACAACATGATTGCCTGGATGGCAGCGCGATCAGACGGCGATAATTACGGAGATCTTCTCTTATACGAATTTCCAAAGAAGGAATTGGTGTACGGGCCGATGCAAATTGAAGCACGCATTGACCAGCATCCACAGATTTCCGAACTGTTGACCCTGTGGAGCCAGAAGGGGTCTAATGTCATTCGCGGCAATATGATGATCATCCCGATTGAGCAGTCCTTGCTGTACGTCGAGCCGCTGTATCTGCGCTCGGAACAGAGTCAGATGCCAGAGCTGAAGCGCGTAATTGTTGCCTATAACAATGACATCGTCATGGAAAATACCCTGGAAGATGCACTGGCGGTTATTTTTGGTGAAGAAAAACCGTCTACGCCCAAAACGGTGCTTGCTCCAGGCGGGGAAATCCAATCGATCAAACAGTTGATTCAGTCTGCGAACGAAGCCTATCAAAATGCACAGGAATCTCTCCAAAACGGGAATTGGTCACAGTACGGAACTTACCAACAACAATTACAGCAGATCCTGCAGCAGCTGCAACAGACGACGTCCGAAGCAACACCTGCAACCCAGTGATTCGCATCATCTGAATTGGGTTATTGAGCACCATCGGGAATGAGGCAGACTGTAAAGAGGTAATACTCCCTGATACTCCGGTATGTTTTGCCGGGAAAAAGGCAGTTCCGCTTGAATAATTGGGAAATTCTATCGATCTTAAGTGGAGTGTTGATTTTGGTTACTTCCACACCAAAAAGGCTTAACACTCTCAACCCGAAAGCGAAAGGGATTGCTCATGACGCGTGAGGAACTTATTCAGGCGGTTGCGCAGGCAGAAAATATTTCTGAAGAGGAAGTTGATGCAGTTGTTGACCAGTTCCTCGATTTAATCCGAAGTCGGATGGCAGACCAGAACGAAACCTCGATTTACGGTTTCGGTAAATTTGGTGTACGCTGGTGGAAGGGACGGAGTGGAAGAGATCCGCAAACCGGTGAAGAAATTGAAATCGAAGGCCGGTGGATGCCGTATTGGACTCCTTCTGATACGCTAGTTGAAGAAGGCGAGCCGCATCCTAAAGATGAGGCTGCTGTTGGTGAAGAACCTGAGAAATCAGCCGAACCTCAAGATTTAGAAGAACCAGGGGAAGAGACATCTCCTCGGGAAACAGAGAGTCAAGAACCGACCGAAACTGCAACTCAATCTGAAGACACCGAGTCCGAACCCGAAGAAACATCCGCGGGTGCCAGTGAAGAAGAGCCTGTTCAACCGGCTGAACCAACACCAACTCCGCAGCAAGCAACAACTCCATCATATACACCGCATTATAGGACATCTCATAAGTCCTCGTCTTCAAGAAAATGGCTTATTACACTTGGCGCTATAGTCGCTGTCATTGTGTTGGCATTTATTGCGTTTAGTTTTATGGGAGAACGCTCCGGAGAGATGGCTGAAAACTCAACCGCAGAACCTGAAATTAAATCTGAAACAGCGACACAGAACACAAACTCAGGTACACCTTCTCAATCCTTATCTTCCGAAACCGCCCCAGGGAAAGGGGCCTCTACAAATAAAAATGCGGGTATCGCGAACGGAACAGCCTTAGCAGAGGCATCATCTGCCAGATCAACAAGCCGTTCACAAGAGCAATTTTTCGAAAATTATCAGAGTGCGCTAGATCAGTTTCGGGACAGAAATTATAGCGCAGCAAAAGATAACTTTCAGCAATTGCTCAATGAAAATCCTCCCATTGATTATCTTGACAACGTCCAGTATTGGCTGGGTGAAAGTGAATTTGCCCTGGGCGAATACGACCAAGCTATCACATCTTTTGGACAGGTTTTTAGATATCCTGAGACCAATAAAATGGATGATGCTATGCTTATGATGGCCTATGCTTACCGTCAATTAGGTGAATACGATCAGGCGCGTCTATTGCTGCTCCGCTTCCGGAATCAATATTCAGATTCCCCTTACGCTAATATCGCTGAACGGTGGTTGCAGAATGATTCGCTTCAATTGGCAAAATCACACTAAAATTATTCCTCACAATTTCTTAGAATTATAACAGAACAAGTTTCGCAATCTTGACTGATTTTCGGGGGAGCGTTATATTTATAATAGTCGATGAAGAAATTCTCGCACAACTTCCGACATTGTTCAGTAATCATCCTTCCGCAAAGTATTTTAAAATGCACTTCTACGCGCCAACACATAAAGAAAGGAAGCATCTATGTTTAACGCAAAAGAGCTAAGTAACGTGCTTGAGTATCACCCTTCAGAGATGCCGATCACCACGTTTTATCTGAACCTGGACGAGGAATCTATCAAACAACGACAACACAAGATCGTCTTGAAAGATCTGTTTCGATATAAAACGGAAAAATCTTATTACAAGAATTTGAGCGATGAGGCCCAATCATCGATTCAGGATGATTTTACCAAGATTGAAGATTTTGTCACCATGCAGATGAACCAAATTGACGGCAAGAAGAGTCTCGCGGTATTTTCATGCTCGTCAAATAATCTCTGGGAAACGCTGGATCTCTCGGTTCCGCTGGAAACATCCATGGTCATAAATCCGCACCCGTATTTGCGGCCGTTGGTGGAGGCGTCGAGCGCCCACCGGAAATACGCCATTATTTTAGTAGATCGCGCGAAAGCTCGCATTCTCGAGGTGGATATGGGGCAAACTACGGAGCATCTGCACATCCACGAAGAAGATATGCCCGATCAGGTCAAAGAGGGTGATTTCGAAGGAACAAGCGAGCGACGAATTGAACGACATATCAATGATCACGTCCGGCAACATTTAAAAAAGGTGGCAGAGAAAGCACTGCAGCTGCAACAATCCCAGCGATTTAAATGGATTTACCTGGGAGGACGACAGGAAATTATAAGCGAATTTGAAAAATTGCTGCACTCTTACGTGACGGAGAATGTTGAAGGGACCATTATTGTTGAGCCGCACGCTCCGCTGGAAGAAGTTATCAAAAAAGCGGAGAAAGCGGAGGCGGCTTCCCGGGAAAAATACGAAACCAATCTGTTAAGTCAGCTCTCTGATGAAATTGGTAAAAGCGCTCGTGGCATAGCCGGGATTCCGGGAGTGCTCAATGCTCAACGTCGGGGACAGGTTGATACGCTTTTAGTGCAACAAGAATTCTCCACCAAAGGATTTTACTGTCCCGAGTGTAACTATATGACGATTAAGCGGGAAGAAGAGAGATGTCCACTGGATGATGCTCGTTTGCTGAGAACGCCGGATATTATTGATAATCTCATTAATGAGGTTATTAAACAGGGCGCCTCGGTGGAAATGATCCAAAAATCAATGGACGACTTTGATGAGATCGGTGCTCTGTTGCGCTTCCCTATTGGTAAATAATCGCCACATTCAGGGGAGTCCCGCGGATTAGTTAAACAACTAGTTGAATAGATAAGCCATATCTGCCTGTCACTGAGAAATTTAGCTTGTTTTCAACGTGACGGGCAGATATATTTTCAGGACTTGCCAATATGCGAAGTTGACTTGAAATCTTTTAATAAACCAAAGGATCCGGGGATGAAATTCCGAAACGAAAACCGATATATTCAGCTATTATTTTCAGGAATTCTTTCAATGGTCTTTCTTGCAATGTTAATATCGTGTGGCAGTACAAAATCACCTGCGATTAATGACAAAACTACTGTAATGGAAGAACCGGACACCGCTCAGGTTCAGGAAATGGTCAAGCAAGAGCGGGAATCCTCGATTCAAATAATGCAAGAACAGGTGACAACACTCGAATCCAATGTTCACCAGCTCGAACAGCAAAATTCAGCATTGCAACAACAATTGGATCGTATGCAAAGGAAAATGGACAGTCTGAATGCTGTGCAGCCACATAGCACTCAAAGCACAGGCGCAGGCTACGTCCAGCGATATGAAAAAGCGCTTGCCGATTATTATGATGGCGAATACGCGACCGCTTCAAGGGAATTTCAGGAACTTCTCAACACAGATCGTTCCAATGATTACGCTGATAACGCGCAATATTGGTTAGGCGAATGTTATTATACAATAGGCGATTATCAGAAAGCGCTGCACGAATTTCAGAAAGTACTGGAGTATAACGGAGCCAATAAACTGCCGGATGCTCAATTTAAGATCGCGTTAACCTATTTGAATATGGGTGAGCCGGAAAATGCCAGAGATGCCTTCCGCACCCTGAAGCGGAATTATCCGGATAGCCGGTTAATCCCGTCGGTGAATCGCCATTTGGAGGAATTGCAGTAGTCGATATTATTTGTCTATCGCGATTGTAAGAATTACTCATTCTCCCACAAGAGTTATTTGAATCTCATCGTCAATCGGACGCGATAAACTGTATCCTTACCTCGACTCTAAGGTATCCCGAGACTATACTTCTGGGAATTCGTTGATTAAATTAAAATACATACTCAACACCTAATTTTATCTGTCGCGGCGCTCCCATATTTCTTTCAATCATCACATAATAGTATTGAAACGCATTTTCCAGAGAAAGACGGAGTGTCAGGTGATTTCCTGGCTGATAATACGCCGTAAAGCTCCAGAGATGAATCGGAACCAATTTATCCGCGCCGGTGGCAGGATTGTACGGAAACAATTGAACCCGTCGGAATTTGCTGCGATACTGGTAATCAATCCCAAAGTACACTTTTCTGGAAAGCGGGATCTCATTGCTGAAGACAAAAACATGTTGGTGCCGATACGCTAACACGGTATCTGCAGAGACATCTCTGGGATTTAAATAGGTATAACTCAACGATTGTTTTACCGGAATGTAGGGAATTTTCCAGTCCGCGCTAAATTCCACGCCACTGATTTTTGCATTCGTAATATTTTGGAAGTAGATCTTCCCGTCAGACGGATCTGATTGTGGTTCGATTAAATCCTGATACTGTGTTAAAAATCCGGCAATATCCGCCAGTATATTACCGCTTTCGTAATGCATGCCAATTTCACCGCTCAAACTGGTTTCCGGAGATAGATTGGGATTCGGCTTAATTTCAAAGTAGCTTTGTTGTGTTTCCGTAAATTGCTCGGCAATCGAAGGTGTTCGAAAAGCGCGCCCCAGTGATGCCCGCAGCGAGAGTTGATCTGAAAGGGCGTAATTTGTGCCAATTTTGGGATTGATTTGAGCGTAATTTTGCGACTGATCTATTGAAGAAAAGTCGGCACGAATTCCAGCTGTTAGTCGCCAACGCAAGGTTAAATGCCATTCATCCTGGAGATAGGCCGCCAGATCGTAGCCGGAGTGAGTGCTCCAGATATCAGCATTTACCTGAGTTCCGCTGACTTCAAAACCGCCGGTACTCAGGTGATTTCCCCACTGATAATCCGTTTGCCACTCTGTCGTTACGCTGTAAGAGGTGGAATACGTTTTATTATCGTGAAAGTGATTGCGAAAAGCGGTGCGGAAAAGAGAAATTTGCCATCTGTGGGAAAGAGACGCTGAGACGATATTCGAGTAGGATAAAGCCCACTGCAATTTATCGTTGGTCAGATAATCGCCAACGGCTTCTATGGGAGAATTGAAAGGTTCCTTTGCGCTGCGCCACTGGGTAAACGATCCGTGAATGTCATTCATCATAAATAATCGTGAATTCCATTGAACTGCTGAAGAGTGTTTATATTCCATTTTTCCTCGGAGAAACCAGCGGCGGTACCAACCATTTTGGAAATAACCCGGTGAACTTTCCTGTCCCGCAGCTGCCTGTAATCCCCAGTTACCGCTGCGACGTTCGTTTTCCAAAACCCATTTACCGGTAAATAACGGTTCTTGTCTCCACTGCCACGTTTGGTGTGAAGGCGGAGTATAATATCCACCTTGTGCCAGGACGCTGGTCTTATTTTTTGCTTTAATTGGTGACGTAATAATGTTGATTACGCCACCTAACGCATTTGAACCGTAAAGCGCTGATCCGGGTCCTTTGAGAATTTCGACCCGCTGAATATTGTTTGATGGCACAGCATCCCAGTAGATGCCTCCGTTATCCGACGCCAAAACCGGTAATCCATCAACCAGTAATAACACCCGGCTGCCAACGCCCCGCGCATATCCGCTGCTGCCACGGATGTTGACCTGTCCACCCACCACTTGCACTCCGGATTGATACGGCAACACCTCTTCTACTGTGGTTGGCAGGCGCATACGGATGTTCTCGCTGCTAATCGTTCCAATCGATACAGGTGATTTTTTAATTTGTATGGAACGTTTGGCGCCGGTAACTACTAACTGAGGGGTTTTCAGACTCGTTGGCTGGAGTAAAATTGTTATGAACAATGTACGGTGGTTCTGAATTTCAATAGAAAAACGTCGTTCTTTATAGCCGATCATATTGACGGAAATCGTCTGTTTGCCTGAGGGCAAATTGTTGAGATAAAATTCCCCGTTTTCGTCAGCGGAAGTACCCAGGACGGTTCCCTGCACCTGGATATTGGCGCCTGGAAGTGGGGTCTGGGTTGTAGAATCCAAAACAACGCCGTTCAGGCTTCCGGTTTCAGCAGCAGTTGTTGCCGGAAAACTGCAAAAAATCAGACCAATAAAAACAAAAATGTATTTGACAGATGTAGTCAAAATGGCAGGGTGAGGTTATAATCTACTGTAATATTAATGCCCTCCTGGATTTTTGTGTCTGTAAAATGGACAAATCCAAGCTGATCGGGTTGGGTTGGATTGCGGTAGTAACCAATCAGTTGAAAATATTCGGGATGTGCGCTTAAAGAATCCTGTGGCAGAGTAAGTATTTGGTTGATCGGGATCTTTGTAGCGATGACACCAACAATGTAAAATTCATCAGGATACGCTTGCAAAAAGTACGGCTGCTGGGGTCTATTCAGATTCAGAGGCTGGCTGTAGCCCAGGATTTTCTGCGGCAGCGTCTCCGCGGAAAGGCTGAGGTCAAATTTGACGAAAGCTGCGACCGCACCGTTTAAAGAATCCGGAAATTGTACTTCTCCGGCATCGCCGGTTGGAAATGTAATGGTGCCTTCAAATCCGGTGACCGGTTGAAGTCCCTGCTCACACCCAACGATGGTAAAAAGGAGGAAAGATAATAGGAGGATTTTTCTCATCATTTGCCCGGAACTTAGCAGAGTTTCTGATCTCTGGCAAGAGAAATACAGTAAGGATTACGCTAGATTTTAATGGCCGTTTTGATTAGTTTAACACAGAAAATCACTGAAAACACCGAAGAGACAAGCATGAGGTATAAGTTATAGGGAAAAACTGTTCGTCGTTTGTTGTAAACGAAGCGATATTGATAGACAATTGACCATTGGCCGTATACGATGGCTGGCAACTGCGGAGCCAATGGTATAATCCATCGTCAATGGCCTGCTTTTTAAAGACCTGCTATAGGATTAGGAAGAAGTTCAAGCAAACGCACGACTCGAACACTCGAACACCTGAACACTGGAATACTTGAACACTTGAACACTAACTCAACAACTCACCAGATATATTTCAGCGACGCCCGTAATTTGGGTAAAATTGAGGATGAGAGCATCCATCTTATTGTGACGTCTCCGCCGTATCCGATGATCGAAATGTGGGATGAAGTTTTCGGAGAAATAAATCCCAAAATACGAAAGCTGCTCTCCAAAGATGCTGGAGCTGAGGCGTTTGAATGCATGCATCAGGAATTGGACAAAGTTTGGAAAGAGACCGAGCGGGTTTTGATTCCAGGTGGGATGCTGTGTATCAACGCGGGTGATGCCACTCGCAGTATAGCAGGGAATTTCCAGTTATTTTCCAATCATGCCAGGATTTTGCAGCAGTGTCTTTCCCTGGGATTTCAAAATTTGCCGAATATTCTCTGGCGAAAGCCAACCAATTCGCCGACCAAATTTATGGGGTCAGGCATGTTACCGCCAGGGGCGTATGTCACGCTGGAACACGAATACATTCTGGTGTTCCGAAAAGGTAAGAAAAGAGAATTTCGAGCGGAGGAAGAAAAACAAAATCGTCGGGAAAGCGCCTTCTTCTGGGAAGAGCGCAATCGGTGGTTTTCCGATGTGTGGGTGGATCTGAAAGGCATTGGCCAGGAATTGAACGATCCCGTCAGGAGCCGGGCCACCGACCGGAAACAGTTACGAAAGCGAAGCGGGGCATTTTCATTTAAACTAGCGTATCGACTCATCAATATGTTTTCGGTAAAGGGTGATACCGTTCTCGATCCGTTTCTTGGCACAGGGACGACAATGTTCTCCGCGATGGTCGCTGAACGAAACAGTATCGGATATGAAATTGATCCTGAATTTCGAACACACATTGAAGGACAAGTGAGTGATGTGAAGGAACTTTCAAACCAGATTATCGCCAAACGATTTCATGACCATTTGGAATTTGTGTCCCAGCGGGAAAAGCCAATGAAGTACCGAAATAAATGGTACAGTATTCCGGTTGTCAGCCGCCAGGAGACCGAAATTAAATTTCAGAAAATCAAGTCAATTCAATCTGTGGATTCTTCCAAATATCTTGTGGAATATATCTTCTGAATTGTCACAGGCAGTATTTAAACACATAGAAATAATTTGAATCAATTACAGTTGAAAAGTCAGGCGAATATAACACCAATGGCATCCAGAATAATATGAGCTCCAATCGGCGCCACCAAATTTCTTCGCCATGCGTACACAATTGCAAGAATCAACGTTACTATCGTCTGCTGAATGACATTGCCGAGGCCAAACGCGGGCAAATGCACGCCAATGAATGCAATGGTCGAAATAAGAACCGCTAAGGTTGTACTGTTGGTCAGTGCTTCGATTCGTTCAATTGTATAACCACGATACATTATCTCTTCAGTAAATCCGGCGGTCACTACGAGGATAATTTTTCGATAGATCGGTAATCCCTGGAAAAAATTGACTGTCGAGGTGTCCATTTCGGTATGGAGCAATTTTAGAAGAGGTTGACCAATAAATTGCTCCGCTAATATCATCGCGATTGCAACCAGAGGAATTAGCACCCAATCCAACCAGCCTGGTCGTCGAAAGCCGATTGAAGAAACCCCATTTCGTTCCCAATAAACAACTGTGACCAGTAAAATTCCGGTGATCAACCATTTTAACCCGTCACTGTACCAGAGATGTGCAGGCGTTAATTCAGCGCTCGGACCTCGCCATGTTACCCATAAGCCAAGTCCAAAAATAAACAAGAGTCCAAAGAGCACGGCAACCATCTCGCGTGGTGAAGGTTCAAATTTCATTTATAGTACTCTCCTGAAATCTTTCCCGGAGTTGTATTTTAAAGTAATACTCTCTGATTTTTGCACCGATTTGAAACAGTTTGATTTACGAGTATAATTGCTCCAGAATCGACGTTATTTCTCTGTAACTATTCATGATTGGTAATTTTGAGAAGAATATCAAGATGTGGCCGCAAAAACTAATTTCTCTGGAGATGCTTTTGCATTATTCCGGTTAGAAATTTGAGGTTCCAATTTACATCCAATATCATCCATGAATAGAAAGCAAAGATTTTTTAAGTGAAAATCACAACTGCGAGGAGCGCTTATAATGAAATCGAAATCAGTTTTTCTGATAGTAGTACTGGGATTTCTGATTCCGTTTCACGTCGCAACTGCTCAAAATACAAAGGTAGAATTACCAACGAAATTCAAGGCAAATCGGGTTTTCGTCACTCCGGTCACTGCCTCAGGCGATACGCTTCGATTTTATACCGACAGCGGTGGTGGCACGAATATTATATGGCCTTCAACAGTTCAGAGATTGGGACTGGCTACTAGAAAACACCCGATGCCTCCGGATACGACAGCCACAGTGGCAACGTTACCTCCTTTTAAGCAAACGGCTAGTATTCCACACCCTCCGGCGTCGACGGCTCTGGGTACTACGCTTGTGGTCTCTCCGGGTCCGTGGTGGCTCATAGAAGGTAGTGACGGATTTTTGGGCAGCCCCTGGTTTTCAACCCGAACCTGGGAATTCGATTATCCCGGTGAATCACTCTCGTTGCTACGAAACTTCGATACTGCAAATCGCCTGGACGAACATACCGTCACTCTGGGATTTCAAACAAATCCAAACGGTGAAAAAACGATGTATTTCCCAAGGATTACTATATCGGTTGACGGTGATTCCATCGATATGCTTTTCGATACGGGAGCAACCCTTATTCCACAGAGGCATACAGCTGAGGCCTTGGGAAAAAACGACACTTCACCGATCGGAGTCTCTTTTATTGCGGACTCCATTTTTCAACAATGGAAATCTGAACATCCGGATTGGACAGTTATTCAAAATGCTGAGCAGCAAACGGGTTTGCCGATAATTAAAGTCCCTGAGATTGGGATTGCCGGTTATGAAGTTGGTCCGGTCTGGTTTACCAAACGACCGAATAGAAATTTTGTCAGAAGGATGTCCCGATGGATTGATAAAACTATTTATGGCGCTGTGGGTAGTTCCGCCTTTCAATATTTCAGAATTATCATTGATTATCCGGAGGAGAAGGCTGTCTTCTACCGGGAATAGAGAAGTGTTTTCTTTTACCGTACTATACTTTTAGTGGTTAGGTTTTTTCTGCGTCCTCCGCGCCTCGGCGGTGAAATTTTTTTTGCATTAATCTGTTACTTAAACACCCGCTCCGGAAGGAGTCCTTCAACAGCCTCGGAAGAGACTCCTCCCGGAGAAGTCCTCCCGGACCTGCTGGGAAACACTCGAACACTGTTTTTAGATTCCCATATGTCCCGCCGCTTTTTCGTGATGTAACGGTGTTCCGTTGTCATATGCTTCCCGTTTTGGTGGCTCGTCCATTAATTCGGGAAATCTGCAATAGAGACTTTCGGCGAACAAGTAGTCTAGGTGCTCGTTGGATTCCGGCGCCCAGCCCATAATGCGCTCCCAGATTTCGGCATTTTCCATACAAAAATAGATGAACAGATCTTCGCCGCCGTACTCGCGAATCCAGTCGTAGATTTTTCTGTAGAGTTGCAGACGCAGCGGTTTGACATAACGCATCTTGCCGTCGTTTCCCTTGATCAATTCCTGGTAGACGATTTTCGTCTTGGGGAATTTGGAGACAATTTTCGATTTCATCTCTGGCGGAAATCGCAGACTACCCATACTGATCCACGTAATACGATCAGGGTCAACAGTTTCAAACAGACGCTTGATGACTGATTCATAGCCGTTTTCCCAGTCTTCATAAAATAGAATCGGGTCGAAGTGCAGACCGAGTTTAAAGCCGCGCTCCTGGACTTTTGCCATTGCTTCCAGGCGCTCATCGAAGTTGGCAGCCTTGAATTCCTCGCCGGCAACCACATCCGGTGGATTCACGGACCAGGAGCACACCACTTTGCCCTGATGATCCATATCAAGAAAATTGTCCACCGTGTTTGATTTGGTTTTTAACTCTAACAACACATTTGGTAATGCTGTGAAAACCGGAATAATTTCTCTGGAAAATTTACTGTAATCATCGAAGGCCAGAGAGTCGGTCATTTCTCCTGTTCCGATGCGGAAAAACCGCTCCGGCTGACTCTTCACTTTTTCGTGGATTTCCATCGCCAGGTTTTCGGTATCCGCGTACACCGTCGTCACCGGATTATTTTGATAAAATTGCAGGATGCAATACGTACAATCGATAGGACAGCCGGATGTTTGATTTATCACATGATAGTTGCAGCAGCGATAAGAGCGATCAGTGCCGGGACACTGCTTCAGCACATGTCCTTTTTTCCTGGTGAGAAATATTTTTCGTTTGCCATTGGAAGTGGTTTCGTGGAGAAACTCATTTTTCCGGTCATCCGGATTTTCGACGTATTCTATCTCTGCGTCCGGAAGCGCCTTCAGATAATTTTTGGTAATCTGGTGATCCTTGACTGATTTATCTATGAGAAGTGAATCGACGGTGACTTTTTTCATAATTAGTGCCCTGGTTCATCTAGATTAAACCCTTTCGGAAAAGCATCTTGCGAAAGGATATTTTTATTTATTGCTGATTACCCGCAAGTATAAACATCACTGGGATAGAACGCAATGGTGCGGGGGAGTTTTTCATTCAAAAGGTAGAAGCGTGTAATAAAATCAAAGTGTTTGGTTTTATCTTGGGAAAAGGAGTTTTCCGGAAGTTAAGGAGATTACTACGGCATAGAATTGACCCTTTCAGGGGACAAGACTCTGAAAGGGTCATTATCCCACCGTCAAGAAAACCATACTACCCAGGCTTTGCCAGATGGCAGAGACAATAAAGGAATCTCGGCTGTGAAGCCGGGGTCATTATCTATTGCGTGTAACTCAAAATTCAAAAGTAAAATCATCCCCGGGCAGTTTCACGATTTTTTTGTGATCCTCAATAAATATCGCTCGTCCTCCAAATAACTTGAAAACGGATTCCCGGTTGAGGCGAGTGGAGTTATTTGACACGAATCGCCCATAAGAAGAATGAGGATATTGGGAAAAATCTGTGGTGAATTCATGAAACTGGGGGTTCCAATGGATGTACTGAATTACGTTTTTCAGATACTGTTTATTTGCAATCAATTTTCGTTTGAACGGTTTTTCAAATAAACTGCCGGTTCGGTTTTGCTGTTTGTTAATGTATTGTGCGTGGGAGTTGAAGAGGTGTGTGAGTTGTCTTGGAGCACTGATTTTATGGACCCTGCCAGGGTCTTGACCACTGGCAGGGTCGGCTTTTACCTTGAGTGATTTTCTTATAGATCGAACCTTCACTAGCAAATGAAAATGGTTATTCATCAAACAATAGGCATAAGTCTCCAGAACCGGAAAACAATATTTGATATACTTTTTTAAAAATCGCCGGTAATCTTCATCCTTGTAAAATAGAATTTCACCGTTGTTACCACGGTTGTAAATATGGTAAAATTTCCCGGGTTGGAGAGGAACAGGATTTGGCATTTTGTTTTTGTGACTATTTAATATTATAAGTTACTTACACTTATATTATAAGTTATTTGTATTATTAATATAATACTCTTGTTTATAAACGGTAATTTTGAAATATACAACAATTAATGCTACTTAATTCGACGAACCCTTTCAGGGATCGCGGACCCTGAAAGGGTCGATTGTACCGAGAACCTTTCTGCACAAAAAATTCCAATGTAAATCGTTTGGGTTCTGCGATTACGCTTAAAATGGCTGAGAACAGACCCCTTACTCTTCCATCCCAATCGCGAACATTCTCTCCAGATCGTGGCGGGAGTACACCCGGAAAGCGGTGAGCGTTTCGGTGGATTCAATTCCGTCGATGGTTGCTAACTTGTTGGTGACAATATTGGCAAGTTTATCGGTCTCTTTCACTCTGCAGATGGCAACTAAATCGTAGCGCCCGGCCACGGAGTAGACTTCGGAAATTTCTTCCAAATCTGCGAGTGTCTCCGCAACGTTGTTAATTTCTGATACTTCACAGTTCAATAAAATTATGGCGTTGATCATTGTGACTCCTTTGGTTTCCTAACGGTATGATATAAAGGCATTATTTAGATCGTGTCAAATAGCTGTTCCAACAGTTTTTGATTTTCCGTATCCTGCAACGGTGAAATACTCTCTTTCACATCCTGCAAAGTCTTCCAGTGGAAAGTGACATTAATTCCGCGATTTTCCAGTCGCTTGTCCCAGTTGATGCGAACGTTGTCTCCGAGATCGAGTTCGGAAACCAAATTCGAAATCTGCTGATTGGTTTCACTTAAAACCGGGTACCGGTACTCCTGCAGCCGTTGACGGATTTGTCCCAGTGCAATATGCGGTTGTCCCGCTTTTTCAAGAATCTGTTCTATCTCCAGTTCAGCATATAATTCCGGAACCGGTGTATCCGTCCGGCGGGAGATTTCGTAGAGATTGGTCAGGAGTTCATCCAGGACGTTAATTCCCGGAGAAAAGGTTTCGAGCAATTCGACGGCGATTCGTTGCCCTTCTTTGGAAAGACTTTGAAAGGTCTGTGTCCGGCTGATGGCGATATCTTTCTCTGTGAAAAACTCAATCAATGGTTCCGGGAGACGCAAAAAACCGCGGTATTCATCGTAAACGTTTTTATGGGCGTGCAGTCCAACCAGCGGCAGAAATTCTTCAATAATAACAGACTCGCCAGCGCCTAAATCTTTGGCACATTCCAGTGCTTTTGCCTGTTCGTAGAGGTTAAACTCATCCTGCACCCGATTATCGACCAGGCTCCATTTCAGATTTTCCAGAGGGGACTTTACAGAGACAATTGCCGGAATCATTTCGATATCCATTTTCTGAGCAATTTCAAGACGCTGAAATCCGTTGATAATGCGGTAATCTGTTTGTGTGGATTCCAGCAAGATCGGCGTTTGAATACCGTGTAACTTTATAGACCGCCGAAGGGGTTCAAGATCGGCTTTAGGATAATGATAGCGGTAGATTTTGTCAAAGAAATTGATTTCGTCCAGGTTGATTTGTTGCGGCATATTCTTCCTGAGTTTAATAATTGGTTTGTCAATCGCAGGCAGAGTGATTTTACGAAATTCCGGAGGCTTTGTCGATAACTCCGGCAATATTTGTCCAGGTGATAAATGGAATACTGTTTATAAACGGTTAGAAACCGTTTTAACTGTTTTTATAATCCGGTTTCCCCGGGATAAATCCAGAGGTTATAAAATAAATGGAACTTATCCCAAAAGACGGCAAGAATAAACTTGAGCAATCTCACCTTGAGGAGAAACGAGCATTATCAACAAAATTATAAGGAAAAAAACGGGTTTCTCGCCATTTCTTCACGACCTCACCCTCGGTCCCTCTCCTTCGTAAGGAGAGGGAAGGCTGGTTTTTTCGGGCGCTAAAAGAAATACATAAATAATTCAACCTAAGCTAAAACTTCGACTTCAGCGTAAACGCGTGCACCATTCCGGCGCCGCCGAAAGTCTGTGCGCCGTAATCGAACTCCAGAAATTGGTACCGAAACCCAAAACCGAACGATCCGCCGGCCAGAAAATCAGCACCGACTACGTGCGTTTGCTGATCAAAACGATCAGTAGATAACCCGAGGCGAAGGAATAAATTTTCGCTCTCCGTAATCGTGAACTCACCGCCCAGCATCCCGCGAAAATCGTCATCGCTGGCAGAGTATTGTGCATCCAGGTACAGTCGAAGCGGCAGATACAACAGTTTCTTTGAAATCCCGGCAGTTAAGGTTTTTGGCAGTGCTTCCGGATGATCCTGGTAGGTGCTGAGATTGGTTCCCCAATGCGAAGCGGTCACGCCAAGTCGCAACTGTTGTTCGGGAAAATAGCGCTGCCAGCCAAAACTCCAGAACAGTAGCGTGCTCTTGCTGTTGGCGTAGTCGCGCACAAACAATTGCAGGTTCAGCCCGAGCGAGGTGTTGTTGTCCAGCGCCAAACCGTAACCGCCGGTCAGCCAAAACTCAGAGGCTGTTGTCGGGCGACCAATGACGTTACCCTGATTGTCGCGCTGGTCAAATTCACCGTAATCCCAGAAATTAAGTCCGAATCCGGCGCCGCCTTTCCAGAAGGGCAACGCAACAGAAACCTCCGTGCCGTCAACATCCAGGATATGATTTTCGTAGGAGAGTTCGCCCATAGTTTGTTTCATAAAAGCGAGTCCGGCCGGATTCCAGAAAAGCGCCGACGGATCGCCGAAATGTGAGACGTACGCGCCGTTCATCGAAACTACGCGTGCGTTGATTGGCTGTTGCAGCGCGTCATATCCGGTTGATCCGAGCGCCAAATTGCTCAAGCCAAATAATCCCAAACCTGCAATTAACACAATTAATGAATATCGCCGCGCCATTTTTCATCCTCGTCCGGTAAGTATTCAAAGTCCCAATCAGAATTTTTATTCCATCGATCTTCTTCCTCCTGCCATTGCTGCATCTTGCGATGATTTCGCCACTTGATGGACAACCATGCCAGAATCGCCAGCAGCGGAAACAGGAACCAAATCCACGTCTCCGAACTCACGACTGATAACCATTTATAATGATGTTCAAGATATGCTCTCCAGTGTTGTTCAAAATAAAACTGTGATAGTCCTGTAACTTCCGAAAAACTTTTCTCCCAGGAAAGATCAGAATTGTGCATTTTTTGCAGCACGTGTTTCAGCGTATTCTCTGGAAATTCTTTCACGATGTATTGCACCGCAGATTGCGATTCGGCATATCCCAGCGATGCCTTATCCCTGGAAAAATGCAGCAGTTGCTCAATATCGGTTAGTGAGATCAAATTTTTGTGTACCACATTTTGCGCCAGCGTATACATCTGTCCCATAGAGTGTTGCCCAGCGATGACCATGGCCAGCCCTTCGTTGAGCCATCGTGGAAGTCGAATCGGGTTGACGTTCTGTCCGATCACGATATGCGCAATCTCGTGGCGCAACGTTTCATCGTAATCCCAGAGAGTGGTTTTGCCCAGTTTTGGCGATTTCAGAACAATACTTCCGGTGGTATAATCGGTGATGCCCGCGCTCCATTTCGGCGAACTGCGTCCGGTGAAATGGTGATACACTGATTCATTGTCCGCGATGACTACTAAAAATGGTTGTTGAGGAGTGAAATCCAGCATTTGCTGAATTTCCCGGACTGTTTTTAAAATCTGCTCAGCGGAGGTTTGTGCCAGATTTTCCTGAGCGGGAGCGTATAATATTTTACCGTTCCCAAAATTCAGCGTATCCAACGTACCGGAATAGGCTCCAAACAGCTGGTTGCTCAGCATTAAAACAAAGCAGAGATACAACAATGTTCTGAAAGTGTTCTTCATATATTTTCAAAGCATATCACTGGGATCGATATCCAGAGTAATGCGATAGTTTCCTGAGGACGGATATTCCTTCATCTGCAGGATAGAGTTGCGTAGGAGCTGGCGTAGTTTCGAACCGTTTGGATCATCGTCTTTGCGGGATTTAACCGTTAAACGCCAGTGATAGTTTCCGCGTATTTTTTCAAGCGGAGACGGCGCCGGTCCCAACACCTGCATATGTTTCTTCTGCGAGAACAATTGATGCCCGATTTTTTCGGCGAGGGTTTCCACTTTCTCACGTAATGGTCCGCGAACCGTAATATTTGCCAGCCAACTGAACGGTGGATAATCCAGCTCGTTGCGATCGGAGAGTTCCTTGTTATAAAATGATTGAAACTCATTCTGGGTCGCGCACTTGATGCTGTAATCATCTGTCACAGAAGTCTGGATAATGACCTCACCGGGTTTGTCGGCGCGTCCGCTGCGGCCGCTGACCTGAGCAAGTAACTGAAAAGTCCGCTCCTGCGCCCGGAAGTCCGGAAAGAAAAGCCCAGTGTCGGCATTGATAACACCCACCAAAGTTACGTTAGGGAAATCCAGCCCCTTGGCTATCATTTGTGTTCCCAGTAAGATGTCGTATTCCTTGCGCTCAAACGCATCCAGAAATTTGCGGTGCGAGCCGACTTTCGTCGTGGTGTCGGTGTCCATCCGGAGAATATTTGCCTCGGGAAAGCGCTCCTTTAACATCTCTTCGGCGCGCTGGGTTCCCATGCCGCTGTAACGCAGGTTGCTACCATAACAATCCGGACACTGTACTGGCGGGTGCATCGTCGCATCACAATAGTGGCAGAGCAGATTATTCTGGCTCTTGTGGAATGTCATCGTTACGTCACACTTGGGACACATCGCCCGCCAGCCGCAATCGACACACTGGAGAATTGGCGCGAATCCGCGACGGTTTTGGAGCAGGATAATCTGTTCGTCCTTTTCCAGTCGGTCCTGAATTGCCTCGACAAATCGTTCACTCAGAAACAACGGATATTCTTTGGACGATTCGCGCGCCTTTTTCATATCCACCAGCTCAATCGATGGCGATGTCGCTAACTGGTGTCGCTCCGGCAGTTCCAGCAGACTGAATTTTTCCTGTACCGCGTTATAATATGACTCAAGACTCGGCGTCGCTGTACCGAGGATGACAATGGCGTTATTATTCTTCGCGCGGACCAGGGCGACATCTCTGGCGTGATAACGCGGTTCCGGATCAGATTGTTTATAGGTATTCTCGTGCTCTTCGTCGATAATGATCAATCCAAGATTTTGTACCGGAGCGAAAATAGCGCTGCGGGCTCCGATGATGACGTCCAGTTTTCCGGCAGCGATTTGTCGCCAGACATACGCGCGCTCACCACCACTGAGATTACTGTGCCAGAGAGCAACCCGCTCGCCAAAATGTCCCCGGAAACGTCGAGCCATCTGCGGTGTCAACGCGATCTCTGGAACCAGCATAATGACCTGTTCGCCGCGTGATAATACTTCTTCTGCTGCCTTGATATAAATTTCCGTTTTGCCGCTCCCGGTCACACCGTACAGGAGAAACGATTTGAAAATTTCGTCTCGAATTGCCGCAATCACTTCAGCGATGGCATTTTTTTGTGCTAGAGTGTACTGTACTTCTTTTTTCACCGGTTCGCCGTAGACGCGCAACGGATCCTGAACCAGCGGTTTTTCCTGGACCTCGACCAATGATTTTTCCTCCAGAGAACGCAGAGCGCCGTATGAAGTATTCGCATCCTGAACAGCCTGTGCTGCGGGAATCCAGTCCTGATGCTGTGATAACGCTTTGAGCAACCGTTCCTGCGCCACCGCTCTGTTATCGAGTTGGGCCAGTGTTTCTTCGAATTGTGATCTGACTTCATCAAGAAGTCTGACGGTCTGAACCGTCCGTCCGGTTGGCGGCTGATATTCGATAAATCGTGAAACGATACCTTGCTGAATTAATTCTCTGAGTTCTCCTTCAAGGAGTTCGGACTGTTCCAGAAAGGTTTTTTCACGGATCGGTTGATCCTGTGGAAACTGGAGCAACGTTGAGAATTCACCGTCCAGTTGGTTATCCGGAATAGTGCGTTTGTAGGTCACGATCTTTCGCACCTGGACTTCTGGCGGGAGCGCGGTATGCAACACTTTGCCTAAAGGCGTTAGATAATACTGACTGATCCACTTCAGCAGATCGACCAGTTCAGATGTAAATAACGGCTCGTCGTCGATGACTTGAATCAATGGCTTGAGTTTCGGATAAATCGATTCGTCGATCTCCGGATTGATTTCAACGATATATCCTTGTGATCGCCTGCGGTTCAAGGGCGCCACGACCCGCATACCGACCTGCAGCTCTTGGTCGAACTCCTCCGGAACGAGGTAGCTAAACGTTTGATGAGTCCCGATGGGAAACGCAATATTGACGATGGTGCGACTTTTCATGGAAAATCAAATTAGGTGATACTCGGGTTGAAAACAAGCTTTTGGATTGTATCCTTTAAGATGAAAGATCAAGGATAAAAGATGAAAAATATCACCGCCGAGGCGAAGAGAGATTTAAAGCTTCGAAAAATTATCTATGCAAAGAATACACCACAAAAACACAGAGTGCGCTAAGAATTATTTAACGATCCAAAAATAAGATTAGGATTTAACCCGATTACTGTTCACTGATTACTGACTACTGACTTCCAATCTTTATACCGTATTTCCATATACCTGTATTACCGGATTAAGATTAAGAGTACGATTAAGATACTGGACTTGAACACGTGAGCACTCGAACCCCCGGATACTGTATTTTACTTTTTCGAAAAAATCCGAACACTCTCAAACCGGTTTTCGGTGCCATTGAAAAGGCGTTTAATATTACTGCGGTGCGTGAAGAAAATGAGCAGTGCCAGAGGAATAGAAAACCAGAGCAGCACCGGATGAACCAACCGCCAACCGGTACTGTTCATAATCCAGAGGATGATTGGCAGCGTAAGCGCGGCGGAGAGCGATCCGGCGGAAACATAACCGGTTGAAATTACTACGATAGCAAAAACAGCAAGACATATCAGAATGGCCACCGGATACAGTGCCGCCAGCATTCCGGCTGCGGTACCAACGCCTTTACCGCCCTTAAACTTGGCGAAGATAGTCCAGATGTGTCCGAATACCGCGGAACACCCGGCGATTAACTGGACGACTTCGTGTGGCAAGCCCTGTATCGTAAAAAGCTGCGAAACAAACAGCGTGGCGACGACGCCTTTGCCCACATCGAAGAGCATCACGGCGACACCGACTTTCCATCCCAGGATGCGGAGCGCATTGGTTCCGCCGGCATTGCCGGAGCCGTAATTCCGGATATCCTTCTTGAAAAAAACCTTACTGACCACAATGCTGGTGGGAAAGGAACCGACCAGATAACTAACTATGATGATTATTAAAATCTGGAGCATTTATTATGACAACTCTTTAATTGTATTGTGAAGGTTCAGCATAATTCCAAGTATCGGCACTCTTCGCTTGACCCACAAGTGCCACAAAAGGTCAAGATTGCGCATTTCATTTTACAAGTCGAATTATCCTATATTCTCCCTGTTAGATTAATGATACACATGGTTGGGGATTAATGCGCGTCTACTGCTCAGGGACGGATAAATGCCACCGCCACCGCGCCGAAACCGGCGTGCGCAGCCAGAACCGGTGTCGCATCCATGGTGAAAATGTCGTGATCCAGAGTGAATTGATCTTCGACTTGTTCTGTAAACCATTGCGCGTTGTCCGGAGCATCCACGTGAGTAATTGCAAAATCCGTCGGCACGTCCGGATCCAATGCATCGTGGAGCATTTCCATAATTTTCTTTTTGCCGCCCTCGACACCGAATACCGTGCCGTTTTGAATTGCGTTGCCCTCGTCATCCAGTGTAATGATCGGTTTTAGGTTCAGGGAATTGGCGAAAAATCCCTTGGTCTTGCTGACGCGTCCGCCGCGTACCAATGAATCCAGCTCGGGAACCGTGACCAATAATTGGGTCCGCGGAATCAAATCCAACGCCAGCGATTTGGCTTCTGCCAAAGATGCACCATCGCGGACCGCTTCACCGACTTTTCGAGCGACCAGTCCAAAGGCAACCGATACCAGTTTGCTGTCTATAATTTCAATTTTTGCATCGGCTTCCAGATAGCGGGCCGCGGTTTTTGCCGACTGGTACGTTCCACTCAGCGCACCGGCCAAACTCAATTCCAGCAGTGATTTATAATGTGTCCCCAGAAATTCAAATTTGTTCCGAAAGTCCGACGGCGTGGGCTGCGATGTTTTCGGATGAATCTCCGGATGCTTCCGCATTAATTCATAGAATTCTTTGGGAGTCAACGAGACTTTGTCAATATAGGTTTTCTCCCCAAAGATGACCTTTAGCGGTACAAAGTGGATATTTAGCTCATCGGCAATTTCGCTGGGAATATCGCAGGATGAATCCACAACCAGAGCAATTTCACCGTGTTGGGTGTGAGCAGAGCGAAACTGATCCCGCATATCATCCGCTTTCTCATCCAGCAATTTGCCGTATTCCTCGGCAATCGCGAACACGCGGTTGGGTTCATTGGTATGGACGTGAATTTTTGTTTTGCTGGATGAACCGGCGACAATGAGCGAGTCTCCCAGCTCCAATAACTCAGATCTGAGAACCTTGTGATCTATATCCGTTCCCTCCACGATGCACTCAGTGCAATACTGGAATGCAATTTCACCCATATCATCGGTGATAGTCGGGGACTCTTCTTCGATCTCGACTTTGAGCTGCTCCAGTTCCCGGATTTCGCCTTTGTAAATAAACTGCGTGATACCCTCCAGCAGGTCGACAAAGCCTTTTGCACCGGCATCAACAACACCCGCTCTCCTGAGAACCTCTAAATGATTTGGTGTGTCAGCTAAGGAGTTTTCCGCAGCATGAACCGAATGTTTGAGCAATTCGGTGAAATCATCGGTGTGGGTGCATTTGTCGTAAACGCTATGTGCCCAATCTTTCAAGACGGTCAGGATCGTCCCTTCTCTGGGATTAGAAATAGCCTCGTAGGCATAATCAACGGCGCCGTGAACCGCTCTTCCAAATGTTTGCGTGGTGACGGTAAGTGTATCATTCAGCTCTTCTGCCAGACCGTGAAGAAATTGTGCGAGGATAACACCGCTGTTTCCCCTGGCGCCGAGCAAAGCGGAATCCGCGGCGCAACGCACCGTTTCATGCACGGAATTATCCATACATCGCATCAGGCCATTCATCACGTGCTGAAGCGTCCCGGCCATATTGGAACCGGTGTCGCTGTCCGGTACCGGAAAGACATTAATACTATTGAGATAATCCCGGTTTTTAATGACACGATTGGAACCGGCGATGAGTGCCCGTTTGAGCCGTTGACCGTTAAGATATCGAATTTTCATAATGCTTAATTTTTTTTACATATACCAAATCAGGTTACGCAGAGCGGCAGTGATTGTCAAGAATATTTGGAAGGATATTGTGTTGGTGGTGTCCTCTCTTCTTTCATTTAATTTCCCAGAGAGGGGTAATGCAGTGGGGCGTTAATGAATTCTGTTCCGAAAGAGGCCACGTTTCGTTTCAAATCCCGGTATTCTGATTAAAAACGTGCAATTCATCCTCAACAGATGAAAAATTCTTGTAACTGCGTTAGATTTTAGTAACGTTTATTTTAAACTCCAGCCGAGTGTAAATTGATGACGACAAAAATTCTGGTGCCGGTCCTTTATTGGATTGATGAGAATCGCTGGTTGCTCATTGCCGCGTTGGTCTCCGTGGTGCTCTATTTTGTTCCTCCACCACCAGGACTCTCGCTGGTGGGCTGGCGGGTGATCAATATTGCGGCTGCTGTGATTATCCTGATTGTCGCCGAGCCTTTGCCGCTCCCGGCAATTGCCTTATTCATTGCTATAATGCAGGTGCTCTTCGGCGTTGGAACTCCCAGTCATGTTGCTTCATCATTTTTGAGTGATGCGGTGTTGTTCATTATTGGGTCGTTAATGCTGGCGGTCGTCATCGTACATCAAAAACTTGATCGTCGATTGGCGTATCTCATTGTACAGATTACCGGCGTAAAAATTGAGCGCATCACGCTTGGTTTTGTGCTGGTGTCAGCAATAATGGCGTCGTTTATCGGGGAACATACAGTTGCGGCGGTGATGTTGCCGGTGGCGATTTCGCTGATCCGGTTTGTGGAAGAAGAACAGGGCAAAGAAACCAGTCAGGGATTGGCGCCGCTGCTTTTGTTTGCTATTGCGTATGGTTGCGCCATTGGCGCGCTTGGCACCCCATCCGGCGGGGCGCGCAACGCGATAATGATTGATCTCTGGAATCGCCTGTATAACGAAAAAATGACCTATGCCCGGTGGATTATGTATGCGTATCCGTTGGGTTTATTGCACCTGCCATTCCTGATTTGGATATTGCGCAGAACCTTCTATCCGGAACATGCGTCGCTCTCGCGGGCCATTATTCGGCTGCGTCAAAAGACCAGCGATCAAGGCAGTCTTGGATCGCAGGAATATATGACCCTGGGCGTCTTTGGTGTCGCGTTTTTTCTCTGGATTTTCTTCAGCGATAAAATCGGTCTCGGAGTTCCTGCTTTAATTGCCGTTTTCCTTGCAATGGCTTTACGCCTGGTAGAATGGAAACATATCAATAACGGCGTCAACTGGGGAGTGGTGTTTATCTACGCGTCCACAATATCACTGGGCGTCGCATTTAATCAAACCGGTGCGGGTGGATGGGTTGCGAACCAGATTGAACTTCTGTTTGATATGTTAGGTTTACATTATCAGGTGGTCATGATCGGCGTGATTGCGTTGACAACTATGCTGTTTGCCAATTTGATGGGACATGGACCGGCGCTTGCGTTAGTGGGGCCAGTGGCGTTTATCATTGCGGAAAATGTCGGCATTGATTCTATCACGGCAGGGTTTATGACCGTGGCGGCGTCATCCTATTCGTATATGACAGTGATTGGATCACCCGCCGGAAATATTGTGTATTCAAGCGGCGAGCTCAAAACATCAGATTATCTGAAAGCAGGTGTGAAAATGACGATTGTCAGCCTGATTCTCATCTATGTGATGAGATATACTTACTGGGCATTACTAAATTGAGGAGTAGTCAATGGAATTTTTAATCTGTATTGGTGGCGGGCCTCCGGCAATGAAGACGCTGGAGGGCGGTGTCCAGATTGCCCGCAGTTTTGGGGCGGACATCGCGGTGATGTATGTGGATCAGCACCAGCGGATGGCATTTAGTAATAGTATTGCGTTTGGCCGGCAAAAATTATCAGAATGGGAATTGGAACATCCTGGCGTGAAAATTCTCCGGGAAGCCAGAGAACATTTGGCAGAAATTGGAGTCATCCGCCAGACTGAATCCGGGCTGGCCGAACGCCACGCTTTACGTCCGGACGTTGAAGGCGCATTTGAAAATCATTTTTACGGCGATGAGATTCAACACATCAGGCTCCGACTTCGGGAAGGCCGGTTGGTCGATCAAATTCGGAAAGAGGTGCAAACCCGGCAATACGACGTTACTATTATTGGCGGAATCAACCAACACGGCAACACACGCCGATTAATACAATTTGTGGACACGTCCTTTATAATTATCGATCAAAGTATGCCGCCCATCTATAATCTCCTGTATTGCAGCGATATTTCCGATACAGCAAACCGGGCGCTGATGTTCGGGGCCAAGGTGGCCAAAGCGCTGAATACACGAATGGATATTTTGCGGGTCGCAGAAGAAGAGACGCCCGAGGAAGCCAGGGAAGCCGTTCGCAGAGCGGAAACTTTATTACGACGTGGTGGTATTAAGCACGAAGTAATAATTGAATCAGGCGAAGTGGTTGAGAAAATTTTAGAGATTGCAGACGAAGAATACGCCATTGTCATTGGTGCCAGCCAGCGATCAGAACTGATGAAATTTTTGTTGGGCAGTAACCCAATCAAAGTAGTGCAGCGGGCAAAAACCCACGTAATTGTGGTGAAGTGAGGAAGTGAATTTGCGTAAAGAAACACCTCTACAACAAATTATAGAAAATATTTATGGGGCTACTCCAAAAAGTACATGCCTATGAAAATAATTTTGTTTGTGAGTACAGGACCAAATAATTTGAATAGCCCCGCTCCGTCCGGACGGGGCGGGGTAATTGAAGCGTTTTTTACTTTTGCGGGGGCTTCAGCCCCTTTTTATAGCAAACTCATTTATGAAATTACAAGTTTTTTATTTCCAAAGGTTTAGAATGAAAAAATATGAGTGATATCCCTAAAATCGGTTTAGTCCTCGGCAGCGGATCGTCCCGGGGCTGGGCGCATATTGGCGTGCTGAAAGTGCTCAGAGAGTTTCACATTCCAATTCATATTATAGCGGGGTGTAGCGTTGGTGCGATAATGGGCGCAGCGTACGCTAGTGACCAACTGGATTATTTTTTAGACTTGCCAAACGAGCTGGATGCTAGCCGGTTGGCGAAATTTCTCCTGCCGCCGTTTCCCAAAGGAGGATTGATCAAATACGAGAGTATGATAAAGTTTCTTGGTCAGCACATTCCCGCAAGAAATTTTGACGAACTGACCATTCCGCTTGTAGTTCCAACAGTCGATTTACTGTCCGGACAATCGGTAGTGTTCAGGGAAGGTGATTTGATCGAAGCGCTGGTGGCCAGTAGCGCGATTCCCGGCATTTTCGAACCGGTTCCCAGAGAGGGTCAATTGCTGGTGGATGGTGGACTGCTTAATCCATTGCCGGTGGATTTGGCCGAAGAAGTTGGGTTGTCTTTAATGATTGCGGTAAGTCTTGGACGATTTGTCCCCGGCGAACGAATTACTTCAAAAAAAGCGCGGAGAAATTCCCAAAAGAATCACGTACCTCAATCAAATGATAAAGAAGAACAAAATCGCTTCCCACAAATGGCGGCTATTTGGTCAAACGATCGGGTAAAGAGAATGCGGGAATCAGTTCGGAGTCTCTGGTCGCCGGAAGAAGAAACCCGCTTAGGAATTTTCGAGGTCATCAACCACACCCAATATATTATGGAGATGAAATATATTCAGGATACCATTGCCCGGCACAAACCGGATCTTGTGGTTCGGCCGCAACTCAATGATTTCCAATTGATTGACGTCCTGCGCGGCGATGAAGCCATCGCAGAAGGCGAACGCGTGATGCGGCAGGCGATGCCAGACCTGGCCGATCTGCTGGAAACACACGGTTTTTCAGATCTTGGGGAAAATATTAAAAACCAACTAAAAACCGCCTCTCTCGATTAAAATCTTTGGCCAAAATAATTCCTGTATTTCCCATTTGTCTTACTTAAATAGATTCTGCATATGAGTAAGGCAAAAGGATTGGTACTTTTTGGCAAGATCAGGATGACGCCTGAACGAGTCACTCTGAACTTGTCGCTCCGGGAGGAGTCTCTGCTGAGAAAGAGTGGCAAACTCCCAGCAAACTTACTCTGTGATATTTCTCTAATCGCTACGAGTAAAAAATCCACGAATTATTCAGAAACCCGCGATGTTTCTTGCTCCAAATGATGGCGAATGGTGTTGGCGTAATATTCTAAATAGGAGCGCTTCTCTGGCAGGATACGAATCTGTTTTTGATCCACTTTAATGATCTTTCTTCTGGTCAGGATTTCTACCGCAATTTTCAGCGTTTTTTCCACCTCGTCGCCTTTCAGCAAATCCCGTTCAAACTCCAGCAATTCCCGTTTTCGGAACCAGCTCTCGGCTTCCAGGCGCATCTGACTTTCTTCCTGCGATGAATAATCTTCTCCCCGCATTAAAACCGCTCCTTTGGTTTCCAATAGATCTAATAAGCGGTGCATTTCCTGAATACATTTGGATTTTTCGATCCGGTCAGATTGGAATTGAGTTAACGCGAGGGAGAATAAAGTCACGGGCGTAATCGGCACAACCTCGCCAATACGATCCAATAATTTTTCCGCCGTCGATTTCAGAATGTCGCTTCGTTCGGTGTAATCAGACTTTTCAATATATTGGTCCATCTCCATCAATGAGTCCATCGAGACCGGCTCGCCGAATTTCACGCTGACATACCCGTGTTCTTTGACCCGGCGCGTGAGAATCCTAAGCAAGTTCACGACGATGAGATACGGGGTTTTCAGCAGGACGGTGACGAACGATGCCAGATGATCTTTGAAGGTCATGGTTTGCTTGCCTTCCCGCCATTCACTGATCAGCGTTTTATCTTCCAGAATCCAGTCGTAGTTCACGCCAACCGGGACAAATACCACGTTATCCGGAAAGGTATCATCGTTGCTTGCGGTCAGGATATAATCCAGCAACCCGGTTTTCGGCGGACGGAATTTGCCATCTCTGGAAAGCGCGCCTTCCAGGAAAATTCCCTGTGTCACCCGATTTTTACTAATGAGCTGGACGTATTTTTTCAGGATGGTGTGGTAGAGCGGATTTCGGAAATTTCTTCGGACAAAATAGGCGCCAAACGATTTGAAAATGAGTTCCAGCGGAAAAACGCGCGCCCATTCACCGACGGCGTAACTCACCGAAATATTTTCCGCCAGCATATAACCGACCACGATATAGTCGAGATTGCTGCGGTGATTCATTACATAGATTACCAGCGAATCGTCCGGAATCTGTTTGATTTTATCTTTTCCGTCCTCGTCGATCACGACTTCGTACAGAAATTTGAGCAGAAAGTTGGCGATGCCGAAGCCAAATTTATAGTAGGAAAGTAAATTAAAAGTCGGCACAATTTCATCGATGTACTCTTCGGCCGTTTCACGGGCTTCTTCATATGGTATTTGTTTGGATCTGGACTCTTCCAGAATCTCCTCGGCTACATCTCGATCGTGGAGCAGTTGATCTTTGATGATCAGCTTGTTGGTGAGTTTATACTGGTCAAATCGGACTTCATTTTTGCGTAAAAAAGACATCACTGATCGCAGAAACCGGCGCCGAAAGAACGAAACTACAGCATATCGGATCAGCTCGTACGAGATGACAACCAGCAAAATGAGTGCGATCCACTGGACCAAAGTAAATGTAACTGATATAACAGTGCCCATTGTCTGCGCCAGGACTAGGTTTCGATGAAGGTTTGAATTCTAATAATCACAGTGTAGAGAAAAAGCGAGTGAAAGGCAATAATACAGTGTTCGAGTGTTTGCGTGTCCGAGTGTTCGAGTTTTAAGTCTACGAATATTTTGATTGATCAGGGAAAGGGTATATGGTATAAGGGAAATAAGGTGAGTAATTTGTGATGCGTAAAGCGTAATAAAATGACTTCTTCTTTTGCCCCGAAGGGGCGAAAAGAGAATAGCCTGGGGTGAAGACCCTGGATCAGGAAATCACAAGAAAGCTAATCTGTTGTAATTTGGAGCGTTATTTACAGAATGAACAGTGGTGTCGTGAACAAGATTTCCCAAGCGCAGCGGTCTGTCGTGTGTATTTACAAACGACCTCACCCTTCCCACAGGGATCCCTACGGGGCGGTCCCTCTCCTTCACAAGGAGAGGGGTTTGCCTCACCAGAGACTCCTGCCGGAGGGGTGAGGTTAAAGTCATCCCATCCCAACTGAGAAAAATTGACCAAAGTGTAAACAACGCTCGTTTTTCCAAGAGCTGAGCCCTGCAAGGGCGACGTATAATTTAATCACTTATTAGAAACAGAGAATCAAAACGAAATCTTGAACTCGGCGAAGATGTTATCCTGCTTGGCGCTTCTGCCGAACGGCGAATTTGGCGGCCCCTGAAACAGGAGTCCGCCAAAAGTTAAGTTAACACCATCAGCAACATCCCAGTTGATAAATGATAGCGCAAAGGAATCACCGTCGTGAAAATTGTACACGCCAATCAGCTGCCAGGAAACAAATTTCGCGAGATCCCATTGCGCCCGAACCGCCGTGGAAAAAGTCTGCCGGGAATCTTCTCCCGACGGAATCATACGCTCGATATTGCGGTGATAATGAAATTTGTAGTTGTGCACCAACTGCGCAGTTAGCGACAACTTTGTGGTCGGAACATAATCCAGACCGATCACAGATTCGATGTACGGATTCTTGATCGCCGGATTGCTACCGTTTTTGTCTTCAGTCTGAAAATAGGCGCTCTCGCCCTTGATTGCCCAAGCGCCCATCGTGGTGACAAAATCAAAGCCGTAGACATCGATGGGAAGATACTTGGCGTACATTGTCGGTGACCCGGGAGGCACAGAAAGGTAGTTCGCGAAAATTGCCGGCGTCCCATTGTATCCGTGAAAGTAAGAGAAGGAATAATCCAGCGTTCCCAAGTAGGACGAGAGTCGTAATCCATACTCGGAGTTCGACAATTTTTTCGTCGGAGTAATGATGGAATCCGTCGGAATCTGAATTTTATCCGGAGTGAAAATCGGCACACCGACCGCCTGAATTTTCAACGGGCCAAGATAAAAATTCCCTCGCGCCGCCACTACCGGAATGCGATAATCCTCAATCTCAGAAGAGATATGTTCATAATCCCAGGGATTGATATTGTCCGTCGGATTCACCCAGTCGGTGCGCCCCCAGAAGATGAACTGCTGTCCCAGCCGGAAATCTGCGTATTTGGTGAACAGGTCAATGTACGCTTCCACGGGATAAATGGTTAGGCCACTGCTGCGGCTGGCGCCCGGGATCTGGCTGGCTTGTGTGGCATCGTAATTGAAATCCATTGCAGCGAAATAGGCTGCGTGACTCCCGATGCGATCTTCCACCTTCAGTTGCAGCCTCGAGCCAGCGCGATCAAACCGCAGACTGTCATTGGGATTAAGATAGCCGAAGGTTTTTACATAGCCGCCGATGTTTTGGGCGAGGAGAGAATTCGATAATACAAAAATTAATATAAAAAATGCGGGAAACAGGCATTTGGTTTTCATCATAGAATTAATCGATCTGTTGTCAAAGACAACCTCATCCTTAATCCCTTCCCGACCAATCGGGACAGGCTCCTTGGTAAGAAGAGAAAAAAATACGGTAGAACAAAGTAAATTATTCATTTTTCCATAAGCCCCTCTCCTAATTTTAGGAAAACGGTTTGTCTCACCAGTGATTCCTTTTGGAGGGGTGAGGTTATTGTTTTTTTCAATGGCCCATCGTCTGCTTTAATCTTTAATCTTTAATCCTTCATCTTTAATCTTCCCTCTTCACCTAACCCGCTGCAAATATCGCTGGGAGAAAAAGTCCGCCGGGATGCTGGTGTTGATCTCGATATCGGAGAACTCCATAATGCTGGTGTGGTCGATCTGCACATCGTGCATAATCATCTTAGTAGCAAAATCGACGCCCTTGAGTTCGGTGAACTCCGGCACCTCCAGCTCCTTCTTTTTCTCCATTGATCGGTCGTAATATACGCTGTGGATTGTATTGAACTTATCCTTGCTCACCCAGCGGATAATCTTGCCGTACTCGGTGTCATCTTCGATTTTCTTCGTCTTTGGCAAACACTCGATCACATAGCACGGCGTGGTGTTGTAAGTATCATCGTTGAGGCGCTTGTAATTCCAGTCCTCGAGTTTGGGCGTGCCGATGTCGTAATAAGTGAAATCCGAGGACATAAAATTGCCGCCGGAACCGCTGGTCGCTATCCGTTTGACGCGGCGTAAACCGGGAAGATAGAGATATCGTTCGTCGTCTGCGTTGTTGTGTTCGATAGTCAAAAATCCGGTGCCTTTTACGTCAGCCGGCGACTCAAAACGCATCAGCATACTGGTCTCGTCGCTATCGTTATCTCTGGAAAAAAACTGAATCTTCCGCACCCGGGTTTCGGCGCGATTGTTCTTCAGGGTGAGTGTCAGGGTGGCCTTCATATCGTCCCAGCTGGACTTGTTCACCGCCTTTTTCATAATATCGTAGCCGGTGGTATCCTGCGCGCGGAGAGAGACCGCGGCGAAAAGCAGGACAATCAGTGAAATGGAAAGACGTCTCATTTTGCCTCCTGCAAAGATTTCGGTTTGGTCAGCATAAAAAATGCGGGCAAGATGGTGAGGGCGCCGAACGCGCTGGTGAGCATGGTCAGCGTGATCAGGATACCCATGTGCGAAATTGCGACGAACTGGGAGAAACCGATGATGGCAAATCCGCTGGCGACGATAAGCGAGTTGATCATTATCGCCACGCCGGACTCCCGCATCGTTGCGGGCACCGCTTCGGTATAACTCAGTCCTTCCCGGATTTTCATCCTGTAACGATGGATGAAGTGAATGGCGTAATCCACTCCAATCCCGATGGCGATGCTGGAGGTCACCATCGTCTCCAGATTCAGCGGAATGTGAAACCAGCCCATAATCGCGAAGTTGAGAAACAGCGCAAAGAAAAGCGGAATCGTGCTGAAAATGCCGATGATCGCGGAGCGAAACATCAAACTGGTCAGCAGCCAGACCAATCCCAGCGATACCAGAATGCTGTAGACCTGTCCCTTGACGATGAGATTATCCACTACGATGATCAGCTTTGCCATTCCGGTGATTGCCGCGGTGGTGTGCGGAAAATCCTCCTGCATCTTCTGCTCGAGATCAGCATCGATTTTGCGCAGGATGGATTGCCGGTCGGTATTGATGAAGATGTTCATTTTGGCGTTCTGGTAATTGTAATCCACCAGATTGGCAAAGTCTTCCGGCTTGCCGGACATTTCGTACAGCTGGAGATATTGCGCCACAAGATCCCGTCCCGAGACGGTATCCTGTACCTCCTTCTGCACCCATTTGCCATTCTGCTGCACCCAGTCAGTGCCGGTCACCACCTCAACGCTGTCGGGTATTCGGTTGTACGCCCCGTTGTTGTTATGCAGCACTTTGTTGATGCGCGCCACAAAATCCGCCAGCGACTGGGCGTCGCCAACGTGCGGCAGCGATTTGGCGTACGATTCCAGATCCAGCATTCCACTGAGCAGCCGGGGATTTTTCATCGCGCCTGTGGAATCACCCTCAAACATTATCTGGAAAGAAGTTGTGCCTGCAAAGTGTTGGTTGACAAAGTCGTTTGCCACCCGCAACGGATGATCCTTGGGAAAATTTTCCACCGAGGAGAATTCGTGCTTCAGCTTGGTGAAGCCCCAGAGCGAGACAATAACCACAATAATAATAAACGGAGTCAGTGCTTTTTCATACTTGACCAGAAAGTTGCCCCATCCTGTGGCGTATCGCTGGGTCAGCGCCGATTTTTCGCGGCGTTTCATCCATTTGGGCACAGGCACTACCGAGAGCCACGCCGGCAGCCAGGACAGGGTGATCATCAGCGCGAAAATAACACCGATGGCGGTGAAAATGCCGAGCTGTCCGATGCTTTCTGTTCCAGAGGTGTTGAGTGCCAGAAATCCCGCTGCGGTGGTCAGCGATGTCATAATCACCGGGATGCTCATTTCTCTCATTGTGGCGCGTACCAGCGATTTTTTCTCAGGATTTTTGCGGGCGTTCATCGTGTAGTGGGAAAGAATGTGTACGCTGTCCGCCACGGAAATCGCCATGAGCAGGATCGGCAGGATCTCAGTGGAGTGACTCATCGGGATGCCGAGGAGTGTCATCAGCCCCATCGTCCAGAGGACGCTCATAATCACCACGCTCAGCGGAAGTATGATGCCTCGGAAACTCCGGAAGGCGATGAGCAGCAGGACAAAAATTACGAGCAGTCCACCGCCGAAAAAGACCTGCATATCCCGCTGCATTCCGAGGCTGACGTAATGGTTCACCACCGGTTTGCCGGCGAGCAGGAATTCCAGATCGGTCTGGTTGGATTGCAAATTCTTGATGAACGGAATAAATGCTGAGACAAAGGTCTCCGGATCAGCGGTGTTCTTCAGGAAAATCATAATGCCCATCGCCTTGTGATCCTTGGAGACCAGATTTCCCAGCGCCAGATCGCTGCCGAACAGATCTTTTTTGTATGCTGCTATCGCCGCTTTTGTCTGCGGTACACCGCGATTGAGGATTTCGCGGACTTCCATTCCGTCCGGCGTTCCCTCGATCAGTTTGGCGTTGGTCGGCGACATCACCGAGTAGACTTCCGGAAAATGATCGATGGTATCGGTGAGCGCGTACATCGTGGAGAGGTGTCTGGTGGAGAACAGGCTGTCCCCGGTAATGCCGACGAAGACAAATCCCTTGGAGGGAAAAATATCGCCCATTTTATCGTAGAGTCGCTTGGCGGGAATCTTTTGCGGGAGCGCGTTGGTTACGTCTGGATCCATCCGCATATTCTTCAGCTCGTACGTGAATAGCACAGTCACCAAAATATTGATCAGGATAAACAGCCACGGATGGCCTGTCACAAGTGCGGTAAATCGTTTCATACGCGCTCCTTACAGTTTGGGGATCAACAGATCCAGAAAGATTTCTGCCTCTTTCTCGACCGACGCCCTGTTCACTCCCTGCACAATTTTCAGGCTCAGCCCGGAGAGAAACGTCCAGAGAAGTTCGGTGAGTTCCTGTCCCGAAATGCGGCTTTCGGATTTTTCCAGCACCGCCGCTAGGTGCTCGTCGGCGGGACGACGATACGTTTCAACCTTTTGTAGAATCTGGCGATGTTGCGGTGTGTTTCCGATGGGAGAATTTTTGCCCAGCGGAAAAATGAGTCGAAGAAAGGCAGGATGGCTATAGCCGTAATCAATGTAACCGGAAATGTACGACTTTACGATCTCCGCCGGATTTTCAATCTGAACGATATCTTCGGCGATATTTTGATAGTAGGCGATCGTCTCTTCCTGATAAATCGTCCAGAAAATGGTCTCCTTGTCCGGGAAATAGTAATAGAGTGTCGCCTTGCCCAGCCGGGCTTCTTCCGCGACTTCGGTCAGTTTTGTTTCTTTATATCCATTTTCAGAGAAGAGTTTGAGCGCAGCATCCAGAATGGTCTGCCGGCGCTGGTCGCGTTCCTCTTCCTGCCGACTTTTCTGAGGAGGCTTCGACTGATCAGTTTTATTTCGACTCATAGGTCGAAAATACTTTTCAGGGTAAAATTTGTCAAGGCGAAAATTCGATTCGCCCGTAATTTTAAAGGCCATCGATTTTTGGAAAATTTTCGATAAATCTATTGATAGATGCTCTTTATTACGGTATTCTTAGCCACTTTTTATGGAACAGCACGCACAAAATATTAACATCCGCCGATCACTTCGGTATGCCTTGCTTGAGGGCTCGTTTGGGGCACCGATTTTTACAATCTCCTCTGGTGTTTTATTAACCGGATTTGCCCTGTTTCTCGGTGCGACGCCGTTCGAAATCAGCATCATCGTTGCGCTGCCGTTTCTCACACAACTTATCCAGATTATTGGTCCCGCTGCGATTGACCGGATCGGTAGCCGAAAAAAACTTACCGCACACGGTATCCTGTACTCGCGTCTAGTCTGGCTGATCATAAGTTTTTTACCATTGATGTTGCTGGTTAATCTGAATCCCGTGCCGCTGTTTATCCTGCTGTTAACGGTGTCACTGTTACTGTTTAATCTCGCACAAAACAGCTGGCTTACGTGGATGTCGGATTTAGTGCCACCGAAATTGCGGGGACGCTTCTTTGGGAAACGCAATATGTATATCGGTCTGCTGAGTATGATCATCCTCATTGGCGCGGGTTTGTTGCTGGATGTTTTCAAGAATGGCGGTGCCGAAGGACTCGGTTATTCGATACTGATTATTGTCAGTGTGATATTCGCGTATTTCGGATTCCGGTATACGATGCTGATGGACGATGCGCCAAAATCGACTGCCGAGCGTATACACATTAAAGAGTTACTCCAGCAGGCAAAAGTCGATCACAAGTTTAAATCCATACTCCTGTTTCTTTCGCTGTGGACAATCATTACCGGAATTGCCGCGCCGTTTTATTACGTGCATTTGTACGAAAATATGCACTGGTCGTACGGCAGCGCTACGCTCTATGCATCCATTACCGGCGGATTGCAACTTCTCTTACAACCGTTTTGGGGAAAACTGCTGGATCGGGTTGGACATAAACCGCTGTTGAAAATCTGTATTGCCGTTGTATCTGTCATCCCAGTGATATGGATAGTGCTGGCTCCAGCCTGGTCTGGAATTTTATGGGGCGAAGCGTTTATCTCTGGCACAATGTGGGCGGGACTGAATATTACGCTGTTTAATATTGTACTCTATAGTCTGCCCGGGGAGAAGAAAGCTCCGGCACTGGCGCTCTTATCTAGTATTGTCGGGGTGCTGAATTTCGGCTCGATGTTATTGGGAGGTTTAATCGTCGCCAGTTTTTCGCAACTGAATTTTATGATCGGTGCGTGGAGTTTCTCGCCGTTTCAGATCACGTTTTTCATCTCATTCCTTGGACGAATTGTGATGGTCAAAATGCTGAAATACGTTCAGGAACCGGAAGCGAAAGATGTCAGCGTGGTCGCACAGATTATCCAAACTGGTATCGCCAAACGGGTCAATCTTGGGCGTGGTTTTTGGGTGTTTCGAAGAAAACGGGAAGATCAGATCTACGAGTAAAATTAATATAGAAATACAGTCTTAAGGTATCGGTTTTTATTTTTCAAAGGTTAAACTACCTATAGTTCATGTTGATTCATTAGTATAACACAGTTTTTTGCTGTTAATACTTGACACCAGCATTGGTGAAGCGGTATATAAAGACAAGAGTTTTTTCAAATCTTTATCGGATAGGAAAGTACCATGTATATCCCAATGACTCGGTATAAAGATTTTGAATTACATTATCTCGTCGAATTAACTAAAAACAGTGTAAAACCACTAAGTCGATGGGAAAAACCGCTCACCGAAAAACAACTTGAATGGCTGAATTCCCGTGATCTTCTGGTGGCAAGTATACCCAGATTTACGATTCGCGGTGACCTCCTGACTGAAACTGTTTTTAGCAAATCGCAGCGTTATCTGAACGTTTATCGGAAGGCATTCACCGGGACGATCCTTTCAATGTCGGTAGTTAGTCAGCGGCTTGAAGGATTCCTGTTTGGCTATCCCTCATGCTGTGTGGAACAGTTTATTCAAAAACCGTATATCGAGAATATGCTCGACAGACAGGATCAGGAAATGTTGTTTCATTGGGCGTGTCCTGAGTGCCGGAGCACGGCAGGTTTGTTACCGTACTATCGAAGGATTCACGGTGAAACAAAGAGTCGCTATCATTATGATGCTCTGCCACCAAAGACATTAGGCACTCAACGTATGATAGCAACGGCAGCTGCGATGCTTCTCGCGACAACGGTTGCTTTCTCGTCAGCGAAGGGGGATGAAGCACACCAATTGCCGATTCCGGGTGACGATAATGGGAACGGCATGAGCTTACCTGAGGAAGTGACGCTGGGCTCATATTACACTAGCCAGGATGCTGCATACTGGGGACCCTCCTTCGCCTCGGTCGTTAATTCACTCCCGGACGAAGAACAGCAGGAGGCAATTTATAAGCTGGATCACTGGACTTTAGGCTCATTTGCCTGCCCGGTCTGCGGAGAGATGATCAATATGGGGTTTGCAGAGATTGTAAACCCGATGCGCAATCTGTCGGTGAATCTGGATTATATGGCGCTTCACTTTATGGAAAACGGCAGTTTCTCCTGGCAAGCTCCCGGTACTCCCGATACTCAGCGGATCGACATCGCTTCGTTGAAAAAAGTCATTTATCCATACGATGCCGACCACATGATATCGTTCCCGGGAGATGCGGATGAAGACGGACTGACCGATTCAATCGAGGAGTACTTCCACTTCAGTTCAAACGCCTGGGATACCGACAACGCAGGAGTTCCGGACGCCGTGCATCTGACAGAACGACTTACCGCGTTATTCCCAAAATTGCTTACGCTCCAGGATTCGCTGCACACCCAGGTTACTCTCAATCTGGCTTATGGGGTTGAAGAGTGTTCGATATGTGGCGCCGTGATTAATATGGGATACGTGGAATTTTTAAATCCGGAAAACGGGAAAAATTATCAGATTCCGCTTATCAATTTACATGCCTTGGCTCACGGCAGTTTTCGGGCGGATGGAGCCGAGCACCCGAATAGTTACGTCGCTGCGGATACGCTCTTTCGCACGATGAATACGCACCAGCTGTTTATCGAAAATGATCGGGACAATGATGGATTAACCGATAGTGCGGAAGAAATGTTTGGTTCCAATCCGGATCTGCCGGACAGTGATTTCGACGGCATCGCAGATTCCAAAGAATTAGCCGACCGGATTATACAGAAAATCGAGAGCCTTCCTACGGAAGAACAACCCGATCAACCGTACATAACGCATTACGAAATGGATGGTGTCTATAATTGTTTGATGTGCGGTGAGTATATAAATATGGGATATTTTGAAATCACAAACCCTGGTATGAATTATCCTCCTCTGCGCATTTCATATCACTTGTACCATTTTATATCCCACGGAAGTTTCAGTATGATCCGACGCACGTATGAAGGTTGGGATGGAGAAGAAGTGAATCCGGTGGAACTTGCGCAGTATATAAATCTTACGGTTGCGGTGGATGACGAACCTGTTCCGGTTCCTGACCAAATCAAACTCTTGCAGAATTATCCGAACCCCTTTAATGCGGCTACAATCATCCGGTTTGCATTACCGGAGGAGACAACAGTGATTTTAAGGTTATATAATAATCGGGGACAACTAGTTCGCCAGTTATATAACGATCAATCAAGATCTGGTGAGCACAGCATTCACTGGGATGGAAAAGATGATGCCGGCAGAGATGTTTCTTCCGGAATCTACATTCTTGAATTGACCGCGGGAAATCAGCGAGCCTCACAAAAGCTAGTTGTGACACGATAATATCGATGTTTTATGATCATAATTGTAGGCGGGGGAAGACGGAATAAAGGTTCAAGATTTAGCGAAGACTATTTAATCAATAAACTACTTACCACGAACAACGAAAAAACTATTTCCCTTCGACTTTGCCCGGACGGATTTCCTTCTCCGTGTCTCATTTATATTATTGTCCGGGGTCTTAAGTCTGTGATCTTTAAATAACTACTGATTGCGATGTATAAACTTCCAACCTGCCGGCAGGAGCAGCGTTGCCGCAGATATTTTGATCAGTGCTCCAGGCAAAAATGGAAGAACGCCCATCGCAATCACCTGATTCCACGGAACAAAAGAGCCCAGCCAGAGTGCGCCGCCAAGAAAAATTATTGCCGTGCCTAAAGTCATCATGACAAAAGTTGAACCAAGCCCGCGATCCCAGCCGTGTTCAGCCAGCAAACCGACCACAAACGCAGCACCGATGAATCCCAACAAATACCCTGCCGTCGGACCGGCAAACACCGCCGGGCCAGCTAATCCCTGGGCGAAAACCGGTAATCCTAGTGCGCCTTCGGTGAGATACGCCAGGATTGTTAACGGTCCGCGACGACTCCCCAGCAAGGCGCCAATCAGGAGCACGCCAAAAGTTTGTCCTGTAATCGGTACGGGCGTGAATGGTAGTGGAATTGCCAGCTGTGACAACAAGGCGAGCACAATGCTCCCGCCCATAATCAGAGAGATATCATACAGCAAAGCCTGCCGCTTAAGAGTCGGTCGTAAAACATCAGCATATGTCATATTGGTCACTCCTTGGTTGCTTAATTTTTTGAATGTCTAAAATAAATGCTCTTCGGCTTTTTCACCAGCACTTTTATCGCAGGGGCTTAATCTCGCCAGACACAATTTCCAGCACAGTTCCATCGTCCTGCTGAACAACCGCAGCTCCATTGTCTCGAAGATCAATAAATTTTCCAGTGAAGGTCTTTTCGTTCGTCTCCACCTTGACCAGGCGTTCAATCTGGTCAGAAGACTCTTTCCACTGTGTAATCATCCGATGTGTATTACCTGTCAAGATCGTCTCTATTTGTATTGCAAATTTGGATAAAATCATAGCAGCGAGTTCGTTGCGGTTCAATACAATATCTTCTTCTAATTGAATCGCCGTTGCCGGTTTTCTCAGATCCGGTGGAAAATCATCTTCTCGCTGACTCACATTGAGTCCAAACCCCACTTCGATTTTTGATGCCAGAGCGCCGCGCAACTGGCTTTCTGTGAGAATCCCACAAACCTTTTTGCGATTCAGGAAAACATCATTGGGCCAGTGCAGAGAAATAAACCCATGCACACCTACCTCTTTTAGTGCCTGCGCGACCGCGAGTCCTGCGGCCAAAGTCACTACCTGCAGCGATTCCAAAGATTGTTCCAATATGAGCACGCACGTCATCCAGAGACCTTTGCCTTTTGGTGAAAGCCATGTTCGCCCCAATCTGCCGCGCCCGGCGGTTTGCTCGTCCGCAATGACTACCGCGCCGTGTGCATCCAGATGTTGTTTGGCGTAATCATTCGTTGAGTCCACCGATTCCAACACCACAATTTGTTGTCCCAAAGATTCGGTGTCGAGCAAGTCCTGAATTTTTTCAGCGATGAGTTGGTCACTCATGTTCGGCCTCCATTTTATCAAATAATGGATGCTGCTTTATATTTTGTTGCAAGAATTTCATCACTTCCCGTAAATCCGGGATGTGGCTTCTCGCTCCAAGGGATAAACAACCGATCGCACTCACAGCACTCGCGAATTGCCCGGTGGCTTTTAAACTCCAATCGTTCAAGAGTCCATACAACACGCCAGCGTGATACAAATCGCCGGCTCCGGTAGTATCAACTGGATTTACTGGAAAAGCGGGAAATTCCAGGGCTTCTGAATTGTTTGCCAAAACGCTGCCGCGATTTCCCATAGTGACTCCAGCTATTTGTGCCCCTGATTCTACCAGAGATTTCGAAGCGCTTATCGCATTTGAGTGACCAAAATATTGCTGCACAAAAGGATATGAGACAATCGGAAAATCGATCAATGGAAGGAGTTCTTCGAGATACGGCTGCACGCTTCCTGCGTCCAACATAATTTGTGCTCCATGACTTTTTGCACGCTTTACCATTTGAATAATTTCGGGAGAAGAGCGACTGTCCAAAGTAATCAATTTCGTCTGTTCAAGATAATATTCCGGCACCTGCTCCATCGTGATTTCGGGTAAATCATCTGTGCTTAAAATAATGGATCTTCGGCCGTCAGTTTGATCTACGGTTATGTGGGCGTGTAAAGATTCATTCTCCGGATCGAGTCGAAAACCAGCGACATCCACATTAAATTGTTCAAATTCCCGGAACACAGAACGCCCAAAAAAATCATCGCCCATTGTGGTGAAAAGCGCAGCTGTACAGCCAAATTTTGCCAGCGCAATAATTGCATTGGGAACTGGGCCACCACCACCCTGATACTTTTGCAATGCAACATGTTTGGAATCCGGCGCCGGGTGCGATTCCACCAACATAGTGAAATCATACGGCGATAAGCCGATGCCGATGCAGTCGAATTTCTTGTCAGACACTGGGATTATATTCTCCGAAACTGTCGCGCAACGTATCGGCGATTTCGCCTAAGGTAGCGTATGCTTTCACAGCCTCTATTATCAGTGGCATGACATTTTCGTCCCTGGCAGCAGAATGAAGACGATGAAGCGTTTTGTTGACGTGCTCTTCCTCCCGTTGATTCCGAACTTGTTCTAATCGCTTAATCTGTCGTACTGTCTGTTCCGGGTCAATCTCCTGGATTTCTGGTTCTGGCTCTTCATCGGAGTTAAATTTGTTCACGCCGACCACGACCTGTTCGCCGGATTCTATGGCTTTTTGATACTCATAAGCGCTGCGGGCAATTTCGGATTGAAAATAATCCGCTTCGATTGCTTTTACTGCGCCGCCGAGTTCATCAATTTTGTCCAGATACTCCCGTGCCTGCTCTTCCAGTTCATCAGTTAGCGACTCCACAAAATAAGATCCTGCCAGCGGATCAATCGTGTCAGCCACGCCACTTTCGTGCGCGATAATCTGCTGCGTCCGGATGGCGGTGCGCGCAGACTGTTCAGTGGGAAGTCCGAGGGCTTCATCTTTGCCGTTGGTATGCAAAGATTGTGTGCCGCCAAGCACCGCCGACATTGCCTGAATTGTCGTGCGAATCACGTTGTTTTCGATCTGCTGCGCGGTGAGAGTCGAGCCGCCGGTTTGGGTGTGAAAACGCACCTGCATCGCCTTGGGATTCATGACATTGTAGCGCTCTTTCATCAAATGTGCCCAAAGCCGGCGCGCTGCACGGAATTTGGCAATTTCCTCGAAAAAGTTATTGTGCGCGTTAAAAAAGAACGAAAGTTGCGCACCGAACTCATCCACATTTAATCCGCGCTGGACGGCCGCTTCGACATACGCCAATCCGTTCGCTAGTGTAAACGCCAATTCCTGGACCGCAGAAGATCCGGCTTCCCGAATGTGATAGCCAGAGATGGAAATGGTATTCCATTTGGGGACTTCTTGTGCACAAAATTCAAAAATATCGGTGACCAGTTTCATCGATTCCCTGGGCGGATAAATGTATGTTCCGCGCGCGATATATTCTTTGAGGATATCATTCTGTATCGTGCCGCGTAAGGCCTCTCTGGAAACACCCTGGTCTTCTGCCACTGCAATATACATTGCCAGCAGAATGGGAGCCGTGGCGTTGATCGTCATCGAAGTGCTGACTTTATCCAATGGAATGCCGTCGAATAAAATTTCCATATCCGCCAGCGAACTGATCGGCACGCCAACCCGACCGACTTCACCTTCCGCCAGCGCGTGATCGGAGTTATACCCAATTTGGGTAGGGAGGTCAAACGCCACGGAAAGTCCGCGCGATCCCTCGTTCAGCAAATATTTGTACCGCTTGTTGCTTTCCTCGGCAGAAGCAAATCCGGCGTATTGACGCATTGTCCAGAGTCGTCCGCGATACATGGTCGGATATACGCCGCGAGTGTACGGGAATTCCCCGGGATATCCCAGCTGCTGGTTGTAATCAAAATGGTCATCCGGGACATAAAGCCGGTCGATTTCTATATCCGAGGAAGTTGTAAATCGGTCTTTTCGCTCAGGATGGTTCTTCAAGAACGGTTTCGCGGTTTCATTTTTCCATTGCTCGCGGGTACGGTCGGAACTCATAATTCTCTCCTGCTGGTCGGATTAGACGATGAATATGATCACAATATAATTATTTGATAGAAAAAATCATTCGGTTTGATTGGTCAATTGAACCGCAAATGCTCCGGAAGGAGTCTCTACTGAGAAACGCGGATAAACGCAAATGCATAAAAATGCTCAATAATGTGGTTGTCCCTTTGTGTTATATTCAATTTTTTGAGAAAGCCTGTGATTCCTAAACCGGTATCACATATGTTAATCTGACCGAAGGAGAGAATCTCCCTATATTAATTTATCCGTTGAGTGAAAGTAGACAGTTTACTTTAAAATGTTTGATGTGGATTTATAGGTAATTGTTTTTACCCTGTAAATTTGAGATGCGTGGACAAAGCGATTTTTTCCAAGATCGACCTTTCAACGTATAGCCCGGGATGCAATGAAATGGAATCCCGGGTGATCCTTCAGTTGACGGCTCTCACTGTCGACGAAAATTGAGACCGAAGGAACGAGGGTTTATTTCGTCCACCATAGACACCATCTCGTTTTAAGCAGAGATAGTGGTGATTGTTTTTATGCCGTATCGGCGGGAGTGTCTTTTTCTGACCGATGCAAAACTAACTCTATCCCCTGCCCCCATTCCCTTCGCAAGGGCAACGATTTGGTAAATAGGGGTAGACAACTTTTTGCTCTTTTCTCAAATCATAAAGCCAGATATCTAGCGATGAATAGTTTAAGAAAGTTCTAGATATTTCGAATTGTGACTAAAATTCTCACTTTTCGGAGAAATGGCTCCCAGCCGTCACAATCTTTGGGAAATGTGTGAACCTTTGAAAGCAGGAATCCCTCCAGTTCTGCATTTCACCGTTTTGGCATAATGATTGAATCTATTATCGCGAAATGGAATTTATGATGAAAAAAACTTACGCAGATACAAAGACACTTGATGACATCGATTGGAGGATCGGATGAATCAGTTAGGAGCGTTTGCGCTCATTGTGGGAGGCTTGGCTGCGATCTGGGCAACGATACGCGGGTTGCAGGCGTGGCAAGCGAATAATCCCAAATTTACGCGACAAGCACAGATGGGTATTTACGGAGCGTTCGGCGCCGTGACATTAGCTGTCCTGCTGCTTTTATATCAACTGGTAACCAATAATTTTGTGAACGAATACGTGGCATCGTATACCAGCCGGGCGTTGCCGCTGTACTATAAACTCTCAGCATTGTGGGCGGGACAGGCTGGCTCGTTACTCCTGTGGTTGTGGTTAATTACCATATTCGCGGTGATTTTCATTGCCCGACATCGAGATGACTATCCGGAATTGATGCCTGTAATGGTGGCTGTTTTTGGTTTTACTGCTCTCCTCTTCTTCGGCCTGACTATTTTTGTGACTTCTCCTTTCGAAACACTGAATTTCCTTCCGCGCGATGGCAATGGTATGAATCCTCTGCTTCAGAATTGGGGAATGATTATTCATCCGCCGTTACTGTATCTTGGGTACGTGGGATGGACTGTCCCGTTTGCATTTCTTATCTCAGCTCTGGTGACCAAAAACCTGAAGTCTAATTGGTTAAAGCAGGCACGCCCGTGGACAATTATGGCGTGGCTCTTTTTGGCGCTGGGAAACCTCATCGGCGCGCAATGGGCGTACGTTGAATTAGGCTGGGGAGGTTATTGGGCCTGGGATCCGGTGGAAAATGCGTCCCTGATGCCATGGTTGCTGGCGACTGCATTTGTTCACTCGCAGATTATGCAGGAGCGCCGCGGACTCTTCAAATTCTGGAACGCCAGTCTGCTGCTGTTCACGTTTCTGTTTTCTATCTTTGGAACGTACCTCACGCGCTCCGGTGTCTTGCAATCGGTGCACGCATTCGGTGATTCCCAGATGGGACCGTATTTTCTGGTGTTTATGGGCATCGTGCTGTTTGGCGGAATCGGATTGATTATCAGTCGGAGAAAAGAACTCTCCGCTGTGAATGAAGTTCAGTCGGTGGTTTCCAGAGAAGGCACTGTGCTGTTATCGAACATTTTCTTTACCGCGATGACGCTAACAGTGTTGTGGGGAACGATGTATCCGTTGACTTCCCGTTGGTTCTTTGGCGCTTCTCGCACCGTGGATATCAGTTACTTCAATGATTTAAATGTACCGCTGGGTATTTTTATTCTCTTCCTGACCGGCATTGGGCCGCTGATTGCCTGGCGCAAAGCGAAAAAGTCGAATTTTGTGCGCCATTTCAGTGTACCAATTGCCGCCGGTGTAGCAATGGTAATTGTGCTGGCATTGTTCGGGATTACCGAACTCTATCCGTTGCTCACATTTGGACTTGCCGCATTTGTGTTTATTGGCATTATCCAGGAATTTCTAAAAGGAACCCTGGCGACTATGGCGCGCACCGAAAAGAATGCATTTCAGTCTCTGGTGATATTACTGGGCTCGGCCAGGCGGCGATACGGCGGTTATATCATTCACCTGGGTGTCGTGATGATCTTTATCGGCATTGCTGGTTCATCTGCATACAACGTGGAGAAAGAAGTCAAATTAGCGCCCGGTGAATCCCTGACTCTGAATAATTACAAACTGACTTACGCAGATTTTGAATCATCCCAAAATGCACTCAAGTGGAGTGGAGTTGCGGTTCTTGATGTAGAAAAGAACGGCAAATATGTTGGACAAATTCGTCCGGAAAAAGCAAAATTTTTCAAGAGCGAACAGCCGATGTCCGAAGTCGCATTACGTATGACACTTTCCGAAGATTTATACGTGGTGCTCGGCGGATTCGACGAAAACCGTAATATCTGGTTAACCGTGCGTATAAACCCGTTGATAAACTGGATGTGGATTGGCGGAATCTTCCTGATTCTTGGTACTGTGATTGCCCTCTTTCCTGAAACGGATAAGACCCAACCGCAAAAGAAAAAGCAGCGTGCTTTGCGCGACCTCGACGTAGAAACACTGATTAGCGAATTGAGCGAACTTGAAATCGACTATGCTGAAGGGAAAATTGATGCCTCTGATTATCACGAAGAGTATGAGGCATACTCGGATGTAGACCCGTGGATAAAGAACGCTGCGATCGCTCGCGCTAAACAAAATGGCAATGGACATTCACCTGCGACTGTTGATAACGACTCAATACTGTACTGCTCTTCCTGTGGTGTTGAACTTCCTGTGGATGCACGGTTTTGCTCTCACTGTGGTGAACAGATGCAAGCGTAAGGCATTTGTTCATCCCGGTCCTCCAGAAGCGCCCCGATTCGTCGGGGCGCTTCTTTATTTTCTGCTATTCATTTTCCATCATTCAAAGTACATTTTCTCTACATCAACTTACCCTGAAAACATGATGCTCTGGCAATGAGGGTTTCCTCCGGAAAGTCCTGTAATTATGACCAAACATTTTACCCTGAAGTTTGAAATTTCTCATCTGTACAAAAAACCACCAAACTCCAATTCTGAGAATTATATCCTAACTGATGTAACTTTTAAGGTAAATCCCGGAGAAATTTTTACAATACTTGGTCCCTCTGGTGCGGGCAAATCCACACTGCTTCGGCTGCTGAATGCCCTGGATGAGCCCAGCGAAGGCGAAATCCTGTTTGATGGAAATCCCATTCAGGATCTCGATATTTTTGAGTTGCGCAAAAAGGTGGGAATGGTATTTCAGCGGCCGGCATTGTTGCCGGGCACAGTGAAAGAAAATCTCGATTTTCCCAGGGAAATCGGTAGCCTGCCTGAGTCTCAGACGCAATCCGATAAGGAAATATTGGCAATCGTAGGGCTCTCAGACACTTTGCTTTCCAGAGATGCCTCGGCCCTGTCGGTTGGACAGCAGCAGCGCGTCATGATTGCCCGGGCGCTGATCAATGAACCGGATGTCTTACTGATGGATGAACCGACTTCAGCGCTGGATCCTGCCGCGTCAAAACGGATTCTGCATCTCGTAAAACAGCTGAAAGAAGACTATAATCATACCATCGTTTACGTAACTCATAATATGCCGGAAGCCAAAGAAGTTGCAGATCGGGTGTTGCTTTTGGTGGATGGCCAGGCAAAAATCATTTCGAAGGCAGAATCATTCTTCAGCGGTGAAAGCAGTGACCTGGCCGAAAAATTTCTGGCAGGCGAGCTGGAGAATAATTCATAGTGTGCATAGATACCCGCCGGGTTACAAAGCTAGCAACCTGGCGGGAAAGGATTTTCTTACCTCCGGGTAGCTCGTCTTTCCCGATAGGTAGCTGGCAAATCGCTCACCGAGGATTCCACTGTGTTGCATCCCCGGCTATAGGAATTAATAGTTCGTCCCAATAAAACGGGACTCAAATAGAATCCCGCGGTGGCGGGATGAACAGAAATTCAACTAGTCTGTGATGGAGTCCGGCAGTAGCCGGATGGAATCTCAGGCGAAAGGTTTGCTCGTTTTTCCGGAAGGGAGATTACAAAAATGCAGCCGCTGACCGCTTAAAGCGTCAGCGGCGGTAAAATCGTTTAGTTTATTGCGGATCGTTATCATCGCCACTATCCTCTGAAAAGGAACAACGGCGACAAGTATTAAAGGAGCATAAAATGGACTATATCAACCTTAGCTGGGGCGATTTAGCACTATCACTCACTTTTATCGTAATGGCGCTTGCTCTGGCATACTGGCAAAAAATTGATATTAAGAAAGATGTGGCAGTTGGCACAATCCGGACATTTGTTCAGCTCCTTGCTGTGGGATACGTTCTGAAATGGCTGTTCAACCTGAATCACTGGCTGCCTTTATTTGGTGTGCTTGCAATTATGATCGCGTTTGCCAGTTGGGAAGGCACCAAACGCCCGGAAGTCCATATTCCTCATCTGTTTAAAATCCTGTATATCAGCATCCTGATTAGTTCCGGAGTTACTCTGATACTAACGGTTGGGGTTATTATTCCCGTGGATCCGTGGTGGCGCCCGAACTATTTTCTTCCGCTGGCGGGCATTTTAATTGGCAACGCACTCAACGGCGCGGCGCTTACCGCTGATCGTTTGGGATCTGAAATTCAACAGCGTCGTTTTGAAATTGAAGCCGCTCTGGCATTGGGATCGAATTCGACAAAAGCGGTGAATCGAAGTTTACGGGCCTCAGTTCGCGCAGCAATGATTCCATCGATTAATTCACTGATGACCGTGGGAATTGTTCATTTGCCGGGAATTATGGTAGGGCAAATTTTGGCCGGCACGCCACCGGTCCAGGCGATTCGTTACCAGATCGTGATCATGTATATGTTAATTTCGGTGAAAGCGATCGGATCGATTATCACGGGAATGCTGGTATATCGTCAGTTTTTCACTGGACGACACCAGCTTCGGATCGGATTATTGCAAGTCTCCGGCGAATAAAATCCATTACTTGCTCTGATCCAACGGCAGCATCTTTTCCCCGGCCTCCACAGCGAAATTCACCCGGTTTTCCATCGGAGGAATCGGACAGCTCCATCGCTCGTGATCGTACGCGCAATACGGATTGTACGCACGGTTAAAATCGATGACATAGTCATTGGAGTCGTGAATTTTCGTATCCAAATACCTGCCACCACCGTAGGTCGTTTTGTTGTTCGTTCTATCATAAAACGGAATGAAAAAGTACGGCGGGTAATCATTTGGCATTTCTACCGGCTTGTACACATTCAGCGTATCGGTTTTTCCGTGGATCGTAAAATCAAACCATCCCCAGCGAAGATAGGACTGTTTCCGGTCTTTGGTGGTGGTCATTTCTACAGTGTCCTTGCTGGGATATTCGCGGATTTGGGTCTCCACCCGATAATCCAGGTCTACGGGATAGTAGCGTAATCCAGTGAAATCTTGGCGCTGTTCCGGGAGCAACGGAGAAGAAGAGTCCGCCTGAAAATACTGATTCTTCTCCTGGCGATCCTGTCGGATCTGAGAAACGATGGATTCCGAATCTGACTGTTCTCCACAGGATTGCATAACACTAAAAATGAGTAGTCCAATGAAAACAAATTGAAGAGGGGATCGTAACATTTTTTGCATTCGGCTCCTTTGCTTGCTATCCAGTTTAAACTTCAGGATTGATCATTAGTACGAATCATTTTACTCAAACAACCGAAAACAATGGGACAAGTTCCAATGATATTTGAGCATTGCAGCAAAAGGTGAACATTGATGCTTCTCTGAACAGACATTATTGGTAATTTTTTATTAACACCCCTCTAAAAATTGTGTAATATTGAAGCTGTGAAAATTTTGAATTGAAATGAGGAAAGATAGATGGGTTTTCAATGTGGTATCGTCGGGCTTCCCAATGTAGGGAAATCAACAATTTTCAACGCGTTAACGGCGACAGAAGTCCCTGCGGAAAATTATCCGTTCTGCACGGTCGATCCCAATGTAGGCGTGGTGGAAGTGCCGGACAATCGCCTCAATCGCTTGACTGAAATATATCATCCCGCCAAAGTCACTCCAACCACACTCCAGTTTGTCGATATTGCCGGATTAGTCCGTGGTGCGAGTAAAGGGGAAGGTTTGGGTAATCAATTTCTGGGACACATCCGTCAGGTGGATGCCATCGCACACGTTGTCCGCTGTTTTGAGGACGACAACGTGACTCACGTGGAGGGGCGCATCGATCCCGCGGACGATATTGACACTATCAATACAGAACTCTATCTCCGGGATATGGAATCGCTGCAGAAGCGAATGGATCGCCTGGAGAAACCGGCGAAAACCGGCGATAAATCTGCGCGATTTGAACTGGATGTGCTGCAGAAAGCCTTCGATCACCTCTCGGGTGGAAATCCGGTACGAACGCTGGAATTAAGCGAAGAGGAATCCGAAGTGTTGCGCCAACTCTTTTTGATTAGCGCCAAAAAAGTAGTGTATGTTGCCAATGTCAGCGAAGACGAAATCCTCAGCGGCGAGCCGGGTGCGGCCACCAGAAAAGTCCTGGATCATGCTGGAGATGTGGGTTCGGACGTTATTATGCTCTGTGGAAAACTTGAAGCCGATATTGTGGGGTTGTCTGATTCTGAAGAGCAAGAATCATTCTTACAGGAATATGGATTGGAGGAACCGGGACTGCATAAATTAATTCGTGCCGGCTATGATCTGTTGCATCTCATTACCTTTTTTACCGCCGGTCCCAAAGAAGTTCGTGCCTGGACGGTAGAGAAAGGGTCATCCGCGCCTGAAGCTGCCGGAAAGATTCACACCGACTTTCAACGCGGATTTATTCGAGCAGAGATTTTCCAATTTGACGATATCGATCAATACGGCTCGGAGAAAGCACTCCGGGATAAAGGGTTAATCCGTCAGGAAGGCCGCGACTACATTGTAAAGGATGGCGATGTGATCTATTTTCGTTTTAATGTGTAGACACGTGCAACTGATCAGATTGAGTTTCATTCGTCAGTGTTTCAAGATAGTGTTTATTTACTGTTGGCGTGGTCGTCCAGTTTGAACCGTCCCAGTACTCAACTTGTCGGAAATGATTGAGAATATCAGGATCGTTGTAAGGTAATTTAGGTTTGTCAGGATAATATTTTTCGTAAAGATGATAATACTCATCTGACAGGTCGACAAAATTTAATTCCATCTTTTGGTTGAATATGTAGTATACGGGTCCCGCAAAGTCATCGTTTTCTTTTCGATAGACTGAGGGATATAATTTTAAAAGTAATCTGTGTTGTTGATTTACCATAAAATGATCCACTTTATCCCGATGTTCTTTTGACAGATAATGAGTGGAAGGAAAGCGCAGATAATAAATTTCATTCCCAGAAGAAAACTCTTGGTTGGTATAATAGTGACTTTCTTGCGGGGATGCACCCACACTCCGAAAAGGATCCAACACTATTGCAATACCACGGGCGTATTCATTATTAAGTCCTCCGATAACCAACTCTTTTACATTATTTTGCGGAAAGACTTCGAACGCCGCTAAGTCGTAAAGATTCCCTGAATGCCAGAATTTTGAAAGCATTTTACCTGAGTCTGTGAGTACAACAATATAATTTGGAAAAAAAGTTTGGTTGCCGACCGCAACAATTTCATCTTTTCCATTAGAGTCAAAATCATAAGTAAAGATTTGGGATACATTAAAAAAGTCGTCATACACATTATCCCCATAATGAACAGTCTCGCCTGGATGATAGCGCCATAGAATCTCACCGCTATAATTGAAACAAATGACATCACCCCGGTTGGGAACAGGTGAATCTTTATCGAACCCGATGACTATTTCTCTTTGGCCGTCTCCATCGAGATCTTTTATTTTTATTTTACTTTCAATTTCCTGGGGCCTTAACTGATACCCAAATGAGGCTGTCTCCCACATTTTAAACCCGTATTTATTTTTGATAACCACTCGATCCTCATGAGGAATTGCGTGCGCGGGAGTAGAGTTTTTTACAATAAGTGCATACCCCAAAATAACGAAGAACAGAAATAAACCAGCCAAACTATAGCTAAATGCGGAACTGTATTTTTTATGCAGCTGGCGTGCCCGCTCCAGAATTTTACGCCGCTGCAGGTGAATGATATCCCGCTGTTGGCGAAGTTCTACAACATCAGATACTGTAACAACGTCCAATTCGCCGTTTGGATACTTCTGCTGCAGCTTATGTATAGTTTGTTGTGCCGTCTTTTCATTTTCTTTTGGTAATACCACATACTTGTATGGTCCGAAGAATGCCGCTGAAATTTTCGCCGGAATATCTTCATTATTAACACCGGCTAATTTTCCTTCTGAATCCAGAGCGCCTGTAACCGCTACATCATCGTAAATCATTGGTTGGAGCGGTCGATTTTTTCTATAGGTGTCCAAACCAATATGACCAAGCAACGCCATTGCAAGCCCGATGGAATTCCCAACGACCAATGATGGGGGTTGATCGATGCTGTAAGAGATCTGCAAATATTGATCATTGGTTAAATGGTGAGTCGTTCGAAAGTGCGTAAGCAGATCCCGGGCCTGGTCAGCAATAATGTCGTGAGCATCCACGATATGATTGGCAAAGCGTATTTTATCCTGCCCGGCTTGCCGGTTAATTCGCACAGAATCAAAGGAAACATCTCCAATGATACCGGCGCTGAAATCCTCGTACTTTACCACAAACATTGCGGCAACTTTGTCTATATGGGACTGAAAAGATTGACCCTCTGATTCTCTTGCAAGTAATTCCGCATAGACTGGATCTAAATAGGGAGAGATTCTTTCATAAAATTCATGGGGCTTTATATTTTCAGGTGATTCTAACGTATTCGGAATTTCTGTGATGAATTTACGGCGGGAAAGATAGTGTAAAAGAGGTTTCCATGCCCGTAATCGAACATAACTCAGACATATTTGTTGTGATAAATTTTGGAAGAGAGAATGCTTTTTTTCTTCGGGGAAAAAATGTGGACGAACTGGATACTTCCAGATTCTATCCGTTTGTTTTTCAAGAAATTCGGGGTCCAGGTATTGCAAATTTATAGGTGAGATGGACAGTGCTCTGATAAGGTGGGGAAACAATTCATCGTGATATGAATCCTGATATGATGCCCCCAATAATCGATTGATTTCATCAAATAGATAATCAATAATTTGAAGACGAAGTGCGCTCCACGGCAGGTGTGCTAAAATTTGACAGTAGCGCTCAAATGACTGTTCAAACTCTACAATTGAACGAAACTTCCTCATAATCTCCCCAGTCCAACACAACACCCCTCGGCCGAATTAACCGCAAGTTAAGGGGTCGCACAAACAAGAATCAGAAAACTACTTCAGCAGCAAACCTCAAAAAATTAAAAATGTACCCGTATTAACGAATCAATCTAACGTCCGTGGACATATAATAATTGATTATGAGAGAATTATCAATTCTTAAAAGAGAGCAATTGGTTCGAAAATGAAAATAGAGAATTACTATTGGTACAAAGAGAGATGGATAGGTTCATCTGAGATTTGGGGAACAAGAATAGTCGCCACGCCTTCCCGGACAGGCACCAGTCGGGTAGTGTCGCCCTGTTGAAACAGTAATTTCGTGGGAATGGGTTCACCGGAATCAGAAGTGATGGCACAATAGATTTTTTCTCTGCTCTGCCGGTCAACAGGCTGCTCAACTTTTTCGTACTGAATCTGAAACAGATATTCTGCGTCTCCGGCAATCGTTTCTTGTCCGGTTGAACGCCAAGATCTGGCGGAAAGAGTGACTGCTGCCTCAGGGACATTAATCATCAACTGGTCGTTGAGTGGATTAATGCCAGCGCTTTCAGGAATGACGGTATGTTGGTTTTTGTCGATAATAAAATACTTAAACGTGTTTTGTGAGGTCACAATACTGTTTTCAAAGGATTGGCCCGATTCGTCCAGGAAATAGAGGCGATATTGATGGGAATTTTGTGAGTGGAAGATTCGCACTAATATCGTTTGCGCTGAGTTTGAGAGTGCGCCAATGCGTTGAAATTCAGCACGGGTGAGATCACGCGCCGACGCAGCCAAAGCGATTTGGTTCAGGGGATATTCCTGTCGGTCTAACGTCTCAAGAGGCACACCATTTCTAAACGTAAAGGAGTCCTCCAGGAAATCGTCAATAATTTTTAACGGGATGTTCATGTTTAATTCTTATCTATATCCTTGTATATCTTATTATATACTAAGGTCATTTTTCATTCTTGCAGAAAATATTTCTTTTGATTTCTTTACCAGATATTCGAACTGCGCCCGGTACTTTTTCCGATAAATGTCCATATTATCCAGTGATGAAAGATGCTCCGAGAGATAGGTATAATAATTTTCCTCGAGGCCGCCATCACTAAAATCCAGCAGCATATGTTTCAGAGCTTCTCGAAATCCCTCGCGTTCCCGTATCTCTAATTTACCACTCTTTTCATATTTTTCCAGTATAGTGTGATCAATTTGTTGGATTGTGCTGGTAATTTCCAGTTGAATATATTCTGCCAGGAACGGATCCCCGGGCTGTTCGAATTTATTGGACGCTTGCTCGAGGTTCGTTTGATGGAGTTGCCGTGCCAGCGATAAGATATCAGAAACGACTACCACGTAATGGAATTCACGTATAAGTTGCTCAATGGTGAATTCGATCTGTGTTGTCAGAGAAAAGTTCGATTGAGTTGTTTCACGAAATAGTTCTTCCAAAAGATGTTTCGGCGCGGGGGTGTTTCCATTGTGAAAGTTCCTGACGATCATATCACCATAAAGTATCGTCCGTTCCCACTCAGGGTGCTTACTTAATACATAGCGTAAACTTCGGTGAAAGATACGCCCGAATCGATCTCTTTGCCGAAACAGATGGATAGACTGCTGTCGGATGACCGAGTTGAGCAGACGATCAATCTGTTCCATCAGTTCTGAATCAGATAGGTTTCCCCGTGTTTGGAAATACCGCTGCAACTCGATGAAAACGCCATTTTCATCTCTGGCAAAAAGCGGGGCAATAAAATCCATGGCGAGATCGTCAATTTCTGAATCGCGCTCTTCCCACTCATCGCGGAAATGCCAGTGCTGTGTTTCCCGGTGAAGAAGGAACCGGCGGGTCCGGGTGAAAAATACTTCAACGACTTGATGAATATCATCGATAGAATATTCACCATTACATAATCGAAAAAGCGCTTGTTTCAATGACAATATCTTTTCCATAAATCAAAAGCGATTCAATAAGTGAAACTCAATAAGGACACAACTCAAACTGTGGTGAAATGTAGATTTCTCTGTGCGGCTTCGCAAGAAAATACTCTGAATAATTCCGGCTAAATTCCAGTATATCAATCAGTTTTTATTGATTCTGACGGGTTTCACGTCTACATTTAACTGTATTGATATTTCACACGAACAATACGCTACTTTTTTTCTTTTTTCTAACTCGTGCAGGTTGACTACGAAAGGAGTGTACCATGCCGAGAGTCGCTCTGATTGACGGGGTGCGATCTCCATTTACAAAATTTAACACGACCCTGAAAGACGTTCGGGCCGCTGATCTTGGAATGCATGTTCTCCGGGAATTGATTGAACGCAATGATTTGGATGTGACTTCCATTGATCATGTGGTGATGGGTAACGGGGCACAACCAGCCGACGCGCCCAATGTTGCGCGTGTTGCCTCACTGAAAGCCGGTATCCCCCAAAACGTCCCGGCGTACACGGTGCAAAGAAACTGTGCTGCAGGTATGCAGTCGATTACAGACGCTGCCATGATGATTCAGCTGGGACACGCAGATATTGTTCTGGCCGGCGGTGTAGAAAGTATGAGCAATATCCCATTTCTGTTTCGCCGCAGTTTTCAGGATAAGATGACTAATCTCTCCAGGGCACGATCGTTGGGAGATAAGTTACAAACCGCAACCTCTTTTCGTTTCAAAGATTTGTCGCCTATTGTGGGTATCGAAGAAGGTTTGACGGATAATTACTGTGGGTTAAATATGGGTGAAACGGCGGAAGTTTTGGCGAAGGAATACGATATTTCCCGTGAAGCACAGGATGAATTTGCGTTGATGAGCCACCAGCGAACCACGGCTGCCTGGGAGGAAGGCCGGTTTGATGACGAGGTGATGACCGTGTATCACCAGAGCAACGGAGAGGCCCTGGTGACTGACAAAGACAACGGTCATCGTCCGAACCAAAGTATGGAAGCTTTAGCCAAACTTCGCCCGTACTTCGATAGGAAATACGGCAGCGTGACACCGGGAAACTCCTCACAAATTACCGATGGCGCGGCAGCAATGCTGGTTATGAACGAAAAAGTGGCACAATCTCTGGGATATGTGCCAAAAGCATTTATCAAATCCTGGGGGTATGCAGGCAATGATCCGCGGACAATGGGATTAGGTCCGGCATTTTCCACACCGATAGCACTGGATCGCGGTACACTGAAGCTTTCCGATATGGAATTGCTGGAAATTAACGAAGCGTTTGCCGCCCAGGTTATCGCAAATGAAATTGTATTTCCCTCCAAGAAATTCGCCGAAGAACAACTCAACCGGAGTAAACCCCTGGGAGAAATTAACCGGGACATTCTAAATGTGAATGGCGGTGCTGTTTCTCTGGGCCATCCCATTGGCGCCAGCGGAACGCGCATTACTCTGGTATTGATGAATGAGATGATTCGGCGCGGTTTGCAATTGGGCTTGGCGACGCTGTGTGTGGGCGGCGGCCAGGGCGGTGCAATAATTCTCGAGCGGGAATAGGAGGCGAATAATGAACGAGCAATATATTCAAACTGAAACGACAGACTCCGGTATTGCGGTGATCATTCTCGACAATAAGGACGCGAAACTTAATGTCCTAAGCACTCCATTTATGGATGCTCTGGAGGCAGCTATCGACACCGTAGCTGGACAGAATCCCAAAGCGGTAATCATCCGTAGTGGAAAATCCCGGGGATTTGTTGCCGGTGCCAACATTGAAGAAATTGAGAAAATTGAAACCACCAAAGAAGGGTATGAGAAATCCCGGCAGGGGCAGACGACTTTCCAAAAGATCGCCGAGCTTCCAATGCCGACCATAGCGGCGGTAAACGGCCATTGTATGGGTGGTGGAACTGAGCTGATTCTTGCGTGTGATTATCGGCTTGCGGCAAAAGATAGTGCAAAGATCGCCTTACCGGAAGTCAACCTGGGTATTTATCCCGGCTGGGGTGGTACGCAGCGTTTGCCGCGGTTGATTTCTTTGCAGACAGCGCTTGATATAATTCTTACGGGAAAAAGTTACAACGCCTATCGCGCATATAAATCGGGACTGGTCGATAAGATGGTTCCTGATGCGATATTGGACGATTATGCTGTGGAGTTCGCCGAGGAAATTATTGAAAAAGGCGGAAAGAAATATCTCGAGACGCGCAAGAAAAAGACAGGCGGGCTCACGAATTCGATGTTGGAAAAAAATCCACTGGGGCGCAGCGTGGTTTGGAGCCAGGCGCGTAAAAACGTGATGAAAAAAACCGGCGGAAACTATCCCGCGCCGTTGAAAGCCATTGACGTCATAAAGAAAGGGCTCTCGACTTCTCTGGAACAGGGCTTGATCATTGAAGCGGAAGGGCTTGGTGAATTAATCACCACACCGGAGCACAAAAATTTGCTCCACGTCTATCATCTGAACGAACGTCCGAAAAAACAAACTGGTGTCGAAGGTGATGTGAAACCTGCAGAAGTGAAAAATACTGCGGTACTCGGCGCCGGCGTAATGGGCGGCGGTATCGCTCAGTTACTCGCTTATAATGATTATTCTGTGCGCATGAAAGATATCGCCCAGGAAGCGGTTGTTCAGGGTTTGGAACACGCCCAATCGATTTTTGACAAAGCAGTGAAGAAACACAAGCTGACAAAAATTGAACGGGATCGAAAAGTTGAAAATATCTCGTCAACGTTGGATTACAAGGGATTTGGTCGCGCCGATTTCGTCATCGAGGCAGTGGTAGAAAGGATGCCGGTCAAGCAATCTGTTCTCAAAGAGGTGGAAGACTATCTCCCGGAAGATGCAATTTTTGCATCGAATACGAGCGCACTTTCAATTACCGAACTACAATCGGTGGCGAAACATCCGAAGCGGGTTGGCGGAATGCACTTTTTTAATCCGGTGCATAAGATGCCGCTAGTGGAAGTCATCCGTGGTGAAAAAACGGACGATCGAACGGTGGCAACCATTTTTGATTTCGCAAAGAAACTTGGAAAAACACCTATTGTAGTGCAAGATAGTCCTGGTTTTTTAGTGAATCGTTTGCTCGGAGTGTATCTGAACGAAGCGTGTCTGCTGGCGGAAGAAGGCTACGATTTCGAGTGGATGGACAAGGTTGTGCGCAAATTCGGGATGCCGATGGGACCGTTCCGGCTGATTGACGAAGTCGGAATTGATATCGCAGCTGATGTATCCGAAACGTTGAGTGTAGCGTTTGGATCTTATTTGCAGGAAAGTTCTCTGTTGCAAAAAGTACACGATTTTGGGCTCCTTGGGAAAAAGCAAAATAAAGGATTTTACATCTACGAAAAGGGACACAGCAAATCGGTGAACGACGATATCCGCCAGTTCGTCAGCGGGACGAAAAAACCGAACGAAGAAGAAGTCGTCCAGAGAATGATGTATCTGATGGTGAACGAAGCTTCCCGTTGTTTGGAAGAAGAGGTCGTTCGTACGCCACACGATATCGACATCGGGATGATTTTCGGCACCGGTTTTCCTCCGTTTCATGGTGGACTATGTAAATACGCTGATACCAGGGGATTTACAGCGATTACTGATCAACTCAATAAATTTGCCGAATCTTACGGTTCACGTTTTGAGCCGACGGAATACTTGCGGGAGAACGAAGGGTTTTATAATTGAAAAATGTAATCGAGCGCTGACATCATTTCTGCCAAGTCAAGACTGCCCGGCGACGGTCGCTGTCAGCGTCGTTATCGACGCTGAGAATTTCCCCAAACCTGTACCAATTTAATCGGGAATGGGATTTTTTGATTTTTGTAGAGTCGGTGTTCAAGCCCTTCAGGCTTGAAGGGATGTCTTTATATCTCTACCCCAGGCTGGCGCCTGGGGCTATGAATCTTGAAGCCCTTCGGGCTTCGGAGAGCGTCGATAGTGCGTACAGAAAGTGCCGAATATTCCACGGGGTTTTACAGAGTTTTATCGTTCGAGGTGAGTTGTAAATTCGATTAGATCGTCATAAGCCGAAAAAAAACCAGAGATTGTCCCAAGGGAAAAACTGTTGAAGGATTTTCTTGAGCGCTAACAACCCGGCAGTTGCCGGGCTGTTAGCGCTATGTTCTCAATCGTAGAACTCTCTGTTTATTTGAATTCAGCTCACCGGATGGATCAGCTTCTGCGCCACCGATGCGGAGTGGTCTTTAATCCGATTGTGCAGAGAGAAATTGTGTGAGTCCATCGTAACCACCGCAGGAAATTCTTCAACCTCGATCACCCACATTGCTTCCGGTACCCCGAACTCCTCCAGCATAAAGACATCCTGCACTGATTTGACTGTTTTGGCAAGATAAGAGGCTAAGCCACCAATCGCGTGAAGATACACGGCGCCGTGATCGTGCAGGGCAGCGAGTGTTTTGTCACCCATTCCGCCTTTCCCGATTACACCACGCACTTTATAATCATCGATGACCTTGCCTTCGTAGGGTTCTTCCCGGATACTGGTTGTGGGTCCAGCAGCAACAAACGACCATTCATCGTCCGTCTTTTTTACTACCGGTCCGCAGTGATAAATCAACGAATTTTCAAGAAATGGCCGAATAAAATCAGGTTTTTCTTCGATCAAATATTTATGTGCGGCATCTCTGGCGGTAATCATAGTACCGGAAATTAACACTTCATCCCCAACTTTGAGTTCCCGGATTGCATCTTCCTGAATTGGGAGTTGTAAATTAATCATAAATGACCTCCCCGTTTTTAACGGTTAAGGAATGTCGCCGGTCAGCCCAACACATATAAGCAATCGATACAAAATATGACGCTGGAACTCGATTAGCCGCTCCGATTTTTACGCCAAGCACAGTCGTTTTGCCACCGAATCCCATCGGGCCGATTCCCAGAGAATTCAAATCTTTGTACAGCCTGGTTTCCATATTAGCCAATTCGGGATTTGAATTTTTATCCTCAATTTTACGAAAGAGTTGTTTTTTTGCCGTTAAATGTGAGGTGGCACGATCACCGCCAATTCCAACTCCGATAACGCCGGGCGCGCAACCCAATCCCTGGGCTTTTTGAACAGCATCGACCACAGTTTTATACACACCATTTAAATCACGTCCGGCCTCGAGAGAGCTATCCGGCAGTTTATATTGCGTTGAAACGTTTTCACATCCGCCGCCTTTGAGCATCAGATGAAAGACAAGTTCATCGTTTTCCGATTCCTCAAAATGAGTGTACGGATGATCCGCACCGATGTTGTTTCCGGTATTTTTTCCGGTCACAGGATCGACCGAATTGGGGCGCAAAATGCTGTTTGCAGTGGCGCGTTCTGTTGCTTTTTCAATAATACGTTGCAATTGACGCGTACTTGTTCCGCTGGGATAATCGACATAGTAGATGTTGGTGCCGGTATCCTGGCAGATCGGGGTGTGTTCTTTCCGCGCTAGATCGACGTTTTGTAATAGCATACCAAATACGTTTTTGGCAGGCGTTCCTTCGGGCTCACGCCTCCGAGCTGATTCCAATGCACTCACGACATCCGGTGGCAGATCCGTTGAGGCGTTCACTATCAGCTGGTATAGCTGGTCTTCCAGTGCCTGCTCATTGACTTCAACAGCCATGGCAGTCTCCTTTATTTACCATTAATTAACGAGATAGCAGATCTCTATTCTGCAACAGTGCAGGAAAATCCGGGCTGCTCACATCAGATTCCGTTGAACAGCCCGGGATTAACCGAGGAAACAATCAGAGAAAAAATTGCTTACGGCACGTACCGTTTCAGCACTTCTTTGAGTTCCGGAACACCGCGTTGCTGCGATTTTTCCTGGACATTGGCGTATAGCTCATCATAACTCGGAATTTCTTCCTTATAGATGATACCAGCTGCAAGCCCATCAGCATCATTAGCGATTTCCAGCGCTGCGGCCTTGTCTGTCGGATCATGATCCGTGTCTTCCAGGTAATACGTGTTTTCCCGGAGATAGGTGTTCTGATCCACGCCCTTGAATGTCCGGCACGAACTCATGGCGTCGATAAACGCAAATCCTTTGTGATTAATACCCGCAGTGATAACATCAGCCATATGCTTCGGGTTTCCGGCATAGGTACGAGCGACAAAGGTTGCGCCGATTCCCAGCATAAATTTCACTGGTTGAATCGGTCGTTCAACGCTTCCGTAAATCGAGGTTTTGGTAATATCACCGCGTCCTGCCGTTGGTGACAACTGACCTTTGGTTAAGCCATAGATTTCGTTATCCATTACAATATAGGTCATGTCCACATTCCGTCGGACGGCGTGCGGGATATGTCCCATGCCGATGCTAAATCCATCACCATCACCACCAGCGCCAATTACCGTAATTTCCGGATTCGCCATTTTTACACCGGTTGCAATCGGAAGAATCCGTCCATGGACCGTATTGAATCCGTAGGTTGCCATATAGCCAGGTAAGCGACTGGAACAACCAATTCCAGAGATGATGGCAACGTCTTCCGGTGGAAGCTGGAGTTCGGCAAGCGATCGGTAAATAGCATTGACTACACCAAAATCGCCGCAACCTGGACACCAGATCGGCGCGATATCACTTTTATAGTCTTTGACTTTGAAATTGACTTTTTCTGCTACTTCAGCCATTATGCGAACTCCTGCTTGATTTGTTCGTAGATTTCCTCGACATCGAATGGGGCACCGCCGCTACGGGCATAACTCCGCAACTCACGATCACCAAACCGGAGGAAACCTTTGAGATATTTATAGAATTGAGCGGTATAGGAAAGCTCCACTACCAGTACTTTTTTCAGTGGTTCAAGCCAGGCTTCGAACTTTTCCTGGGGAAACGGAGCCAACACCTGTGGAACCGCTGCCCGGACAGAGTAACCTTCTTCGTTTAACCGGTTGACGGCTTCCTTGACGGCGCCTTTGGATGATCCCCATGCGACGACACCGACTTCAGCATCTTCCGGGCCGTAAAACCGCACAAAATTGAGTTCCTTGGAAATGTATTTATCTTTGCGGAACCGTTTTTCTGTCATTTTTGCGTGAACATCCACGTCAGAACTTGGCGCGCCAAGTTCGGTATGTTCAATGCCTGCCGCCTGGTACATTCCACCTTTGACGCCAGGATATGTCATTGGAGAGACACCGGTTTCTGTATCACGGAACCGTTTGTAGTCTTTGAGTTCTTCTTCAGTCGGCAGCAACCGCTGGGTTACCTGGTGATTTGCATGACCATTGCCAAAGAGTGCGGTCTGTTCGAACGTTTCTTTGCGCTGACCGATGTACTGGTCAGAGAGCACAATCACTGGCACCTGATATTTTTCTGCAACGTGGAACGCTTCCAGTGCAACGTCAAAACAATCCGCAACGTCGGCAGGCGCGAGAACCACGCGATTTGCATCGCCGTGCGTTCCGTAAAGTGCCTGATTCAAATCAGACTGTTCGGTTTTTGTTGGGATACCGGTACTGGGTCCACCGCGCTGCACGTCCAGAATCACGATCGGGATTTCGGCAATAGATGCCAAACCGATCTGCTCGCTCATCAGTGATAAGCCCGGTCCGCTGGTGGAAGTCATCGATTTTTTCCCTGCAAAAGAAGCGCCGATAATCAATCCGATGGCGGAAAGTTCATCTTCCGCCTGGACCATCGTCCCGCCGTATTTTGGCAGTTCACGGCTCATCCATTCCATGACTTCTGACGACGGTGTGATCGGATATCCACCAAAAAAGCGGCAACCAGCATATAATGCGCCGTACGCGAAAGCTTCGTTGCCTTCCATAACCACTTTTGCCTCGGAAGGTGTATACTCAAATCGAAGATCGTCTATTTTTTCAATATTCTCTTTGACGTAATCGAAACCGGCATTAAAACCCGCCAGGTTTGAATCGATCACTTCCTGAGATTTCTTTTTAAACTTTTTCATAATGCCGTTACGCATTCCCTCAATGGGCAGGTCGAACAGGGCACAAAGTGCGCCCATCATGACCATATTCTTTGCCAGGGCAGTTCCGGCTTTTTCTTTCGCCAGTTCGCCTAACGGAATTTTATAGGTTATACGTTCGAGCTCTGTATCCACCGGGATTTTTTCTTCCGGTGTTTTATCTGCGCTATCCTGCACCACAACCAGTGGATTGGTGAAATGCATTTCACCGCGGAAGCGCTTGAAGTCGTTCCAATTAAACACACCCAGAACTTGCACACGATCCCCGTGGCTAAAAATCTGGTTTTTACTCATCCGCACGCGGCAAGAACTTTCGCCACCACGGATCTGAGGCCCGAAACTCTTCAGCATGAAGCTGTGCAGGCCCTCACTTGCTGCGGCGTTGACCAGTAATTGTCCGGCCGTAATCACGCCATCGCCACCAGACCCGGCAAGCCCGATGACCAAATCATGAGATTTCATTTTTGCGTTTCCTCGTTTCAAAGTTGACAACTCTCATTAAGAGATTCCTCTCGCGAAGTTAGCTACAGCAAGAATTATACCCGACTTTTGGATTTGTAAAAATTGGTTTCTTTCCGCATAAATAAAGCATTATTGCAGTTGAATTATATACTCCGGATCTCAGAAAAATTATCAAATTCAAAAATGGTGACTAATTTTGTCGCAAATATTGGAAGGAGATTTCTTGGAAGTGGGAAAATTATTAATGTGATAAAGAAAGGCGGCTCAGTCTGAGACTAAACCGCCTGGGTATATTTTCATATGAAGGAAGGTCAAACCAGCCCAATGTGAGCGTCTATTTTATCTCTCTTCCCCATCCTGATTATTGGAGCCGTATTTTTCCTTTAAAGCAAAGGAGCGTTGAACATAACTCTCCAGTCGTTTCTTCGCTTTACCAAAAATGGAATCGTCCGGATAGTTGCCTGACTCATCCAGTTCGCCGGCTTCTAATCCGGTGAGGATCTCAATGCCTTCGCTAATGTGAGCCACCGGATAGATGTGAAATTCACCATTTGTAATGGCGTCAATGACTTCATTTTTCAGCATCAGGTGTTTGATATTCGCTTTCGGAATCAGCACGCCCTGATCTCCTGTGAGGCCGCGCTCTTTACAAATGTCGAAGAATCCTTCGATTTTCTGATTCACGCCGCCGATCGCCTGAATTTCGCCTTTCTGGTTTACGGATCCGGTGACCGCAAGGTTCTGTTTCAGCGGGATATTGGCGAGGCTGCTCAGAATAGCATACGCTTCTGTGGAAGAAGCGCTGTCGCCGTCTACACCGCCATAGGATTGTTCAAATGTGACGCTTACGTTCACACTTAACGGGAAGTCTTGGGCAAATTGTCGCCCGAGCCAACCTGTGAGAATTTCCACGCCTTTATTGTGAATCTTCCCGCTGAGTTTGGCGTTCCGCTCAATGTTGATAATACCTTCTTTGCCCATATACGTCTCAGCAGTAATCCGGGACGGTTGCCCGAACATAAAATCACCGAGTGCGAACACCGCGAGTGCGTTAACTTGTCCCACTTCTTCGCCGGTGGTATCAATCATTTTAATATTGCGGAGAATACCGTCCTGCAACTTTTCTTCAGCGAGACTACTGCGATAACGGCGTTCCTGAAACGCCTTTTCCACGTCCTCGCGTTGCACTAGAGTGTTTCCGTTGTGCGTTGTCCAGTAACTGGCTTCGGTGATGATTTCAACGATTTTCCCAAACCGGAGCGAAAGCCGTTCCTGATCGCTGACAAATTTCTGGCTCATCTCAATCAATGCCGCTACTCCGTCCGGAGAAAAATGCGTAAGGTTCTCCTCGCGACACGCGCGGGAAACAAATTTAACAAATTTATCAACGGTATCATCGCTCGTTTCAGCCTCATAGTCAAAATCGGCGCGGACCTTAAATGTTTTTTCGAACTGATCATCGAATTTTAATAACAGATCAAAAATCTCCCGTTTTCCAATCAGGATGACTTTTACATTCAGTGGAATCGGTTCGGGTTTCAGGCTGCTGACTGTGACGTATCCTAACTGTTCCTGCACGTCTTCGATGCGAATCTCGGAGTTTCGCAAAGCGCGCTTGAGCGTGTCCCACACAAAGGGATTTGTGAGCACACCTTCGATATCAAGCACCAAATACCCGCCATTGGCATCCAGCAGTGAGCCCGGCTGGACCATAGTAAAGTCTGAATATACGGCGCCAAATTTCGCGCGTTTTTCCATCCGGCCAACGATGTTATTGTAATTCGGATTGGTCTCAATAATCACCGGAGCGCCGTCGGTATTAGTGTTATCCACCAAGACGTTCACCTTGTACTTGGTAAAATCCGGTTCATTGGACTGCTGTCCCAACATACTCATTAACTGCTGCTGTCCGCCGCCTTCACCGGCGTCTGAGGCTTGCAAAAAATCGTGAACATTCTCAATGATATCCTCTTTGACCGCTTCAAGATAGTCGATGACTTCATCGTGTTCGTCGTATTCTTCCTGCAAATTATCGATGCGGTGACCGACGACAAACAGAGTGACTTCTTTATTCAGCTCGTGAATTTTCTCCTGAAATTCCTTTTCCAACTTATTGATTTCGCGAAGGGAAGACTGAATTTCCCGCTGAACGAAGTCAATATTTTTGTCAACGTCTTCCTTTACATCATCATCCAGTTTTTGATACGTTTCCTGGTCAATCGGTTCTCCATTCACCAATGGAACGGTTTGAAAGCCGGCGTTCGTCGATTGGATCTGGATATCGTGTTCCTGTGCTTTTTCCTCCAGCGCGTTGATTTTTTCGCGTTTCTTCTGCTGGAACTCTTCCATCAGATTTGTACGCTTCTGTTGATAATCTTCCGTCTCAAACGCCCGTGGCATCTCATTCTTCAGATTCTCGATCAGTTGGTCCATCTTTTTGGAAAATTTCATGCCTTCACCCGCGGGCAATGGCAAGGAGAGTGGACGGTAGGAATCTTCAAAATTATTCACCATTAGCCAATCGTCAGGTACCGGTTCATCAGCGCTGCGCTTGGTGAGCAGATCTTTGACGATTGTTGTTTTGCCGCTGGCACTCTGTCCGGTGACAAAAATATTATACGACTTATTCCGCACATCGAGCCCGAACTCTAACGCCTTGACCGCGCGATCCTGACCAATGACCTCATCCAGAGAATCAACCTCTTCTGTGGATTCAAACTGAAAACGAGAGGGATCAATGACATTTCTGAGTTGCTCTGCTTTTAATTCCTGAAAATTATTTGTGGGCATACTCGCTCCTCGCTTCGGCAATTTAGGTTTATCCAACGACTGAATTTATTGTAAGGATTAAGATCGATAGTTCAAAGATGTAACAAAACACACATTCCAAAGATGGAATGGCCGCGGGGGTCTTATCGCGTGGCGGTGACCCGGATTTGCGGATCTTGCTCGTCGATCACTCTTCCAATGATCGAGGTTCCATGGTGGCCCAGCGAATCCATTTCTTTCACAAACGCTTCGGCATTGGGTGATGACATACTTAATAATAATCCACCAGAGGTTTGTGCATCTGCGGCAAGAATTTTTTGGTCGTCGGTCAGGTCGGTAAAATCGACTCGCTCTTGCACAGAAACAAGATTTCGGCGCGTCCCTCCCGGGATTTCATTTTGGGCAATCAGATCCATGACTCCCGCGAAAACCGGAAGTTGATCAAAATAAATTTCAGCCGATTTTTGCGAACTCTCCAGCAGTTCGTGCAGATGGCCCAGCAGACCAAAACCGGTAACGTCGGTCATTGCGTGCACCAAATACTTTTTGGCAAGTCTCGCGCCATCACGATTCAATGTTTTCATAGCCGCAATCACAGGTTGAACCTCAGATTCCTGAACGGTGCGATGTTTAATTGCGGTGTTGATTATGCCGGTTCCCAACGGTTTGGTGAGTACCAGCACATCATCACGTTCGGCATGGTTGTTGGAGATCAGATCATTTACACCGTTAACCCGTCCTAAGATAACCATGCCGTATTTTGGTTCTCTGTCATCGATGCTGTGTCCGCCCAAGACAAAAATTCCGGCTTTTTTTGCAATCGCGCTGCCGCCTTTTAGAATTTCTTCCAGCACAGTGAGCGGGAGTTCATCTTTGGGAAACCCGATAATATTGAGCGCAAACATCGGCTCGGCGCCCATGGCATAAATGTCACTCAGTGCATTCGCCGCTGCAATGGCGCCGTAATCGTACGGATCGTTCACGATGGGCGTAAAAAAATCAAGGGTGGCGATAAGCAATGAACCGTCCGGTTGACGATACACGGCGGCGTCGTCACTGGTGGAAAAATCCACCAGGACATTTGGGTCGTCCACTTTCGGCAGCGATTGTAAAACCTGTTCCAAGTCCGACGGACTTAGTTTGCAGGCTCACCCGGCGCCGTGGCTATACCGAACCAGTTCGATTTGTTCTGTCATATCGCTCTTCGTTCTTCTAATCAAGTGTGGCACAAATTTACGAGAGCGAACGACAAGGAGAAAGGATTAAGGATAAAAAATACCTCCCGAGTCAACGACCCGGAAGGCTTTTTTATCTCTGGAAGTAGTATTTTAGTTGGTTAAATCGCGTCGACGTCGACGTATTTTCCAATTAAATCCTTGAACGGCATTAAAAGATATTTATCGTCGCCGTTTGAGACTTCGGTGGCAGTAGTTCTTTTAAACAGTACCCGATCACCCACGGCAACTTCTTCACCGGCTCCCGGGGGAACAGCCACGACTTCACCTTCATCATCATTATTTCTGGCAGAATCCGGAATGATAATTCCTGCGGCGGTTTTTTCTTCTTCCGGGGTTTTTAATTTCACTAAAACGTGATCGTTTAGTGGTTGCAAATTGATCATGCGTTTCTCCTCATTCTTATAGATTTAACAAGCGATCTAATTCTTGTGTATTATAGCCTGTCACAAATTGACCGTCAATTTCTGTTTGCGGTACACCCTGTTGTCCGGTACGGTTCACCAGTTCCTGGGCTGCGGCCTGATTTGAAGCAACATCCACTTCACTGTAGCGCACATTGTTAGAATCGAGATAGCGCTTTACCTGCGTGCAGTATGGACACGTGGGAGTAGTGTAAACAGTGACCCGGTGTGTCGGTGTCGAATCAGCATTGTCGTCGAAGCTCACGGAATACTGCTCAAGCAGCCGCTGATAATATTTATCTGACTGAACGCCATACGTAAATTCAGACGGCTTGCCCTCCCGAAACGTGACCACCGTTGGCACTGATGAAATATTATATTGCGGGTGAATATCGGTCACCGATTTCGCGTTCACTTTGTACACAGCAGCGTCAGGATTCTCTGCCTTCATTTTCTCCAGATTTTTCAGTGCGGACCGACTTTTTTGCGATTGCTCTGTATAAAACAGGACCATAATCGGTTGGTCCGAGGTGGTAATAATTTTTTCAAAATGTTTCCGGCTTTGAATTTCATTCATCATATAACTATGCTCCCAGCTGTATTTTTTCCTGCTCTGATATGTATAGATGCATTGAAATCAGAATGGTTACAGATGAAGTGAAGTTGAAGCAGTGAAATTCAGTGCAGAAATACAAAATGTCCCAGTGGACAATGAATTTGCGCGTACATTAATTATGTGTCCTACCGGATAGAGATTGAATTGGGTTGAATCTTTACGTGAAACTCAGATTGGGAAATCTTTGTCTCAGCCGCTGCATCATCAGGAAAAAGAGTATACCAATGATCAATCCGGTGAGCGCATCAATTGCATAATGGTACGAGAGATACACGGTGGAAAAAATTAATCCAAGGACAAGAGGAATTAAACTCACAGCAATGTTTCGCTTCCGGATAAAGATCCAACACCAGGAAAGGATAGCAATTGAAATGTGGGAGCTTGGAATAGCACCGCCGGGAGAATCGCCAATTTTGTAAATTAAATCCATGAGCGGCACAAAGAAAACGCCGTGACGGAATCTCGCGTAATGCTCAGCCACCGGACCTAAAACCGGGAAAATGTAAAAAATGAAATAGTGGATGAGATAAAGCAGGCTGACATCGAAAATAAATTTTTTAAATGATTCAAAATTGTTTTTATAGAATAAAAATGCCGGGAGCAAAATGAGTATGTAATAAAAGAAATAGGTAAAATGAATCAGTTCAGAAAACCAGAGCGGTTGGAATTGGTATAAGATGTCGTGTAAATGTACTCCAAAGATGGCTTTATCCCAGTGCTGAACCAGCGTATCGAAACTGTGAGTGAAGATCAGATGATTAATTTCTCCGGATTCCCAGTGCAGATAAAAGAAGTAGAAATACGGATAACCATTCCGCAGCATAATCATCAACGGGTTGGGCGCGCCGTTGACTTTAAAACGTATGATAAAAAAACTGATAAAAATCAGACCAAAATTTGAGGAGAGATACATCCATCGATTGTGGACAGTTTCCCCAAAAAGCAACAAAAGGATAACTGTAATCGAGTTATAAATCCAAAACAACCAATCGACGCCCCGAACTTCTGTGGTCAGAGAAGTTTTAGATCCATCCATGGGCCTGATACCAATCTGCGGTTTCCGCTGCACCTTCTGCGAGCCCGGTTTCTGCGTGGACGCCGAGCATTTCAGCAATTTTTCCGGATGAACATGTCCACGCAGGTTGAGTTAATTCTTTCATTTTATCCAGGTTCAGAAATGAGGGTTTTTTGCGGAGCTTGATGAGCAATTCCGAGCCCGCCGCCGCAGGATATAAGAGAAACTTTGGAATTGGAATTTGCCTGGTTTCTCTGTCCATCGCCTGAGCAATGAGATGCTGAATTTGAGGCACAGAGTATTGCGTGGGATCGCTGACATAAAACAGTTCTCCGCTTGGCAAGTCAGCTGCGGCGAGTTTGATCAGCGCCTGGACAAGGTCATCGACGTATATCAAACTGAGATACAGTTCGTGGCGCAGAAATTTGATGTGCCAGCCACTCTGCACCAAATTGAAAAACCGCAGGACACCGACATCTCTGGGACCGTAAACGATTGGAGCCCGGGCAATGGTGACGGGAAGTTTTTTTCGAAAATCGAGCACGGCGCGTTCGGCGGCCAACTTACTTTCGCCGTAAGCGGAAACGGGGTAGTCCGGCATAGACTCTGTTTTCGGAGTTTCCGGCGTTGATGGACCTGCTGCGGAGAGAGAACTCATCATAACAAACCTGGAAATACCAGGATTAATGCGATGAGTCGTTTCAATTAAATTGCGTGTTCCGAGATGATTGATGCGAAAAAAATCGCTGCGTTTCACCGGGGCAACTGTGGCCGCCAGATGAATGATCCAGTCAACTTGCTGGACTGCGGGTTCAAGGGATTCCGGGAGCAGCACATCGCCATAAACATACTCGATGTGGCCCAGGGAATTCAGCCAGCGAAGGTTGCTCGTTTCGCGCACCAAACAGACCACATCATGCTGTGACTGTTGCAGTTGCGAAACCAGATTGTACCCTACGAATCCGGTTCCACCGGTAACCAGGACTCTCATAGAGGTTGTTGATAAATCCGATATGTCTTGTAGATTTCAGCGCCCATTCGTTCCAGCGCGTTCCGCATTGGATAATTATCTTCGAGTATCCACGACATTTCTCCGGAAGTGTACCCTTTTTCAAAGCCATTTTTAAAGGTTTCAAAATACATTGCGGTGTCGATGCCATGGGTGCGATATTCTTCGATTACGCCTAATGCGAGCACCCGGACAAAGTCCAGTTTGCGCTTATACCAAAGCAATTTCACTATCCCCAGGGGAAATAGACGACCGTTCACCTTTTTGATTGCCTGGTTTGCGTCAGGGATTGTCAGAGAAAACCCGACGATTTCACCGTCCATTTCCGCGATAAAACAGAGATCCGGATCGACGATGAGTTTTAAATCCTTGGCCAGATGATCAAATTCTTCATCGGTCATAGGAACCGCGCCCCAGTTTTTCGACCACGCTTCGTTGTACACTTTTTTGACGCGCTCAACTTCGTCCCAGAAATTTTTCATATCGAGAGTTCGCATCGTAAAGTTATAACGCTTTTTCAGAATACGAATTCCGCGTTCCAGTCGCTCCGGGATTTCGTGGGCATTCTGGATATGATATGCGTATAAATCTTTTTCTTTAGCGAAACCTGCTTGTTCGATCAGGTCGATGTAATATGGCGGATTATACGTCATCATAATCACCGGATCGCTGTCAAATGCATCGACGAGCAGTCCACATTCTTCATTGGTCGACCAGTTAAAGGGTCCCCGGATGTGACTGCGGTTTTCACTTTTAAGCCAATTGCAGGCATTCGCAAAAAGTCCGTTTGCCACTTCTTGGTCATTAATGCACTCAAAAAAGCCGAAAAACCCGACGTTATCTTCCCAGAATTCGTTGTGTTTGTAATTGACAAACGCGGCGATTCTTCCAAGCACTTTACCATTTTGTTCAGCGATAAAAAGCTGAGACTTGGCGTGCTCGTGGAATGGATGTTTTTCGGGATTTAAAAGTGTGTGTTGGTCAATTTTGAGAGGCGGGACCCAATTGGGATCATTTTTATAAATGTCCCAGGCCATATTGATAAATGTGTTGCGGTCAGATCTTTTTGTACCATCTAATGCTCGTATTGAGAAGTCCATCGGCACCCTGCTGTTAGTTAAACAAAACCGGAATAGTCTGGTAAATCGAACAAAACAAAATACAATACAGGTTTGCGGCTGTCCATAAAAAACTCTGATAATAAATGTGAATATGGCTTGATTATAGCGTAAGGGAAAATTAATTTAATTCGCTTTTTGATGATTGAAATTTCGTGGGCCCGTAGCTCAGTTGGTAGAGCAGCGGCCTTTTAAGCCGTCGGTCGCAAGTTCGATTCTTGCCGGGCTCACACAAAAAACCCCGCTTCACGCAAGTGAGCGGGGTTTTTTTCTCCCCTTGTTCCCTATTGCCGGGTGTTAAATTCTTTTAGCAGAACAATCATTTCAATCTGAACACAATGGCAAATTCCATCCAGACTCCGACGTTTTTATCCCGTTGCACTGCGGGTCTGAATTTGGTTTTTTTCACCGCTTCCATCGCGGCCTCATTAAGTCCGGATCTCGGAACGCCCTTCAAAACTAATACGTCCGTCACCTGACCATATTTATCGATGAACGCCCGGACTTTCACGGTACCTTCGATACCGGCCCGTTGTGCAATCTCTGGATATTTCACATTGCGCATCAGCGCCGCGTAGCCGCCAATAACCTTTGGACGATCTTCTTTGCGGATGAATTTTGCCTCGTAGACCAGGGGTTCCGGTGGTAAATCTGTTGCATGATATTCTTTCCCGGTAGTGGGTGTGATTGTTGCGTCATCAGCAATTTCTTCTTTTGGCAGTGGAATGGGAATACCTGGTTTCTTGACTGGCGGCGGGGGAGTTTGATCCGTTGTCGGTGGAATTACGACGTCCTCTATTGGCTTGATAATTTTTTCTACTCTCTGAACCCGGGACTCCACGCGGGGAATAAAGAGAAAAACTCCAATCAGTAGAAGCAAACTGACAACAAGTGCCGACCGAATTACCAGACCGTACTTCATTTTTAAGGAAATTTCCGGTCGCTTTGAGGTCAACATGACGCCCTCCCTTCTCTGCTGTTAACTCAACCAGTTTGGGTCAAACAAAAGCCGATGTTAAAATTCGATAAATCAGGAGAGTGCTACAAATCTCAGTACAAAGAAAAATATCTGCGTCGTAACAGATTAAAAATCTAACGAAAAGTAATTCTATTTATAATTACAGTCTGGATATTACTTTGTCAAGTACCGGAGCAGAACTCCGGTACTATGACAGTATCTTTGAAAAGAATTTCAGGACGATTTTACGCTACGTGTTTCCACAGCTTCCGATTCACGATTTGTGAGATCGTCGTTTTCGTGACATGAAACTCTTTTGCTAATTCCTGATGCGTTACGCCTTTTTTCTTCATTTGGCGAATAGTAACCACATCATCTTCTGTGAGCTTGGAGTTAGGATTTTTCTGTCCCTTTTGCGAGGCGGGAGTATATTCGTGATTGCGCAGTGCCTCCTGAGTCCGCTCGGAACGTGTCGTGATATACAAATGATTTGGATTCACGCAACTGTTATTTTTGCACGTGTGTGACACAATCCAACCTTTGGGAATATGTCGTTTATAATAGATTTCGTAGAGCATACGAATTGCGGACACCATTTCACCTTTTAAACTAAAAAGCGGATAGCCTGCATTATTTTTTGTGCTCAACCATTCCCAGCATTTTTCTGGGTCTCTGGATTCGATGTCATCCATTAAGCGTCGCTGATCTTTTATTGATAAAGTCATACCAACCTCATTACATCCTGTGTGTTATGTTACCTTCTGCATTTGGATTGATAGTGCCTGACACACAACCCAAAATTGTTCTGTGATCATTATAACGACACAACATTTCATTTTGTTTCCGAGAGGCAGTCACTGTTAAGAGGCCGGCAATTAAACTGCACTTCGGCGTTGAATTAATTATGAATTGCATCTAACTTAGTTGCTTCGCTTGAGATGACGAAAATAGGAATGAACTTTTTTATTCCTTCGGACATACAAGTGTGTTCAACGAAGTTTATAACGTCCGGCTTAATTTGAATTTGACTTACAAATGATGAGTGTAAAATGAAAAAAACGACGAGAAATAAAATCGGGCTGACTGTGGCAGGAATAATCATCATTGCGTTGATTCTTCCCAAGTTACACCTCTTTCAAACTGAAGCACAGGAGGCACAGTCTGCGTCTGGTCGGGGACAACAGGCGACCCCGGTGGAAGCGACGATCATTACACCGCAGGTGTTACGGGATAAAGTTGAAACTACCGGCAACATTTTGGCGAACGAGAGCGTGGATCTCAAGAGCGAAACATCAGGAAAGATCGTTGAGATTCACTTTCAGGAAGGTCGCCCGGTGAAAAAAAATGATCTGCTCATCAAAATCAACGATGCAGAATTGCAGGCACAACTGCTGAAGGTGCAACAGCAAAAGAAACTCGCCGCCGAGCGGGAATACCGTCAAAAGCAGTTACTGCAAAAACAGGCGATCAGCCAGGAAGAATATGACCAGACCGCAAACGAACTCAACAATCTGAAAGCGGAAGAACAACTGATTAAAGCGCAAATTGATAAAACTGAAATCCACGCACCTTTTGATGGCGTGATCGGTTTACGCTCGGTGAGTATCGGTGATTACATTACACCATCTTCGAGCATTGCATCGCTGCAGGATATAAATCCGGTCAAGATTGATTTTTCCATCCCGGAGAAATATGCACAACGAGTTAAGGTTGACGATATAATTCATTTTACTGTCGGGAGTAACGATACGGTGTACGAAGGTTCCGTCTATGCTATCGAACCCCGTATTTCCCAAGAGACCCGAACCCTGCAAATCCGTGCGATTGCCAAAAACGAGCAAGGCACACTTCTTCCGGGATCCTTTGCACAGGTGGAACTTATTTTGGATGAAATTCACAATGCGGTGATGATTCCCACTGAAGCGCTCATCCCGGAATTTCAGGGACAAAAAGTGTATGTAAGTCACAGCGGCCAGGCGATTCCCAAAGATGTGAAAACCGGCATCCGCACTGCAGATAAAATCCAGATTATCAACGGTTTGGCATCGGGCGATACGGTAGTCACCTCAGGTATCCAAAACTTGCGCCCGGGCGCACCTATCGAAATCACAGGCTATACGGAATAAATCATGAGTTTATCATCACTAAGTATAAGGCGGCCGGTCCTCACCATTGTGATGGCACTGGTCATTATTCTGTTTGGTGGCATCGGATTAACGTTCCTTGGTGTACGTGAATATCCGTCAGTAGATCCACCGATTATCACGGTATCCACGAGTTACACCGGCGCAAATTCGGACGTCATAGAATCACAAATTACCGAGCCACTGGAAGAGACACTGAGCGGGATCTCCGGTATCAAAACAATGAAATCCACCAGCAGGGAAGGCCGCAGCACCATATCTTTGGAATTTGAGGTTGGCGATGACCTGGAACGCGCGGCCAACGATGTCCGTGATAAGGTGTCGCAGGCAGTCTGGCAGTTACCGGATGATGCCACCCCACCGGTGGTGTCAAAGGCCGACGCTGACCGTTCTCCTATTGTATTTCTCAATACCAAAAGCGACCAGCGGGATATTCTTTCGCTCTCGCACGTGGCAGAGAACATTAAGGAACGCGTGCAAACCATTAATGGAGTCAGTCAGGTCTGGATCTGGGGAGAAAAGCGATATGCTATGCGACTCTGGCTGGATCCGAATAAGTTAGCTGCTTACAATTTAACACCCCTGGACGTTCGTTCCGCGCTGCTCAGGGAAAATGTCGAATTACCCTCCGGACGCATTGAGGGCAAATCCACTGAATTAACAGTCAGGACCGTCGGTCGACTCGCATCGGTAAACGAGTTTAATAATTTGGTCGTCAAAGAATCCGGTGGCAATGTTGTACGCTTCAGAGATATCGGACGGGCAGAACTGGGGCCAGAGAATGAACGCACCGTTCTGAAACGTGACGGTGTGCCAATGGTTGGAGTCGTGCTGGTTCCGCAACCCGGCGCAAACCATATCGATATTACCAACGAGTTTTATCAGCGGTTAAAGCAGATCAAAAAAGATATGCCGGAAGATGTAGAACTCAGCATTGGATTTGACACGACCCAGTATATCCGTGATTCCATCTGGGAAGTGGTACAAACATTGTTTGTCGCTTTCATCCTGGTGGTGCTGGTTATCTTTTTCTTCCTCCGGGATTGGCGAACCACCGTAATTCCGGTCCTGGCTGTGCCGATTTCTTTAATCGGCGGATTTTTTGTCATGTATATCGCTGGATTCTCCATAAATATCCTGACATTACTCGGCCTGGTTCTGGCCATCGGTTTGGTGGTGGATGACGCTATCGTCATGCTCGAAAATATTTACACCAAAATTGAAGACGGCATGGATCCGATGACTGCCGGAAAACGCGGGGCGGCGGAAATCTTCTTTGCGATTATTGCCACGACTATTGCGCTGGTGTCTGTTTTTCTCCCGGTGATTTTTCTGCAGGGATTTACAGGGCGACTCTTTCGTGAATTCGGAATTGTTTTAGCCGGCGCGGTGGTGATTTCCTCCTTTGTCGCTTTAACGATGACTCCAATGCTTGCATCCCGTATTCTAAAACCCGGAGCGCATCACAGCTGGTTTTATCAAAAGACTGAACCGTTTTTCAAATGGCTAACCCGAACGTATCGGGATTCATTGCAATACATTATGGACCGGCGCTGGATTGCCCTGGCTGTGATGGCCGGTTCAATCGGTATTATTTTTCTCATTGGGACTCATTTGCCGTCGGAACTTGCTCCACTCGAGGACCGTAGTCGCATCCAGATGTTTGCATCCGCTCCGGAAGGTGCAACTTTCGAGTATATGGATAATTACATGGATCAGTTGATTGCGCTGGTCCAAAAAGAGGTAAAGCCTGCTGAGCGGGAAGGTATCATATCGCTGACATCACCGGGATTTGGTGCATCCGGCTCAGTGAATTCCGGATTTATGAATGTAATTCTCGCACCTCCTGATCAGCGAAGTCGCTCCCAACAGCAAATTGCCAATGATTTGAGCGCTGCGGTAAAGCAATTGCCCGGTGCCAGAACCTACGTCACGCAACCACGAAGTATAGGCGGTGGACGGGGCGGATTACCAGTGCAATATGTGATCGAGGCGCCGAACTTCGACAAACTTAAAGCAGTGCTCCCAAAATTTCTGGAAGAAGCGCGTCAGCAACCGGAATTTCAATTCGTGGATGTAGATCTCAAGTTCAACAAACCGGAATTGCAAATTAACATCAATCGTGATAAAGCACGGGTACTCGGGGTTTCCACCAGAGATATCGCTCAAACGTTGCAATTAGCGTATAGCGGGCAGCGATTTGACTATTTTGTAATGAACGGGAAGCAGTATCAGGTGATCGGACAGGTCGCCCAAAAAGATCGCAACGAGCCGATGGATCTGAAAAAGATTACTGTACGATCTGATAACGGTCAGATGATTCAGCTCGATAATCTCGTGACGCTCACCGAGCAGAGTAGTCCACCGCAGCGATATCGCTTTAACCGGTTTGTCGCCGCAACGGTGTCTGCAGGTTTGGCAGGAAATTACACCATTGAAGATGGCATCAACGCGATGAACCGGGTGAGAGATAAAATCCTCGATGATACATTCAGCACTGCGTTGGATGGCGCTTCCAGAGATTATGTGGAGAGTTCGTCCAATCTGGTCTTTGCGTTTGTTCTGGCATTGCTCTTGGTCTATTTGGCGCTATCAGCGCAATTTGAAAGCTTTCGCGATCCATTCATTATTATGCTGACAGTCCCGCTAGCGTTGGCCGGTGCGCTGTTTTCACTTTGGTATTTTAACCAGACGCTCAACATTTTCAGCCAGATCGGAATCATTATGCTCGTTGGTCTGGTGACCAAGAACGCCATCCTGATTGTCGAGTTTGCCAATCAGCGGAAGGCACAGGGACTGGAATTTATGGACGCGATTCACGGTGCAGCCGTCGCACGGTTTCGGCCAATCCTGATGACGAGTTTGACGACCGTGTTCGGTTATATGCCAATAGCCCTGGCAATTGGTGCCGGCTCCGAGAGCCGGACATCTATGGGAATCGTTGTTATCGGCGGATTAATTTTCGCCACTGTCCTGACTCTCTACATTATTCCAGTGATGTACTATTATCTGTCGTCCCGCGAAAAATCAGTGACGAACGTAACCACCGAGGGCGCAATAGCAACTGCAGAAGTGGAAGAAATCGAACAATGAGGTTATTTGTGAAATATTGGCGAACAACAAGTCTGTTTATATTCACTCTGATGTTGGGAACTGCTCTGGCGGCTCAGGATCATCTGACGCTGGATAAGGCTATCAAGATTGGACTCGAAAATAACTATACCATTCGAACCGCGAAGAACGAATCCGAGATTGCCTCGAATAACAATTCGCCGGGAAATGCTGGGATGCTTCCGAATGTTGATGCAAATGGTTCCGGATCGAAAAGCCAAACCAGTTCCAAGCAGGAATATATCACCGGAGAAACCATTGATCGTAACGGCGCGAAATCGACATCATATAACGCCGGAGTCCAGCTGAACTGGACCATTTTTGACGGGCTGGATATGTTCATTACCAAGAAAAAACTCAGCGAGCTCGAATCCCTGGGCGAAGCGAGTGCAAGACAATCTGTTGAAAATTCTGTCGCTCAGATCGTGGATGCGTATTATAACATCGTGCGGCAACAGCAGACGCTGCAGGTTTTACAGGAAGCCAAAACTATTTCGCAAGACCGGATGAATATCGCTGAAACCAAGCAGAAATTAGGTTCCGGCTCCGGGCTGGAATATATGCAGGCGAAAGCGGATTATAACGCCGATCAGTCCGCATTGTTAAAACAGCAGGCTGTGGTGAGCAACGCGCAAGTGGAACTCAATCGGTTGCTGGCCAGAGATGTCAACACCTCGTTCACAGTTTCGGATACTATTCCGCTTTTACCTTCGCTTCAGTTAGATGCGCTGCAACAAAAGGCAGCGGTTATGAACAGCGCCTTGCAACAAGTACGCTTGCAGAAACAGGTAGCGGAACTCAATATCAAATCGCTTCAGGCACGACGGCTACCACAAATTGGTATCAACGTCGGTTATGATTATTCGCACTCAGAGTCACAATCCGGGTTTTTATTGAGCAATCAGTCCCGGGGGTTGAATTACGGGCTTTCGGTACAGTTTAATTTGTTTAACGGATTCAATCAGAATCGCCAGGTTCAGAATGCGCGGATTTCTGCTAAAAACAGTGAAATCCAACTCTCCCAATTAAAAACACAATTGGACGCATCGTTAAAACAATCTTACGAAAATTATCAGAACGGTCTGCAACTTGTTGAACTTGAGCAGGAAAATAAATCTGTGGCGCGCAATACCGTAGATATTGCCACGGAAAAATACCGCCTCGGCAGCATTACACCACTGGAATTGAAAGAAGCCCAGCGAACCTACATTCAGGCGGAAAGCCGGCTGGTCGATGCACGCTATCAAGCCAAATCTGCCGAAACCGAATTGTTGAGACTTTCCGGGCAGATGGATAGAGTGATTCCGTAAATTTCCCGAGTACACTTTTTGCCTCTGTTTGATCATACATAACTGGTTTGAAAATCGTTTGTAGAGCCGTTTCATGAAACGGCTCTACCAGTGAAATTCAATGATAATTTACCATCATTTTCCGCTTGATCTCTTGTTCTCACACAGCCTCTATGAAACGTTTCTACCTGAGAGTTATCGCCTTAAATGAGCCGTAGACGACCGCTCCAAGCGTCTTTTACGGTTATTTGCTCTCAGTAAGTTTATTTGATTCTCACAGAAACATTGCATCCTCAGTTTAGCAGTATTTAACACCGCCGTCGACCTCTGAAAAGGATCAACGGCGGCAGGTTCAATCGAACACTTCGAAATTGTCCTTCCTGCTTCTTAACTTTCTAAATGAAATTTTGGATTAATGATGTAATTGAATTTGAAAATTGGAGGGCATTGTATGAAGTACAAACAACTTGGTAATTCTGATCTTAAGGTTTCGGTCGTCGGGCTCGGTACCTGGGCTATTGGCGGTGATTTCTTTGGCGATACCGATGATGAAAAATCGATTGGGGCGATTCAGGCGGGTATCGACAACGGAATTAACTTGATCGACACCGCGCCGGCGTACGGTGATGGTCATTCTGAAGAAGTCGTCGGCAAAGCCATCAAAGGACATCGTGATGATGTGGTAATCGCCACAAAAGTCGGCATTCTTCGGGACGAAGGGAAATTTATCAACAACCTGAAGCCAGAGTCTGTCCAGCAGGAAATTGACGATTCGTTGCGTCGTTTGGATGTGGACGTGATCGATCTGTACCAGATTCACTGGCCGGATCCCAACACACCGCTTGAAGACACATTGGATACTCTCAGCAAAATTCAGGAAGCCGGCAAATTTAAATATCTTGGCGTGTCCAATTTTAAGCCCAAACTGATGGATCAGGTTCGGGAGCGGATGGATCTGGTGAGCCTGCAACCGCACTATTCGTTGTTGCGTCGAAATATCGAGGGGAATGTGCTTCCGTATTGCAGGGAAAACAACATTGGTGTGCTAAGTTACGGCACGCTGGCGGGCGGAATTCTCACCGGCAAGTTCAAAGAAATTCCTGATCTGGCAGAAGGCGATTATCGGGACACGTTTTACGATTATTTCAAAGAACCGACCTGGAGTAAGATCCAGAAATTGCTGGATGTGCTCAGAGATATCGCGGAGAAAAGAGGCGTTCCCGTCCCGCAGGTTGCTATTAACTGGGCGCGGCAGCAGAAGGGAATTACAACTGCTTTGGTCGGCGCCAAAACGACAGATCAGGCGCGTTCCAACGCCGGCGCCGGTAACTGGGATCTCTCGGATGAAGAACTGAATCGCATCAAGGACGGCTATCAGAAATATATGAAATAATTGAGCATCAGAAGAAAAACGCGAGGTTTGCATATGGATAAAAAAGTCGGATTTATTGGACTCGGAACCATGGGCGCGCCGATGGCCTGGAATATCCAGAAGGCGGGCTATGATCTGCGAGTCTACAATCGCACTGTCGAAAAGACTAAACCGTTTCAGGATGAGAATATTCCGGTGCGCCATACTGCCAGAGAATTGGCAGCGGACTCGGAGATCATCATCCTGATGGTAACCGGGCCGACCGCAGTCAAAGATCTTCTCTTGCAGGAAGACGGCATTCTGAACGGAATGGAGCCCGGCACGATTGTCATCAATATGAGCACCATTTCCAATGAAGCGACGCTTGGCGCCGCCGATCTGGTGGAATCACATGACGGACTATTTCTGGACGTACCGGTTTCCGGTACCAAAAAACCAGCCGAGGACGGAACGCTTGTTATTCTCGCTGGCGGCGAAGAATCGTTAGTGCAGGAAGTAACTCCGTTGCTGAACACCATGGGCAAGGAAGTCATCTACTGCGGTGAAACCGGTCAGGCGACTAATATGAAGTTAATGATCAATCTATTGCTCGGCTCAATGATGCAGGGATTTGCCGAGGCGATGACCTTCGGTAAAAAGGTCGGTTTAAACATCGATGATATGATGAAAACTATCGAGTCCGGCGGACTCCACACGCCGTTTTACAGTGTGAAAGGTTCTGCAATCCGCTCCGATAATTTTGCGAAAAATTTCCCGGTGGATCTTATGCTGAAGGATCTGAATCTGGTGCTGGACGCCGGCGGAAAGAATGGCGTAGCACTTCCGCAAACCGCGTCCACCCGCGAGATGTTTACCGCGGCTGACGCAATGGGTTACGGCGACGAGGATATGGCTGCGGTCATCAAAGTGTTGGAAAAAATCACCGGCATCGAAGTACGCGATTAGTCATTCCCGGGCGGAGTGTTCGACAGCACTTCGCCCATTTCATCTCTGGAAGCATACTTTTTCTTGTTCGACCTGACATCCTTGTTTATTTTCTTTTTTCTTACCTGCGAATAGTGTCTACACATCAGGAGGTTTTGTCCTATGGAGAAGCGTTCAGAACGTTTGACTGGTATATTACAAACCCTCGGCCCAGGGATAATTATGGCGGGCGCGGCGATCGGAGTGTCGCATCTGGTGCAGTCCACCCGCGCAGGCGCCGATTACGGATTTTACCTACTCTGGGCGGTGATTCTTGCATTGGTGTTTAAGTATCCCTTCATTGAATACGGTCCACGCTACGCTGCTGCCACGGGAGATAGTTTGCTGGAAGGTTATCTCAAATTGGGCAAATGGGCGATGGCGATTTTTCTGATATTTACCTTTGGAACGATGTTCACGATTACCGGCGCAGTGACAATCGTCACCGCCGGCTTGACCGCCCAGATGACCGGCATCGCACTCAATCCTATTTTATGGAGCGCAATCATTCTAGCGATTTGTGCGATACTATTAGCCTCGGGGCAATATCCAATTCTTGACCGCCTGATGAAACTGATGATGGCGGTCCTGGCAATATCCACAGTGGTCGCGTTGGTTGCCGCGGTTGTTCACGGCAGCAATGCTCAGCCGGGATTTGTGCATCCCGGTATCTGGAATGTGGCCGGCATTTCGTTCCTGCTGGCGCTGATGGGCTGGATGCCGATTCCCATTGATGTGTCGGTCTGGCATTCGCTCTGGACACTGGAACGCAAGAAGGAGACGAAACATACTCCCAAACTGGAAGAATCGCTCCTGGATTTCAATCTAGGTTACGGTCTGGCGGGATTTATGGCGTTTGGATTTCTCATCCTCGGTGCGCTGGTGATGTACGGCACCGGAGAAAAATTTGCCAACAGCGGAGGCGCGTTCGCCGGACAATTGGTGAACCTCTATACTAATTCGCTGGGAGGCTGGAGTCGACCAATAATTCTGGCGGCCGCATTTACGACGATGTTCAGCACTACGCTTACCGTCGTCGATGCTTTTCCCAGAGAATTACGTCGCGTCGGCGAGTTAATTTTACCAGGAGTAGTAAAGAAAAAAGACAGTCGTCGTCTGTATATCAGCCTCTTGTTGATTGTTGCTGTGTTATCGTTAATGTTGTTGTGGGCGCTGGGACAGAACTTTACCGCGATGGTCGACCTGGCGACAACGTTGTCCTTTCTCACCGCACCAATTCTGGGATACATTAATTATCGCGTGGTAACCAGTCCGGATATGCCGGAGTATGCTAAACCCAAGCTCGGAATGCGCATTCTGAGCTGGCTGGGGCTCATCTTCCTCACTGGATTTGCGCTGCTGTTTTTGTATTGGAGGTTTTTGAAATAGTGTTCGAGTGTTCGAGTGCTTCCCGGAAGGTCCGGCAGGACTTCTGGTGAAGGACTCCTCCCGGAGCGAGTGTTCGAGTAAATTGTATTGACGTGTTGGAGTGTTGTGGTTGGTAATTGTTAATTGTTCAAAACCAACTCTCCCTCTGATTCCTCTCTTGAGAAGAGAGGGAAGATTTCTTTCGAAGTAATATGAACGCGTTCCCTCTTTCCCTTCGCAAGGGAAAGAGGGCTAGGGAGATAGAGTTGGTTGTGCTATGCACCAAAAGCAACAAATCTCGCCCACTCAGGATTTGGTTATTGGTAAATATTTTACAGTATTCACCAAATTCAATATTCCCATTCAGACATCTAATTAACCAATCGTTATTTATGGAGCGTTATTTGGAGTGCATCAACCGTGTTGATGCATGCGCTAACATGGTTAGCGCACTCCAGAAACCCTCCGAAATAGTTTAAATCAGGTAATAGAAAACTGTTCACTGAACCATCAAACCTTATACCTTATACCGTATTTCCAACTCAAACACACAAACACTACAACACTATAACACTGTCTTTTCCCCTTGACATACCATAGGGGGGTATGCTATATTCTGTCACAATGAAAATGATATATTAACCAGAACAGGTTTTGACTTATGATGAGTCCGGAACAAAAATCGCAAGCGATCACCAGACTAAAACGGATTGAGGGACAGATTCGCGGTATTCAGAAAATGATCGAGGAAGACCGCTACTGTATCGATGTCCTGACGCAAACCGCGTCTGTGGTTTCCGCATTGAAAGGCGTGGAAGATCTGGTGATGGAACAGCACCTGCAAACCTGCGTGGCGGATGCAATGCGCAGTGAAGATCACGGCAAGAAGCAGGAAAAAATTGACGAAGTGATGACGGTGCTCTCGAAATTTCGGAAGCACGGGTAAAACGATAGCACGTTGATTAACGTAGAAACTGCAGAGAAACGCAGATCATAAGATTATGAAAGAGAGAGACAGATTATCCAATGAGTAATAAAAAAACCACCCTTAAAGTCGATGGAATGCACTGCGCGAGTTGCGTGGCTTCGGTGGAAAAGTCCTTGAAAAAGGTGCCGGGCATTCAATTCGCAAATGTAAATCTCGCCACGGAATCCGCTTCGGTGGAATACGATGCGGATGAGGTGGATCTTGAGGCAATGCGAAAAGCGGTGGAAGATGTCGGTTACGATGTTCGCGATGATTCCAAAACACAGACTCTCAAAATCGACGGTATGCATTGCGCCAGCTGCGTTGCATCCGTGGAAAAAGCATTATCCGGTGTCAATGGTGTTGTTGAAGCCTCGGTCAATCTGGCGACCGAAACCGCGCAGGTAAAATTCAATCCCGGGGAAGCAGTGTTTCAGGATTTTGTCGCGGCAGTTGACAACGTTGGATATGAGGTTATTGAAGAACCGGAGGAACAAGAAGTAACCAAAACGGCTGCCGAGGCGGATCGTGATCGCGATGAACAAAAAATCAACGATGCGTGGCGCAAGATGTGGTGGTCGTGGGGCGTGACAATCCCGATTATGCTCTGGATGATTCCGGAGATGATTTTTGGGTATAAATTCCTCGGTGACATCGGCTACCAGATCGGGATGATCGCGTTGTCGTCCGTTGCCATTTTTTATCCCGGCTGGGATACGATCAAGAGCGCGTGGAAGTCCGCAAGCCACCTGGCGCCGAATATGGATGTGCTGATCGCGATGGGAACGCTTGCTTCGCTGAGTACCGGATTTGTCGCACTTTTTTATCCGGCGTTTCACAGCTTTGCAGGCATCGCAGGAATGATTATCGCGTTTCATCTGACCGGACGCTACGTGGAAACCAAAGCCAAAGGCCGTGCTTCCCAGGCGATTAAAAAGCTGCTGACGCTCGAAGCCAAGGAAGCGACGGTTGAACGGGATGGTGAAGAAGTCAAGATTCCGATTCGGGAGTTGCAAAAAGGTGATGTCATGGTTGTGCGTCCCGGCGAAAAAATCCCGACAGATGGCGTGGTCGTCGGGGGCAGAAGCAGCGTGGATGAATCGCTGGCAACCGGTGAATCGATGCCGGTGGAAAAAACCGACGGCGACGAAGTTATCGGAGCGACCATCAACAAGAACGGAGTGCTCAAAGTCCGGGCGACGAAAATTGGGCGTGAAACATTTCTGAGCCAGGTCATCAAAATGGTGGAAGAGGCACAGGGATCGAAAGTACCGATTCAGGAATTTGCCGACCGGATTACTTCTGTCTTTGTGCCAATCGTGATCGGTGTTGCGTTGGTCACGCTTCTCGGATGGCTCCTATTTCCCGCTTTCTTCGGCAGTATCGCTGTCTGGGCATCAGGATTTCTTCCTTGGGTAAATCCTGGAATGGGAAGCATTGCGCTGGCGTTTTTCGCCGCGATTGCGGTGCTGGTCATCGCGTGTCCCTGTGCGCTGGGATTAGCAACGCCGACTGCATTAATGGTCGGCTCCGGAATGGGCGCCGCCAACGGGGTGCTCATAAGAAAAGGCGCGGCCATTCAGATTATGAAAGATGTCACCACAATCATCCTGGACAAAACCGGAACTATTACCGAGGGCAAACCGGGAGTGACTGACGTTATAACTCTCAACGGCGCTTCGGAAAAAGACCTGGTACATATTGCAGCCAGCGCAGAAAGCGGCTCTGAGCATCCGCTGGGCGAAGCTATTGTTTCGTATGCCAAGACTATGAATGGACAACTGGAATCGGTCGAGGAATTTGAAGCCGTCGCCGGACAAGGAATCAAAGCAAAAATCACCGGTAAAAATGTGCTGGTTGGAACGCAAACGCTGCTGGAAGAATCTGGAATTTCCATCGATGATATGACACTTCAGCAGAAATCAGAGTTGGAAAGTCAAGCCAAGACAGCGATGTTTGTTGCCATCGAGCAGAAAGTCAGCGGAATTATCGCTGTGGCTGACCAAGTGAAGGAAGACAGTAAAAAGGCTATTTCTGCGCTGAAAAAATATGGTCTGGAACCAGTGATGATCACCGGCGACAACGAACGTACAGCGAAAGCCATCGCCGGGGAAGTCGGGATTAATCGGGTAATTGCCAATGTCCTGCCGGACGAAAAAGCCAGCGAAGTCAAGCGGCTCCAGGATAACGGCGAAACCGTCGCGATGGTTGGCGATGGAATCAATGATGCGCCGGCCTTGACACAAGCACACGTCGGAATCGCCATCGGAACCGGAACTGACGTCGCTATCGAGTCTGGAGACATTGTACTGGTGCAAGGTGATTTGAGCGCTGTGGTGAAAGCGGTGAAACTGAGTCACGCGACTTTCAGGAAAATTCGCCAAAACCTTTTCTGGGCATTTTTCTACAACGTCGTGATGGTACCGCTGGCCATCCTTGGAATGATGCATCCTGTGCTGGCGGAAATTGCCATGGCGTTCAGTTCCATCAACGTTGTCACCAACTCACGACGACTGCAAAAGGTGAATATTCAACCGGAATATACTAATTAAACAATGAAGAAAAGCGCGCTTAAAGCCCGACTGACGCCGGCTTTAAACTCAAAGTGCAATTTTGGCATTGCAGTTCATTTCGGGAATTATGCTCGGTGACTGGAAGAGATATCCGAATCAACTGTATGACTGAGACCTGTTATTACAGGTTGAGGGAGTTTTGATTCGGATCTGGAGGGAGCCGTTAGCATAATCGAAAGGAACTGCTTAGCCTTGACTTTTTGCAACGCTTTTAGCGTCCAAGTATTCCGCACAAGCGGGTCAAGCCAAAAGCGTGAGAAATCTAAGGAAAAGATATATCAATATTCTGTACTATGTGAATAGGAATTTTTTTAACGTGAAAGTTGACTATTCAATTAAAATAAAAAACACAGTAAGGAGAAACACCAATATGCACACAACACTGAAAGTCACCGGAATGCACTGTGAAGGGTGTGAAAATAAAATCCAAAAAATGCTGCCACGGATTGAGAGCGTGGAAAATGTCGCTGCTGATCGCGAAGCCGAACAGGTCACGTTTGACTCCAACGGCAACGAGGATACCCTCAACGCCGTGAAATCCAAGATCGATGATCTGGGTTATCAAGTTGTTGAATAGATAAACATATTTTGTCCTGACAATTCAAAGGGAGTCGAGAGGCTCCCTTTTTTTGTTTTACCGGCATTAGGGAATTATCATAACTTTGAATTATATATTGGTGGAGTTATAGGATCCTAACAGTAGAGTGATTTCAAAGTAACGGGGATTCTTCATCCGGCAGTTGCCGGATTCAGAATGACAATTTTTATTCGTTTGTTTAGGAATTATTGACACAAATCTATGCCCGAATTTCTATGCTTCCCACTCTTACTGTTATTTCCCCTTGTGTTAGACTTTCTGAGGCTGTAAAATCCGGTAAAATTTTGCTGTTTTAATCGATAACGGCGCCAAAAAGACGGCGCATGTTTTCCCACGATAATCGCAACAGGAGGAGTTTTATGGCAGGCGCAAAAAAGTGGAGTGTGTATTTCATCAGTACCGTGCTGACCGTTGTGTTACTCAGTAGCAGTCTTTTTGCTACAGAAACCCGGGTACGATCTCTGGGTGGAACCGGGTTATTCATTTACGATGATACGAATATTTTCCCATTCCCTGCAACATTAACCAGATACTCCGGAGCCGTCATTGGAGAATTGCGGTCAAAAAGCGTGAATTCATCCTACACCATTGGGGCACATTTACCGCTCACCAATCAGATGGATGCAGCGATTTACCTGAACCGGCCAATCAATCTCAATGCTCCGGCTGGCGTGGTGAACAACGCGACGATAAACAGGGTCACTGACGTCTTTTGGGCCAGCCAATTAGCCAACTTCGACGTTGCGGCACGTTTTACCATAGGATTGGACAACTATACCAATGACACCGGAACGACTGAAACCAAAGAGCGTGCACGCTACATTGGTTTTTCCGGAGGAATTTCCAACGATTTATTTGACGCTGGAATCTTAATAGATCTGCCTGGGGTGAAACGAGAAATCGGGGATGCATCGGATAAGTGGAGCGGTTTTGGTATTGGGCTGAATGGACGAGTACATTATGTTGTGAACAATGCACTCACTATCGTGCCGGTAGCAACTTTTTATATCCGGCCGAGCTCTGAAGAAGTTAATCCGGCGGCCGGATCATCTACGACTGTCGATTACGGGATGCTGAATCTCTTCCTTGGAGTGGGGTTGAGTTATGACATTACCGAGGACAATCAGTTTATTCTTGGTCTCGAAGCGTTCGGTCTTCACCGGACGTCGATGGATGGTAATAACGTAAAATCATCAAATACCACAACGCGTCTGCCCGGGATTTACATGGGAGTAGAATCGACGATTACTTCGTGGTTAGTGGCACGATTAGGCGCGCGTCAGGTGGCAATGCGTACTACCGCAAAATCAGAAACGGGTGGAGTGGAAATCTCAACCACCGAAAAATCCAAAACCTTTGCGCTCTTCTTTGGAGCCAGCGTGCAGAAAGGAAACTTTATCCTGGATGCGTCCATCAACGATGGGTTATTCTTTGACAGTTTTTACTTTCTGAGCGGAATTCCTCAGAGCATTGCTGAGCAGATCTCAGTGGTGTACGTGTTTTAAGTGAAGCCTCATTTAATTTAGCAGAGCGGGCGTATTATAAATGCGCCCGCTTTTTTTTAATCCAGAGAAGTTATCATCGAGTTCGTTCCAATGATTGGCAGATGTTTGTATTCCTGTGGCGTTTCTAACCTAAATAATTCATGAATTTAAAATTTTCCCGGATATTTCACGTGATAAACTCCTTATTCTCAAGTGATGTGAACTTTTTTCGGTTTTTATCCTTCGACAAGCTCAGGATGACGCCTTCCCAAGTCACTCTGAGCTTGTCGGAGAGTGGCAAACTCCCAGCATACCTGCTCTGTGATATTTCTCCAATCACCACACGTAAAAAATTCATGAATTATTCAGGCTAAAACCTGGTAATGTGAGGATCTAAGGATTATTACAGGGAAAAGGGAAATCGAAGGACGATCCCAAAGGAAAGGAAGAAGGGAAATTTTATTTGTTGGATCCTGCTGCAGGGACATTTGAAGGAACTGCGGGCGCTAATTTGATCGCGGAAACCGGATTATCAGATGGTATCCACCGTTTAGGGGTTTGAAGTCTTTCAAGCGAAGGCTGGGAATCAGTTCTTAATTCGGTATCTCTGGTTAAATTATTGTCACCGTATTTTTCCGTACTAAAGGAATCACAGAGTGAATATAAAGCAGAGGTGAGGAGTGCATTCTCAGCGCTCTCGAATCGATAGTCTTCATCCATTGTATATTCAATATTATGGATTACCATCCGAATGCAACAATCCGTCATTAGCGCGTTCGTTTGAACATCATTAGAAACCATTTCCCGGAAATTTGAACTGGAAGTCAACTGAGTTAATGAGTGATTCAACATCTCTGCATTGGTTGATTCTTGTCGGTTTGCAGCGTACAACTCTTCCTCGATCTCATTCAGTTGTAAGTCAACTTTGCTCTGATTCTCCGAAATAGAGGAAAGCCGAAAATCTGAAACCTGGTCGCTTAATTTTTCCAGATGATCATTTAAAATAGTCTGCTCAGCAAATTCCAGCCGATGTTCATTTGCCATTTCGTTTTCAATCAGACTCACCATCAAACCGATCTCACCTTCGGCGGGCACGGTAATCGATTGCGGTTTATTCATTTCAGTCAGCGCATGATTTAAGAGAGCCGTCTCAGCATATTGATTATCAGATGATTGAACCATTGTTTCCTCAACTTCGGCTAATTGCAAGTCCATTGAGGCTTCAGAGGCAATCAGTTTTGTTGTCATACCCATTAGAGAAACTATTACGAAAATCCCAGCTACCAACGAACTTGTTATCTTGTGTATGCTGTCGGCTTTATTAAATTTCGTTTCCATTTCCTCCTCCTTCATTTCTGATTTCAATAGGTATTTATGCAACAGGTATGCCAGAGAAGAAAATGTTCTCTGTAAGTATATGTATTTACAGTGCTTATATATATTACATATTCTGTTAATGAAATTTCCGATTATATGAGTTCGATATACCGTATATCAGACTGATATAAGGGAGTAAATCGGAGAAAAAATGTTTTTGAATCTGTGGAATATTTTGAAATAAAACTACGATGAGGGGAATACGATACTGCCACTCTGGGTTTAAAACTTGGTCAGGGCGGCATTTATTGAGTTAATTGCGTGAAGCGTGATTAAGGCATTGGAGAGAATCTGATTGGTACTAAAGTTTAACGAGTCGTTCCAATCCAATTCGTAATTGACAGCATTCACCATCAAGGTGATTTCGCTGTCAGATATGGTGTTCAGCTGTTCTCCAGCGGTATCCAAATTTTGCTTATTTTTCAGATCACTGCTCACGTCGTGGATTGCATCACGCAACACAGTGTTTTCAACAGACTGATTCCAGGATCGATCAGCCATCCGTTCGTCGATTACGTTCAGGTACATTTCGATTTCAGTTGATGACCAAAGTGGATCAGCAGTTTGAACCACCGGCTGTGTATTGTGTAATGCTGTTGCGAGCAGCTCTTCCTTGGCGTTGTCAATCCGTTCGTTCTCGACCATGGATTCTTCTACTGAGTTGATCTCCAGGTTGATCACAGATGATGAGTAATTCATCTTCTGTGGAACTGCACTATAATTATTCCCTGATTTATCCTGATTGATCTGAGTAAGCGCATCATTAATGAATTCGAGTGCCGCGGATTCATACCGGCTACTCTCGACCATCGCTTCTTCGACTTGCTGAATGGTAAGTCCGATAGAGCCATCTGAATAATCGATAGTTTGTGCGTTGAGCATACTGCTAAAAATCAGAGATAAACTAAAAATGCTAATTATCTTTCCTGCTTTCTTAAAATTCTCGATATTCATAATAATTGTATTCATCGTCTGCTCCTTTTGTTTTTTATTTCCGTTCTGCTATATATTTATGCAGATCTTATGCCAGAAATTTTCTATACGTTCAGGAGCCTTTATTTACAGGACATTTGAGAAAATTGCGATGAGATGACAGGAATAATTTATATCAAAGTGATATATAATTCTGATATAAAAATATATCACAGCGATATAAGAAATCGACTTTTTGCGAGAGATTGTAAAATTGAAATGCGTTAAAGGAAGATTATTCCTTGGGAGGAAGATAGCGAAAGGATTGCACCGTCATTGAACCAAAAACGCCACGGCCGCCGGTGATCCCTGCAATATCTTTTTCCTGGATAATGTAGTCATAATAGTTTTTGTCAAACTGGATGAGTTCAAAAATATATATAACCTTGGGATTAAAGATATCAGGGGTCAACCGGAGTTCATTGTTGAACACAATTTTGCCGGTATAGACGGGAACGCGATCAACATCAAGGCCGGGTTTGTAAATATTGAGCATGTACATATATGTATCCGGAGAATTTCCCCACTCCAGTACAGGGACTTGTTGCTGTTTCTCCGGAAAATTAAAGGGGGACTTTCCGGTTTCAATCCGAAAATAAACGCGCTCGGGGACGTTTGTCTCCCCAAACACCGTATCACCATCAGCCGTATAAGCCATGAGCGTACACGTTTGTCCCGGACTGATAAAAATTGACGGTGAATAATAGTTATAATCCTCTTCGTAATTAAACTCTCTTCGATCCGTTAACCGATCAGATTTCGGTTGATTGAACAAACGGTTTTCGTTGAGATAAACAAAGGCGTTATTGACATAGATGCTACCGAAATCTTCATTTCCCAAAACCTTGGTCACCATGGCTGTTTGCCGTGGTACATCCGCTTTTACAAGCATATTAATTACCAGCGCGTCCGAGGGCTCTGGTGACGAAGGGGTTCGCTGGCAGCCCCAAAGTATTACCAGTACGGAAACCAGAGCGAAGACGATATGTTTTGTGTGTGTGCCCATTAGAAATTCAATGCGATTCCCAGTGATGGAATTACCGGCATAGCGGTCACTGTGCCAGTTTGATTACATTCGCCCTGTGAAACACTATAATAATAATCGTACCAACTATACCGCAGTATATTACCGGTGTTAAAAAGATTCAACACCTGCAGATACACCATATAATCAACCGGACCCCAGGTGTCTTTATACTGCAATGAAACATCAAACCGGAAATAATCCGAGAGCCTGGCCGAATTCTTTGCACCATTGACAAAAGTTATTTTCATGTCACCGATATCATTTCCTTTGCGCGGATCGAGAAATTTTAAATATTTCTCAATGACCGGCGTGTACGGAGTACCGCTTTGGTAAGTGGTCTGAGTGTTGATTGACCACACACTGTTAAACCGATAACTCAATATGCCCGATAATGCATACGGCGTATCCCAGTCCGGAGTGAAAGTGGTATCCTGAAAAGTAACTTCATTCTTCTGGATTGACCCGGAGATCTGAAACGTGAAATCTCCCAGGCCCTTTTTGAACATGCCATCCAAACCGTAGGCATTGCCACTGCCATAGCGAAACATCGGAAAAGTCTCATCAGTGCGGATTTCAACGATATCCTCGAAAGTTCTCTGATATAATTCCATGCTGTAATTGTAATATTCGTTCAACTCTTTTTCATATCCCAGCGATACCGTTCGCGCTTTGGAGGGTTTGGAGTTGTGAAATATTGGCGCAACAATGCTGCCTTCTCTCGGGACCGCGCCCTGGGAAAATGGCTGGTAATAATATCCAATGGAGAGACTTAAACTGCTGTATTTGTCAAACAGCCACCGAAAATTTAACCGGGGCGAGAACGTCTCATAATCTCCCCAGTTGTCCCAGATGACGCCTCCCGATGCGCGTAATTTTCCAAAGAGGTGACGGTCGTCCTGCAGATAGATGCCATAATTATATTTTTCATAATCGTAGGCAAAGTCCCGGGGAATATCCTGATAAAAGATTTGCTCGATGAGATAATTCCCATCCCATTGGTACGATAAATTTTCTTTCCGCAGGTAAAATCCGGTATGCACGGTATGCTTGTCGAATTCCTGAATCACATCACCGCGCAGCGTCCGATGCTCCAGAATATTATCTACCTGATAGTTCTCCGGATCGCTCATAAGGATAAAATTTTGCGAATAACTGTAGCGTACTGTTGCCAAGCTGTTTTCCACATCTCTGGCAAACTCGACGGCCACCATTTTGTTGCCCCAGTTATTCTTCAGATTCGGATTAGTTTTGTTGGCATCATTCAAACTTCTGATGGTAGGATCGAACGAATCATTGTTGTAAAATCCGTACAGTCGAAACTGGACTTCATCAGAGAAGGCATAAATATATTTCAGGTTAGCGTCGTAAAATTTGTATGGGATTGATTTATTAAACAGCGCTGTGATAAAGTCGATATTGGTTCGTCTTCCGGCGATGAGCAACCATTGATTTTTCCAATGATTTGTATACACGGCGCTGGAGGAAACCAGACTCAGGTTTACCGTGCCGTGCTGACCGCTTCTCGGGGATTTGGTACGAATATCGATGACGCTGCTCAATTTCCCGGAATACTTCACCGGAAAATCAGCAGGAAAAACGCGAAATGTACCAACTGCCCAGGCGTTAATTCCACTGAAGAGCCCGAACAGGTGATAGGGATGGTCAATAGCGACGCCGTCCAGTAGAATTTGATTTTGATCGGCTGCCCCACCGCGGACGTACAAATTCCCAGTGAGGTCATTCGTCTGAATAATTCCCGGCAGCGATTTCACAACGCTCAAGACATCTGGTTCTCCGAGTGGCGGAATTTCCTGAATAGTTTCCTGTCCCAGTCGATAATGCGTGGAAAGATACTTGGCGTGTTTTTCTTCCTCGACGATTATGCCTTTCATCTCAAGCGGTCTGAGAGTCAGCGTTATTTCAAGTTGAACCAGACCGGATTCCGGGACGTCAATTTTTCTCGTTTGGGTGGCATAGCCGATGTTTTCAAACCGGAGCGTATATTCACCTGCAGGCAGCCGCAGCCTGAAATGACCGGCTTCATCGGTGATGGTACCATAATTTGCGTTTGGGACGTAGACGTTCACATTGGGAAGCGGAGTGTTGGATTCGCCTTCGGTGACAGTGCCTACCACGTTGCCGGTTATAGCAACGGATGTTTCCGTTCCAAACACAAATAGAATTGATATGAACAACAAGAAATTTCGCATATGCTTAAAAATTGTAATTCGGATTATCGGGTTGAAAGTCTTTTTTTGATAATCCGATATTGAGGTGAAACTTGGTATAAAAGTAATCCTCGACGAGCGTGTTGGTCTTATCGTAAATAGTCACCCGGGATGGCAGGTTCAATGAATCGTCAATACATATGACGGCACGATGCGCATAATACGGTGAATGCTCTTTCAGTGGCATAATCGCTTCAAAGCATCGTGCTTTTCGCGCCCCGACTGTTTTCATCCCGCGATCAAAATATTTCACGCTGTCCTGAGGATGTTTCATGGCGTAGTGATAATCGTCGCTGACCATTTTAATAGTTTGGCCGATGCCGGCTTCGGTCACCGGATGCCGGTTATCCCGCATCGCCAGAGATCCGGTGGGATTCAAATTAACTGTGATATCCGGAAAAGAACCTGGATGCGCCCGGAGTTTATCATCGTTCCATCCACGGACATATAAAATTTCCTGATCTTTATGCGGTTCTTTAATCCATTTCATATAAATACTAAACGGTTTTTTGAACTTCAGTAAAATGGTTTCCTGTGGAAGTCGTTTTCCGTTCACTCGTTCCTGCTTTTTAAAAATACACTGGTAGTCATCAATCTGCTTGTATGCGTTCTGCATTGATGTGATGTAATGTTGAACCGTAGTTGAGTCGAGCTGAGCGGCAGATAGCGCGTGACTCAACAGAACACCGCAAATAGTTATATAGATCGCCGAATGTTTAATTATTGCTCCTTATTCAAGAGGATTTGTTACGAGCAAAAAAGATAGAATGTCATACAATCGAGAAAATCGTGGGATTGAAATCCCACAATACGGTTTTCGACGCGTTCCGCTCCGGGATACCACGCCGCCTTTGCGGCATATTCTTCTTTGGAAAATTCGATTTCTACAAAATACGGTTCTCCCATGGAAAACAACTCGCACTGATCACGATTTTCCAGCGCCTGTTTTACACCGTTGCGAATCAGATCAACACTTTTTTCAGGGGCAATGGTTTTGCAGGCCTGACCTATGCCACGCTTTACAGCAACTCGTCCAGCGTTGGGAAACGCCTCTTTTGTATATTCACAAATGGCATGATCGCCGGAGACAAACACCACCGGTGTCTGATATCGCGCAGCAATGAGCGCATTCCAGCCTGCTTCCGGTACGGCTTCTCCGTTGACCTTAAGGTTATAAATCCGACCGGACATTGTATGTTTCAGCGTTGCATTTGGCGTCCCGGCCTGCGCGTGATATCCAACAAAACAGGCAGCGTCAAACGTGTCATCGATGCCTTCCATCATACTGAACGGCGAGCCTGCCCAGTTACGGATTAAACTCGCTTCCGGATGGAGTTTTCCCGGGAGCAAGTTCCGCGCTGAATCGTGAGCATCCCGAACAACAATTTCGGTCGCTCCGGCATTTAAGGCACCTTCTATCGCTGCATTCGCTTCATTCGTCATAATTTCGCGAAAATACTCGTATTCTTTATTGGAAATGTCGACTTCATCCCAGTGGATGACACCAGTAATGCCTTCCATATCCACTGAAATGAAGACCTTCAACGATTGAGATTTCGCCATGATTGGTGCTCCGGAGTTATTTGAAATGTCTTATTTCTGATCCATGCCTTTGATGATATAAATGGCATCTGCAAAATTTTCATATTGGGTATGAATATCGGAAAATGCATTGAGAATGTCTTCATCTGATCCACTTTCCACCTGATTTTGCAGTTCCCGAACTCTGCGAACCAGATCTTGTTGATGCTGATGAATGGCGTCGCTTTGCTCTTTTAAATCTTCAGGAACGGTCGAATTCGCCACTTGTTCGGCTAGGTTATGTAAATGTGGCGCTTGTGATTTGATGGCTTCAACATCATTGTTTGGAACGGCCTGATGCTGCAGCGGGCGCAAAACGGTATGAAATTTTTCCATCGCCGTCATCAAGCCCATTTGATCTTCTGTTTTCGGACTTTCTTCTTGCTGACACGCAAACGTCAGCATCAGTAACACACCAAATAGTAACCAGAGATACTTTTTCACACAATCCTCCAATGTGTCTTCATTTTTGTTACACAGTAAATTAGTTAAACCCATTTACCAATGTAGATAATTGTACATGTTTTCAATGGACCAACGCAGAGACACGCGATCGCGTGTCTCTGTCTGTAGTCCTCAATAAATAATACTTCTTTGGCAAAGCATCACAGATTATTTATCTTGAATAATTCATGAATTTCTCAGTCAGTATGCTTTGGAGACTCTACAATGCTGGACGGCTGACACTCTTCGACGGGCTCAGAGTGACTCGTTGAGGTGTCATCCTGAGCTTGTCGAAGGATAGAACACCGAAAAAGCACGCCACCCCTTACGTGGCAAGCTTGAACCAACGACTTAAAAAGGGCATTGAAAAAATTCATGAATTATTCGGCTTATAAATGTGACGCCACCAGATCCTGCATAAATTCCCGTACGCTGGTTTCGTTTTCGAAATCCATGATGCGATCAATGACTTCGGATTGCCGCTCCGGAATCAAAATACCCTCTGCCAGCGCCTTGAATTTATCCTCGAGCTCTTTGGCGGTCATCGGTTCCCGTGGATCGCCTTTGGGATAATCGACCTGGGCTGAATGCGTGCTGCCATCTTTCAGCGTTATGGTAACTTTCGATGGCTGCTTCTCTGGAAACATCGCTTCGAATTCCTTGCTCGCTTCACCTTTGATTTTTGGCAGCACTTCGCGAATCTTCGGATCGGAAATGCGCTCTTCGTTGAACTGAGATGTGGTAATTTTGCGATCCACGATTGCCGCAGCGATACAATAGGGTAAGCTGTGATCGGCGGTTTCCCGGGAGTCCGGTTTGTATTTTTCCGGATCAAACAGGATGTCTACAGCCCGTGCAATGGTCGTGACTTTCACCTCGTCAATCTCTTTAGGATTGATATCGTTATCCCGGACTACTTTGAGCGTTGCAGTAATGTGTGAATGGGTCAGCGCTTCGGTGGGAAACGCTTTCATTGAGCACTGCAGAATCCGGTAAGATTCGCCGAGACCGCCAACGAGTTTTTCTTCGTCCCAATCCGGTCCGAAGACATCCATCAAGCCTTCTTTGCCTTCGAAAATGGCTTCCGTGCCGCTGTACCCTTTTTGCGCCATTAATGCAGCCATCACGCCGCTCTGTACCGCCATCGGATCGACGGTATTTTTCATCATCGTCAGCTTGCCGGCGGTTGGCGCGCCGGGAGTAAAATTGTGCGTTCCGGAAATACCAATCGCGTTCACCATTTGATCTTCATTGAGATCAAGCAGCTTACTAGCCACAATCGGTGAGACAAATTGCGTTAAGGTTGCATGATGCCATTTTCGCTCCCGGATGCCAGGAATGGCAAATTCGCAGAGGCGTTGTTCGAATTCGTAGGCCAGGACAATAGCGACAATGACATCTCTGGCAGATTTATTTTGACGCTCACCCATCGCCAGCGCCGCGGGAATTAAATCGCTGGGATGACTGGGATCCTCTTTCCAGTAGATGTCGTTGTAGTCGAGCGCGCGAATCATCAAACTATTGAGAAAGGTGGCATTGCCGGCGGGCATGCGATTGCCGGCGCCGATCACTGTGGCTTCCGGTTTGCCGCCCATTTCATCGTAGATTTCGCGTACCATCTTGACATCTTTGGTTTTAAATCCGCCGAACGCGCAGCCAACGGAATCAAAGAGGTAGCGTTTGACTTCGGCGACAACTTCCTGCGGTAAATCTTTATAGGTCAGATTAAGGGCAAAGCGCGCGATTTGCCGGGATAGTGTTTCCGCCATCTTAACTCTCCTGTTTTAAATATTTACCTGATTAATTTATGAATATTGATATTGCCCGGTATTGGTTGTAATTAATCCTTTATCATCAAAGGATTTTACCTTATACCGGCGTTTATCCTTCGACAAGCTCAGGATGACGCCTCAGATTGTCACTCTGAGCCTGTCGAAGAGTGCCAATCCGTTCGGCAAACTTATATGCAGAGTTAAACTTCAGTGTAACGAATAGTAATTCATAAATTATTCAGGTTAAAGATGATTATCGTTTTCTGGTTTTTTATAAAACCGGGATTTACAATTTATCTGCCACTGATTGCGCCACTTCAAGCGTTGTGGCTTTCCCGCCCATATCGTAGGTGAGCGTTGCCGCTTCTTTAATCACTTCTGCCACGGCAGATTCCAAACGATTGGCGTCTTCAGCTTCACCCAGCCAATCCAGCATCATTTTCGTGGTTAAAAGCATCGCCATTGGATTTACGCGATATTCGCTCGCGTATTTGGGCGCGGAGCCGTGCGTTGGTTCGAATACAGCGTAATCATCGCCGATATTTGCCGAGCAGGCAAAACCGAGTCCGCCGATGAGCTGAGCAGCTAAATCAGAGAGGATGTCACCGAACATATTTTCTGCTACCAGCACGTCATAATCGTGCGGATTTTTCAGGAGCCACATACACTGGGCATCGATGTTGGTTTCGTAGAGCACGATGTCAGGATATTCCTTCGCCACCTGACGCGCGGTGCGAATCATAAGTCCGCCGGTTTCGCGAAGGACATTGGGTTTGTCCACCACCGTCACGGATTTTCTGTCAAATTGTTTTGCGTATTCAAACGCCTGCCGTACGATATTTTCGCAGCCCTGGCGCGTCATAATTCTGGTGGATAGCGCAATATTGTCCAGACCGAATTTCTCAAATTTTTTCATCTTGGGATGCAGAGAAAGCGCATCAAAAACTTCCTGGGGAAGCGGATGAAATTCCACACCGCCGTACATTCCCTCGGTATTTTCACGGAAAATCACCAGATCAATGCCTTCCTTGTAATTCAGCGGATTTCCGGGATACGCTTTGCAGGGGCGCAGATTAGTGTGCAGGTTGAATTCCTGACGCAAACGGACGATCGGAGAAAAATATTCGTAGCCTTTATCCTGAAGTGACGGATCGAGTTCTTTGGCGGCTTCTTCTTTGGGTTTGGATGTAATTGCGCCAAAAAGACAAGCATCTGTGGAACGTAAAATATCCAATGTGCGATCCGGCAGCGGGTTGCCTTCTGTTTTCCAAAATTCCCAACCGATATCTCCCGGGACATATTCTGCATCGAATTCAAGCGCGTCCAATACAATGCGCGCTGCTTCCATTACGTCGTTCCCTACGCCATCACCTGGGAGCCATGCAATGTGGTACTTCGCCATACCTCAATTCCTTTCGTGGTTATTTGAATCTGTGCAATGGAGTAACCTGAATGTGAAACTCAATATCCGGAAAGACCTCGTTCAATTGATGCTTCACTTTTTCGGTTACGTTTTCTATTTCGGATTCTGGTGTATCGTGCTTAAGCATAATATCCATGAGGGCGCGATGATATTCGTCAGTATGGACAATCCGGAGATCGTGAAATCCCTGGATTGTGGCGTTTTGTGCTATAATCCGGTTCATCGTTTCACGGACTTGTTGAACCTCTTCAGAGTCCACGGATATGGGATCGATATGAACGGTCGCGTAGGCGTTCATTTCTTTGCGAAATAACTCTTCAACGGCTTCGGCCGCGTCATGCATGACCATGACATCTTCTTTTTCGTCCACCTCGATATGCAGATTAATGAAAGAATGGTTACCGTAGTTGTGTACAACAATATCGTGAGCATCGATTACGTGCGGAATGTCCTGAGCCATTTTCCGGATTTTTTGTACCAGAGATGGCTTTGGCGGTCGACCCAGTAAGGTATCCACTGCGCCACGTGCGATGTCAAATCCTGTATAGATGAGAATCCCAGCGACACCCAAACCAGCATATCCGTCCAAAGAAGGGAACCCAAAGTTGCCGGCAATGAGTGCAATCAGCACTAAACCTGACGAGATCGCGTCTGTCCGGTGATGCCAAAAATCGGCTTCCAGCGTATCGGATTCGATGGCGAGTCCCAAATATTTGGAAAATTGCCCCATCAGTTCCTTGATAACAATGGTGGCGAAGACGGCGAGTAACAATCCAATGGTAGCTGTAATTTTTTCAGGATGGGTAATGCGCTCAAACGAAGAGCGGATGAATTCTACACCAGTAACCACAAGCAGGATGGAAATAATAAGCGTCGCAATATATTCAGCCCTGCCGTGTCCGTACGGATGCTCCGGGTCCGGCGGTTTGTTGGATATTTTAAATCCAGCGATGACCACAATCGAGGTTGCCGTATCCGACAACGAGTGTACCGCATCCGCAATCAGTGCAATGGAGTTGACCGTCAGCCCAATGATAAGTTTGAACACAAAAAGCAAGGTGTTGCCAACGATGCTGACCCAGCCTTCCAGCATTCCATATTTTTCCCGGATACCAGAATCTTCGGTGTTGTCGGCGTCGAAAATGAGTTTCCGGGCCACCCACAATGTGAATTTTTTCATCAGAGGATCAATCCATATACTTCAGAAAATGCTACAGGGTTTTGCCATCTATGGAAAATATTATTGAATCGGGTTAAATATTGATGATTTCCTAATGTGTGAAACATCGGGAACTTTACGATTGGTTTTATGAATAAATCAGAAATTTTCAAGTCATCTCGACAGGTTAAGAATTTAGCCTGCACAATCCTGACATCACTATTAAGTTACCATGATTCTGATCGGCAAATAAAACTTTTTTCTGCAAATTGGGGAGAATTTTGGTGAAGAACTTTTGTAAAACCTAGTTTGGTGATGTAAACTTTGAGTAAAACGCCGCTTAAAGCCCTTTAATTTTCAGGGCTTTAAGCGGGCTTGTTTATTATCACTGATAAGTATATCTAATCAGCTAACGTTGAAAGATCGCCGACATCTTCTCCCATGGCGCGGGCGCGCAACACTCGGCGCATAATCTTGCCGCTTCGGGTTTTCGGCAGCGAGTCAACCACTTCGACCACTGATGGTTTCGCGATGGGGCCGAGTTCCTCCGACACGTGATTGATGAGTTCTTCCTGCAGATTTTCGGAGTCTTCGTATCCGACCCGCAAGATGACCGACGCGTGAATAGCGGTACCTTTGACTTCATCAGGAATACCAACGACAGCTGCTTCGGCCACGGCTTCGTGGCTCACCAGCGCGCTCTCAACTTCAGCAGTACCAAGCCGGTGTCCCGCAACATTAATCACGTCATCAATTCGACCGATGATCCAGAAGTAACCGTCCTCATCTTTTTTCGCGGAATCGCCAGGCAAATACCAGCCCGGATATTTCGACCAATACGTCTCCTTAAACCGATCCGGATCTTCATACAAAGTCCGAAGCATTCCCGGCCACGGTTTTTTCAGCACGAGAAAACCTTCTTTGCCAGGCTCAAGAGAATTGCCCTCTTTATCAACCACATCGGCTTCAACTCCGAAAAATGGTTTGGTTGCGGAACCCGGTTTCAATGGCAAACTTGGCGTCGGCGTAATCATGAACCCGCCGGTTTCTGTCTGCCACCAGGTATCCATAATGGGACATTCGTTATTTCCGATAACCTCGTAATACCAGCGCCACGCTTCCGGGTTAATCGGCTCTCCGACTGAACCTAACAGACGCAAACTGGACAGATTGTGCTTATCCGGCCACGCCCGACCGTAGCGCATTAATCCACGAATGGCTGTCGGTGCGGTGTACAGGATGTTAATCCCGTAATATTCGATCATCTTCCACCAACGATTTGGGTACGGATACGTTGGCGCGCCTTCGTACATAAAATTCGTCGCTCCCAGTAACAGCGGACCGTATACGATGTAACTGTGCCCAGTCACCCAGCCGGGATCAGCAGCACACCAAAACCGGTCCGCGTTATGGATGTCAAAGACATACCGCAGCGTTGTGGCGATGTACGTCATATAGCCGCCGGTAGTATGAACAATCGCCTTCGGCTTTCCAGTAGTTCCGGAGGTGTACAGCAGATAAAGCATATCTTCCGAATCCATCACTTCGTAAGCGCATTCCCTGGTGGCGATGGGCATTTCCACCAGTTCGTGATACCAGAGATCGCGTCCCTGTTCCATATGGACTTCAGCGCCGGTTCTTTGCACTACCAGGACGCTTTCAACGAATGCCACGTGGCGAATAGATTTGTCAACAACCTCTTTGAGTGGAATCTGTTGTCCATTGCGATAGCCATAATCCTGCGTAATCACGACCTTGGAGCGACTATCCTCGATCCGCTCGCGCAGTGCTTCCTTGGAGAAACCCGCAAAGACAACTGAATGCACTGCACCAATCCTGGCGCAGGCTAACATTGCCATAGCAGTCTCTGGAATCGGCCCCATATACAGGGTCACACGATCGCCTTTTTCCACGCCCAACGCGCGAAGAATGTTGGCAAACTTGCACACTTCCCGGTGAAGCGCATAATACGAATAGGTGCGCTTTTCGCCGTTTTCGCCTTCCCAAATTAGAGCAAGTTTATTGCGGGTGGAATTTTTGAGGTGAACGTCAAGACAGTTGTAGGCGAGGTTGGTTTTCCCGCCGGTAAACCACTTATAAAACGGGGGATTGCTGTCATCCAGGACTTTGTCCCACTTTTCAAACCAATGAAATTTTTCGGCTTCTTCCGCCCAGAAACCTTCCAAATCCTTGTTGGCCTTTTCTGCCATGGCCTCCCAATCGGGGGCATTAGCATTTTTTATGACCTCGTCTGATGGATGGTAGATTTCCTGATCTTCGTACTCGCCGGACATACGCGGCTCCTTTCATCTGTTGTTTCACACGGTAAGGTAGGAATAAACAATTAAGCACTTTTCAACAATTTATGCAAACAACAAATGCAGGAAATGTGATCTTGATACTCTTGTTACTAGTCCGTGCCGAGAAGTTTTTTGGTGTGGGGGATCAATCCACCGTCTTCAAAGATGCTAACCACTGCTTCGGGCAAAGGAGGAAAACTGAAAGTGCCGGCTGCGCAGGTGATGGTGCCTTCATCCATATCGATGGTGACGATTTCGCCGTCGTTGATCGCGTCGACGGCTTTTGCTGTCTGGAGGGCAGGAAGACCAAAGTTGATGCAGTTGCGAAAATAGATACGCGAGAATGATTTGGCGATCACAGCGCCGACGCCGGCAAATTTCAGGCAAGATGCCGCTTGCTCCCGGGAACTACCACAACCGAAATTTTTGCCGCCGACGATGATGTCGTTGGGTTCGACATTCTCAGCAAATTTTTCGTCCAGATCCTCCAGCGCAATGGCCGCCATCTCTTCGGGATCTGTAACCGTGTATGTGTATTTCCCAGGGAAAATTACATCAGTGTTGATGTCATCGCCGTATTTCCAAACGCGTCCTGTGATTTTCATAATTACCTCGTAAAAAAACAGTGTTAGAGTGTTCAAGTATTCATGTGTTCGTGTTAAAATAGTGTTGGAGTGTTGAAGTGTTGTGGTGTTGGAGTTCTTACTCATAATCTTACTCTGCGGGAAGAGATATAAAGGCATAGGGTATAAGGGTTGATGGTCTTCCAACTAGTTGTTTTTTTTACCACAAACCACGGGCAACTAACAACAAACAATCTTTTCCCGTTCTCCTTTTTCCTCCGCCGTGGCGGACTCCTTTTTTCCTTAGAGTGTTTTCCGGTGATCCGTAATTTTTCCCGTCAGCGCGGAAACTGCACAGGTGAGCGGACTGGCCAAATAGACTTCCGCTTCCTTGTTGCCCATGCGGCCTTTGAAGTTGCGGTTGGAGGTAGAAAGCGTGACTTCGCCGTCAGCGGGAACGCCCTCGTGATTTCCCATACACGGGCCGCAACCCGGATTCATCATTACAACGCCGGCTTCCACCAAATCTTCGATGTATCCGCGTTTTAAAGCTTCCAGAAAGATTTCTGTCGAGGCCGGAAACATTAACATCCTGACATCTGGGTGCACCTTTTTACCCCGTAACGTATTCGCTACAATTTTGATATCTTCAAGTCTCGTATTCGTACAGGAACCAAAGAAAATTTGCTGCAACGATGTACCTTCCACTTCGGTCACCGGAGCAACATTGTCTACGGTGTGGGGCTTGGCAATCTGCGGGGCAAGGTCAGAGATGTCAAAATGGATAATTTCTTCGAATTCGGCATCATCGTCGGACGTGACAACATTCCACGAATTGCCTGCCCGGCTTTTCAGATATTGAATCGTGGCTTCATTGGGAATAGAATATCCCACCTTGGCGCCGAATTCAACCGCCATATTGCTCAGGACAAACCGGCTGGCCACGGACATCTTGTCGATCACTGGTCCTGAAAATTCGACTGCCTTGTAGATAGCGCCGTCCGCGCCAAGATCACCGATGATCTTGAGAATCACATCCTTGGAGGCGATACCTTTGGGCAATTCGCCCTCCACAACGATTTTATAGGTCTCCGGAACCCGGAACCAGATTTTCCCTGTTGCCATAATGACCGCCATCTCGCTGCGGCCAATACCGGTTCCAAACGCGCCAAACGCACCATAAGATGTCGAGTGCGAATCGCTGCCAACCACAACAGTTCCCGGCTTGACATGCCCTTTTTCCGGAAGCACCTGATGACAAATGCCGGTGTTGATATCGTAGAAATTCTTAATGGCCTGCTTCTTGACGAATTCGCGGATGACCTTGTGGTTCTCCGCGAACTTGGCATTGGATGCCGGAATAGCGTGATCCAGTACAATCACATGTTTGTCCGGATCGTACACCTTATCGACGCCCAGAGAATAAAATTTATTGGAGATATCAGCCGTATTGTCGTGACTCATGGCCACATCCGGCTCTACCTCAACAAACTCGCCGGCGACGACTGATTTTCCGACTTTATTCCCCAGGATTTTTTCAGAGAATGTTTTACCCATTGCTAATCTCCATAGAACTTAGAAACAACTTATTTTTATTCTGAGTAATGCATGAATTTTGCGGTACAAGCATATATTCTTGGTAAAGGCTATCTGCTCAATGGTTTGCTTGATTTATCGGTGTTCCATCCTTCGACAAGCTCAGGATGACACCGCAATAAGTCACTCTGAGCTTGTCGAAGAGTGCTTATTATTATACCAAAGATCTTGTTGTGTTTCCCCACAATGGATTGCGCAAAATTCATGCATTACTCAGGTTATATTTTTCCGGAACACTCGCTCCGGGAGGAGTCCCTTCCGGGAAACACTCATTTCACCAATTCAAAATCAATAAAATCAGCGTGATGAAAAATAATCGATTCCGGGCTGCGTTTTTCGCCTTCGCCTTCCTTGGAGTGAGTAGCAATCACGTGCATGACTTCCGGCGGCACATTGTGCTTGAATGCCAGGCCGACTCCACTAAACGGATGACGCAGTTTTTTTCCAAAGGCACTTTTGACAATCTTGCCGAATGTTTTTTCGTATTCGAAGAGTTTGCCGACATCGGCGAGCAATGCGCCGGCCACGAGATAGTCGCGATTGACTTCGGTTTTGTTCTTTTTGTGGCTATTGGTAAGGACTTCGTCACAGGCGATGCACATATTGCAGACCGCCCGGACGTGGTCAATGAATCCGATGCGCACATTGTCGGCGAGCAGGGTAAACGGAATCGAGCGCAATTCTTCGACAGTCCATTCCCGGTAAGCCATCGCTTCTTCCCAGCACGCAATCACTTTATCTTTTAGTTCTGGATCTTCGATTTTTTCGGTTTCAGGCAACAGTTCCAATACCGCGTCTTTACTCATTATTTCCTCCGGAGATGTAGTAATAAGGATCACAACGTTTATCCTTCGACAGGCTCCCGTCGATAGCCCGCCAAGGGCTGCGCCACTGACTGGCCGGGTTGAAGAACAGGATGACGTTGTGACTCGTTGTTTTATTTCAGATGCCGTTCCTTGGGTCCGTCATATTCGTGATCAGTGGGATGGATTTTTCGCATCGGTTTGTAGCGTTTCTGTTCTTCATAGATGTGTGCTACCAGCCCGGGCACCCTTGCCATGATGAAAAAGGCGTTGGCCAGTTCCGGCGGAAAATCCAGGTCGCAGAGAATCGCGCCGATGGCGCCGTCCACGTTAATCGGCAACTTCTTGCCAATCTGTTTTGCCAGGGATTTTTGGATCTGTTCGGCGATCTCGATATAGACTCCAGCGACTCCGGCATCTCTGGCGATCTGAAAGAGTTTTTTCTGCCGCGGATCGTCGCTATGAATGCGGTGACCAAATCCCATCACACGCCGGTTCATCGCGCTGTATCTTTCCAGAATATTTTCCGACGCTTCTTCCACGGAGAGATCTTCCTCGTCCATCAGATCCCGGACTTCCAGAAAAGTGCGCATCGCATCCTCGATGGCGCCGCCGTGATACTTGTTAATGGTGAGAATACCGGTCGCCAGCGCAGCATTCAGTGGCGCGCCAGTGGATGCGGTGGTGAGTGCCGCCAATGCTGAAGGCGGAGTCGCACCGTGATCCACTGATGAGACTAAAATCGCATCGATGACTTTGGAGGTTTCTTCGGACGGTAAATCGCCTTTTAACGCCAGATACACGGCATCGCTGTAACTGATCTTGCCCATCAGTTCATCGATGGGATAGCCGCGTAGCGCAACCTTGTTCGGTTCAATATCGGTAATCGATTGTTTCCAGTGCAGTTCAGACATCGTGGTCATCCTTGATTTAGTAATTATTCAAAAAGAATGTCATCCTGAGTCCCGACTTGTCGGGATGAAGGATCCCTGTCAGTTTTAGACTTCAAAAATTGTTTAACTTCTCCCCAACACCTGCAACGTGGCTTTGGGCAAATCGTCAAATTTATCCACCACGGTAGCGCCGACTTCCCGAAGGCGTTTGACTTTGCCTTCGTGGGTCCCGCGTCCGCCTTCCACAATAGCGCCGGCGTGACTGAATCGCGTCCCGCTTTGAGCGGCTTTGCCCCCGATGTAGGCAATCAGCGGTTTCGTCAATTGTCCGGATTCAATCAGGTCAGCGACCTGCTCTTCCTGGGAGCCGCCGATTTCACCGAACATGACCACGGCTTCCGTTTCCGGATCGGCTTCGAACAGCTGCATCACGTCCGGATGCGGCAGGCCGACCACCGCATCACCGCCAACATGCACAATTGTGCTCAGTCCGATGCCGGCTTTGGAGAGATAATAGGCAGTGGAGCTGGTCATGCCGCCGGAGCGGCTGCTGACACCAACATTCCCTTTTTTAAACCATTCCCGGGCCGACTGTGCACGTCCGCCCATCATACCGAGGACGGCTTTATCCGGACTCAGAAGTCCAAGCGAATTGGGGCCGATAAATTGGGCGTCGTTCGCCTTGGCAGCACGCGCAATCTCTAATACATCATAAATTGGGACACGGTCCGGAATCAGTACGAGCAGTTGAACGCCGGCTTCGATGGATTCCAATGCAGCATTTTTCACCAAGGGAGCGGGAACAAACACCACGCTGATATCAATCGGACCGACTTCTTCCCACGCTTCCTCCACCGTATCGTAGACCGGAACGTCCAGCACGGTTTGTCCGCCTTTCCCCGGCGTACAGCCAGCAATGACGTTGGTGCCATAACCCATCATCAATTGAGTACGTGTCATCCCTTCGCGCCCGGTAATGCCCTGTACCAGCACTCGTTTATCTTGATCAATCAGTATCGACATAATCTCATCCTCAGTGTTTATTTTGCCGCAGTCGTCTTTTTCCGGTAATCGTCCAGGCCTTCAATGGGCAAGTGGACATAGCCGCCACCAGCGCCGTAATAGGCGCAATCCACTTCGCACGCCAGGCATTCCCCGCATTTGCCTTTTTTAGCGTCTTCCTTGGAGATATTCAGGACGGGAACGCCATCTTCGAGACTCAAAATTTCCCGGGTGCAATTTTCTACACAGATTTTATTCTCGCATTTTGCACAAATGGCGTGGTCGAATCGCACGCTGCCGGTCATCGTTTCGAACATATACGGTTTTTCGGCCACCGGCGGGTGAAACTCTGTTTTAACGTTTCTGTTTGTCTTATGGGATTGCACCAGTTTGTCAAATTCCTCGGCACAGAAGTCCACTGAATCATCTTTTTTGTAACCACGGATTGGCGCCGGTAAGTCCTGCGTAAATGTCTCCAGGATGTCGACTGCTTTGTCCTCGCTGTTGCCACCCAGGCGAATCACCACCGGAATATCGACCTGATCTTCGCGAAAGGCTTTGACCAGTCCGCGGGCGGAGTGAAATTGCTCTTGGCTCGCCACGCCGGAACCACTTCCGAAATACCCGTCGATCCCTTGTTGCGAGAGAATAATCTTGGCCGCCCGGTAGACTTTGGACGCCGGTGGATTTCCAGAAGTGTCACAGAAATTGGAAATGGTATAACCTCGATTGGCAACGGCATCCATGCTCATCATGGAACCACCACCGCCGGCGCCGTGGAATCCGATATACTTTTCGCCCTTCTTGAAATGTTGCTCCATCTGAATGAAGTAAAACGTGCCCCGGTAATCGCCTTTTTCCACATTGTAGGCAATCAAGTCCAGTGGAGTGGGCGGACGATTAAACTCCCGGGCGACTTGAATGCCGAGCTCCGGGTGGCGAAAAACAGCATAATCGTCGATGGTCATGCGGCAATCGGCGGCGTAGAGTTTGCCCTCGCTGGTTAATACGATTGGATTAATTTCTGCGGAACGCGCTTCGTATTTCACGGCGACTTTGGCCAGGTTGACGAGCAGGTTGCCCAGTTTCATCTGAACTTTGCCGCGGACTCCAGCGTTGCGCACCACGTTCCGGGCCTGGAAATCTTTGATCGTTTCTACTACATCCAAATGCGCTCTGGCCACGCGATCCGGATATTGATTCACGATCTCTTCAATCCCGCTGCCCCCGACGCTGGAAAAAATCAACAGCGGCTTTTTCGCTTTATCGTCGATAATAATGCCGCCATAAAATTCATCGACAATCTCCAGTTTTTCTTCCACTAACAGGGTATCAACAGTGAAATTCCCGACCTCTTTGCCAAACATACGTTTGGCTTTGGCCGCGGCTGCTTCCGGAGAGTCCGCGAACTGGATGCCGCCAATGGATGCCCGCCCGGTGGTCCAGGCTTGTGCCTTTAACACCACCGGTCGATCCAACGCCGCCGCGATGGAATAGACTTCTTCCGGATTGGTGGCAGTATCACCTTCCGGGATGGAAATCGAGTGTTCGCTCAATAAATGTTTCCCCTGATGCTCGTGCAATCGTGCCATAAATGCCTCGTAAATATGAGTTGCTGTTCAGAATTTGCTGATTTGGAAAGTGGTGTTGAGAATTTTTACAATCATTCAAATATCCACCCATTTTCTCAGATTTCTTTTGTGCAATGGTCGCGCCAATCTAACGCAATTGTTTGAGTGCCAGAGGAAATACAGTCAAAAACCGGCTGATTATTGTGTTTAGTCAAGAGCAAATTTCACCAGAGAGGGTGCATCGCTCTAAACATCTCTGGGATGATTTACCTGAATTTTTACTTCTTGATATTTACCCGTTTGATTTTTCCCAATACTGAGAGGTTCTCCCAGAGATTTCTGAGGTGAAAAACCATTGTAAGGCGGTGTGTTCACCTCTAAATTTTTAACTGCTATTATCAGAATTAGTGAAGGAGTATGTCTTATGCGTCGTAGTAAGATTTTTCTGTTTTTTACCGTCATTTTATTCTCTGTCAGTCTGTTTGCCGATGAAGGGATGTGGCTGCTCAACGATGCTCCGATGAAGACTCTGCGCAGAGCAGGGCTTCAATTGGACGCTGAACAGTTGTATGATGTGAACAATCCCAGCTGGTCGGATGCCGTAGTTCAGATCGGTGGAGGCACTGGCTCATTTGTCTCCGAAAACGGACTCGTTGTCACTAATCATCATGTGGCATATGATGCGCTGCAGCGGCTGAGCAGTGATGCTCACAACTATACCAGAGATGGGTATGAAGCCACCTCTCAGGGAGAAGAGCTGTATGCAACGGGGTACAAAGCTTATCTGGCGTTGCGCTGGAATGACGTGACGGATCAGGTGTTGGAAAATGTTTCGCCAGAGATGTCTCCGGTGCAGCGGAAAGAAGCCATCGACAAGGCGATCAATCAGATCGAGGAGAAAGCATCTGAAAATGCCAGTGATCTGTATCGATTCGAAGTGTCCACATTTGACACCGGACTGAAGTACTATCTGTTCAAGTACATGAAATTCGAGGATATCCGGTTAGTCTATGCTCCGCCGTCATCCATTGGCCGTTTTGGCGGCGATATCGACAACTGGATGTGGCCGCGCCATTCCGGGGACTTTTCCTTTTTCCGATTCTACATCAGTCCGGACGGCAACTCTACAAAATACAGTAAGGACAACGTGCCGTTCCATCCTGACAAATTCCTGCATTTCACTGTTGATGGCGTGAAGGAAGGGGATTTTAATTTCATCGTCGGTTATCCGGGCGGCACTGAGCGGCACCGAAGTTCCTATTCTGTGGAATACTATGTCAACACCGTTTATCCTTTCCGAATCAGTTATTACACGGATGCTTTGGACATTATCAATTCGGGCATTGGTGATGTTGAAAATCTCCAAATTACTTATGCAAACACGCTCGCATCGCTGAATAATTATTTGAAGAATTACAAAGGGATGCTGGCGGGCATTCAGCGTGATAATTTGGTTGACCGCAAACAGCGGGTAGAAGCCCAGCTGAATTATTGGATGGAACAAAAGAAAAGCCGGATGAACAAATACGGTGATATTTTGCCGGGAATCGCAGATGTTTACGCCAAAGAGGATTCCGTTGGGACGCAGTCACCGTTGTTGAGTGCGATGAATAGGATGGTGGAAATCTATGATATCGCTTCCACACTGGATAAATGGTCCATCGAGAAAACCAAACCAAATGCAGAACGGGAAAATCGGTATACCGAGCAGAATCTGCCTTCTATTAAAGAGGATTTGAAATTGCGAGAGAAGGAATATGATTCTGCCATTGATGCACAATTGATGGAATACTTCCTGAACCGGTTAATCCGTTTACCGGAGAATCTGCAAATTCAGCCTGTGCAGGATATCTTGGCCAAATATCCCAAGGCTGATACCAGTGAAGCCATACATCAGTTTGTGCAGAATATCTATCGTAACACCAAACTAACTAATGTGGATCAGCGCCTGAAAATCTTTGAAATGAGCCGTGATGAAATGAAAGCGCTGGATGATCCGATGCTGAATTTTGCCATGAGTCTTCGACCCACCAAAGATCGCATCAATGAATTTGATGATTGGGCTTCTGGTAAACTCTATCTGCTGCGGCCCCAGTTTATTGAAGCAAAGCGCGAATGGCGCGCCGGAAACGATTATCCCGATGCGAACTTTACTCCACGCTTAACCTATGGCGAGGTCAAAGGGTATTCTCCCAGAGATGCAGTCTACTACGATTACATTACCAGCATTGATGGAATCCTGCAGAAGAACACCGGTAAATCACCGTTCAATTCTCCGCAGAAATTGCTGAAACTTTTGCGACAGGTACAACAGCCACAACAGTATGTTGATGAACACATCGGTACGGTGCCTGTGGACTTTCTCAACAACACGGATATAACCGGCGGTAATTCCGGCAGTCCGGTGATGGATGCCCAGGGACGCTTCATTGGTATTGCTTTCGATGGCAATTGGGAGAGCATTTCAGCGGACTGGGTTTTTAATCCGAAACTGACTCGGGCAATTTCCGTGGATGCACGTTATATTTTGTACATTCTTGACAAATTCGCGGATTCGCATTATGTCCTGAATGAACTGACAATTGAGTAGGATTTCGATCCACTAATGACGTTCGCAACCTAATAAAAGCGCGGCGAGGACAACATCTTTGGGCCCCGGTTTGCTTGCCGTGCTTTTGTTATAGATTTATAAAATGTTGGAAAAACGAGCGTTGTTTTCGCTTTGGTCAATTTTGTTCAGTTGGGATCGGGTTATTTTCACCTCACCCCAAACCCCTCTCCTTGGTAAGGAGAGGGGCTTTGCTGAAACCTCGGAGCCTTTTTATTCTCTGACTTCCCTCTCCTTGCGAAGGAGAGGGACCGAGGGTGAGGTCCTTTGAAATTTAACTCAACAAATTTCATGCTCGTAATTTCAACAGAGAAAATCAGGACTACAACTAGGAAGCAGCACGCTATGAAGATTGCTTCTATCGACATCGGCACCAATTCCACTCTACTGGTGATTGCAGAGTATGACGGAAACACACTTTCGCCTGTCCACAACAGCGTAGAAATCACCCGCTTGGGACAGGGTGTTGGCAAAACCGGGAAATTTCATCCGGAAGCAGTCGAGCGCACGTTCGAGACTTTGGAGAAATACAAACAGATCTGTGATGAGCAGGATGTGGAAAAGGTTCTGATCGGCGGAACCAGCGCAATGCGGGATGCTGAAAATGGTTCTGATTTTATCGTCAGAGTTCGGGAAGAGCTCCACTGGAAAATCCAGATTCTGTCCGGTGACGATGAAGCGCGATTGACTTTTCTTGCGACCCGTCACGAATTTTCCGAACTGAGCGGCGATTTGCTGGTCATCGATATCGGAGGTGGCAGCACGGAATTTATCGCCGGGAATACCAACGAATTGCAGTTTATGAAAAGTCTGGATGTCGGGACTGTAAGGTTTACAGAGCAATTCATTGAAAACGATCCGCCGTCCAAAGATGAACTTGCTGCTGCGCGGGAGATAATTCAGGAACACCTTCGTAACGAGCTGCGGGAGTTGAGAATTACAGCCGAAAGTTCAATGCTCATTGGCGTAGCTGGCACCGTAACAACCTTGTTAGCAGTACAAAAGCAGATGGAAGAATATCATCCGGAAAAAATTCACAGGCAGCCCCTGACGTTGGAGCAGATCAACCAATTATGTGAAGTGTTCTGTTCAATGCCGTTTGCACAGCGCAAGGAACTTCCCGGACTCCAACCAAAGCGCGCAGATGTCATAATAATGGGCACCGTAATCCTGCAGGAAATAATGAAGTTCTACAATTTTACTGAGTTATTGGTGAACGACCGTGGTGTGCGGTATGGGTTGTTGTACGACTGGTTGGAGCAGACTGATCGTTGATACTGCAACGCCCGTGAACGTTTTGAGCGTCACGGGCGTTTTTTTAACCAATTTTAGACCGCGATCGATCTCTGAAGAGAATCAACGGCGACAACTGCTCTCTTTTGCTTATGGAATAAGGTACAGCGTATCCACTGCAACTTTCGCGATCCCAGCATCGGAAATTGGCATCGGGTGTAGTTTTCCGTGAAGCCATAGTGGGGTTTGATCGTCGTAATGGCGGTTAAAGGTGTGCCCCGACTGTCCGCTGTAAATAACACTTTGTGCTCCGTCAACGTTTGCCATATCCGTAATTTGGCGCATGGAGGGACCAAGAATATTCCGAAACGGTTGATCCGGCATTTGAAGGGATGATGTATCGGTTGTAACATGAGTCAGCGATTTCAGGGCAGGTGGATAACTATACGCTCCGCTATTCACTGTGGTACCAGAACCGCCAATTTCGAATGGTCCTACGTTGAATCCAAAGAATGTATTAGCGAGGCCGCTTGCTTCGCCGATAAGGTGCGGAAAAACAACTTGGTGAAGAGTTCCCCACTGCCAATCGACCATACTTCTTCCAGCATTTGAATGCAACCATTCTACCGCTTCCTGAAGCGCAAGACGGACAATTGTATCTCTGGTTTCAATGCCGTTTGTCTCTATATCATCCCACCAGCTATTATAGGGCCGGCTTAATAACCACGACAAATTTCTGATAGGTGCGTTGGCTAAAGCGGCATATTGATACATCAGTGTATCGCCAAGTTCATCGTGGTAGGTATCATAAATCAGGCGCAAAAATGCGACATTGAAAATGCTGGCGGCAATAGAGTTTTTATCAAATGTATAATCCCATTTACTTAAATGGTCAATCGCTTCAGAAAGATAGCGATCGTTTACATCTGTATTTGCGTAGGCACGAACGAAATACGGGGTAATATCTCTGGCATGCGGAGCAAGATAGTCCATTTGGTACCCGGCGAAATCCTGGACAGAATGTTTATCTTTGGACTGTAATAATTCCCGGATTCGCTCAATGCGGGAAGGGGGTTCGTACAAATTTGAAATGTGATACCGAAACCGGTTGTCGTTAATCACTTTATTATTGGCAGTTGCGATGAATCCCTCAGATGGATTATAGAGATATGGCAACTCCAGCGGTTGGACAAAACCGGTCCATTCATACGTTGAGACATTGCCGGGGACAGGAATTGCTCCGTTTCCCTGATTTCGGATCGGAAGCATGACCGCAGGCCGATAACCGATATTACCAGCAGTATCAGCGTAAAGCATATTCTGGCCCGGGACGTGAAAGTTGCCAACGCCTTCGCTGAATTCATCCCAATTTTTTGCAGTGTTTATGTGCAGCAACGCGCCAAATTCATTGGATAATTCTTGTCCCGTCCAACGCATAGAAATAACGTGCCCCTCTTTATATTTTCCCAGAGGATGCACATCGGAGACAATGGGGCCGTGTTTCGTACTCCGGACAATCAATGTTTCCGCCGGTGCATTCTTAATCTTGATTACTTCTGTTCGTTTATCCATTCCGATCCACTGATCTTCGTATTGGTAGAGATAGGGATTTTCAGGATCAACTGTTTCAATGAAGAAATCGGCATCGTCGGCCATCACATTAGTAAATGCCCACGCGATGTTCGAGTTGTGCCCGATCACTACCGCTGGCATGCCGGGGAGTGTGACGCCTGCTACGTTGAAGCCCGGTGCATGTAAATGCATTTCATACCATTTGGATGGTTGAGTAAATCCAAGGTGAGGATCGTTGGCAACAATTGGTTTCCCACTTACAGAATGATTTCCATCAACTACCCAATTATTACTGCCGATGTGGGCGTTACCTACACCTAACAGTTGCCTGAGTTGGTGATCCGCCTGCAAAAAGGGAAGCAAGCCTTCGGCATATCGTCCTTCTGTGTTGGGAATATTAAACGGTCCAGAGTCCGGATACCGGGGAAAGGCTTCGTAGCCTTTTGATTGTCCAACTCTGTCGAGGATAGCGCCCAGCACAACATCCAGGTGCCAGGCTACATTCAATTCCCATGCCATCAACCGGATATAGCCTACGCTATGTTCAATAGTCCACGGTTCAGGCGAATATCCAAGTAATCGGTATTCCACAGGTAAATTATTTTGATTTCGGGCAATATAGGTATTCACTCCATCAGCATATGCTTCCAGGATAACGCGCTCACTGTCGGGGAGATTTTGGGTTATTTTATGAGCAATCTCTTGAAATCCAATAGTGCGGAGCAACTTATCCGTAGAGAGAGCATCTTTCCCCAGTACCTCGGAAAGACGTCCCTGACTCGCTAATCTGGTGATTTCCATCTGCCACATACGTTCGGAGGCGGTGACATATCCGGCAGTGTAAAACAGGTCGTGCTGATTGGCGGCCTTGATATGTGGCACGGCGTATTTATCAAAGACTACCGAAACGGAATCCTGCAAGTCATCAAAGTGGAGTGTGCCGCTGTACTGCGGTTCTGCCTGCCGGACGATCTGGATATAAATACTAAGGGAAATAGCGACAATGACTGCCAGTAGCAACAGACTATAGCCGATAATTTTTAGAATCTTGTTCATGAGTCTACACCTCCGTTATCAATTTCAGCAATGAGCGCTTGCCCGAAATCAATGGTATGTTCAATCGTTTTCCACTCAATGTTATCTATGGTGTCCGAGTACCAATGCCAGTTTGGAATAGACTTGTCATCGTTCAGTCCAATGAAGGTTAAACATTTGTACCCCTCATTTACCACTGGCAAAGTATCGAAATATGCCACCCGATATCGATGGCTTTGAATATCCTGGAACGCAGATGTTGTTGTTATTTGTGCTGCAAGATCGACCAAATCCTGATCGTACGCCTGGAAGAAGAGCATCCCTTCACCGACACAATAATGCAGATTTGCCGCGCCGACATTGTCAAAATTTAAGAAATAGGTTGTTTCCGGATCGAGAACATCTTCGGATTCTTCTAAAAAAGTCCGGGCGCCTGCCATCCCGGCCTCTTCGCATCCAGTGGCCGCAAAGAGAACTCGCGTTGAGTTGAGCGGATGCGTCGCATACTGCTCGGCAAGTTTCAATATTGTTGTGACGCCGCTGCCGTTGTCATTAGCGCCTGGTACGTGCGAGTGCGCGGTTTCGCGCCGGATAAATACAATAACCTGAAAGAGAAAGTAGAGTGCCAGCAACACTGTAATAATTTTATACCAGAGAAAATCACTCCACTCAGTCCCCAGGTAGGTAAAAGGAACCGAAGCATACGCGAGGACAGCATTGATTAAAAACGATTGTCGGAAATTTTTTACCATCTTCGGCGACCAAATTAACGCAGCACGGCTGGTGTCATAATGCGCCATTAATACAACGGTGCGTTTTGCCGAATCAGCAGGTTCGATTGTCCCGATCACATTTTGAGATGGATGTTTTTTTACAATCTTTGAAAACGGTGTGTGTTCACCGATAAAATGTCGGGTGAAAAACCACGCTCCGAGGACAACCAAGAAAGTACCAGGTATGGGAAAGTACGGTCCGAACGCTGCGCCAATTGCTAATAAACCGGCAATTCCAGCCAATTCCCAGGAAAAGGTTGCCGGCGAAAGAAACGGCTGGATTGTGGGCGAAATCCCAAAGGACTCAAGCCAATTTTGAATTTTTTGAGATGCCTTTTGCTCGTTCGGGGTTGTTGAACCACGATGAGGTAATTCACAGAGACTGGATAATATTTCGCGGATGGAAGACATAGGGTTTAGAAATTTATCGCTGATAACACTCAGGTTCAATTTGTTATTATAGAATTGAATGAACTCTAAAAAATTACTCAGCCCGAGTTGGCATCTCCATTGTCGGGTCAAGTGCATCGCGCAGTCCGTCGCCAAAGAGATTAAATCCAAGAACCGTCAAACCGATAGCTATTCCGGGAAACAGTGTTAGCCACGGCGCTGAGCGCAGATAATCTTTGCCGAGATTGACCATACTTCCCCAGGAGGGCGTCGGCGGTTGCGCGCCTAATCCAAGAAAACTGAGACTAGCTTCTGCCATAATCGCGCTGGCGATTCCCATGGTAAACGCCACGATCACCGGCGCCAGACAGTTTGGAACGATATGCCGAAGAATGAGCGGAAAATCTCGTTGTCCCAACGCGACATTTGCCATCACGTAATCGTTTTCTTTCACACTCAATACTTGTCCCCGCATAATTCGCGCCATTCGGGGCCAGGACACAAATCCGATGGCAAAAAATACGGTGGTTAAATTTGGCTCGAATGCGGCCATAATCCCGATTAGAAACAATAACACGGGAAATCCGAACATAATATCGGTGATTCGCATAATGACATTATCAATCCAACCGCCATAATACCCTGCAATAGTGCCGAAAAGCATCCCGAGCAGTAGTGAAATTGTGCTGGAAATAATGCCGACTTCCAGAGATATCCGGGCGCCAAAGATGATTCGGCTGAGAATATCTCTGCCGAAATGATCCGTGCCCAGTAAGTGATCAATGCCCGGTGGCAGCAATCGAATCTCTAAATTGACCTTGAACGGGTCCTGCGGTGCAAGCAACGGTGCGAAGATACCAAGCAACACCAACAAACCGACGATTACCAGGCCAAACATCGCGGCTTTGTCGCGTTTTAATCGTCGCCAGGTTTCAACCCAGAGTCCGCTGCTTCTCTCGCTGTGGTGATCTATAACGATATCAGTCATACTTGATCCTTGGATCAATAACTCCATACAGGATATCGACCAGGAAATTCACGGTGATAAACACCAGCGCAGTGAGCAGTACGGTTCCCTGAATCATCGGAAAATCTCGTTTGAGGATGGAATCCAGGGCAAGGCGGCCAATCCCAGGCCATCCAAAGATGGATTCTGTGAGCACGGCGCCACTCAGATACGAACCGAAATCCACGCCAATTATCGTGATCACTGGAATGAGGGTGTTCACGAATTGATGTTTCATTATCACCTTCCATTTGGACAATCCTTTGGAATAGGCGGTGCGCATAAAATCTTTACTCCGGATTTCCAGCATGGTGGCGCGAGTAACTCTGGCCAAAAATGCTGAAGATCGGGTGCCCAGAGTAATCGCTGGGAGAACTAAAAACGCTAATCCACCATATCCGGAGGTGGGAAACCAACGCAAATAAATTCCAAAAATGAGCACGAGCATTAAGCCAACCCAAAACACAGGCGCAGATATCCCGGCAAGGGCGACGATCATCGTGCCTTTATCGAACCAGGAGTATGGCTTTAATGATGAAACAATACCCACTAAAATGCCAAGAATAATTGATACCAGCATTGCGGCGCCAGCGAGCTGCATCGTTTTGGGGAATTTTTGCATCAGGGTGTCGAACACCGGTTGGTTAGTGACATAGGAACGCCCCAAATCGCCGTGCATTAATCCCCAGAGAAAGTGACCGTATTGCACATAAATCGGATCATCGAGGTGTAATTCCTGCCGCAAACGCTGGACGGTTGCTTCGTCGTACCGTTCGCCTACCATACTTAACACGGGATCGCCAGGGACGATAAACATCAGGATAAAGGTGAGAGTTATAACTCCCAGGATCACTGGGATAAATAGCAATGTTCGTTTAATAATAAATTGTATCATAAGAATGCAATCGCGGGAATTGTTGAATATAGGGTTCTGTTGAGAAAAAGCAACCAGAACCCGGAGTTTTCAAAAGTCCGGCGTGTAATTTTCTAGCTGAGTACGACGGTTGCTATCATCGTCACCAACAACGAGATCCCTAAAGTAAAAAAATAGATCAGCAGAAGTCCGGCAAATTTCACAAATGTCTTGAAGTATCCCTGGGAGTAGACCTGTTTCATTGCGATAAACATGTAAAGCAGAATGCTCCAGTTGAGGATCGTTTCAGGCAAACCCCAGGGGATGATAATAACCAATGCCGAAATCAAGAAGACGAAAGCGTGGGTGTAGAGTGAGAAGACCAGGTGTTCGACATACAATCGCTCTCGTCTGATATACAGCAGCTTCAGGTAGAGGGCAAAGATGGGTAACAGAAAAAACATCATCGTTGGCAGGTTACCAATGAAGTTCTTTTTGAAGGTATTTCTGTTTATTTGATAGTGATACGGCTTGCCTTTGATTGAAAAGTCGAGGTGTATTATTTCAGTGTTTGGCCTGTAATCAACATTTTGCAACTGGAATAATTTACTACTATCGATTTTTGCCGAGTCCGACTGTATCGAATCCGCGGCATCTTTGGCAATAGTTGTTTTTAACCGACTGATCTCTGTAGAATCCAACACTCCGCCAAGTTCTTGCTTCAAACTTTGAACCGTGGAATCCACAACGGCAGAATCTGCTGGCGCTACTTCGCTTTTATTGCCACCGACCGTAATAATGCTGTTATTGCTGAGCGAAAGAACGAAGAAAAATACAAAACTGGCAAAGAGATACATCCGCAGCGGACGAATAAAACTCACCCGCTTGCCACCGAGATATTCGTTGGTGAGATGTCCCGGTTTGAAGAATAGTGGAATAATGCTCTTGAACAGTTTGGAGTCAACCGTGAGATAAGTTGAGGCAAAATCATCCATAATGTGCTTCACGGACACGCGATAATGCTTTTGATCCTGGCCGCACTCGTGACAATACCGGCCGTGGACTTCCGCGCCACAATTAGGACAATATTTATTTTCCTGGTCTGTCATCGTTGATATGACTGAGTATTACAAGGACCATAACATACAATAATTTGAGACGGATGTCAGCGGGAGAAGTTGTCCCAAGATGAAAGATCAAAGATTAAAGATGAAAGGGAGAAGGGAATACGGACAAAAAGGTATAAGGATAGAAGGTATAGGGGTATAAGGGCTGGAATTCCGGTGTTCAGGGAACAGTTGTCAGTGACCAGTGATCAGTGAATAGTCAATCGTGAATAGTGAATTGAAATGTGATCTGCAACCGCAAAGTAAATATTAAAAAGGGAGAAAGGAAAAGGGAGAATGGAGACGGGAAAAGCATGTGATTTGTCCAATGTCATTGAATTGAGGATAAGGAATTCTGGAATGCGCTAACCGTGTTAGCGCATGCATCAACGCGGTTGATGCACTCCAAAAGGTGTATAGATAATCCGACAGGGTGGAGTGAACAGTAACTGATCTTTCTCCTAATCTTAACCTGGGGATACGGAAATACGGGAATAAGGGATAGAACTTCCGTGAATAGTCAATCGTGAATCGTGAATAGAAATGTTGTCCCCAACCGCAAAGTAAATATTAAAAAAGTGAGAACAGGAAAAAATTGTTAGTTGTCCGTGGTTTGTGGTAAAAAAGCAACTCATTGGAATACCATCAATTCTTATACCCTATACCTTTATAACTTTTCCTGGAGAGTAAGATTATGAATATGATTAAGATCAAGAATTTGAGTTTTGTAACTCCGCAGTTCGGACTTAATCATTAACACTTAAACACTCCAACACCAGCATACTGCATATTGACCTTACCCCGGATTGTTTCTAACTTTTTTAACCCTGAATAACACTACAGAAAGTGCTCAATGAACGTTTTTCTTACAGGTGGCACCGGATATGTCGGCAGTCGGATTTTGCAAGATCTGCTCTCCGAGGGACACCAGGTTAGCGCACTGGTGCGTCCCGGTTCGGAGTCGAAATTGCCGGTTGATCCGCAGAAAATGACAGTCGTGCACGGCGAAATACTGGACAAATCCAGTTTCTCTGATGCGCTTGGAGAGTGCGAGGCGATAATCCACCTGATTGGAATAATCCGGGAGTTTCCCGGTAAGGGCATTACTTTCGAAAAATTCCACTTAGAGGCGACTCAAAATATTTTGGCAGCCGCCAAAGAACATCATATATCGCGTTATATTCACATGAGCGCATTGGGTGCGAGAAAGGATTCCGCAAGTGGCTACTTTTCTACAAAAGCCCGCGCGGAAGAGTTTGTCACTTCCAGTGGACTGGATTATACCATTTTTAAGCCGTCTATTATCTTTGGCGCAAATGACGATTTTATCAACTACTTCGCCGGCATAATGAAAACGTTTCACGTCATTCCGATCATTGGAAAAGGCACTTATCGGATGCAGCCGATTGCCGTTCAAGACATTGGTGAATTGTTTGTACAGTCGTTGACAACACCCGCTTCTATTGGAAAAACCTATGAAGTGGCAGGCCCAGATCGATACGAATATAAAGAGATGATGCAAGTCGTAAAGCGCATGATTGGGACTTGGGCTATTCCAATACACACTCCAAAAGCTTTAATGTCACCGATGGCGAAACTTTTTCAGCATTTTCGGTTTTTCCCGGTGACGAATGACCAAATAATCATGCTTTACGACGAAAATATTACCGATGATACGAGGATTTATGAAGATTTTACCATTGAGCCAACTCCATTTAAGCAGGGGATAGAGGCTTATCTTTAAACATCTTTGGAAGGAATGTTAGATATGAGAATCTCCCAATATTGGAGAGGGATTGGGATATTTGTATTTCTTATAACAATAAGTTCGGCTCTAAACGCGGAGAATGGAATGCTGCAAGCAGGTCAGAAAGCCCCGGAATTTGCTTTAAAAGATAGCAAAGGTGAGGTAAGGGAATTACAAGAGTTTTATGGATCTCCGACGGTGATATATTTTTATCCCAAGGATGATACGCCTGGTTGTACCACAGAGGCGTGTAGTTTTCGGGATAATTACAACCAGTTTGAACAACAGGGAATTCAGGTCGTGGGAATCAGTTACGATTCCCCGGAATCGCACGCTGAGTTTAAAGAGAAATACAATTTACCGTTTACATTACTCAGCGATAGTGACAAAACTGTCGCCGAGAAATATGGCGCAGACCGCGGCCTCCTGAACTTTGTCGGAGCGAAACGCATTTCTTATCTTTTGGACAAAAATGGAACAATAATCAAGATTTATCCGAACGTGACTCCCGCTGACCACGCAGGTGATATCCTTGAAGATTTTAAGAAACATTCCAGTGAGTGATCGCCAGTGAGTGACACAGATTACGCCTCGTTTGAGAATTTTACCACCCTGGACATCCGGGTTGGTACGGTTGTGCAGGTGGAGGAGTTTCCCGAAGCGAGACAGCCCGCCTATAAAATCTGGGTGGATTTTAGTGATCTTGGGGTAAAACAATCCAGTGCCCAAATCACAGATTTGTATGCACCCGGTGATCTGAAAAATACCCAGGTGATTGCCGTGGTGAATTTTCCGCCAAAACAAATTGCAACCTTTCAGTCAGAAATACTTATCCTTGGCGTATATGCCGATGAAATTGTGGTCTTATTGCGCCCGGATCAACCGGTACAGAACGGCCAAAAAATCGGCTGAATCCTTCCATTTGCCATAAATTTTCAACCAGTAGAAGCACACCCTGCTGTGTTTTTGATTCCAACAAATCCCTTCGTTGATGCACTGATGCATATAAAAATTCACTGGTGCTTGTCTCTCAATTCTGATCCGGCTATATTTTATCACCATGCCTTTTTGTGCTTATTATTTGTCCTTAGTGTTTACAGACATCACCCAACATGTATAGAGAGGAGTTCAAATGAAGTATCCCCCCGAACCGTTTAAAATCAAAGTGGTCGAGCGGATTGAACGAACGACCGTGGAAGAGCGACGCCACATTATGCAGGAGTGTGGATATAATGTGTTCAACATTCCAGCGGATAAAATATTTATCGACCTGCTCACAGATAGCGGTACCAGCGCCATGAGCGATTATCAATGGGCTGGTATTATGCAGGGTGATGAATCCTACGCGGGCAGCCGGAATTATTACCATTTTGAATCGACGGTCAAGGATATTTACGGATTTGATCACATCATTCCAACCCATCAGGGCCGGGTAGCAGAAAATCTTCTTTTCTCCACGATCTGCAAACCGGACTCAGTTATTCCGAATAATACCCACTTTGATACAACGCGGGCCAACGTGGAACATAACGGCGCTTTAGCGCTGGATCTGGTTGTAGATGAAGCCAAGGATCCGACACTTATTGCTCCATTCAAAGGGAACATGGATCTCACCAAACTGAAAAACGCTATTGAAAAATACGGTACAGAACGAATTCCGCTCTGCATGATCACCATTACCAACAATTCCGGAGGTGGACAACCGGTTTCGATGCAGAATTTACGTGAGGTAAAATCGATACTTCAACAGTATAATATTCCGCTGTTTCTTGACGCGTGCCGGTTTGCGGAAAACGCCTATTTTATTCAACAGCGCGAGGATGGCTACCAGGAGAAATCCATCAAGGAGATCGCGCAGGAAATGTTCTCATATGCCGACGGGTGCACTATGTCAGCGAAAAAAGACGGGCTGGTCAATATGGGCGGCTTTATCGCAATGAATGACAGCGCACTCGCGGAGCAAATCACTAATATGCTGATTCTAATCGAAGGTTTTCCCACTTACGGTGGTATGGCTGGCCGGGATCTGGAAGCCATTTCCCGGGGACTCACCGAAGTGCTCAACGAAGATTATCTCGAATATCGGGTTTCTCAGGTGAGAAATCTTGGCGAAATGCTGGATGAAGAAGGCGTTCCGTATCTTAAACCCACAGGAGGACACGCACTCTATCTCGATGCCAAAGAATTTCTCCCGCATATACCGCAATCAGAATTTCCGGGTCAGGTATTAACGTGTGAACTCTATGTAACGGCGGGTATTCGTGCCGTGGAAATCGGGAGTTTAATGTTTGCGCACACTGATCCTGAGAGTGGTGAAACGGTGTATCCTGATTTAGAGCTGGTGCGATTAGCCATTCCGCGGCGCGTGTATACCAATATGCAGATGCAGTACGTGGCTGAATCTATTATTGAAATATTTAAACGCAGAGATACGTTACAGGGGATGGAAATTGTAAAGCAAGCGCCAGTGCTGCGGCATTTTACAGCTCAATTGGCGCCAATTGTTTCTTAATGATTAGTTCGGTAAAACATCACTGGGCGGCTCAATCCCAAACGGACCGGTCGGTCCCTGGTTGCTCGGGGTTTTGATCTCACCGTGCTGCTGTTCATATCGATTAATATTTGTCTCCAACGCATTCAATAATGCTTTGGCATTTTGAGGCGCCATAATTATCCGTGATTGAACCTTGGCTTTGGGAGTGCCGGGCAAAACACGGGTAAAATCGAGTATAAACTCAGCCGGGGAATGAGTGATGACCGCAAAATTGGAATAAGTGCCGTCTGCGACCTCTTCCGGTAATTCAATATTAATTTGTTGTTGCTGCTGCTGTTGTTTTTTGTCCTGATCGCTCATGCGTACTCCAGTGATTGGTTAAAATTCCAGTTTTATCTGTTGTGCATTACATACAATATAGACCTCACCTCATCGACGTTCAAGGTGAAGCCATTAAGTGGAAGTCAATTTTATTTCACACGGTTGCCGAAGTGATAACTAATACAACGTTCGAACTGAACTAACAACTGAGACAAATAAGATTACGCACTACATCGTTGGATGATGACCAATGATATGTTCTAGTGACTCTCTACCAATCGTCCTCTCCGTCGTCCTCGTCTTCATCCATATCGACATCATCATTATCCTGCATATTTTCGCGATACGGCGTAAAAGGCGTTGCACCTTCTTCGTACGGAGACGAATCCGTGTCATCAAATTCAGACTGAAATGGGGCCATAATTTCATCGCCGTACAGCTGTAAATCAAAGAAATCAATTTCTTCAACGATACCTTGCATCATCAGGTATTCGAGAAAATCCTGATACTTGTGCCGTTTTAAATTGGTACTACAATGAGGACACACCAGAGAACGTTCCATTTGTTCTTCGGTCAACCCTTCACCGCATTCAGGACAAACTAAACTTTCCATATGATTTCGCTTCTTTGTTTAGCGTTAATCGTTGTCTCAAATTTCGAGGTAATATAGAAGGTCACTCTTGGTGATGCAATAGTCAATTTCACGAAAAAAATCAACGAAAAAGTGTAATTTCACAATAATTGCTGTGAGCATTCTTTTCCCTCCATAGCATTCCAAATGAACACAAAAACAAATTGTTCCAAAGATGTTGAATATTTCAGGGGATAAAAACGGAAACTGTTTTACCTGAGGTACGGTCTTATGATTAAATCGTAAAGTGAAACGCTCCATTGCACTAATAACCCTAACGCCATCAGAAAGCCGGAAAGCATAAGCAGCCAGGTCCAGTTGGGTGAAACGTATCGGACGAGCCAAAAACTTCCGAAGCTCACGATGATTGAAACAAACGGTTCGGAGAGAAAGAATGTCTTGAGTGCACCGGGTTTCATAGAAGAGAACGAGAAAATAGTACCGGTCAGCAAAAAGACAATACTGAGCCCAAACATATGATTATGAACGGTCTGGAACATTTCTCCGGTTGGTTTTTCAAATTTCATCGCCGTTTCAGAGCCGCGAAAATCTTCCCGAATCCCCGTGGGAGTCAAATTAGTGTTGAAATATACGTAGCCAAGCCCAACGCCATACGCCAAAGCGACGGTAATTAAAAACAGAGCCAACAACTTGCGTAATCCGGGTGGCAACTCCGATAGAGTCACTGATTCTATAGAAAACTGGTTAGTCTTTGCCATAATACCATTGGAGAATTGCCAGCGATTTTCGCACCCCGGCATTGACACCACGGACTGAAATTGTCGCTCCGGAAATATTAATTATATCCCGGTTAATGCGGATGGGATTTTGGAGTGACTTGCCACGATACTGATGTAAAAATCGCTTCCGGGCCACTTCACCTCCCCGGCTTTCACGATAGATTAATATTCGAACACCTGCGACGGTGAAATCTGGTTCAGCAGCGATCAACATGGTGATTGGTCGATATTTACCTAACTCTTCAGTTTGAACCGCATAACCAGTGAGTTCCGGAGAAGAATTTGGAAACACTTTCCAAACCAGAAGAGAAGAATCCTTAAAACCACGATGGAGTTGGGTTGATAGAGAATCCCTGGTGTGATCTGGGATGAAGATTGTATCTGGGTGGGTTTGAATATTGTTTCCAAAAATTTTATGGATGGCTTGATCGGCAGACATTAATTGTTGTACCTGCTCTGATTCCGGCAATTGCTGAGCCATCACGCCGAAATTGCAAAAGAGAAGAACAATGAAAAATCCTGCAATTCGGCTCACGCGCCGTCCTTCTTTTGGCGTTCGGCGATTTCATCGGCATACTTTAAAAATTCAGGATCATCAATATGCTTTTTCACTGCTTTGACCAAGACATTCAGGTGAACATCCTCACTTTCAAGCAATTCATCGAGAACGTCCTGCGTCGGTTTATCCTGCTTTTCAATGAAGTGGCGATAGACCGGATCAAGTTCCAGACTTTCCATATCCAGCGCCCAGCGAAAACTCTCCTGCAAGGATAAATCTGGCGTATCCAACACAGTTTTATAGCGATCAATGAAATCCCGGATTGCCTGGATATTTCGTTGATTCACTTCCAGGCTGGATTGCTGTAAATCCGGATCGGATTCGATGCGTTTCTGCATCAGGCGCACCAAGCGGGCATGCGTCTCTTCCTGCTGGGCCATTTTGCTCCACAGGCGTTGTAAATCCGCGTGGTCATAAATCCGTTCCAGACCGCTGTAATAGGCATTCATACTGCTTTCAAACGCGGCCAGTAATTCAAGTAACTCATCATATTTCATCGTGATTGACTCAGCCATTTTCCCCACCTGTTCATTTATTCATTTTGAATAATCTACACAGGAACATTCGTTTCTTCAAACCCCCGCAGATATTAAAAATAAGAGGTCATTCCAAAGAAGAATGTCCCAACGGATTCATTGGCATCTGTGGACTGATACGGTGTATGTTGCTCAACCTGATATTCAAATTTCATTGCCGCATCCTCAACGGGGCGCCAGTTTAAACCCGCAGAATAGCGCAGTGTCTGATCGCCGGTGACCGAACTGTTGTAATCCAGATAACCAAGTCGTAGCATTCCGGTGAATTTAGATTCCGGGAAACCTGGAACAACTCCAAATCCAAAATGATAATTCGGCTGGACATAAAATCCCACCTGATTTGTGTGTGTATTCCCGGTGATTTCTGTGGAAGAAATTGCCGCTTCACCTAACAATTCAAACCGACCCCGTTGTAAGGTTGCATCTACGGCTCCAATGGTAAGCCGTTTATTGCTGTCTGAATCGTATTTCCCGGTATGAATGCTTGTACCGATTTCAACACCAAGCGCCGGACTGTAAACAATTCGCCCAACCAAAGATTTCGCAGTGTTATTGTCTGTCTCCGGTGAACCTCGTCCATTCCGAATATTTACCGGAATAGATCCATCCGGCCGCACATTACTCATGTCAAGGATTCCGCTATTGAATCCGTTGACCAAGTAGAGTTCATATCCCAACACCGACATTTCATTCGGATAGATTGTTCCGTGGAATCCCATTCCTGCCTCGGACAAAGTAGTTGGGATAAGATAGCGGTCGACAAGTGGTCGCGTCACAAAATCGTTCCAGGGACTATCGTGGACTAAATTAAATTTCCCAAGCGGCGAGAGGAGAATTCCACCGCGATACACCAGCCAATTGGTAAACTGGATATCGAGGGCAGCATATTCTACCTTGATTTCTTCGCCGCCGTGCTCGAATTCGAGTTCAGTGGCAAAATGAATGCGTGGGGTAATTTCGCTGAAAATAAAAGGGATGAGTCGGTGTTGATCAAACGTGTTTTTATTTTCAGTAATTTCCCATTCCATATCAACATAGCCGCCGATGGCAGTCCCTTGACCGAACTTTTTAAGATACGGTTTATCGTACATTCCACCTGGCACCGAAGGGCGTGAATTGTCTTGCGCAAAGGCTATGGCGGTAAACACCAACAAAGAGAGAAGCGTTAGTAAAAGCGTTCGTGTATACATGTTGTCACTGTATCCTTAGTTAAGTAGATGCCAGAAAGTTTTAGGGTCTTGTTGTAATTGAGACTTAATCTCAATAACGAGTAAAATATAGATTGATTGTTCTTTGTGTGCAAGGATGAATTCGACGAAAAGCAAAGTGCGATATATTTTCTACTGAGAGTCTGTCTTGGCGAGAACTGCGTAAAGTGTTATATTCGGGAACGACAAAAGAATCAGTGGAGTTGATTATGTTGGATATTCATCCATTTGTGATACATTTTGCAATAGCATTGCTGGTTGTCAGCGTACTCTTCGATATTGTAGCCGTTTCCACGGAGCGGCCCCATTTGCAGACAGCGGGTTGGTGGAATCTATTTCTGGGATTTTTCGCGGCGTTGTTTGCGGTGATTACCGGATTATACGCAAAAAATAGTGCGTTTATTACCCCTGACACAAAGTCCCTCTTGTTTTATCATCAATATTTGGGGATTGCGGCAGCAGTGATTTTTACCGGGTTATTTATTTGGCGATCCGGGATGAATCGAGTTATTCAACCAAAGTGGCGAGGACTCTATCTCGCTATTTCAGGGCTCGGAGTTGTTGTCATATTAACGGTAGGATTTATTGGCGGACTGATGGTGTACGAACACGGTGCAAACGTTGACGCCGTGAAAATGTTGAATCAAAAAGTCAACCTTTTGGAGCAACAAATACAATCAGACTCAACAGTGGTTGATACAACTGATTGAGATGATAGTAATCAAGAAGATGGTTTTCTATTGCCCTTTAAGGGCTTGGTTTTACTGCATTTTTATGTTCCAGGGCTCCTGTCAGTCACCCTGGGCTATCGTCTGTCCGGGCTTTCAGCCCTCGCTGTAATTTTTCACTGAAAATCGCATTCCGAAGTGGTTTTCTTTTGCCCTGAAAGGGCACAAGAAGTCAGCCTCGGGTGAAGCCCGGGGAAAGAAGAAGACCATAAAACAGACGAGCCCTGAAAGGGTGAGAATAATTATGCATAAATCCACTCTAAAAACTATTTAGCGGCTATTCTTTTATTAAAGAAATAAGAATTCAGTATATATTCGAAATATTCTACACTATTTTTACAAATTTTCCTTATTAACTATTTATAATTAGCGTTTATCTGCGTTTCTTAGTAGAGACTCCTTCCGGAGCATTAATGGTTTTTACACCAGATTCATGGATACATTCGACAATGTTAGTCCGATTTTTCCAAACGCACACCGGTGAATTTCTGCGCATTAAACATAATGGCCGGCGAATAATTTTTCACCCAGGGTTGTGTCAACTCGTACGTAATTTCATGCCAGAGAAAGACATACGGCGCATCTTCGTAGATCATCCGATTTGCCTCCCGCGCAATTTGAATTCGTTTTTGCGGATCTGTCTCGTGCTGATTTTCATCGATTAATCTATCAACCTCCGGATTAGAATATCTATTGCGCCGGGCAGCCTGAGTTGAATAAAAAAGCGGATAGAGGAAGTTCTCCGCATCCGGATAATCTGCCCACCAGTTCAGATAATACATATCCGGTTCGCCCTGACGGATAGCGGCTTTAAACAAGTTAAAGTCACTCCGGACTAATTTTACGTTAATGCCAATTCTTGAGTAGTACGCCTGAAATGATTCGGTAATTTCGTTGAGTGTGCTGCTTTGGGCCTGCCATAATTCCACATCAAATCCGTCTGGATAGCCAGCCTCGGCCAGCAATTGTTTAGCTTTTTCCGGATCGTACGGATAAGGCGTTTGGGTAGAATCATACGATTGTAATCCCGGCGGAATCGGGCCATGACTCCGTACGCCGGCACCGTGTAGCGTAGTTTTGATAATAGTTGGAATATCCACCGCATAGTTCATTGCCTGGCGAACCTTTTTATTGTTAAACGGAGGTCGCGAGCAATTGAGTCCAATATAAAATAGATTCAGTTCGTGGACTTTGTGAATATACGGTTGCCACTTTTCACTTTGTGTCCAGCGTTTAAACTCAGACTCCGGAATGTCCATGCGGTCTAATTTCCCGGTCTCAAATTCCGCAATGACGGAAAATGTCTCTGGGAGAATTTTAAGTTCCATCCGTTCCAGTTGAGGTTTGCCATAAAAATAGTTTGGGTTCGCTCTCAGTTTGACCACGCTATCGTGAACCCAGTCTTCGAGAATCCACGGGCCGCTTCCAACGGGATTTTCACCAAATTCGGAACCGCGCTGCTGAGCCACATCCGCTGGGACGATGGCAGCCGCAGGCATAGCGAGAAAACCGAGAAATGGAGCATACGTTTGTTCAAGTGTTATGGTGAGTTTATAAGGGCCATCTACCTGGATGCCGGTCACTTCACTTGCTTGGCCGTCCATATATTCCTGGGCGCCTTTGATCGGTGTAAAAAGCCACGTCCGGAGAGAATGGGTTTTCGGATTCAGCACGCGTTCCATGGAGGCTTTCACTACTTCGGCCGTAATTTCTTCTCCGTTGGTGAAATTATAGCCCTGGTTCAACTCGAAATGATATTGCAGGCCGTCATCGCTGATCGACCACGATTTTGCGATCCCTGGTTTGAGCTGAGTGTCATCTCCGAATCGCACTAAGTTGTCGAAGAGCAGTGCGCAGATTTGACCGGTGCCAAAATCTGTGGAAAGCGCAGGATCAAGGCCTTTTGGGTCATTGTCGAGGACTAAATAAATAGTATTGTAGTCCCGTTCAGAATGGCCGCAACCGGTTAATCCGGAAAATAGCACAACCAAGAACACCACGACGCTAAGTTTCACGAACAATGTGTATTTACCCATCATGTCTACTCACAATTCTGACAAAAAATGAAAATTTATCGGCCGTATAGCCGAAAATGAGAGGGAGGTTAATAAAAGAGAGAGGAGCGAGCACTCCTCTCTCTGACACTAATTTATTCTTTAATAACCCAGACTTTTACTTCAGCGTCGACAGCTTTGTGCAATTTAACCGGAACGGTATAAATGCCGAGGGCCTTAATCGGTTCGTCGAGCAGGATATCGCGCTTGTCGATTTCAAAACCTTCCTCTTTCAACAATTTGGCAATGTCCTGAGAGGTGACGGAACCAAAAACTTTATCTTCTTCACCCACCTGAACCATCGCGTTCAACGAAACATTGCGCAGTTTGTCGGCAAGTTTTTCGGCTTCGCGACGTGCTTTATTTTCACGGACATCCCGCATGCGATTTTCTTCTTCGAAAATGGCGCGATTAGAATCGGTTGCCCGCATTGCCATCTGCCGGGGTTCCAGGTAATTCCGAAAATAGCCAGGCTTCACATCGACAATTTCGCCGGCGTCACCCAGTTTTTCGATATCTTCACGTAAAATTATTTTCATTCGTTTTCTCCTTCAGCCGTTCGAATTTAGCAGCGATTAATTGTCAGTTACATCAAATGTGTACGGTAACAGGGCTATATTCCGCGCCCGTTTAATCGCTGAGGTCAACTCACGCTGATGGTGTGAACAGGTCCCGGTGATGCGCCGTGGAATAATTTTACCCTGATCGGTAATGAATTTCCGCAGCGTTTTCGGATCTTTATAGTCCACCTGCATCCGCCGGGGGTTTTCGCAAAATTTACATACTTTTCGTCTCATAGATTGTCACTCCATCTATTGCTTCATAACTCAGTTGTCTTTAAAAGAATCCCAGAGAAGTTAGGCGTTTTCCTCTTCTTCTTCCTGGACGTCATCTTCTTCTACAGTTTCTTCCTCTGCTGGAACATCTTCTTCATCGCCTTCGAAATCGTCCTCCTCGAAATCGTCCTCTGCATCCGCAGTGTCTTCATCCGCGGCCTGTTCTTCCATCTGCTGACGACGTTTGGAGAGATCCGGTTCTTCGTTGAGGCGGACAGTTATTGTTCCAAGGATTGAATCATTCAGGCGCTGCGTCTCTTCCAGTTCACGAATTACCGAGCCATCGGCTGCAAACTGAATCAGGATGTAAGATCCGTATTTCTGTTTATCAATCTTATATGCCAGACGTTTTTTGCCCCAATCTTCCACGTTGTAAATCCGGCCACCATTATCCTCAATAAACTGGACGAACTGATTTTTCAGGCCGTTGAGGGATTCGCCCTCATAACTCGGATTTACAATGAATAAATTTTCATAATATCGCACGTTTCTAACTCCTCTTGCTTAGATCTAAACAATTAACGGTGCAATCACCAGAGATACAACGGACATCAATTTGATCAAGATATTCAATGATGGTCCAGCCGTATCCTTGAACGGATCACCGACGGTATCTCCAACCACAGCGGCCTTATGTGCATCGCTGCCTTTGCCCCCGTATTGTCCTTGTTCAATATATTTTTTTGCATTATCCCATGCTCCACCGGCATTGGACATAAAAATTGCCATCAGCACACCAGTTACGGTGACACCGGCCAGAATTCCACCGAGCATATATTTGTCTACAAAGCCGAAAATAACCGGGACGGCGACAGCTAAAAGCCCGGGAACAATCATACGTTTAATTGCTGCGGCTGTTGCTATATCCACACATTTCGCGTGTTCGGCAACGGCCTTTCCTTCCATCAAACCCTTGATTTCTTTAAACTGGCGCCGCACTTCATTAATCATATCAAATGCAGCGTCACCAACCGCTTTCATTGCAAATGATGAAAAAAGAAAGGGAAGCACACCACCGATAAAAAGGCCTGCCATTACGTTCGGGTTGCTCACATCAATGCTGTCGATTTTGGCCACGGTACGGAAGGCGGAAAACAATGCCAGTGCTGTTAAGGCGGCAGACCCGATTGCAAACCCTTTTCCTATGGCGGCAGTGGTATTACCAACCGCATCCAGTTTATCTGTGCGCTCGCGAACTTCCGGACCAAGTTCAGCCATTTCAGCGATTCCACCGGCGTTATCAGCAATAGGACCGTAAGCGTCCACCGCCAACTGAATACCTATTGTTGAGAGCATACCGAGCGCTGCAATAGCAATCCCATACAAGCCTGCCTGGCTGTGAGAAATCAGAATAGCAACGGCAATGGCTATAATTGGCAAAGCGGTACTGCTTAAGCCAACTCCGATTCCACTAATGATGTTTGTTGCGGCACCGGTCTGCGAACTTTCAGCGATGCCCTGAGCAGGTTTCCTCGCGTCGGAGGTATAATATTCGGTGAAAAGACCGATGAGAATTCCGGCAACCAATCCGGCGATCGTGGCCCAGAAAATTCCAATATTCGTGTAGACGACACCTTTTAGTTCGAATGTCACCGGAGCAACCCATCGAATAATAAAAAATGTTAATATTGCCATAATAGCGCCGGCGCCAAATGTGCCAAGGTTTAGAGCCGCTTGCGGATTTCCACCTTCTTTGGTGCGCACAAAAAATGTCCCGAGTATTGAAACGATAATCCCGACTGCCGCAATGATGAGCGGTAATTCAACCAATTTCAGAGCACCACCGGTCACCGAGGCTCCCAATACCATCGCGCCAATAATGGAACCAACATATGATTCGAACAAGTCAGCGCCCATTCCTGCAACATCACCAACATTATCACCAACATTGTCTGCAATCACTGCAGGATTTCTAGGATCATCCTCAGGAATACCCGCTTCAACTTTACCGACGAGATCGGCGCCAACATCTGCGGCTTTTGTGTAAATACCGCCACCAACGCGGGCAAAAAGTGCGATAGAACTGGCGCCCATACTAAAGCCGGTAAGAATTGGTAACACCATATCCTGTAACACGTTCACGCTGTCACCAAAGGCATTACCGTAAATGATAAACAGTATGCTCAGTCCCAGAACGCCAAGACCGGCAACGCTCATACCCATTACGGAGCCGCCGGAAAAAGCAATCGATAAGGCTTTCACCAAACTTCCACGGGCTGCCTGGGTTGTCCGGCTATTCGCCGCGGTTGCAACGCGCATCCCGATAAATCCGGCCAGACCGGAACAGACCGCTCCAACCACGAAAGATACAGCGATCAATTTATGCCAGGCGGGATATCCTAAAAGCATCAGGATAGCTACGGCCAGGACAAAAATGGATAAAACTCTATATTCACGTCCAAGGAAAGCCATCGCGCCTTCACGAATATGAGAGGCGATCGTCACCATCTCTTCAGTGCCAGGATCCTGCTTATTCACCATCGCGGCACGGGCGGCTGCATACAGAAGCGCCAGAATACCAGCAAGCGGAATCAGATAGACTAGTTGACTCATAAGGATGTGTCCTCCTTAAATGTTCTCAATCTCTAATTGGTTGTAAGTATTCATCGCAAATTCAATATCTCTGTGGATGAAAGCCAGAAGCCCCTCCACGGCCTGAGCTGTTACTTCCTGTGCCACCGGTTTTTCCTCCGGTGCAAACGGTTCCAGCACAAAATCTTCTGCGGGACCGGTTTTTAACTCGCTCCCGATACCAATGCGTAAACGTGGGAATGCTTTTGAACCGGTCACCTGGACGATGGATTGCATTCCACGATGGGTTCCGGCTCCCCCGTTTGGGCGAAACCGAATTTTTCCCAAGGGTAAATCAAGATCATCATACACGATCAGCATCTCATTCAAAGTGGTATCTTCGTGTTGTAACATCTGTTGAACGGCTAATCCGCTATTATTCATATATGTCATCGGTTTTGCGACGGCGAACTTCCCTGAGGAATGTTTGCCGTGGAGATAATCACCGTTTCCGCTTTGCCACGAAATCCGGTGTTTCTCTGCCAGGGCATTAACAACCCAAAAACCGATGTTGTGTCGGGTCTCCCGGTATTGCTTGCCCGGATTGCCCAAACCGATAACATAAATCATACAGAGCCACTGTTGCGGATTATTCTTCCGTTGATTCTTCTTCCTCTTCAGCGCCTTCTTCAGGTTCTTCGCCCTCTTCGAGCTCTTCACCTTCTTCGAGTTCGAGTTCTTCTTCAGTAACCTCTTCCTCGACAACCAGCTGTGTCGGATGTACCACGGTCGCAATTGAGCGATCCGGACTCTCCAGAATTTCAATACCTTCCAGTGGCAAATCTTCAACGTGGATGGTGTCGCCGATACTCAAATCGGTTACGTCAATTTCGATGGATTCTGGCAAATTACTCGGGATCGTCCGGATTTCAACATCCCAGACCAGCTGTTCCAATACGCCACCTTCATCTTTAACACCCGTCGGTTCACCGATGAGATGAATATTCACCCGGGTTTCGATGGACTGACCTTCGGTTACGCCGAGAAAATCGATATGACGAATTTCTTCGGAAACAGGATGCCGCTGCACTTCACGATAAATTGCGGTCCGTTTTTTTCTGCCAATTTTCAGATTGATTACCTGTGCGCCCGACTGAAATGCGGAGACTAATTCAGTACGATCAATCGAAATTGGAGTGGCTTCCATATCTTTGGAATAGACTACTGCCGGCACCCGATCCTCCTTGCGGAGGTCTTTCGTTGCCTTCTTCCCTACATCTTTTCTGACTTGTGCTTTTAAGTCAAATGTCGCCATAAAAACTCCCTTATCTTCCTTTATACTTTAAATAGTGAACTAATTGATTCTTCTTCGTGAATGCGCCGGATGGATTCACCGAATACATCACCCACGCTAATAATTCTTAACCGGTCGAATTGCTTTTCTGAAGAGATATTCAGCGTATTAGTGACCATTAATTCTTTGATGGGTGATTCTTTGATGCGCTGGACAGCCGGTCCGGAAAGTACGGCGTGCGTCGCGCATGCAAACACACCAAGAGCGCCTTGATTTTTGGCAATCTGCGCGGCACTGGTCATAGTTCCGGCTGTGTCCACCAAATCGTCAATAATAATAACGGTACGATTTTCCAGCTCACCAATCACGTGCATCACTTCGCTGCGATTGGCTTCCGGGCGGCGTTTATCAATAATTGCCAGCGATGCCCCAAGCAACTGAGCATACGATCGTGCCATCGGAATACTACCGACGTCCGGGGCCAATACAGTGAGGTGCTCATAATTTGCCCGGCGGATATGCTTGAGCAGCGCAATCTTGGAATAGAGATGATCGAACGGAATATCGAAAAAGCCCTGGATCTGCGTGGAGTGCAAATCCATCGTCAGCACGCGATCGGCGCCGGCTTCACTGATCAGAGAAGCTAGGACACGGGCTGAAATCGGTACTCGTGGTTGATCCTTGCGATCCTGTCGCGCGTATCCATAATATGGAATGACGGCAGTAATTCGGTGTGCCGAGGCGCGCTTGGCCGCGTCAATCATTAGCAGCAATTCGATGATATTTTCTGCGGGTGGGCTTGTGGATTGAATTAAAAAAACGTCAGTTCCACGAATGTTTTCTTCATACTTCACCCAGATTTCGCCGTCGCTGAAATTCTTGATCGAAATTTTTCCCAGCGGAATTTTAAGATATTCTGAGATTTCGTTTGCCAGCTGCGGATTGGACCGGCCGGCAAAAATTCGAGCAGGATGTGATCCCAGAGACATGAAATATTCCTCGCATTAAATCCTTAATAATGTTCAGTTGTTTTGCAGAGCAAAAGCAGCTCGGGGGCAGGGATTCGAACCCCAATTATCGGCGCCAAAGGCCGATGTCTTGCCATTAGACGACCCCCGAGTGTAATCTTGTTCTGCGCGGAAAAAAATATTCAGAGAGGTGGCATCACCAGGAATCACCAAGCAAATCATTCATTCGGGGATTCTCACGCTGCAGCGGTGATGTCAATTGACAGAAATACGAGTGTGACAGCATGGTTACCGCGTTCTGCGCGGCAACCGAATCCGAGTAGAGTCCGAAGATCGCCGATCCGCTCCCGGATAAGCTCACTAAATCAGCGTGGAGGTGAAATAAGCGTTCCTTTATATCACCGATCTCCGAATATTTCTTCTGCACCAGCGGCTCGAAATCATTCACGAGCAGCTGTGTCAATTCCGCTATGTCAAAAAAGCCTTTGAAATTAAACGGCATCGGTTTTGATGTCAAGTTCAATCTAATATTTTCGTACGCCCATCGCGTGGAAATGGAAATGTCCGGCGCCACAATAACAATTTTAAAATTGGTGACAGGGTGGATGGGAGTAATTTGCTCTCCAATTCCCGTGGCATGTGCCGTTGCTCCGTATAAAAAAAATGGAACATCCGCCCCAAGTTGCGTTGCCAAATCCAGCAGTTCATTTTTCGAGATGGGTAAACCAAACAATTTGGAGAGCCCCAGAAGTGTCGTCGCGGCATTACTGCTGCCGCCGCCAAGTCCGGCGCCAACCGGGATACGCTTTTCCAGAGATATTTTAACTCCCTGCACTTGAGGATATCTTTCCTGAAGCAGATGGAAAGCTTTAGCGCATAAGTTTGAGTCGTCTGTCGGTAGATGCGGATCGGTACTTTCGAGCACAAATTCAGGTATAGTTAACCGTTGGAAGGTCAGTGTGTCGCCAAAATCGACTTCCTGAAACACGGTCTCCAGTTCATGGTAACCATCGTTTTGCTTGCGCAGAATTCGTAAGCCAAGGTTGATTTTGGCATTCGACTGCAGAACAAGTTCAGTCATCTATTGGATTTGATCCCGAATCCGTTTGAGGCAATGATCCCGTCCGAGGATTTCAATTACCGCCGGGAGTTCCGGTCCGTGCATTTCACCGGTCAACGCAATGCGAACCGGCATCCAGAGATCTTTGCCCTTCACGCCGGTTTCTTTCTGGACCTCTTTCATCAGTTCACGAAATTTGCCCTGGGGCATCTCATCGAGAGCGGCCAGTTTTTCCGCAAGCGAGTTGAAGACTTTTTGAGTGCTTTCTTTATCCAGCATTTCTTTGGCTTCTTCAGCAATATCATCTCTGGAGAGTGAGGTTGGTTGAAACACACGCGTGACTTCTGGGATTTCTTCCAGATATCGGAGATTTGTCTGCACCGCTTCGGTGATTTTTTGCATCTTTTCCCGGTTACTGGTATCAAATCCGGCTTCTTCCAGAAATGGCAAACTCAGTTCCACCAGACGATCAATCTCGGTATTCCGGATGTACACTCCGTTCATCCACTGCAATTTTTCTACGTTAAAAACCGCGCCGGAAGTATTAATGCGATCCAGACTGAACTTGTGAATCATTTCGTCCAGCGTAAAGATTTCCTGTTCATCGCCGGGATTCCAGCCCAGCAGTGCGATAAAATTAATCAGCGCTTCCGGGAGATATCCTTTTTTGCGGTAATCTTCCACGGCCACGTCACCCTGACGTTTGGACAGCTTTGAGCGATCTTCGTTCAATAAAAGTGGCAGGTGCGCGAACACTGGAAGATCCCAGCCAAGGTATTTGTAAAGCAGAATATGTTTGGGCGTGCTTGGCAACCATTCTTCGCCGCGAATAACGTGGGAAATTCCCATGGAATGATCGTCGACGACATTGGCCAAATGATAGGTTGGGAAACCGTCCGATTTCATAATAACCTGGTCGTCCAGGTTTTCAAACGGAATGGAAACTTCACCGTGAATTGCATCGGTAACGGTTAAATCAGTGACGTCATCGGAGGGGATTTTCATGCGAACTACATGCGGCACTCCTGCCTCGAGACGAGAGTCGCGCTCTTCTTTGGTTAATTTACGACAATGTTGGTCGTACTTGGTTTGCATTCCACGTTCGATCTGCTGCTGGCGGACTTTTTCCAGCCGCTGCTCAGAGCAAAAACAGTAATACGCGTGATCATCATTCAGTAACTGGGTTGTGTACTTTTCGTAAAGATCTAAGCGTTCCGATTGAAAATACGGCCCTGCGTCACCGCGCTGACTGCCGTCCGGAACCGGTCCTTCGTCGTACTCGAACCCAGCCCAGTGAAGTGATCCAACCAGATTCTCAACCGCGCCCTGTACTTGTCTGCTCTGGTCTGTGTCTTCAATACGTAACACGAATTCGCCGTTGTGATGTTTGGCGAAGAGATAATTATACAGTGCCGTTCGAAGGCCGCCAACGTGTAAAAAACCGGTTGGACTCGGTGCAAATCGCACGCGAACTTTTGAGTTCATTTCAGTCATAATACTCTGGAATGTCCTGCCTTACTAGTTTTTTTGGGATGTATCATTATTTGAATTATTCCAAGCTTTTTTGGCGGGAAGATACAAGTTAAAATATCCCCAAATAAGAAAACCAATTCCCACCACAATAAACACAACAATGTTGAATCGTTTGACCCATTCTACTACTAAATTCCAGTTCTCTCCCACTGCGCTCCCGGCGTAAATTAAAGCCCCGTTCCAAAGAATACAACTTACAAACCCCAATCCCAAGACCACGCGCCAATCGTAATTTGCGATGCCGGCTACAAGCGAGACGACGGCGCGAATTCCGGAGAGAAAGCGATTTAGCGCGATGATCCAGACACCACGACGCTCAAACAAAGATTCCACTTCCTTGATGGTAGTGCGACTGAAGTAACGGAAATTTTTCCGGTAAAAGTACTGTCTTCCGTAAAGGCGACCAACGGCATACAAGAAATAAAATCCTATCAAACTGCCGAGAGTGGTAATCAAATAAGTAATCCAGAAATTTAAATAACCTCTGCCAACCAGATAGGCGCTGACTAAGGTGACTGTATCGCCGGGAAACGGCGGAAAAAGATTTTCAATAATAGTACTAATTAAAAGCGCAAGATACGCAATGACGGGAGGGAGGTTGCTGAGAAACGCCTGGATAGCATCCATACAAACATTACACTATCAATGCGACAGCAAGGGCCGCAATGCCTTCGCTTCGACCGGTAAATCCGAGGTGGTCAGTCGTGGTTGCCTTGATTGATAACGCAGAAACCGGAATATTAAGTGCCTGCGATATTTTGTCTGCCATAGATGCAAAATGCGGCGCGAGCTTCGGCTTCTGAAGCACAATGGTTGCATCGATATTTTCAATACGGTATTCGTTCTCACGCAGAAGAGTTTGAACCCGCTCGAGAATTATTAAACTCGATATGTTCTCGTTGGCAGGATCATTGGAGGGAAAATATTTACCGAGATCTCCGAGATTCGCGGCGCCGAGTAAAGAGTCAGCAATCGCATGGGAGAGAACATCACCATCGGAAAATCCGAGCACGCCTTTTTCAGATTCAATGTGAACACCGCCCAATATCAACGGACGGTTTTCCACCAATTGATGCACGTCGTAACCCGAGCCGATGCGCATTATAAATTCTCCCTGAACTCGGGATGTTCGAAAAGAGTCTCTGCTAAAATGAGATGCGCAGGCGTTGTAATCTTGAAATTAAACTGGCTGCCTTCCACCGTAGCTACTGATTCTCCAAGGTGCTCTACCAGCATCGCCTCGTCAGTGCCGATAAAATGATCTGCTGCCGCCTTTTCAAATGCAGACCGAAGTAATGCATACCGGAATGTTTGTGGCGTTTGTGCGTACCAAAGTACTGAACGATCAATCGTGGCTTGAATCCGATGATTTAATACCATTTTAATCGTATCAACAGCTGAGATACCCACTGCTGCTGCACCGTATTGACGAGCAGATTGTACAGAGCGACGAACCATATCTGTAGTAACAAACGGGCGAACACCATCGTGAACGATCACAATTTCCGGCGGCGCGTCAGAGAGTTCTTCCATTCCGGCAGAGACAGATTCCTGTCTGGTTTCACCGCCGGCAACTACGCCCACGATCTTTTGGAAATCATACAGGCCGAGCACCTGATCCCAAATAGTTTGAATAGATTTTTGGGGAACGACCACAATCACTGAGTCAACAATGTCGCAGTCTTCAAAGACTTGTAACGTATGCGCAAGAATAGATTTGCCGTGAAGATCGAAAAACTGTTTGGGTTTATTCGTGACTTCCCGTAAACGATTCCCGGCGCCTGCTGCCGGAATAATTGCCGTAACGGTTCCGTATTTAGATGAAATAGTTATGCCACACCTGTATTTACATTTATTTTTCTGATGAGACGGTTGTTGCCATACCTAAATACAGATTACAGAATCAGCATTGCATCGCCATAACTCAAAAAGCGATAGTCATTATCCAGGGCTTCACCGTAAGCGTTCATCACCGCGTCGGTGTTATAGAAAGCGCTCACCAGCATCAGCAACGTGGATTGCGGCTGGTGAAAATTGGTCACCATGGCATCAACAATATGAAAATCGAAGGGTGGATAGATGAAAAGATCAGTCCAACCATCATTCGGCACAATCTTTTTCCCAGCGATATGAGAGCTCTCGAGCGTCCGAACAGTTGATGTACCGACGGCAACGATTCGATTATCGTTATCTCTGGCTTCGTTGATTGTATTAGCGGTGTCCGGGCTAATCATAAAATGTTCCGAGTGCATCCGGTGTCGGGCCAGATCGCCAACTGTTACCGGACGAAAAGTTCCCAATCCGATGTGTAGGGTGGTTTTCGCGATTTTAATGCCTTTCTCGCGGATTGCATCCAGTAAATCTTCGGTGAAGTGCAAGCCGGCAGTTGGTGCCGCCACCGCGCCGCGATCTTCGGCAAAAACGGTCTGATACGTCTCTTTATCCTTCGGTTCTGGCTCGCGGTCAATGTACGGTGGCAATGGCGACTGACCGATGTTTTCGATAATGCTGTAAAAATCCTCGTCCTCGTAGAGAAAACGAACCACGCGCCCGCCTGAAACCGTATTGTCAATAACGTCACACTGAATTTTTTCGGTGACGGTCAGTTTGTTACCGATCCGCACTTTCCGCGCTGGATTCACCAACACTTCCCAGATATTGGATTCGAGTTCCCGGAGCAGAAAGATTTCCACTTTGGCATCTGTCTGATCTTTGACGGCGATAATACGCGCGGGGAAAACCTTGGTGGCATTTAATACGAGCACATCGCCGGGATCCAGATATTCCACGATGTTGCTGAATTGCCGGTGTTCGATGACATCTGTCTTCCGATTGAGCACCATCAGATTGGAAGTATCGCGCGGTTCGACCGGATATTGCGCAATGCTCTCCTCCGGTAACTCGTAGTTGAAATCTTCAAGTTGGGCTTTATCGCTTTGTAACACGGGATCAATGTTATTTGTATTCATGAGAATAATCTCTCTTGTTCGGAGCTAGAGTTCTGGGTTTTATTAAACCGTCTATAGGCCAGCGGAGTTGCGATCCGTCCCCGGGAGGTGCGCTGCAGGAATCCTTCCTGGATCAGGTACGGTTCGTAGACTTCTTCGATGGTATCACTTTCCTCGCCAACGGCGACAGAAAGACTGTTAATTCCTACCGGCCCTCCATCGAATTTCTCAATTAACACGCCGAGAATTCGTTTATCCATTTCGTCGAGGCCGTAATCGTCAACCTCGAGGCGTTTCAGTGCATCCTTGGCGACTTCCTGTGTGATCACATTATCGGCTTCGACTTGTGCAAAGTCGCGGATGCGGCGTAATAGCCGGTTACAGATTCGCGGAGTTCCGCGCGATCGTCCGGCAATTTCTTTGGCGCCGTCATCTTCAATTTCTACGGAGAGAATCCGCGCAGAGCGACGCACTATTTGATATAAATCTGGTGGAGAATAATAATCCAGGCGTGCCACTACGCCAAAGCGGTCACGCATTGGAGATGTGAGCAAGCCAGCGCGGGTCGTGGCGCCAACCAGCGTAAACGGTTCGAGCGATAATTGCACGCTTCTGGCGTTTGGACCCTTGTCAATCAGAATGTCGATAGTGTAATCTTCCATTGCGGAATAGAGATATTCTTCGACAACATTATTTAGCCGGTGAATTTCATCGATGAATAAAACATCTCTGGGACCAAGTTTGGTGAGCAACCCTGCTAAATCACCTGGTCGCTCAAGTACTGGTCCTGAACTTACGTGAATATTTACGCCCAGCTGATGGGCAACAATATGTGCCAATGTCGTTTTACCCAAACCAGGCGGGCCGAATAAAAGCAAATGATCAAGGGCGTCACCGCGCTCTTTTGCCGCCTGAATGAAAACTTTCAGGTTTTCAACAACTTTATCCTGCCCGACGAATTCGTTGAAGTCCGTTGGACGTAACGAGTTGTCTAGCGCCTGTTCATCCTCAAGAATATGTGGGTCCGTTGCTTCAGAGCGCATATCAATTATCACTGATTATTAACATTATACATTTATTCGTTTTCGTTAGCAGATCATGCTCACATGCTCAGATTGAAATTGCGGGAGATAGATCGCGTTTTGGCTTTAATGATTATAAGACTGTATGCCTCAAAAATAGTCGTAAGAACAGGGTGTAAAATCCGTAGTTGAATTTTGCGAAGCTCTCATCGATTGTGCCGTTATAACATTAAAATGTGGATAGAAATAACTTCGGTCAGGCATAAAGAATCTAACGACGCCCCTTTCGCAAAACAAGATTTTTCGTGGTGTTAGTTGAGTATATCAATTGCTTTCGCCCGTGTTGTTTGTATTTCTTAACTGATCGTCAAGTAGCCCGGAATGCCCCTTGTGTCACACCGCAACCTTAATCTGAGTCTCTTGTAATATCGTGCTTAAAAATTTTCCCGTATATGAATCCTGTATTTGCGCGACTTCTTCCGGAGTGCCCGTGGCAATCACCTGGCCGCCATCTTCGCCACCTTCGGGCCCCAAATCGATAATATGATCCGCCATTTTGACGACATCCAGATTATGCTCGATAACCACGACGGTATTGCCCCGATCCACAAGGCGATTCAGTACATCCAGTAACATTTGGATATCGGCAAAGTGAAGTCCGGTGGTTGGTTCGTCCAATATATATAAAGTATTGCCTGTACCAATTTTGCTGAGTTCCGAGGCCAGTTTCACCCGTTGGGCTTCACCGCCAGAGAGCGTAGTGGACTGTTGACCGAGCGTGATATAACCAAGCCCCACATCTTTCAGCGTTTTCAGCTTGCGGCGGATCTTGGGCACTTTCTTGAAAAATTCCAGCGCCTCGGTCACCGTCATATCCAATACATTACTGATGGTTTTGCCTTTGTATTTTATTTCCAGCGTTTCCCGGTTATACCGTTTCCCGTCGCACACTTCGCAGGTCACGTAGACATCCGGCAGAAAGTGCATCTCGATTTTTTTGATTCCGTCGCCGTTACACGCTTCACACCTGCCGCCTTTGACGTTAAAACTGAATCTGCCTGGCTGGTAGCCACGAATTTTCGATTCCGGCAATTCGCTGAATAGTTCGCGAATCGGGGTGAATGCCCCGCTGTAAGTTGCAGGATTTGAACGCGGCGTGCGACCAATCGGAGACTGATCGATAGCGATGACTTTATCAATTTTATCGAGTCCGGCAATTCCGTCATGCGGCAACGGCTGTTCTTTTGAACTTCCATGGAAATGTCTGGCAAGCGCTGGATACAACGTTTCATTGACTAAACTGCTTTTCCCGGAACCAGATACACCGGTAATACAAATAAATTTGGCCAGTGGAAAATGCACGTTGATCTCTTTGAGGTTATTTCCCCGCGCCTTCTTCAGCAGTAACTCGTTGCCGTTCCCTGGCCGGCGCTCATCCGGTAAATCAATTTCACGAGCTCCGGAAAGATATTGTCCCGTTAACGAATTTTTGTTGGCTTTAATTTCCCCGGGAGTGCCCAGCGAAACAATATTTCCGCCGTGTTCGCCGGCACCGGGACCGAGATCTACCACCAAATCCGCGGTTTCGATCGTCTCGCGGTCGTGTTCGACAACAATGACGGTGTTGCCAATGTCCCGCAAATGGGTCAGCGTGTTTATGAGTCGCTGGTTATCCCGTTGGTGCAGTCCAATAGTCGGTTCATCAAGAATGTAGAGTACGCCGACCAACTGGGAACCAATTTGTGTTGCAAGCCGAATCCGCTGCGCTTCGCCTCCGGAAAGGGTGCGGGCACCCCGGTCAAGTGTCAGGTAGTCCAACCCCACATTCATTAAGAATTCCAGCCGCTGACTAATCTCCCGGATGACCTGATGTGCTATCTCTTTTTGCGCCTTGTTTAGATCCAATCCGGCGCCAGGTTCGTTCTTCTCGCCCACAAAAAACCGGTGAATTTCTTTAATCGACCATGAGGTCAGGGTCGGGAGATTCACGTCATTAATTTTTACTGCAGCCGCTTCCTTGCGAATTCTGCCGCCGTTACATTCCGGACACGGAAGCGTGCGCATATAATTTTCGATCCAGCTGCGGACACTGCCGGAGGAAGTCTCCCGATACCGGCGCTGCAAATTCGGGATTACCCCTTCAAAGGAACGCTGCCATTCCCCTTTAGCACGTTCGGACGAATATTTAACAGTAATTTTATCTTTGCCGGTGCCATAGAGAATAACATCACGAACTTTTTCCGGAAGACGCCGCCACTGCGTAACGAAATCGAAATCATATTCCTTGGATAATCCTTTTAAAATGCTGGAGAACCAGTTGCCACGAGGTTGTGGACCAATCGGCTTCACGGCGCCCTGATTCAAACTGAGTGACGGATCCTGGACGACTAACTCCGGGTCGATTTCCATTTGGGTGCCAAGCCCGTCACATTTTTCACAAGCGCCGTAAGGACTGTTAAACGAAAACATCCTTGGAGATAATTCTTCGTAACTAATCTCGCACACCGGGCAGGCAAAATGTTCGCTGAAAATATGGTCACCGTTGCCCACCTGCTCGATAATAACCAGGCCCGAGCCAATCGCCAAAGCAGTTTCCAGAGAATCCGTAAGCCGTTCTTTGATGGCTTCTTTCACCACCAAACGATCAACGACAACCTCAATCTCGTGCTTTTTATTCTTCTCCAGCTCAATGTCTTCTTCAATTTCCCGCACTTCATTGTCAACCCGGACGCGCAGGAACCCTTCTTTCTTGATCTCCTTGAAGACTTCCTTGTATTCGCCCTTGCGGCCACGAACCACCGGCGCAAGCACCTGTATCCGCTCGCCCTCGGGAAATTTGAGAATACTGTCAACGATCTGCTGAACGGTCTGCTTCTGAATTGGTCGCCCACAATTATAACAATACGGCTCGCCGACGCGGGCGTAAAGCAGGCGGAGATAATCGTAAATTTCCGTAACGGTCCCAACCGTTGAGCGTGGATTTTTCGACGTGGATTTCTGTTCAATGGAGATAGCTGGCGAGAGCCCCTCAATGTAATCCACGTCAGGTTTTTCCATCATGCCCAAAAACTGCCGGGCGTAGGCGGAGAGTGATTCGACGTATCGACGCTGGCCTTCTGCATAAATCGTATCAAATGCCAGTGATGACTTGCCAGACCCTGACAGACCGGTGATTACGATATACTTATTTCTCGGAAGTTCGAGATCGATATTTTTCAGATTATGTTCCCGGGCGCCCCGGATAACGATACGGTCGTGCTTCGCCATTCAATCCTCGTATTTTTGGTGAACCTGAAATTTATATTACATTTTGTCGCATGCAAAGCGGGAATTCAAATATTCCCACCTGTCAACTCAATTTGTATTCCAATAATCTATACCTTATGGATAAAACGAGAGTATGTTCCGCAACCATCACCTGACACAAAGCCTTTTTATGGTAATTTTACCGAATTCCTGTTATTTTTATATTTATTAATGTTCATTTAGGGCAGACGCGAGTATGCAACATTTTGATCGATTCATCTTTGGAACGGGGACAACAATGGCCGCTATTGCGGTCGCAACCGGAGCGTTTGGCGCCCACGTCCTGAAGCAACATATTTCTCCAGAGATGTTAGAGGTGTTCACCACCGGAAGTCGATATGAGATGTATCATGCGCTAGCCTTGTTAGCGGTTGCCTGGGCGTATCGGCAATGGGCTAATCCGCTGGTTAGACTGAGCGGTTGGTTCTTTATTATTGGTATTGTGCTATTCTCCGGAAGTTTGTACCTGCTGGCGTTACTGAATATTTCGTGGCTGGGTTTCATTACACCGTTTGGTGGATTATCTTTTCTGCTGGGTTGGTTATTGCTTGCTGTGGGTGTGTTGCGGCATTCGAATTAACGCTGTTCACTTGTGAAAATAATTGTTGATTACATTTCAATCGCGTCTCCGGGCGTTACGAAAGGTATTATTGTGAGTGATAATACATTAGAGGCTTTTTACCAAAGTTGCGATGACAGTCATCGGCAATTATTCGAGCGTATCATTATCCGCTGGGAAGAGAAAGGCGGCTTAATTGATGTGAAGTCGACCTCAGTTAGCCTGGATTATGAGTTGGAAAAACGAACAATATCGTTTTGCACCTTACGGCATGCCCATAAAAATGTGGGAGCAATGATAATGCTGAGTTATCGCACCATCGAGCGGGCAATCGGTATTCCAGCCAGTCAGGTCTTGTTCAGAAGTTTGCAGGCGGTTAACGGACTGCAATTTGGCGCCGGACAAAAAGTGATGACAATTAAACAGCCAGCGGAAGCGCCTGAATCTGCCCGGGACCAGATGGTTGACCTTATTTGTCAGCAGGTGGAACTGCTGGATTCGGTGTGAAGGCATCCAAAATAAAACACAAATTTCTCAAATAAGTAGATAAAGTCTGTCATTCTGAGCGGAGTCGAAGGATCGGTATTAATCGTACCTCGGTTTATAATCTGGATATTGTATAAATTGCAGATCCTCGGAATCATGATTAACGAAAAACCCTTTCAGGGTCTGGGACCTCTGAAAGGGTTTTGGGATTTTCTAAAAACTAAACAGGATATTTTAATTTTAGCAATTGCACTCCTGCAAATACCCGACTTACAAATCAGCGAGTAACTTTTTCGCTTCCTTTTTATGAGCCGGATCTTCCACGTCGCTTACTGGTAATTCTTCGACCTTTTTTAGTTGCTCACGCGCCAGGTCATCCTGATCGTTGGCGATGTACGACTTGGCCAGCTGAAGATGATTATTAATGTTCTTCGGCGCAATGGCTATCGCTTTTTTGAAATAGTAAATGGACGAGTCCAATGAAGCAGGTGGTAATCCGCCGTACACGACTTTGGCGGCCGCTTTTAAAAACCAACTGAGCGTGGCGACTTCGTAATGCCAGCGGGCGAGTACGTGATACGCCGAATCGTCATTGGGATCCAGTTCGATGGATTTCATCGCCTGTTCTTTGACTTCCCTGGACAGGTTGACTTTTTCTTTGCCGCCCTTCAAGAGCGCAACTTTTCCCACGGCAATCGCAATCCAGAGATGGGCTTTGGCGTTGTCCGGCGCGATTTCGGCGGCTTTCCGGGCGTATTTCTCCGCACTCAGATATAAATCGGCTTGGGCATCTTTGGGAGAAATGTTGCCTTTGTCGTAATATTCCCGGGAGATTCGCCAGAGAATATCGGCGTTGTTTGGCTGGAGTTTCTCTGCCGCCTGGAATTTTGCAAGCGCAGCATCCGGTTTCTGGTGTTCGTGCAGAGAGTCTCCCTCTGCGATGAGTGTTTCTACCGATTGTGCAAAAAGAAGGGTGGGGAGTAAAAAGACGAGACTGATAAATACGGGGAGAATTCGTTTCATAGCCGCTCCTTAAAAGTATTCGATGTAGACGATTTTGATTTCACGACTGATATGGTCGACCTGCTGATTATTTTTCAACAAGTTATTCATATCAAATTCGATGTGAAATTTCTGCGCGAACGTCCAGCGCAGCGCGGCATTTAAATAGCCGCGGCGGCGACTGATAGCGGTGTCACCTTTTTTGTTGTCATTGAGCGCGGTATCGTACTCAACCATCAACGAAATTTCTTCGTTAATATCTTTGTCTATACCTGCAAACAGATTCGGATCGTCATCGCCATCTTTGTTTTCCAGGGAATAATTAATTCCGGCGTGCAGGCCAAGATTCCCAAGAAACTGATAGTTTTTGCTGGCTACCGCGTAAAATCCTGAGGACTTCAGCGCGTAACGTTCCAGCGATTTGATATACCGGTGATATCCTTGGGAATTAAATCCGATGGCCACTGCGGGCAATTTGTAGGTTTCCTCGATGAGCCGGTATTTTACCTGAACGCCAGGCTGAGGATTCCATTCGATGGAATCCTGGCCGATGATATGGGTTCCGCCGTAGGATACACCCAGCATAAAGCGATTGGTTAATCCGATGCTAACACCCGCGAGGACGCCTCCCTCTGGCATCATCCGGAGTTCCGTGGCGTAGCTGCCCCGATCCAAGGCACCAGCCGTGGGTGTATTAATTAAGATCGGTGGTTGCGGATAAGCCGGGACCTGCGCCACACTCATCTTTGGAATGGAGCACACAGCGGCGAGCCCGAATACAAATAGCAGAGCAACAAATTTTTTCATAGAACGAATCCGTGTTGGTATTAAAGAGTTTGCTCAGATAAAAAATATATTGGTTGAGCGAATATAGAACGACCCTGCGCTGGAATCAATACGAATTTTCGGAATACCCTGGCAGACGCTATATATTTTGCTCACAATGATTCCCATTGATTGGCAAAATCTCAACGCAACAGAATCATTTTCTCTGTTTTGGTAAAGAGTGTTTTACTGCCATCTTTTACTATCATTCGATAAAAATACACACCAGACGCTACCTGTTCCTGATTTTTGTTGAATCCACTCCATTCCGTAAAATGAATTCCCGGCAGCTGCGATTCATTCACCAGAGTTGCAACTTCACGTCCCAGCAGGTCATAAATAGTGATAGTCACATCAGATTGTTCCGGCAAAGCGTAATCAATCCTGGTGACGAGGTTAAACGGATTGGAATAATTTTGTGCCAGGATGAATGTGGTCGGTAATTCTGTCGTACCGGGCGATGTTACTCTTGGCGTGAGTAGATAGACATCACTGCTATCAAACCTATCCTCGTAAATAAATGAGAGGGTGAAATCTCCTTCCAGATATGGATGATCGCCACGTTGTGTGGCCCATACCTCATACAGCACATCGGTAAAGGTTCCATCATTTGACGCGTTGTAAATTAATCCCCCGTCATACTCAGTGTTGTTGATAACAAAGTATTCCCGTCCACCAGTAGCAGGATCTTTGTACTGTGTCCCATTCCAACCACCAAGATCCCAGCGATGGTTGGCGTTGCCCTCGTTGGCATCCTCAACAAAAGTGATGTTAACCTGTCGCTCGTCTCCCGCAACGTCAATAACATAGGCTGCCATTGGCAAGTAACCCGTTCCATCATATCCAAAGCTTAAATCTCGCCGGTAGACTGCACCTTTGCTTGCCCAGCCGTCTGCTGGGCCACTGGTGGTATCGCCTTGGAAGTATATTTTGACAGTTTCCAAATGCAACACGGGATAAGTCTGACCAACGCTAGCACCTCCAAAGAATAGAGAACCTCCCCAATTCACGCCGGTAATCCAACGTGGTTCAGTTGCCTCCCAGCTCAAACTTTCCTGATTGTCGGTTGAGTAAAGCCTGATACCGTCTATCATAGGGGTTTCATAACCATCTCTATTGGGGAATGGCTGATGCGATAATAAGGTTCTTCCATCACTGACATCTTTGAACGTAAAACTGCTGTCACTTTCCAGGATGACCTGATACGTATCTGGCTTGACTGCCGTCATATCTGCGATGCGATACTGAAATTCTCCGCCTGCATTGCCGGAAATATGTCGGGTTTCCTGTAATGACACATTCCAGTGATGAATATGGGTTGGCACAGATGTATAAGAAGTGTCCGACTTCCAATCATTGTACTCCAGTACCAATCCCAGTAAGGTTGTGTTATCAGCATAATTATCAGGAAGTTCCATCTCGAGATCGATTGAAGCAGTATCACCAGTTTCAAATGTGTCTATATAATTGTTGTAACTATTTTTGAGTCGCCTGGAAAGCGGACTGAGAAAAACCTGGTTTAAGGTGTTACCCTTGTTTCGAAGTGTAACTCTGTAAATCGCTTTTTCACCGTTGTTCAGGATGCCATCCGGTGTGAGGTTTTCCTTGATTAGATTTGTTGATACGATCTTTAATTCTGGTTGAACAGTAACGGTATCCGCGGTTTCAGGGAGTACAAAATTGTGTTGGTACAACGATTTGGAGGCGTCGACGATTTTACGCAGATCATACACCGAGGAAAGATTATTATAACCAAGTGCTACAGTCTGAGCCAAGATGATATCCTGGGTGTCGCCTACAGCCATTGTCACCGGGCCAACTCCCATCCAGCACCGGCGATCACCTGGTGGTACCCAAATGCCGTCAACCCAGCCTTGGCTGGTCAGTGGATCACCGGATACGACGAAACGTGTGGTATTTCCGGTGACCGGATTAATATATGGTCTGCTTTCCGGATACTCCGGCCGTGGAAGAACTCCGCGCATAAAATTATACCATTGCAGCGTCCCTTTATATTCGCCCAAATCTGGATCTGATATTGCATAGCCACTTCCTTTGATAAAACCAGAATATAATCCCAGAGTATCGCCTGCAGAATTAATGGGTCCTTGAAGTACATTCCATCCCACCGCCGGTGGCGCCAGATTCAGCGCTGAATACATCTCGTCATAATAAGTACCGTTATACGAATACATCAGCGCCCTGATGGTATCGATACTACCAAAATCATCTCCAGCCGATCCAAGATCAGGATCTGCCCAGAGTTCAAAATACATCGAGTCGATATGTGCAGTGTCGCTTCCGCCCGGCAGACCAGTATAGATAATCCTGTTTCTGCGAAACTGCATATTATTATATGGCGAATTACCGGAAATGTGATACGCCCAGAGAGTGGTTTGTTGTTCAATACCAATGGCCTGCGAATCATATGTGCTCTCACTCGAACCCGGATATAAATCATTGGCAACGAACCAGAGAGTTTGGGTGGCACCGGGAACGCCGGGTATATCAACTGTGGGATCGTACACTCCATTGCCGTCTCGATCCTGGAAAGGAGCACCCAGTGCGGCAGGCCAATTAATCCAGTCGTACTCGTACAGATCGTGGATCTGCTGAATCATTTCCTCGGTTACCTGGCTTTCCTCGACTGCAAACAGTTGGGCAGCAGATGCGGTGCGGTCAATAGTCTCCCAGTCCCGGCGGACCCGCCAGACCTGGTAATTTGCACGGAGGTTTAAGTTATCCGGGCCCAGGACACCGCTAGAAGGGTCATCGGTGGAATTATACAACACCTTTCCAGCTCTCATCCCGTTTGAATAATCGCTCCCGTTCACGCGGACAATCTTTTCGCCACCATCATAAACTAATCCTCCCCAGAGAAATCCCTGGGAAAAAACCACACCGATGCTATCACCTTTGGGGTAGGTTCCATTCCAATTTACTTTATCCCAATTCCAGCTATAAAAGCCGTCTTGGCCAACCCACGTGGTAAAATTAGTCACATCGAGAATCGAAAAATGTTGGGGAAAATCCCGCGAGGTTTTGTTTATAAAAGATTGAGACTTCTCTGGATTTGCAGAATTCCCGGATCGAACGACTCCAAAGAAAGAGACCGTACAATACAAAAATAGCAGGAAAATTTTTATCATAGGTGGTTTCATAAAGCGCTCACCAGAAGATTAACTTATTTTAACCCATAAACTCCACTTGCTACAATTACCAATTTTTAAATAATTGCACCAAAAATTTCTTGTAATAATGGGATTGAAACCCCATAGTCAATGTGACGCGGATTCTTCGCTCACGCTCAGAATGACAGTTCTTTTGTCGTTTTTTGACGTAGGACAATGTTGATATCTTTCAGCGTACATTATTCCACGTAACGGATTGAAATTATCGCAATAGGATCATCTTCTGCACTTTATTATAGATCGTTTTATTCCCATCCTGGACTGTCAGCCGATAAAAGTACACACCCGAAGCAACCGGAATTCCTGCCAAGTTTTCGCTCTTCCACTGGATGCGATACATTCCTGCTTTCTGTGGTTTTTGAACCAGAGTTGCTACCTGTTTCCCCAATAAATTATAGACAGTGAGAGTCACATCTCCAGAGCGTGGCAGCGCGTATTCAATCGTTGTGGTAGGATTAAACGGGTTGGGATAATTTTGGGCGAGTTGAAAGGACGTTGGCAAATGAGTTGATGGTTCTGTTGTGGTGGGCGACGTGATTAAGTAGACATCATTACTGGCGAAGGGTGCTTCAAAACTCATGGACAGAGTAAAATCACCTTCGAGGTATGGATGATTGCTACGCTGGGTTGCCCAGAGTCCATACATTACATCAGTTAACAAAATATCCGTGTTGTTGTCGTACGACGCACCTTCATCATAATCGGATTTGTGGATAAAAAGATATTCTCGTCCACCAAGTACGGAATCACTATAACTAGTTCCGTTCCATCCCCCGAGATCCCAGCGATGATTGGCGTTTCCCTCACTGGCATCTTCAATGAACGAAACGTTTACCTGTCGTGCACTTCCCGTACGATCAATCGCATAAGCGGCAAGCGGAAGATAACCAGTTCCGTCATAACTATAGTTCTCATCCCGCCGGAAGACTGCTCCTTTACTTGCCCAGCCATCCGCAGGCCCGCTGGTGGTATCACTTGAGAAATTAATAACCACATCTTCCACTTGGTCAAAGGTGACAGTACTTCCAAAAAAATTGGTACCAATATCAAGGCCACCAAAGAATCCCTGGCCACCCCAGTTCACTCCTGTAATCCAGAGAATTCCGGCATAGTGGGAATCAAAACCTATCTGATTCCCAGAGGAATATAATCGCAAACCATCGACTACCGGTAGGTCATATCCATTCATATCAGGAACCGGTTGATGAGAAAGCAGCTCCGTATCATCCGTGATATCTTTGAGTGTAAAGTAGTAAGTATAATCTGGATCACGTTCTAGGTGAACTTCATAGTTGTGGGGCTTAATCTGGGAAGGATCAGCAATCCGATAGTAAAATTCCCCCCCGGCATTGCCGGCGGTATGACTGGCTTCGTGGAGGGAAACATCCCAATTGTGAATAAGAGTCGGAACCTGGGTATAAAAGGTATCCGAATGCACAGAGCCTTGCTCGACGACAAAACCAAGTTGAGTCGAATCCTGGTCATAGTTGTCCGGTAAGCTTAACTCGATATTGATTCCTGCGGTGTCGCCTGGGGCAAAGGATTCCAAATATAGATTACCTGCGTTAGTCAATTGCGCGGATAAGCCGCTTATATTGAGATTTGTTAGTGTAGTCCCATTATTCTGAACTGTTAAATGAAAGATGGCACTTTCACCATTATTGAGGATACCATCTGGCGTCAAACTTTCTTTAGTTACATTCGATTGTATTATAGCAATATTTGGTGTTGTGGTAACGGTATCTGCAAGTTCTGGCAGAATAAAATTATTCTTATATACCATTTCGGAGTAATCAACGTTTTGCCATAACTCGTACACCGAGGAAAGATTACTGTGACCCATTGCGACATTTTGTGCAACAATAACTTCCTGGGTATCGCCTAATGCCATATGAAAAGGACCGGTTCCTATCATCATTCGTCTGTCTCCTGGAGGAAGTTCAATGCCATCAACCCAACCATTATCTGAGAGCGGATTTCCGGTAAGGTAAAATGATGTTGGTTCCTGAGTAAGAGGATTGATAAATGGCTGATGTGCAGGGTATTCAGGCCGTGGCCAAAATCCACGCATGAGGTTGTACCATTGCAATGAGCCGTCATAGAGTAAAACATCAGGATCAGAGACGGCTTCTCCACTTCTGAAAACGAGTGAAGAAGCGAGTGAAACAGTGTCATTCTCCGAAGTAATTGGACCCTGAAGCACATTCCATCCTACAGCAGGAGGATTCAAACTCAATTGTGAATAGAGGTTGTCTGTTACGGCACTGTTGTAGGTGTAAATAAGAGAACGACTTGTGTCGGTACCAGAAAAATCATCGCCGTAGTAACCGATATCAGGATCTGCCCACTGCTCGAAATACATGGAATCGATGTACGCGGTGTCGTTGCCACCCGGCACTCCGGTGTAGATCATCCGATATCGCTGAAACTGCATCTCAGCATACGGCGAATCTTCTGGCGCCTCATAGCCCCAGAGCGTTATTTGGATTTCAATACCAATTGGCGGCGAAGCATAGGTGCTTTGAGACATTCCGGGAAAGAGGTCATTGGCGACCAGCCAGAGTGTTTGTGTTGCTCCAGGTACACCGGGTGTATCCACCGTTGCGGTGTAGACTCCATCATGATCAACCTCCTGGAATGGAGCGCCCAGGTGTGCCGGCCAGTTGTTCCAGTCACTTTGATACTGATCGTGAATGGTCTGGATCATATCGGGAGTCACCTGACTTTCTTCGACCCCATAAATTCGGGCGGCTGAAGCAGTCAGATCAATGTCAGCCCAATTCCGGCGCACCCGCCAGACGTGATAATCGGCACGCTGGTTGGTGGTATCCGGGCCCAAAACTCCACTGGATGGATCATCTGCGGAATTGTACAAAATTTTTCCCGGGACTAAACCGTTGGTGTAATCGCTGCCGTTCACACGAATTAACACGGTCCCGTCATCGTGAATCTGTCCACCCCAGAGGAAGCCCTGTCCAAAAACGACTCCCACATTTTGATCTTTCGGGTAGGTGCCGTTGAGTCCGTTCAAGCCACCATTATCCCAGCGAAAAAAACCATCAGCGCCTACCCAGGTCGTAAAATTGGTTACATCCAGCACAGAGGCATTTGGGAAAACAGTTGAGGCTCTGGTGAACGATTGTTGACTATGGTTTGTTGGTAATGCGGAAAAAGTATTGCTGGTGAAAAAGAGAGCAACACATAAAATAGAACTTACTCGGAATATTTTGTACATACCAGATCCTCCCTGAAATATATAGGTTACTCGTCAACGGAATTCCTGCATACATTACATTATCGGTACTTATTCGATCTTGAAAAGACAGAATGTAAAAATCACAATCAGTGGTTAAATGTTGTTCAGATTGGCCTAAAAGTCAAGATGTTTGAAAGGTGCGCGCTCATCAGAAACTTGACTCAGATGGAATCTGTGCTTAAGATAGACGGTTCTATGATTCGAAAAATACTTATCGCAAATCGTGGCGAAATTGCCCTCCGGATTATCCGTGCGTGTCAGGAGATCGGTTTAGAAACGGTCGCGGTGTATTCCACTCCGGATCGTCTGGCTCCGCACGTACTCTATGCAGATGAGGCGTACCATATTGGCGAGGCCCAGTCTGCAAAAAGTTATCTGCGCATCGATAAACTCATTCAAACGGCCAAAGATGCGGGTTGCGATGCGATTCACCCGGGGTACGGGTTTCTCTCAGAAAATGCGGATTTTGCGGCCGCAGTCCAGGATGCCGGATTAACCTTTGTTGGGCCAAATCCTGAAGCGATCCGGGTGATGGGCGATAAAGTGGCGGCGCGCCGCAAAGTCAAGAGCGCTGGAGTTCCGGTGGTCCCGGGTTTGGAAGAACCGGCTAAGAATGTGGACAAAGCCGCCGAAGTTGCCAGAGATATCGGATTCCCGGTGCTGGTGAAAGCCGTTGGTGGGGGTGGTGGAAAAGGGATGCGCATCGTCAAAGAAGAGGGCGATCTCGAGAATGCACTGAACACCGCCAGCAGCGAGGCAAAATCCGCGTTCGGCGATCCGCGGGTGTACGTGGAAAAATATCTGGAAGAACCGCATCACATCGAAATTCAAATTTTAGCAGACCAACACGGTAATATTATTCACCTCAATGAGCGCGAATGTTCGGTTCAGCGGCGCTATCAAAAAATTATCGAAGAGTCGCCGTCGCCGTTTATGACGGACGAGCTTCGTCAGAAAATGGGCGCCGCTGCCGTAGAAACCGCCCGGGCGTGTGATTATGTTAACGCCGGAACGGTGGAATTTTTAGTCGATAAGCATCGCAAATTTTACTTTCTGGAGATGAATACACGTCTGCAAGTGGAGCATCCGGTAACGGAACAGATTACCAGTGTTGATCTGGTGAAAGCACAAATTTCCGTGGCCAATGGCGAGAAACTTCTCTGGAAACAGGACGATATTAAGGTACAGGGACACGCCATTGAGTGTCGTGTGTACGCCGAAGATGCGCGCCATAATTTTGCACCGTCCACGGGAAAAATCACTGATATGCATATCCCGGACGGAATGGGTGTGCGTTTTGATGGCGGTATTTACGACGGACTCGCCATTACCCCATATTACGATCCGATGATCGGCAAACTGATCTGCTGGGGCGGCGACCGGAATGAAGCACTGAACCGCATGTTGCGGGCGTTACGCGAATTTTCTATCAGCGGTGTGCAAACATCGCTGGGATTTTGTGCGAGTGTGTTGGAACATCACGCATTCAATGAGGGAAAATACGACACGCACATCCTGGAAGAATATCTGGATGAAATTTTAGCACTCTCCAAAGAAGATGCGTCGGATGTTCCTGCCGGACTGGCAGCGGTCGCGTTTGCGCATCAATCACTCGACGGTGAAACCAAACAGACATCTTCTGGGAAACAAGAGACGACACCGGAAAGTCGATGGAAACTCCGGGGCCGCCACTGGAGTATGGATCAATGAAATATATTGCAACTATAGACGAGCAGGATTTCGCCATAGATGTGCATGCGAACGGGCAAGTATTTGACATTTCCGTTGAGGATTTTGATCGACCGATCGACTGTAAGCGTATCTCGCCGTCTCGCTATTCTTTGCTCATCGATGGTAAATCGTATTTAATGCAGGTCCAGAAGAACCAGACCGGATTCGAGGTGTTTTTTCATAATCATCCGGTAAAGGTGATGATCAAAGATGAGGTGGATCTTCTGCGGGAAAAGTTCGGGATGGGCGATATTGCCGCGGAAATGCACGGGGTGGTGCAGGCGCCAATTCCCGGGATGGTGGTGCAGATCGCGGTGGAAGAAGGGCAAACCGTGGAACAAGATGCAAGCCTTATGGTCATTGAAGCCATGAAGATGGAAAACGAGATCAAGGCGCCCATCGCCGGGAACATTAAAAAAATTCACGTAGAGCAGGGCCAGAACATCGATAAAGACGTAATTTTAATAGAGATTGATCCGGAGTAATTTGTATGGGTTTGAAAGGTACATTAATTGGCGCGGGATTAGGTTGGGTATTGGGTGGCCCGATTGGCGCCATTTTGGGTGGTGTCCTCGGCGCCCAGTTTGACGATAAAGGTTCGCCGTTTCAGATGTCTGCTGGCCGGACGCAAAACCGGGCCGGCGATATGATGGCGAGTCTGTTAGTGCTGTTTGGGTATGTGACCCGCGCCGACGGTAAAGTCTTGTCCTCGGAAGTCCAGTATGTCAAAGAATTTTTAGTGAAGAATTTTGGTGTTGGTCACAGCCGGGATATGATGCAGATGTACAAGGACATCGTGAACCGGGATTATCCTATCGATCCGGTTTGCAAACAGATTCGCAAGCACGTTCCGTATCACGAGCGCCTGGAATTATTGCACCTTTTGTACGGGATTGCCCGGGCAGATGGCGACTTGAATCAATCAGAATTAAATGCCATCGAAGAAATCGCCAACGGAATGGCGATTAATCCGCAGGATCAGCGGAGTATTCGGGCCATGTTTATGCACAACGGATCGAGTCGTGGATACAGCAATCAATCTGTGCGAGCCTCACAGGTCAACGCTTACGAAATATTAGGTGTGGATGCGGACGCTTCCGATGGCGAAGTGAAAACTGCATACCGGAAACTGGCAAATAAATACCATCCGGACAAGGTCCAGCATCTTGGAGAAGAATTCTCAAATCTCGCCGAAGAAAAATTTAAAGCCATCAACGACGCTTACCAGCAAATCAAAGATCAACGCGGGCTGTAATCCGGGCTATTTGTTGCAGTAGTTAATAAATTTTTCCCGTCATTACGGCCAGTTTATTCTTAAATTAATGCCACATTTCTGGAATTTGTGTATATTGATTTGCATTTTTTACAGTAAATGCAATTAATCGGGTGAGCCTGCGGGAATTATAAATGTCGCGACGCAATTCATTATATTTGATCACTAAATTGGGGACAGTTTTACTGGCCATTGTATTGCTATCCAGCTGCTCAATCCGCAAAATGGCGATGAACAGCATCGCTGGGTCTTTTAATAACGCGATGGATGTTTACACGAGCGATAACGATCCCCAGTTAGTGAAAGATGCGATGCCCTCGTCGCTGAAAATGATCGAAATGCTGCTGGCGAATTCCCCGGACAATGTGGACTTGCTCACCGCGGCTGCCGGTGGATTTACTATGTACAGCCACGCGTTTTTAGTGCAGGAAGCGGATTACGTTGAAGAGCAGGATCTGAAAAAAGCCCGGCAAATGCGCGCCGAGGGCAAAAAACTCTTTCTGCGCGCCAGAGATTACGGGCTGCATGGACTGGATGTGAATCATCCGGGACTACCGGATAGCCTCGAGGCGGATACAACACACGCACTGGACAACACCACAGAAGCGGATATCCCATTAATGTATTACACCGCCGCGGCGTGGGGCAGCGCAATCAGCCTGAATACCGATGATTACGAGCTCATTCTGGATCTGCCAAAAGTAAAGAAACTCATTAACCGCTGTTTGCAATTGGATGAATCCTGGGGCGATGGCCAGCTCCACGAATTCATGATTTCATTCGCGGCAGGCACTGCAACTTTAGGTGGCTCACTCAAAGCGGCTGAACGCCATTTTCACCGGGCACTGGAAATCAATGAAGGGCATTCTGCAGGCACGTATGTGACAGCCGCCGAAGCAATCGCCGTTAAACAGCAAGATAAAGCCCAGTTCAGGGAATGGCTCAACAAAGCTCTTGCGATCGATGTGGATAAATATCCGAACATGCGTTTAATGAATGTACTGGCCCAAGAACGCGCAACGTGGCTTTTAAATCATATGGATAAATATTTTATCTAGACGAAAAGGACGAGTTCTTTTTGAATACGAGAATGAAGGATTTTGATATGTTTCTCCGAGGACAGACGATCACCTATATCACCAAAAAGGCGACTTTCCAATGGATAGTCCTTCTTGGTCTGTTATTGTTTATTGTTCCATTTTCAGTTAAGGCCAGACCCATTGTCATCAAAACCGCTACTTTGGTACCTAAAGAGAGCAGTTATTTCAAAGCACTTCAGGATATGGCTGCCGAGTGGGAAAACATCACCGACGGGGAAGTAACAATTCGCCTCTATCCCGGCGGCATTACCGGTGATGAAAAGGATATGGTGCGGAAAATGCGAATCGATCAAATGCAGGCCGCAGCGATGAGTACGCAAGGATTGCAATACATTTCGCAAAGTGTGAACGCGCTTAATTTTCCAATGATGGTCCACTCGTGGGATGAATTGGACTGGTTGCGTTCCCGGCTGGCTCCGGATATTAATCAAGATATCGAGGATCACGGTTTTAATCTGCTTTTTTGGGCTGATGTCGGTTGGGTGTATTTCTTCTCCACTGTCCCAATTAAAACTCCCCGCGATGTAAAAAATCTGAAACTTTTCACTCGTGCCACCGATTTCGAGGCACTCGAACTCTGGCGAAAAGGCGGTTTTAATCCCGTGCCATTAACCACCAGTGATGTATTGCCCGGACTTCAGACCGGGTTAGTGAATGTTGTCCAGTCACCGGCATTTATTGCGTTGAGTCAGCAGTGGTTTGGCATTGCGAACCATATGCTTAACGTGCGATGGGCCGCGATGTCCGGCGGCTTTGTCATCACGAAAAAAGCGTGGGACCGCATTCCCCAAAAATATCATGATGATTTGATGGCCTCTGCGAAAAAAAGTGGTAAGATAATGCGCGAGCAAGTACGACACGAATCCGAGAACGCCATCGATATTATGAAAAAACACGGATTAAAAGTGTACACCCCGGGACCCGACACGCTGAAGATGTGGCAGGACGAAACAGAAGATTTTTATAAGTTATTCCAGGGCGTTTTAGTGTCTCCTGAAATGTATAACGAGGTAATGCAACTCTACCCGAAATTAAAAGAATACCGCGCATCAAAATCTGATAGTGTGGCGATGAGATCCAATTAACTCACCAGGTAAAATTTCAGAGATTTACATAAAGCAGGAAACAATCACGATTTATTGATAGCACATTTCATTGTATAAGGTAGAAGAACTCTGTGGCAGCTGATTCGAACAAAAAACGGGAGTCAAACAAATTAGCAACCGTCATCGCCTTTGTTGATGGTGCGTTCAGCGGAAAAAGCGGAGATCAACCTGCGAGTAAGTTCAACGCAACGCTCGGCTTCATCGAGAAGTGGTTTTCCTATCTTATTCTCATCTTTCTGGTGATTTTACCAGTACTGGATGCGATCATTCGCAACTTTTTCCATTCCAGTTTGCCCGGTTCTGTTTTAATTGTCCAGCATTTGACTCTGTGGATTGGAATCTCAGGCGCCGCGCTTGCCGCTCGTTACGACCGATTATTAACCTTCACTCTCGGATCACAATTTCTGGAAGAAGATTCAAAAATCAGTCGTGCCGCTAAATTTATTTCCAGCACAGCTGGCGCCGCTGTATCCCTGGGATTGGCAGTCGCGAGTTTCATCCTGGTCAAGACAGAAGCCGAATATCCCAATTACATTATGCAGGGATTACCGACCTGGGTGGCAGAAATAATTATGCCGATCGGCTTTTTCATTATTGCAATTCGGTTGTTTTTCCACGGGACAAAAACTTGGCAGGAACGACTGCTCAGCCTTTTTATTATCGCTATTTTCGGGATTTTTGGTCTCTTTATTCCGTTGACAGCCACCTTCATTATCTGGATTGGACTGGTTGTATTGCTGTTGGCGATTATCGCGGGAACGCCGGTATTTGTTGCGCTCGGTGGTGCCGCGCTGTTGCTTTTCTGGAATAACCAGGTGCCAACGGCTTCGATTCCCAGCGAAATGTATCGCATTGTGACGTCACCCGTGTTACCAACTATTCCGCTGTTTACGCTGGCAGGATATTTTTTATCCGAAGGAGGGGCATCGAAGCGCCTGGTCACCGTATTTCGTACCTGGTTCGGCTGGTTACCCGGCGGTGAAGCCATTGCCACTGTATTGGTTTGTGGCTTTTTTACGGCGTTTACCGGCGGTTCTGGTGTGACAATTCTGGCATTTGGCGGTCTGTTGTTACCCTTACTCATGAAGGCGAACTACGGTGAAAAATTTTCCACCGGATTAGTAACGGCATCAGGATCGCTGGGATTATTATTTCCGCCGAGTTTACCGATCATTTTATACGGGGTTATTGCCCACGTGCCGATTACTGATCTGTTTCTGGGGGGATTATTGCCCGGCTTCTTTTTACTGACACTGCTTTCAATCTGGGGAATCCGTCACGGTCTGTCGAGCCACAAAGTTCAGCGAACCCCGTTTGATGGCAGAGCGGCTATGCGGTCTCTCTGGGATGCCAAATGGGAAGTGATTATCCCGATAATAATTATCGTCGGAATTTTCGGCGGCTATGCGTCGTTAGTGGAAACCGCAGCTTTGGCGGCACTCTACACGTTTTTAATTGAAACGTTTGTCTACAAAGATATTACGCTGACTGATGGATTTACCGACGTCTTAAAAGAGTGCGTCATCCTTGTTGGAGGCGTGTTAATTATCCTTGGTGTGGCGATGGGATTTACCAGTTATCTCGTGGATGCACAAATTCCGTCTCATATGCTGGGTTGGGTCCAACAACATATCCATTCCAAGATATTGTTCCTGCTGCTGCTGAACATTTTTCTGATCCTCACCGGTGCGATTATGGAAATATTTTCTGCGCTGGTAGTCGTTGTGCCGCTCATCGCTCCACTGGGATTGGCGTTTGGTATTGATCCGGTCCACCTGGGAATTATCTTTCTCGCGAACCTAGAACTCGGATTTTTGACACCGCCGGTTGGGATGAATTTGTTCTTATCGTCATACCGCTTTGACAAACCGCTTACCGAGATATATCTGTCGACACTTGCGCCGCTCCTCATTCTTTTAATCGGTGTGCTGGCTATTACTTATATCCCGTGGCTGACCAAATTTCTTCCCAGTGTGATCAGTTTTTAGCGCGCTGCCGTAAATTTCATAATCAAAATTTGGCTGCTTGAATAGTAAACCGCGCTCATTGCTGAAACCTGTTCCGATGGATCGAAAACAATAGGCTCCGGCAATAATTGAGCGCTGACGGCGCTGGCTGATTTTCAGACTAACTGTCAATAATAATTACCATTTACAAGAAATAGTTTGACTATATGATCCAATGAATTATATTTAAACTATAATTCAGGTCTACTAAAATAGAGTCCCGGGGGGATGATGAAAACTTTGTCACTTTCTGAAGTGAAAATGAAGTTAAGTCATTTTATTGAGGATGTATCAGCTACAGATAACACGATCAGCATTACCAGGAATGGTGAATCGGTGGCAGTGCTCTTAAGTAGCAAAATTTTTGATGGCTGGGAGGAAACGCTTCACATATTACGCGATGTGAATTTTTACAAGCGGGTGGCTGACAATCTCCGTTCCATTGATCGTGGCGAAGGTCTGTCTCTGGCATTTTCGGAATTATTTAAAGAATTGAATCTCAGGGACATCGATAAGTCTCATTCGGTGCAGCGAGTGAAAATATTGCCGGAAGTCCGTGACCAACTGATTTCCCTTGATCCGGTTGTACAGCGAAAATTGGCAGAATCACTTGTTCGGCTCGGGACTGAACACGTGGAGCAGGTAGAATTGCGTGAGCCGCTGGAAGGAGTGATGTCGCTTCACTCAGGCAAATACAAGGTGATTTATCGCTGGAAATTACGCACGGTCGAAATTATAGCGCTCGATCTTCGTGAAACGGCTTATCGGGAAGCCATTCGTATTTAGGACCCTTACTGTTGCTGAGTCAGGACGCCGTTTTGCTTTAATTCTTTGGGATAATTTGCGACTGCCCAGCTGGTAAGATAGGCCAATTGTGCAACATTGGTAACCTTGGCGTAGTTGATTTTATCAGGCGTGTCCGTGGGCTGGTGATAATCCGGATGAACGCCCGCGAAGAAAAATACCACCGGAATATTATGTTTCGCAAAGTTGTAGTGGTCGCTGCGATAGTAGTAGCGATGCGGGTCATTTTCGGAATCATATCGATAATCCAAATAAAATTCAGGAATCTGGTGGGCGGCGTCGGCTGTCAGCGCATCGAGATCTTTGCTCAGCATATCTGAGCCGATAACAAAGATAGAGTCTGCCGCGTTGCGACCGACCATATCAATGTTGACGTTTGCGGTGATTTTATTAAGATCGATCAGCGGATGGTTCACGAAATAGGTTGAGCCTAATAATCCTTCTTCTTCCCCGGAAACCAGCATAAAAAGAATCGATCTTCTTGGGCGTATATGGTTCATTGTAAACGCCTTGGCGCTGGAAAGCACTATTGATGTTCCGGTGGCATTGTCATCAGCACCGTTGTAAACAATAGTATCATTTTTCACGCCCAGATGATCGTAATGTGCCGTCAGCGCAACGTATTCGTCGCTTAATTCGGGATCGCTGCCTCTGAGAATCCCAGCGACATTTTCGGCGCTTGCTAATTCTCTGCGAATATTGATTCGGAGTGTAAACTCTACTGGTAAAGCTGCAGTCGACGATTGGAGGTTTTTATCGATCGATTTCTGATAATCCGCGACTGACCGTCCGGTTGATTCCAACAGCTGATTCGCAACAGAATCGCTGACATATATTGTCGGCATTTTATTCTCTTGCTGGATGTTCCGCAACGTGATCGCCGGTTCCTTAAGTTTGGTAGAAATGACCTTTGCCGCGGCTGAAAATGAATTCGTACTGTCTCCCAGAGATTCTTCCAGCTGATTGCCCGCCACGATTATCCCGAGTGCTCCGCGACGCCTTGCGGTCCAGCGTTTTATATTAATCGAAGACCATGCCGTGGGTTCGACACCTTCGAATATACTCGTGGAATCGTTGCTTTGGGGCTCGCCATCAATAACTAAAACCCATTTGTTTTCCACGTCGATGGAATCGTAATCTTTGATACCGTACTTATCCGATTGAATGCCGTAGCCGCCAAATACTACTGATCCGGACAAATTTTCAGCCCGCGATATTCCGCTGGGAAGAATGGAAAATTGGGCGCCATAACGCAATTGAAGAGTGTCCTCGTTTTGAATGAATGACGCCTGTTGCACTTCATCCAGATAATTACGATACATCGGAATTTCCTGCAGATAATTGCTGTCCGGATCGATTGGAGTCAATCCTAAGTGCTGAAAATATGCCGCCAGATAATTGGCGGCCTTTTTTTGTCCCGGATACGTCGTTTTACGACCGGCCATCTGATCCGAAGCGATGTGCCGAATCTCCTTTTCAAGTGTATCAGGATTGATGCTGTTCAACCCTGCTTCTGCGCTAGAAAAAGTGACCGCCGGATGATGAAGCGGAAAACCACCAGCGCACTTTATAATCAAAGTGAGTAGAAAAGTCAGAAATAACGCGATAATGGCACGTTGTCGTTTCACAGTGTTAATCCTTACTAATGTTTGATGGAAAAATATGAGTAAATTCCCCATGGATTACCAGAGGTAATTGTTTTGTGAAAAAGCGTTAATTGCTCTGGATGTAGGGAAACCTATTGTTGTTTACATACAGGGCGAACTTTTCGGGAGCTGACAGAGTAACCATATCCTCGACTTTCCAGAGGGTTCGGAAGGACTTCTCCGGGAGGAGTCTCTTCCGAGGCTGGTGAAGAGTATCAGGTGAGACAAACCCATTCATGGTAGTAAAAGAGCTTCTCTAGATTTCCAATTTATGCCCGGATAAAGTCTGTCTTCCCTCTCCTTGCCAAGGAGAGGGACCGAGGGTGAGGTCGTTAAAACACCTCACATCAGTATGCTCGCTGAATTGTCATCCCGGACCCCGATTTCTCTGGATCGAGGGATCTCCGACAATTCGTTCAATGCTGTTTTTACAAATCTTCAGCTAAAATCCTGCTTGTGTTCACCGATGACAGAAGCGTAATTTAGATAAACTCCTGAAACTAAGGATTCGATGATGCTATCGCGGCGAATGAAAATCTCTGGATTGTTCATATTGAGTGTTGGATTATTCCTCCTCGGATGTGACAACAGTTTTAACCTCAAAGATGTTCGCATCGATGGAGCCATTTTCGCAACCGAGACGGATGCCGGGACATTTGTTGATATCACACAAAACGGGGCGGCGATGTATGATTTATCGCCCACTATAAATGAGTTGCCGGTGTCAAATCAAGGCGGGTCACAGCGTTATAGTATTTCACCGTATGCGCTGCCGGTTGACTACGGGCGAGAATACATTTTCACTGTGACAATCAAAGATGAAGCCATTGCTGATACCGTCACTTTGCCCGGCGCTTTTCGATTTAACACTGCCAGCGATACCCTTACCACGGGGTTATACAGCGATGGTGAAGTCACCTGGACGCGCGCAGATTCCCTGGCAAAATATTTCGCAGAGTTGACATTTATCGATAATCTGGGTCGTGAAACGATATTGCGTCAACAGGAAACCGGTTTTCGTACTTCCTACACGCTTCCAAATTTAGATGCGTACGGCGAGTATCGTCTGGACGTTTACGCATATCACAACGGAATTTACGATCCTGATCGGGGGCATCTGGTGAATTATACCACACCACCAGAATGGATTCCCAGCGGATCACTGACTGCCTGGGTGAAACACTCTCTTTATATCTGGGTGCTCTAACGTTATATCTTCATTTTCATTGTGGATCTTCACGGGTTTCGTTTGATTTTGTCTCACAGAATACACAGTATGCTCAGATTGTAAATATTATTTTCAGTGTCTGATTGAAATTCGAGGAAAATACTTCTACATTATTTTAATATGAGACGGTTGATATACACCGAAAAGCGAACCTGGATTTTTCTGTTAATCGGGCTTTTCGTGTTGGCATCAATCAACTTGTTTGCTCTTCCTTCCAACTCTGCCAAAGAATATTCCGCTGGCGTAAAAAATTCTGACAAAGAAATCGTGATACTTCTGCACGGCGCTCTTAAGTCCTCGTACTCTATGCATCGATTGGAAAAGGCGTTCAGAAAAGAGGGTTATCAAACCTTCAACTGGGATTACGACAGTAACGATTTTACGGTAATTCATAATGCCGCACTGCTGGATTCTATTATCCAGTCCAGAGGCTATGAGCAGTTCAAGATGCATTTTGTTACGCACAGTATGGGCGCGATAATCGTTCGGTATTACCTGGAAAAATACGAACCCAAAAATCTCGGCAGATTGGTGATGATTGCGCCGCCCAACCAGGGTAGTCACCTGGCGACCAGCCTGCAGGATTTTCCTCCGTTCAAATGGATTTACGGAAAAACAATCAATTACCTGATTACCGGTGAAGATGCTTTTGCGCCGAATGCGGGAATTCCACCGTGTGAATTCGGAATAATTGCCGGTGGAACCGGCGGGAAATATGGTTTTACCTGGTATCTTCCCGGAGACGATGACGGTACTATCTCTGTGGAACAAACCCATCTTGCCGGCGCCAGTGATTTTATAATATTGCACCATATTCACAGCGTATTACCACTGAAAGAAGATACAATCGAGCAAACGACATATTTCATTAAGTATGGCAGATTTTTTCGAGAACAGTTAACCGATGCAGAGAATCAGTAGCGTGAATACAAAAGTATTCAGGAAAATACTAAACGTAATCTTTAACGATATAACACAATTACGGGAGTCTGTATGAACAAGTACGTGTATTTTTTTGGCGACGGAAATGCCGACGGTTCCTCCGATATGAAGGAACTGTTGGGCGGTAAGGGAGCCAACCTTGCCGAAATGACGAATCTTGGGGTGCCGGTCCCTCCTGGATTCACCATTACGACCGAAGTATGTACCTATTATTACAAGAATGATGATACCTATCCGGAAGGTTTGGAAGAGCAGGTCAACGAAGCACTTTCCAAAGTCGAAGACATTATGGGAATCGATTTTGGCGATGAAGAACAACCGTTGTTGTTTTCGGTGCGTTCCGGCGCCAGAGCTTCAATGCCGGGCATGATGGATACGGTGCTGAATCTTGGCTTGAACAATGAAACTGTTAAAGGTTTGGCCAAAATGGCAGATGAGCGGTTCGCCTGGGATAGTTACCGGCGCTTTGTGGCAATGTTCGGTGATGTTGTTCTCGGAATCAAACCGGAAAGCAAAGATGACGAGGATCCTTTCGAAGTCGAACTGCAGAAGGTCAAAGATAAATACGATGCGGAAGAAGATGTTGACCTGAATGTCGAAGCACTTCAGAAATTGGTGGAAAATTATAAAGGTGTAATCAAAAGTCGCACCGACGTGACGTTCCCGGAAGATCCCAGAAAACAGCTTTGGATGGCGATTGGCGCCGTGTTTAGTTCCTGGAATAACGAGCGCGCTATCGCCTATCGGGAACTGAACAATATCCCGGATGAATGGGGAACCGCCGTCAACGTCCAGACCATGGTTTTCGGTAATATGGGCGAAGATTCCGCCACTGGCGTAGCGTTTACCAGAAATCCTGCCACGGGAGAGAACAAATTCTTTGGCGAATATCTCCCCAACGCGCAGGGTGAAGATGTGGTTGCGGGAATCAGAACTCCGCATCCGATCAACAAGGAAGATGAGGTCGAAGACGGGCCGACATCTCTGGAACGAGAAATGCCGAAACAGTACGAACAATTGTTCGAGATTCAGAAGAAGCTCGAGAAACATTATCACAATATGCAGGATATCGAATTTACGATTCAGCAGGGACGACTCTGGATGCTTCAGACCCGAAACGGCAAACGCACCGCACTGGCGGGAATCCGGATGGCCGCAGAGATGGTGGAAGAAGGATTGATTGACAAGGAAACTGCTCTGCTCAGAATCGAAAATCCGGAGAATCTGAACCAGCTGTTGCGCCCGGTTTTCAATCCGAAGGAAAAACAGAAAGTCACGGACGAAGGTCGCTTGCTGGCGAAAGGCTTACCGGCTGGACCAGGCGCTGCTACTGGACGCGTCGTATTCAACGCGCCGGATGCCGTGGAATGGAAAAAGCGTGGTGAAGACGTGATTCTGGTTCGGCTCGAAACCAGCCCGGAGGATATTCGTGGTATGGACGCGGCTGAAGGTATTTTGACAGCGCGCGGTGGAATGACCTCGCACGCAGCACTGGTTGCGCGTCAGATGGGTAAAACCTGTATCGTCGGTGCCGGTACACTTGAAATCAACTACAAGGAACACAAGATGACGGTTCCCGGCGGCAAGGTTATTGAAGAAGGTGACTGGATTTCTATCGACGGTTCGCTGGGTGAAGTGATCGAGGGACACATCGAAACCCAGCCGTCAGAAGTGATTCAGGTGCTGATTGATCAGACAGTGAGTCCGGAAGACTCAAAAGATTATCATATCTTCAACGAGTTTATGACCTGGGCCGATGACTTCCGGGAACTCGGTGTGCGTACCAACGCAGATCAGCCGGATCAGTCCAAAGCCGCGGTAGCATTTGGCGCTGAAGGCATCGGTTTGACAAGAACCGAGCATATGTTCTTCGGCGGCAACCGGATTGATGCAGTGCGCGAGATGATCCTGGCCGATGATTCCGCAGGACGCAAAAAAGCCCTGGAAAAATTGCTGCCGATGCAGCGCGATGACTTCAAGGGCATTTTCGAAGCGATGGAAGAACGTCCTGTCACAATCCGGACGCTCGATCCGCCGCTGCACGAATTCCTGCCACACACAGACGAAGAAATTAAGGATATCGCGGAAAAAATCGGCGTGACCGAAGAGAAAGTGCGTAACAAGATCGAATCCCTGCACGAGATGAATCCGATGCTGGGACATCGTGGCTGTCGTTTGGGAATCACCTATCCGGAAATCACCGAGATGCAGGTGCGCGCCATTATGGAAGCCGCGTGCGAAGTCAAGGAAGCCGGTGGCGATCCGCATCCCGAGATTATGATTCCGCTGGTTGGCAACGTAAAAGAGCTGAAGTTGCAGGAAGAAGTGACGCGCAAAGTGGCTGAGTTGGTGTTGGAAGAGAAGGGCATCGATGTTGAGTATAAAGTCGGAACGATGATTGAGATTCCGCGCGCGGCCTTGACTGCAGATGAAGTGGCAAAGCACGCCGAATTTTTCTCCTTCGGTACCAACGATTTGACGCAAACCACACTGGGTATTTCCAGAGATGACGCCGGCAAATTTCTGCCGGAATATGTGGAGCGCAAGATCTACAAAAAAGATCCGTTCGCGTCACTGGATCAGTCCGGTGTTGGCAAACTGATGGAAATTGGAGTTGAAGGTGGCCGGAAAACTAGCCCCGATCTTAAGATCGGGATCTGCGGTGAACACGGTGGGGATCCTGATACTGTGGAGTTCTGCCATCGCATTGGTTTGAATTACGTTAGCTGCTCGCCGTATCGTGTACCAATCGCACGACTATCCGCAGCACAAGCCGTCCTGAAGGAACAGGGCAAAACAGCCTGACCTCAATTAATATCTGAGGAAAATAAAACCGGGTGGTTCATCAGAACTGCCCGGTTTTTTTATGGTATAAATTCATCGCGGAGACGCAGAGAATAGAAAGTCTTCCGTCGCTGATCCTCTCCAGAGGTCGATGTTGCTGATGAACTTTTAATTCGTAAAATAAAACCGCCCATGACGCGGAAAGCGATCACGGGCGGAATTGTTTTTTCGCCCTTTCAGGGCTTGAGGATTCGGCAATTTCTGATTCCTGGGGCTTCACCCCAGGCTCAATTCTTTCAGCCCCTTCAGGGCCAGAAATGCAAAAAAATTTAACTAAAACTTTCTCTAACACTGAACCTCCAGCCCTTATACCCTTATTTCCGTACTTCCAGAGTAAGATTAGGATTAAGAGTAAGATTAAGAAAGATCAATTGCTATTCACTGATCACTGGTCACTGAAGTTTTTACCCCTATACCTTTATACCTCTATACCTTTATACCCGATTCCTGTGTTTCCCCAAATTGTCTTGTTTTTCAAAAAAAAAAAACGATATTATAAAACAAGTTTTACTTGCGTTTGTGCAACGTCGCTGCTTTCCACGACGGTTTAGAAAAAATCAATAGCGTAAGAATCCCGAAAGTTCGCGCCGTTTCTTTTTCACTGTTTGATATCTTGACTTTACAGGAGTACTCACGATGTTTCAGCATGTTTTCCGTCCTTTGGCGTGGACTCTTTCACTACTGGGGCTTTCAGGGTTGAGCCTGACCAGTTGTCCCACCCAACCCACCAACCCGCCCGATCCCGCCACCCTCACAGAAGAATATACCACCTGCACCGAAGTCTGGTTGCGAGTGTCAGTGCCGGATACTGCCCGGCAGGCAGGTTTGCGGGTGTACCGGGACGATTCGCTGCTGGTGAATTTTCCCGTAGCGCCGACCGATACCGTCGTCATCGATCCCGGACTGCAGCCCAACACTACCTACTCTTATCACACGGTCCGCCTCCGGGATAACGACGAACAGTCGCCCAGTGAACCGCTGAATGTAACCACGCTGCCCACCACCTCACACGACTTCACCTGGACGATTGACACGCTGGGGAGTTCCCAATACGGATATGGGAGTAGTGATCTCAATGATGTGGCGATTCTTGACCAAGATAACATCTGGACGGTAGGAGATATTCAGATGGACAGTGGACGCTTTAACCTGGCGAAGTGGGATGGGGAGCAGTGGCGACTATCAAATGTGGGGCCGGTTGGGAATGTATTAACCAGTATTTTTGCATTTTCAACCAATAATGTGTGGGTTGCCAATCTCTGTTCTCCGTTTCATTGGGATGGTACGACCTGGACGTACTACCGGTTTTCCTCCGGTGGAGTTGGTGTCAATACCTGTGCGGGTAATGTTATGTGGGGGAGCTCCTCATCCAATATGTACTTCGTCGGTATGAATGGCAGCATCGTCCACTACGACGGAGCGACGTTTACGCGGCTGGCGAGCGGGACGCAAACAACCATACAGGATATCTGGGGCGCCCGGAATCCCCAAACAGACGATTGGACAATTTTGTGTACTGCCGCTCCGGGATTCGGCGGTTCTCATTTCGAGATCTATCAGATTACGAATTCTCAGACGGTCACCGTTGTCCCTGGAGTCACTGACCGGGTCGCCCGGTCGGTGTGGTTTGATGATCCCCGCCTGATCTACACGAGCGGAAGCGGCATCTTTCGCAAATTATCCGGGAAAGGGTGGGAAGAAATTGGGGGGATAGCGGTTATCCCTGCCACGACGAGGCGGATTCGGGGGATGGCGCTGAATGACCTTTTCGTGGTGAGTGACTTTGGACATATTGCCCATTACAATGGGGTGGATTTCCGGGTGTGGCGACCCAATCCCGCGGTGATCTATTCCTCCTGTGCCTATCGGGATGGGGTGATGGTAGCGGTGGGATTTGATGGCAGGCAGGCGTTCGTTGTACGTATGCAACGATGAATAATGGCACTGTCCGACAAGCAAATTGAAATGAGAACGAGAATAGATCTGGTAACCTACGGAGAAATGCCTTTGCTTGTATCGGTCTCTTGACAAAAAAGCCCGGCATGTATATGCAGTACATACCGGGCTCGTCCATACTTATACCACCAACATATAGACTCTGGAATATAGTCACAGATTCCAGGGTTCCAAAGGAGTACATCATGTTTACTAAACATTGCTTTTCAATGCTGTCTATTTTATTAATTTGGAGCTCCCTGAGTTATGCTCGACTCAATCCGCAAAGCTATCAAAAAATGAACGAGCAGGTCAATCGTATTGAGCAGAAAATGGCGAATCTCCCGGCAAACGAGAAAAAAATAGACACATCAGTTTTGGACAAAGTAAATGAAATGACCGAAGATAATGCTTTATCGAAATACCACGGCTCTGAGTTGGTAAGGCGGTATTCCAAAAACCTGGTAAAAGTGAATAATGAGGGGAAAATTCGGGTAGTGATATCCATGTTTGATACCACAAGTCGATCCATAGTAAATCAGTTGAAGAATGAACTCGAAAACCAAAATGTACAAATATTGGGGGTTTACTTTCCTGGTCCTAATATTAACTGGTACCCGGAAATCACGTGTTTTGTCCCGTACCGGAAAATGAAAGAAATTGCAAGAGATCAGCGTATTGCCCATATCTCAGTTACCACTAATCCTTCTTCGTATTCCGTAATATCTCAGGGAGATGGAGTTCTTATGTTTTGCCGGACAGTGAAAGAAGTCATACATTCAAACCCACGAGGAGGGATTTATGGCAGAAACGAGACGACAATACAGCAAGGAGTTCAAGACCGCAGCCGTGGAGCTGGTGCTGAAGCACGAGAAACCGGCGGTTGAAATCGCGGGAGATCTTGGCATCCGAGCCGAACTGCTCTACCGGTGGAAACAGGAATACCACAACAGCAAGCGGATCGCGTTCAGCGGGAGTGGCCACCCAGCCCAGGCCGCGTTGAAAGCGGCCGTCAAGCGCGCGACGGATGCGGAAGAGGAACGCGACATCTTAAAAAAAGCCTTGGCCATTTTCAGCAAGGGCGCACAATGATCTATCAGTTTATTCGAGACCATCGCTCTGAGCATTGTGTGCAGAAAATGTGCTGTGTGCTAAAAGTTTCTCAGAGCGCCTATTACGACTGGGTTGGCCGGGGGCCTAGTGCCCGTGAATTAGAGCATGCCCGGCTGCTCAAAGCCATCCTCAGCATCCATCAGGATCCTCATACAGAATGTTACGGCAGC